>Ga0214163_1000750_pt1 | contig 14633 bp, 15 predicted proteins | sample LakMenepilimnion_2_FD_153001 | JGI IMG/M metagenome (GOLD analysis project Ga0214163, IMG submission 153001) | Freshwater microbial communities from Lake Mendota, WI - Practice 15JUN2010 epilimnion v4 | ecosystem: Environmental > Aquatic > Freshwater > Lake > Epilimnion/Euphotic zone | place... | reverse complement strand
GGTGTTGGCAGGGGAAATGTAAAACCCGGCGATGTTATTGGCAAGGATGATCCCAAGAACGGTCAAGGTAATCAGGCAGGCCAAGATGAGGGTGAAGGCATCACCATCAGTATTGATATGGAAGAACTATTGCAATTCATGCAAGATGAATTGCAATTGCCTAACCTAAAACCCAGAGACCATAATATTATTGATGAAGTAAAAGTAAAATACACTAACATCAGTTTAGTTGGTCCGGAAAGCCTTAGACACACTCGACGCACCATGTTGACTGCTCTAAAAAGACTATGCAGTACAGGCGAAATAGATAAATTACACGCTATACCGGGCTTTAAAGACCCAGTTAAATTAATTACCCCTATTAATAGCGATAAGCGTTATAGACAACATAAGGAAATTAAACTTCCTAGTAGCAATGCCCTTATCATATACGCCAGAGACGGTTCTGCGTCTATGGATCAAAACAAATGCGACATCGTTTCAGATATGGCTTGGTGGATTGATATGTGGATTAGAAGGTTTTATAAGAAAACAGAAAGAATGTTTGTTTGGCATGATGTCACTGCTCAGGAAGTTAGTGAAGATAAATTCTATCGATATCGATTCGGAGGTGGCACAACTTGCAGTTCTGCCTTGAAATTGATTGCTAAACAATTTGAAAACAGATTTCCTCCGCAAAAATATAACATTTACGTTTTCTACTTCACCGATGGTGAAAATTTCTATGGCGACAACGAAGTGTTTATAAACACTCTTAAAGAAAGTTTTGGACCTGAAGCTGTCAATTTATTTGGCGTAACACAGATTCTAGCATACGATTATAGAAGTAGCGTTATGGAAGCAGTTGACACTGCTGTAGTCGATGGTACTTTGCAAGACAATGTCAAGACGACAGATATTGCTTTGAAAAATCACACACAAGAAGAACGATCAGAAGCAATTTTGCAAGCCATCAGACAATTGATGGGCGCAAAAGGAAATTCCAGAGTTGGAGCAGATTAATGAGCAATAAATTTATGTATGGCTCTCCCATTCTATTGGGGAGTAGCACCACGCCCGGTGTGCAAATTCCACCAGAATTAAAAAAAGTAATTCCTGATATTTTAAAATCTTGCACAGATTTTGGTCTGGATTATTATCCGCCAATTATTCAAATGCTTACTCATGACGAAATGAGCGAAGTCGCTAGCTATGGCGGCTTTGGCGTCCGTTACCCACATTGGAAGTGGGGCATGGAATACGAAGAAATGCAACGTGGATATATGCACGGTATGCACAAAATATATGAAATGGTAGTGAATACAAATCCCTGTTACATATATTGTCTAAACAGCAATACATTACTAGACAATGTTACAGTAATTGCACATGCTCTTGGTCATAGTCATTTTTTTAAGAATAACTTGTTTTTCCAACATACTAACAAAAACATGCTCAATGAATTTGCCAATCATGGCACTCGCATTAGAAGGTATATGAGCAGATGGGGTAAAGAACGAGTCATCGAATTCATCGATCATGTTCTTAGAGTCGAAACACTTGTCGATAATGCTAAAGCTTGGAATACCCGACAAGTTAAAGAACCAATTATCAGAGACCACAGGAAATATAGGCAACCAAGAAGAATGCAGACTGATAAGTCTCGCATGTATATGGATGATTGGATTAATACCAAGGACTTTGTAGATGCTGAACACAAGCGAATTGAAAAAGCAGACAAAGCAGATGAACTTGGGTTGATGCTTAAACCAGAAAAAGACATTTTTGGTTGGATTAGAGAAAATGCAAATTTAAAACCATGGCAATCAGATATTATGGCTATGCTCTATGAGGAGGCTATGTATTATGCTCCTCAAGGTATGACAAAGATGCATAATGAGGGACATGCTTGCCTCGTATCAGGGCAATATGTTTTTACTGATTCTGGAATGATAACTGCTGACAAAATTGTAGTAGATAAAATGGAATGCAATGTTTTTGATGGTGAAGTCCAACAAAAAGTTGTAAATCATTTTGTTTTTGAAAACAGAAAGACTTACAAAATTACTACCAAGAGGGGCTATGTCATTCATGGTTCTGATACACATAGAATTTTTGATAAAAATAAAAATTGGATTAGATTGGATGAAGTTAAGATTGGTGATCAAGCCTACATTGCTGCTGGTTCTAATATTTGGGCACAAGGTTATGTTGAATTAAATTATCAAGATTTTGAACGCATTACAGGCAGACAAGTTGCAGAATTAGCTGGCTGTTCTTTTGATACAGTCAGAAGAAGAATGGCTGGAGAAAATACAAGAATTAATTCGAAACTCGATGATTTAATTTTGAATTATAAAAATCAACTTGAAACTCACGGAAGGCGTAAACAAAAACCACAAATTGATGCCAATATTCCAACTATAGTTGATGAAAATTTAGGAGAATTTCTGGGATATCTCATTGGGGATGGTCATATTTCTATATCAGGAAGATGTTTCGGTTTGACTACTGCCGACTATGACATGGTTGTTAAGTTTTCAAGTTTAGTTGAAAATATTTTTGGTCTGGAATGCAAAATTAAAAAAGTTCCCGGCAAATACAGAGTTCATGCATATTCACGCAAAGTAGAAAGATTTTTAGTTAGCCTTGGTTTGACAACAGGTGTTTCAGCAAGACAAAAATCGATTCCAGATTGTATTTTGCGAAGTCCTAAGTCTGTTATCTCTAAATTTATTTCTGCTTTGTTAGATTGCGATGGGTATGGCGGAAAAGGCGGTGTAATTCTTTCCACCTCAAGCAAGAAAATGGCTTCTCAAATTCAATTGTTGTTTTTGAATTATGGAATTGTTAGTAGTATTACAAATCAACCTAAAGATATTTTGCATGTTAGATTTGGCGGATCATATTTAAAATTGTTTGTTAAGGAAATTGGATTTGGATTAAAAAGAAAACAAGATAAATTGCAAAAATTTATTGATTCACATCAATGGTTTTGCAAAACATATGATTATGATACTGTTGTCAAAATAGAAGAAGGACGACACACAGTATATGATATATCTGTAGAAAATACACACAGATATGCTGCACAAGGATTTATTAATCATAATTCATGGGTAGATTACAACATTATTGCCAAACAAGGATTATGTGCTTTAGGACAAGAAGCTCATGATCATGGTATTGTCGAGTATGCTAAGCATAAAATGGGCGTCTTAGGTGGCAAATATTCTACTAATCCCTACAAGCTTGGGTTTTGTTTGCTTACTGAAATTGAAGAGCGGTGGAACAAGGGGATGTTTGGCAATGAGTGGGAAGACGTATCAAGTTATAAAGAAAAAGAAAATTGGGACAAGAAGCTTGGATTAGGCAAAGAAAAAGTATTTGAAATAGCAAAATTGTATGATGATGTTAATCTTATCAATGAATTTTTTACACAAGATTTTTGTGACAAGTATCAATTTTTTGATTGGCAAAAACAAGAGAATGGCGAATATGTTGTGCAATCTAAAGATGCAAATGTAATCAAAAGAAAGCTTATCGAAAAGTATAGTAATAGAGGTTTGCCAACAATTAATTTAGTGGATAACAACCATCTAGGCAAAGGCATTATGCTGTTAGAACACGTTTGGAATGGAAGAACTCTATACATTCCTTATGTTAATGAAACTTTGGGATCGATTAACTTCTTAACAGGTAGGCCAGTTTTGCTTGCAAGCAAGAATAAAAACGGAGAAGAAATTGTTTTCTATTGTGAAGGCTTCGGTGATTCTCAAGTGCATCAGTTAACTAGATTGCAATACAAAAGAGAATTTGGCATCTCTGTTTGAATTTTTTACCTAGAGTGTATATAATTATTCAAACAGATTGTTAAAACAGTGTAGATGGCGATAGCTTCCCCCAGTCAAGTAGGTGTTGACTGGGGGAAGTTTTTTAGTTATGCTCTTCCAAAAAGGAGCAGTTGAATGCAGTTGGTTGGCTTTGAACATTTGCATTGCCACACGGATTATAGTCTTCTCGATGGTTTTGCGATGGTTGAAGAACTATCGGACCATTGGCATCACCATGGAAATTATTTGTGTATAACCGATCATGGCATGATGGGTGCTGTTCCTAGACAAATTAAAGCATGTGATGCAATAAACGAAAAACATGGCAAAGGAAAGTTAAACCCTATCATAGGGTGCGAATTATATGTTAACAAATCTCATTTTGAAGCCACTCCTGACGAAGCTTCCAGAAAAGCTTTTATGGAAAGGCTTGATCCCGAACAATTGAATGATTTCAAAGTTAGAGGCAGTCATTTATTAGCAATTGCTGTTACGGATGAAGGTTATAAAAATTTAGTTAGGTTGTGTTCTTGGGGGCATTTAAATGGCTTCTATGGCAAACCAAGAGTCAATCACGAAATCCTTAAAACACACAAGGCGGGACTTGTTTTTACAAGTTGCTGTTACGCAAGCGAAATTGGTCGTGCTTTCGACACCAAGGGCGAAGAAGCCGCTGAAGAAGTTCTCAAAGTTTATATGGAAATGTTTAAAGGACAATTTTATCTAGAAATTATGATGCTTGATTTTGTTAAACAAAAACCATACGACATTTTTATTATTAAGATGAAGGAGAAATATGGTTTGCCAATTATACTCACAAATGATTGCCACTACTGCAAAAAAGAAGACAGCCATTATCAGCGTTTAATGCTTATGGTTCAAACAAAAAGAACGTTGCCAGAAATTGAGGCAGCTATGAAGGAAAATGAGTTTCAAGATTTTTTTGAATTGCAAGATACCAACTTGTGGATGAAATCAGAAGAAGAATTAAATTCTTTTTGGCAGGAGAAATATACTGATGTTATTCCTCTTGAGATTTTCGAGGAAGCCAAGAAAACAACTGTAGATATTTGTCGTTCTGTCAATGTAACCATAGACAGAAGTATTAAGTTTCCAACTTTCCCAGATGAGAAGGCAAGGTTGCTTGACTTGATAGTGGAGAGTTGCAAAAAGCGGCATATTACCTTGAATAAAGAATATAAACGGCGTTTATACGAAGAGTACGATATTATCACTAGGAAAGGATTTGCATCATATTTTATCGTGCAGAAAATGATGGCCGATGAAGCTCGTAAGATTTGCCCAACTTTATTGGGATGGGGTAGTGGCAGAGAAGCCATTGGTCCTGCTCGTGGAAGCGGTGGCGGAAGCCTTATATTGTATCTTTTGGGCGTAACTGATGTTGATCCTATTAAACACGGATTGCTTTTTAGTAGATTTTTATCTGAAGCCAGAGGTGGAAAACAAATAAAATTACGCTGGTAATATATAATTATTTGAGGTGTATTATGAAATTATTTAATGAGTGGATGTCGATTCGTCAAATGAATGAGCCTTTAACGGCTCCGGGTTCTTACCAATTTTCAGGAACCTATGAGAAAGAACTAATTCCTAATTTGCTAGAGAGTAGCAAAAGAATTAAGATGGAATCTGCTCTAGCAAAGATTCCTGATCAGTATAAGGGTCAATTCGGCGGCATGAGCGAGTGCAAGGCCGGAAGAGGCGTTACTGAAGAAAACAAAGAAATCATTTGGGTTTGTAACGAAGCGGGTACAGTTTATATTTTCGAAAAAACTTGATAGGGAGTCTTCTAGTGAGCACTAGATCTTCATTTTTCTACAACCATGACATTGATGGTCAAATACATGTATTCGAAGATTTAGCTGATAATTCACAGAAGATTTACATAGAAAAAACTCAAACAGCTAATACATCTCTGGCGTTAACATTAGAAGAACTAATGTTAATTAGCCAGAGTTTTGATTTGGATGAGCTTAAGAGACAGGTAAATTTGACGGATAAAGTTTTAGAAAAAGCTGCTAAGTGTTACGTCGATAAGAATCTTGCTTCCAGTGGATTTATCAGAGGTTTATATTTTGCAGAAATTCCGGGTGGTGAAAAAGCTTCATTGGAAGTGCAAATAGAAACAGTTTACAACAATTACAAAGAAATCAGGCAGAAATTAAAAGACTTGCTTTCAACCGTTGAAAGCAAGTCTAAGAGTGTTCACAAATTTTATTTTGGTTTAGAACAGGTTAGATGATACCTGCTTTTTTAAGTTCAAGCATCAATGTGTTTTTGTAAATTTCATTGTGTTCTGCAAGGAAGCTTACATATTTGATTGCTTGAATTGGATCGGGATGAAATGGATTACCTGATTCAGAAAGAACTTTTGGCGCTTGTGATTTCACTTGCCAGTGGGTGTCAATCATGGTGTCTATTTCTTCTGGGGTATCTGACCAAGGGCTTGACTGTTGCCATTCTTCTGGATTTTGAGGTCCAGTTTCAATGTTTTGAACATAAAGGTTAAAAGGATTATTTTCGCCAAGCGGTACTTCTGGTTCTTGGGGATAGGTTCCAGCGGAATAAGGCAAATAGCCGCCATCCTCAGGAGGAGCTACCATGGTATCATTTTTTTCTTTTCTGGCAGCAGAAATGTTTCTTTTAGGAATGAGGTTTTCACCGGGAGACACAGGCTGAAGAAATGGTTGCTGAACCATAGAACTTACAGGTTTTAAACCTAGTTTTCCATTTGCATCTAGATATTCTCTAAGAGTAATCATAAAATCCCCTTTACAATATTTATAGTGAATGCTGTATTTTTTGGAGCAATTCCGTGGAAGCTCTCAAACTTATTTTGAATCAAAGAAAATCTGAATATCCCATTTTGGTTTCCCACCCTAATTTTGAGAAGCGTTTGAAGTGGGAGATTATCGAAACAGATGTGCAGGATGAGGAATCTTATTTTTTGAACATGTTTGAAAAGCAGGAAAAAAAGGACAATCCTCATAATCTTTTGATACCTGTTCTTCTGGGAATTTGTGACTCTGTAGATTTAGATTCTGAGCCTGCTTATAGGATGGGCGACTTTCCTGATGTTGATGTGGATTATTTACCAGTCGTAAGAGATTATCTTAAGAAAGAATGGGCTCCAAAACAGTTTGGCGAGGCTAATGTTTGCAGCATTGGCAATTATGGTACTTTTGGGTTAAAGAGCAGTTTGATTGACATGGTTAGGGTGCATGGATTAGATCGCAATGAAATAATGAAAATTACAACCAACATGGGCCTTAAGGATGATGAGGGCCAATCTCTTACTATGGATAAGGCCTTGGAAATCTATCCAGAATTGCAGGATTTTTGTACTAGGCATCCAGAGATTGAAAAGGCCGTCAGAAAGCTCCTGCATCGCAATCGGTCCATGGGTAAGCATGCGGGTGGTTTAATTATTTCGAACGGTAGAATCGATGATTTTGTACCACTGGTAAGAGGTACAGATGGAACTCCTGTAAGTGCTTGGGTAGAAGGTTTACATGGTCAAGATTTGGGGCCTGTAGGTTTAATTAAATTTGATTTGTTAGTTGTGGACGGTTTGAATCAAATAGCCACAGCGACAAGATATGTAAAGCAACGACATAATATTGATTCTGTATGTGCTTTGCCCGGTGATTGGGATTGGAGTGACACATCTTACCTAAATGATCCCGAAAGCCTTGCAATGGCTAACGATGGCGATTTAAAGTGCATATTCCAGTATGACTCAGATGGCATCAGAGCTTTGGCAACTAAAGGCGGTGTAGATACTTTCGATGATTTAGTGGCTTACGTAAGTTTGTATCGGCCAAGCTGTTTACAAATGAAAATGGATGAAGAATATGTAGAACGCAAAAGAGGTCGTAAATTTTATGAGGTTCCTAAATTAGTAGAGCCGTATATTGGAAATACATATGGGGTCATGATTTACCAAGAACAGATTATGCAGATTTTACATGCTGTAGGTAAAATTCCACTTAGAGATTGCTATCAAGTAATTAAAGCAATATCTAAGAAAAAAGTCGATGGTTTTAAAAAGTATAAAGATAAGTTTGTTGAAAATGGACAGCAAACCTTGGGTAAAAGTGCCAAGGAAATAGAAGAATACTGGGATTTGGTGCAAAGTTTTTCAAACTACGGATTTAACCTAAGTCATGCCACAGCTTATAGTTACATCTCATCAAGGCAATTATATTTGAAGTCTCATTATCCTTTAGAGTTCTTTGTAAGTAGTTTGCAATCTCAGGATAATGATGAGAAGAGAAGGGATTATATTACTGAAGCAATCAATCATGGTATTGAAGTAGTGCCTTTGACTTTGAACAAGTCTAGGGAAACTTTTGATATTGTTGACGAAAAGATTTATGTTGGTTTTGGGAACATTAAGGGTATTGGGGAAGACAAGGCTAAACGAATAGCGGAGATGCAGCCTTATTCTGGTCTTAAAGATTTTATGGATAGGTATGGTACTGAAGCTGGGACTTTGAAACCTTTAATTGGATTGAGAATATTTGGTGATAATATTTTGGAGTTATATGCATATTATTTGAAATACGTTGAGTTTAGGAAGCAGGTAAAGGATAAAGAAAAGCGATTTGAAACCAAGTGTAAGGAAACTTTTGATATTTTGAAGTCATTGTTGCCTGAAAAAATGCGTAGTAGTTTGGAGAAAGTGCCGAAACTTACAACAGAGTTGTTTGATGTGATTTTGAATTATTTAGACAAGAAGGGATTCGATAAAAAGTCTGATGTGGTGGTTGCTGTTTCTGCTTTGGCCAAGAAATTTAGTCAAGCTTTAGGGCGATATAATGCAGGTTTGGAAAAAGCTCAAGAACCTAAGCTAGGCGAATTAAACATTGAAGATTGCACAGAGGCTGATGATAAATTGGTTAATTTGTATAAGTCTGTCAAGGAATGCGAATTGGCGTATTATGGATTTCTTTGGACTAATGATGTTAAAAAGTCTAGCAAGTATAAAGCCGGTTTCAATTTTGATATTGCCAAGAGAAAGAATTTGTCTAGGCCGCAGCCATATTATTTGGTTTTTGGAATTATTCAGAGTTGTCAGATTAAATCTTTCAAAAGTGGTAAGGGAAAATTTGCTAGTGTGGAACTTATAGATGAAAACATGCATATAGGTCGAGTGACGGTTTGGGAAGATGATTATAATATTTTTAAAGATGATTTGAGCAAAGGTAACTTAGTTAGTATGCAGGTGACGGTGTCTCAAGGGTTTCAGGGATTTACTTTATATGGTCCTCCTAAGCATAAGAGGCATGCATTACCTGCCAGACAGTATGATACTAGAGTTGTGGTGCTAGAGGAGTCAAGTGATGGATGATGGCGTAATTATTGATGACAATAATTTTGAAGAGTATTTTAAGGATGCATCCAAACACCGACCTGAAAAGGGGGAATGTTTGGCTATTTTCAGGTCGATGGCTGAATTGGTCAATGGAGATATAAAGCAGGAAGTTATTTTGGCGGTGACCACAAATGAATATGGTGGTCAAGGCGCTGTTCAGACTTTGATGAAAAAGTGCAACATGTCTTATAAAGAGGCACTAAAGGTTTGCAAAGAGATTTGTCAGGATTGTACAAAACTATCAGATCAGGAAGTTCTTGATAAGCCGTATAAATTTCTTTTTGAGAAACAGTATTATGCCAATAAGGATCATATTCCCAAAGATAATCCTCATTGGCAGATTGTTGGTCTAAAGAATATCAGCATCAAGGACATAGATATAAGGACTGAGTCCAGTCCTCAAGAATCTACCTAAAATTTAAGACTTAGCCGTATATATAAATCCTAAGGAGACATCATATGAGTCATAATTCATGGGATCAACAAAAGCAAGATTTTGAAGATCTTTGCAAGGTTTGGGATAAAGCTATGGCATCTGGCATTTTTGCTGAGCGCAAGAGTCCTGTGGAAAATCGTTCTGATTTTTTTGGCAATTATGATCTGCCTGATGATGGTGGTATAAAAACTCGAGAGGCTGATTATTGGTCTGATGTATTGTCCCGTAGTGGTGAATTAGCTCCTGATGAATCTATGATGCTAATGGAAGCAGCTAGGAAGAAAGCCGCAGCCAAGAAGAAAAAGGAAATTTCTAAAAAGAAATCTCCAGACAGTAAAAAAAAAGACCTAGATGAAAAAGGCGCAGAAGAAATAGGCAAGGAAACCAAAAAGTTTGCTGCGAAAAAGTCTGGTAAAGGTGGCGATAGAGCCACAGGCGACTATGATATTTCTCCTCCTTATAGCAGAGTCAAGACCAGCGTAGAAACTGATGATATTTCAACTTTGGCAAAAAAAGTAAAGAGACTTGCCAATCAGCCTCAAAAAGTTGCACCTGATACATACGGTCCTGATAGTACAAGTCAGTCAAACACAAATTATGTATCAGCGGGCTGGGGTGGTGACCCTAAGTATGGCGCTATTGAGAAACTCAAGCACGATTTGCAAAAAGCCGAACAGCAGATGAGTAAATTGACTGGCTTGGATAACAAGAAGATTAGGCTTATGGAGAAGACTTTAAGGGATTTAAGAGATAAAATTGAAAAAGTTAGTAGCGATTTAGTTACAAATTATCGCAAGAGCAAATACTATACTTAATATATGGAACAGCAGCAATTTATGTGTCGTTGCCTACGTTGTAGGTGGGTCAAGGTTTCAGAGAACGGGCATGAAGATTTCAAAGATCTTGTCCCTATGAATAATTGTCCCACCTGTGGTGGTCCGAGGAAGTATAAGTGTCCAAAATGCGGTCGAATGGTAAGGGCATTGCCTCTCAATCAAAGACCCGGTTTCACGGGAAGCTCTTCCTAACAGGTAATATAAATTACAACGACGGAAGTGCTATAGAAAAAGAGTCTATTTTAGAAATGGCTCTTTTTAATAAAATTATTTTTAATTATGAAAACGGCAAGCCGACTATATTTTTGTCGGCTTTAGTTGAATATGGATGTGAAAGTTTACTGCCTCATTTTTACCTTAAAAAGTTCTCACAAGTATTTAAAGACTATCATAAAATTGTGATAGGTTGGCCCGGAAGAAAACATTTATATTACGGATTTGTTGATGAGTTTTGGCAAATCGATGAAAGTCTTACACATTTAAGGCATTATACCAAGGCCTTTACAGGCATGTCCAGAAATATAAAAAACATAGAAAAGGCACTGGAAAGATTTGGCAAGGTTATAAAGTCAAATGATTTAAATTTGTTTTTTTGTGAAGGTATTTGCAAAAACTGCCAAGTTAAATTTGTCAATAGTTCAAGAATTGGTGCTTGCAAAAAATGTGGCTCAGAAGAATTAATGCAAAGCGTTCTGGGAGATACGACATATCACAAGAAAAATTATATGCCAATTAATTTTGATTTTTCAGGGTATGAAAATTGGCTTGATGAAGTGGCTGGCGGAAAATGTATAGGAGTTTTTGCTAGAAAAAGAAAGACATACGGCAGAAATTTGCCTGCCGAATTTTATAAAGTGTTGTGTGATGGCCTTGTTGAGAAAGGTTATAAAATTCTTTGGTTAGGAGAAAAAGAAAGTACTTTGCCTTGCATTGACAATAGTTTTTTTGATTTTACAACTTCTAAATTTGCCGATGACATTTATGCTTGCCATGGCCTTGTGAGTCGATGTAAAGCAACTTTTCAGGCATGGACGGCTTCTACTAGATTAGCACAAGCAACCAATACGCCGTATTGTTTGGTTGAAAGTTACGATCAGATATTTGGTATGGGTCAGGAAGGCAAGCGTATCAATTTGTTGACCAAAGACATGTCTAAGAAAAAAATTATTTTTGCTAATTATAGGACTGTAATGGAAAATGTCGAATATTTTGCTAAACAATCTCTGAATTACTTTATTGAATTTATAGAGAAATCTGATTCCAGTGATGTGATGTTACCATCTCATCATAGCGAGGCGCTAAGTTCTCATATAAAGGCGGTTGATTTGTGGAAAGCAATTTAATTAACAAATTCATTCAGCGTACTGGCTTGAAAAGAATAAAAGTCTCCCAAAGGGGTTATCAAAAAGTAGAAGATATACGTATAATCGTTTGTTTGGGTGATATACCAAGTGTTATTGCTGCAAGTCGTTTATTTGATGGCTTTGATATTGGCAAGTATAATGTTCTGCTGACATTTCCGGGTATGGAAGGAATTTTTGAGAACATAGATGAAATCATAACATTTGAAGAAAGTTTTCCTTATTTAAGGCTTCATGACGAAGCGGAAGGTATAGTTAATTCAGCGGATTCAGTAAGGCAAATCAAAAGAAGTCTCAACGAATATTTTATAAATGTTTCGGATATTACTGACTTTATAAAGCCTTATGGTAAAACAATTAATTTTAATATCACTGAAAAAAATAATCTTGTTTTGAATAATTGGGATTGGCTTAAAAATGTGGGTAATTTACAACCAAAAAATAGAAGTGTTGTTTTAATTCCTTGGAAGAAACATCGAACTTTGTTTAATTCGGAAAGCATTATTCCGGTTTTGTTGAGTGAAAATATTTATAAAGAAATTATCAAAATTTTGGTTGAAAACAGGTACCAAGTAACTTGTATTCAGAATCAATATACATTCACTATGCCTACCTTGTTTTCCAAAGATAAAGTTAATTATATAAAAGAAGAAAGTTGTTCTAAAATAATACAAATCATTCGAGAAAACAAGTGTTTGTTTAGTTTTTTCGATAATGTTTCTGTGTTAGGATATATGGCGCAAGTTCCGGTTTTTACTATAGCCGAACGAGCATACTATATGAAAACCATGCAGGATTTAGAGTCTTTTATATTTGATTGCACAAGTCATAATGGATGTAAATTTAGTTTTTATTCAAGTTTTTTTGATGATAGAACCTTGAATGTTGACTATGTTTCTAATATAATTGATAGGTTTATTGAGTTTTATGACCAAATGGTGTTCAACTACGATAAACAATATTTAAGCGCTAAAGAGATAGATTTTTTACCGTATCTGGAAATTTGCACAAAAAGAAAGAATGCAAAGTTTATCTCTAAATTCATAAAGAAAAAAGAGGAAGAAAAATATGCGCAAGGCTAATTTAAGGGTGGAAGCCAGAGATATGAGCTACCATGCATCACAGGATGAGATTGATCGTAATTTCCGTAATTTGATGGCAGCTTTCAGGCAGCAGTGCAACAAGGCTGGTATTCTCAAGGAAATTAAGAAGAGGGAGTTTTATGAAACTCCTAGCAGGATAGCTAGAAAAAAGCGAAAAGAAAAAGAAGTTTTGCTACTCAAGTTGAAAATGAAAGAGGCTTTTATTGAAAAGCCAAAGCCCAAAAGGAAAAGAGATGGCAAAAACTAGGAACATGAGCGTTGCTCTGGAATCTGATTTTCAGGACAAGCTCAAGAAGTTGGCACATACCAAAGGAATATCTGTAAGCTTTCTTATTAGAGAAACTTTGGAAAAGTATCTTTTTGCTAACAAGGACACAGTCAAATTGGTTTTACATGTACCTAAAGATTTAACAAAATCACCGGATCAGATGCAATTATGGTTGAATCAGAAATGCACGGCGATTCTAAGCCACTTCAAGTCATAAAAAACTTAACTGTGTGTAATCGATTGCAGGCGCAAAATTGCCTGCAATCGATTAAATTAAAATGGGAAGACAACCCTTACTTGCTGTTATCTTTAGTTAGAAAAATGGCTCAGTTAGCAACTAGCAATAATTTGGAAAGTATTCATGCGGTATTTTGCAATTTAAATTTACCGCTTTTTATTTTACTTGACGGTTTCTTCGATTTGAAAGCTTATTTTGACTGCTCATACGTCGCTTCAGATGAAGAAATGAATAGCTTGGAACGATGTTTTTACAATAACAACAAACAATATTTAGTAAAACGAGGGATTACCATACATGTAATAGGCCAGCGTTTAATTACTGATGGTCAGCCTTGTTTAGTAGAGGTGGAAGAAAAGCTCGAAGGAAAGTTGGCTATTTTGGCACAACAAGAAATCGATCATCAAAATGGAATTTTCTTGCCTGCTTCAGGTTTAGAGGTGGAGACTTTTTAATGCCGTTAAGCGAATTGCACGTTTTAAATGTTTGTCAGATAGGCACTCCATCACAGTGTCTTTATCTTCAAGAGGACGAACTAGACAGAGATGCCTTTCAGTGCTTAAAGTTATCTGCGCAAAAGAAGTACATTGAAGATTTTGGAGCAAATATAAAGGCGAATTCCAGTTTGCCCAATTTATCCAAAAATGATAATTGCAAAGGATATCCCATTTTGCGATATAAAATTGTTGGGTACGACCAAAAAAACTGTTGACACTGCAAAATTTTTTGTTTAAATATCCCAACACTTATTACGTGGAATGGAGGCCACTATGTTGAACGACATGCATTCGTCCGAGTTTATTTCTGAAGAAGAGTTGGACATCGTCGATGAACCTAAAGTAGAAGGTTCTGAAGAATTTTTTCTATGTAGGCGATCTTTTTTAAATGGCTGGTTCGCAAAAACAGTTCTTCAATACAAGAGCGGGCGAACTATGCCAAGAGAATCTTTGACTGACAAAGAGTATGAATTTGTTATGTCTAACAGCGTTGTTTCGGCGACTGATATTTGTTATAGTCTTCTCGAAAAGCATATAGAAGATAATTTTGAAAGCAATCTGGACAGAGTTTTATCTGTCATTAGATTTTTAGAAGATCGCAGATTGCCTAAAGAGCATTTGGGTGGCTTTATGATTTTGATGATTAAATATCATTTTTTGCCAGCCTGACTCAATTAGAGAGTG
>Ga0214163_1000749_pt1 | contig 14637 bp, 11 predicted proteins | sample LakMenepilimnion_2_FD_153001 | JGI IMG/M metagenome (GOLD analysis project Ga0214163, IMG submission 153001) | Freshwater microbial communities from Lake Mendota, WI - Practice 15JUN2010 epilimnion v4 | ecosystem: Environmental > Aquatic > Freshwater > Lake > Epilimnion/Euphotic zone | place... | reverse complement strand
TAACAGGTGGAAGGGTTACACAAATCCTTACCACGCCCGCTGAAGCTATTTATATGTATGCTAAAGGTTCCATGATGATGTACCAGGATAAAAAAGGCGGCGAGAACGTCTGGCGCAAGCACCATACCTCATCTGTTGCGCGCGATATCTGGCAGTATGATGTAAAAAGCGGCACGCATAAGAAACTCACCAACTTCAACGGTGAAGATCGTAATCCTGTACTCAGTGCGGATGAGAAAACGATGTATTACCTCAGTGAAGAAAGCGGCAGCTTCAACCTGCACAAGATGCCAGCAAGTGGTGGTGCAAGTACTAAGCTCACTTCGTTCAAAAAACATCCCGTTCGTTTTTTGAGTATTGCACAGAATGGGACGATGTGCTTCAGCTATGATGGACAGATCTATACCATGCAGGATGGCAACAGTTCAAAGAAACTAAACGTAAACATTGTTGCTGACCAACGCTCCAATACAGAACAAGTGTTGCGGGTAAGCACAGGAAGCGGTATCGCCGTGTCTCCCAACGGAAAAGAAGTGGCCTTTCTTTATCGCGGTGATGTGTTTGTGACTAGCGTGGAAGGCAGCGTTACCAAAAGGATAACTGCTACGCCGGAGCAGGAAACCCGACTGAGTTTTTCTCCCGATGGTAAAGCTTTATTGTACTGCAGCGAGCGCAACGGCCGCTGGCGGATCTTTGAATCAAAAGTGCAGCGTAAAGATGAACCCTATTTTTACGCTTCAACACTGATTGATGAAAAAGCAATTGTTGACAACGTACACGAGAACACTCAACCCAAGTATAGTCCGGATGGTAAGGAGATCGCATATATCCAGGATCGTAGTACGTTGAATATCCTTAACCTTGCGAGCAAACAGACCCGCGCTATATTGAATGACAACCAACTCTATGCTTCCGGTGAGAATGATAAATATTTTGAGTGGAGCCCGGATAGTAAGTGGCTGTTGTTTGATTATGATGTGCCCGGCAGTGCTTACGGCGAAGTTGGACTGGTGAGTGCCGATGGTAAAACCATCAGGAACCTTACGGAGAGCGGCTTCTATGATGGTGAAGGTAAATGGATCCTTGGTGGCAAGGCGATGATCTGGTTCTCCAACAGGGATGGACTTCGTTCCGCAGCCATGAGTGGCGGAGGTACCACTGACGTGTACGCGATGTTCTTTACACAGGATGCCTGGGACCGTTTCAGGCTGAGCAAAGAAGAACTTACACTCCAGAAAGAAATCGAAGACAAAGACACGACGAAAAAGAAAAATGTAAAAGACTCCGTGGTGATCCAGTGGGATGGATTGAACCAGCGCAAAGCCAAGCTGACCATTCACACGAGCAGTTTGTCTGACGCATTGATCAGTAAAGACGGGGAGAACCTCTACTACCTCGCAAGGTTTGAGCGCGGCATGAATCTGTGGACCACCAATCTCCGCACCAAGGAAACCAAGATGCTGGTACCCCTGAATGCAGGTGGCGGAAGTCTAAGCTGGGATAAGGACCAGAAGAACATCTTCCTCAATGCAGATGGTGGCATCATCAAAATTGATCCTGCTTCGGGTAAGCAAGACCGTGTGATCATCAATGGGGAGATGGTTGTTGATCTCGCCAAAGAACGAGCCTATATGTTCAATCATGTATGGCGCAAAACCAAGAAGACATTCTATACACAGAGTTTTCATGGGGTGGATTGGGACAGCTATAAAGGCGACTACGAAGCCTATCTCCCTTCCATCGGCAACAGCTATGAGTTCAGCGAGATGTTGAGTGAGCTGTTGGGCGAGTTGAATGTGAGTCACTCTGGTTCTTCTTATGGAGGAGTCAATCCCAATGGAGATGCAACAGCGGCGCTAGGCGCATTCTATGATCCCGCCTATCAGGGTGCCGGCGTGAAGATCCTTGAAGTGATCAGTGGCGGTCCATTAGAGAAGGCAAATGTCAACATCAAGGCTGGAGCCATCATTGAAGCCATCGATGGTGTGCCAGTGGCTGCAGATAAAGATTTTGCCTACTACCTGAATCGCAAGGCTGGCAAGAATGTTTTGCTTAGTATCAATGAAAATGGTGTAAAGCGTGAAGTGGTTGTGAAACCGATCACTACCGGTGAAGAGAGCGGACTGTTGTACAGGCGTTGGGTGAAACGCAATGCCGATGAAGTTGAAAAAATGAGTAACGGTACGCTGGGGTATGTGCATATTCCCGGAATGAATGATGGAGCGTATCGCACCACCTATGAAGAGATCATGGGTAAGTATTTCGATAAGAAAGGCATCGTTGTAGACACGCGAAACAACGGCGGTGGCGATTTGGTTGCTGACCTTGCGATGTTCTTAAGCGGATCGAAGTTCATGGACTATGGTACCGATAAGCGCAATTTTGGTTACGAGCCCAACTTCCGTTGGACCAAGCCCAGCATCTCCATTGCCAATGAAGCCAACTATTCTGATGGCCATTGTTATGCATTCATGGTGAAGGACCAGAAGATCGGAAAGCTGGTAGGGACGCCGGTTCCCGGTACCTGCACCTTCGCCGGTTGGGAAGTCCTGATGGATACCGGCATTCGCTGGGGTGTGCCTCCTTCTGGATGTAAAGACATGAACGGAAGATATCTGGAGAATGCACCTACCGCACCAGATATTGAAGTGTATAATGAATACAACAAAATCAGCAAGGGAGTTGATCAACAGTTGGAAGTGGCGGTCAGAGAGCTTTTAAAAATTGCACGTTAATAGACAAGGGAGAAGATAAAGGGAGAGGTACGAAGCTTCGTACTTCTCCCTTTATCTTCTCCCTCTTAATAACAGATTCCCGTACTTTTAGAAAGAAACCCCGCAATAATCTTCTCCTGGTAAGCGGGTTGTTGTGACTTGTAGATCTCGGCGTGTTTCACGCCCATTTCCCTGAACCATTTGCACCAGTATTTCTGCATGATATCAAAGTCCTGGGGATAGGCTTCTTCGGGCCTGCATTCCAACACCAGAATTTCCAGGTTGCCCAGGTTTTTTGTAGCTGGAATGATACCATAATCCAGTGAGTCAAACTCTGATGCCAGTTTGTTGGGATCCCTAAATCTTGCAAACTGTTCTGTACCGCGTTCAATGTAGTTGTATCGATGGGTGCCCGGGAGTTGTTGCTTTCCTTCTTTATAATACATGTATCCATCGGTCAGGATCACGAGGATGTTCCGGTAACTCGTATCGGACTCAATACATTTGATCTTTACTTCATCTTTCATGAATCGCCAGATATCGGAGCCCGGATAGGCAGAGGATTTATCCGCCAGTTGATAGATATCGCGCAGTCCTTTTGCAAAATTCCCTTCCATTTGCTGATAGCGAATCTTGTTTTGTTTGGCCTGTTGCATGTCGTTGGATCCTACCCAATTCACACTGAGCTGTGACGAGATATCACGAATGTTTTTGTCAGCGGGCTCCGGATGAAAATAAACATTGTATCGGGCCTTGGCTTTAAACGAACCATGTGCCGAAACATTCTTCTTGATGGCGGCGGAGAGAATATTAATGATGTTGATATCCCGCTCTGCCTGCATGGGCTGGCGTTTGTCTTGCGCGGAGTTGATACGGTCAGACAGATCGATCAACACACTGATGTTAAGATCCTTATTGGGCGAGGAATTGATCAATGGAAAATCATCCTTTTTTGATTTCGGATCGGCGCTGGATGGTGTGGGTCCACATCCGGATAAGAGGGTTGCCAAAAAAATATAGATCAATACTTTCCAGGCAGGGATGGATTTAGGCATGCTGTTCAACGGGTTTGGGTTTAATGCCGGCCAGGAAGTTCATTACGATGTCCCTGGTTTGTTGTCTGAGTGAATCTTTATTTGCGGGCGTAACCATAAGACCGCCTTCGATGAACTGCATCCACCCACTCATGAAATGGAATACCACATATTCTACTTCGCGGGGTTTGAAGAATACACCAGAGAGGTCTGCCTCAGTCTGCGCCCGGTCGCGCGCAGATTGATGAATGGTTTGATCGAGGGTATCTGCTTCAGTTTCAAGGCGTTTGATTTCTTTTTGGATCTCATCGATCTCTGATTGCCTCACACGGATCTGCTCACCGGCATGATCGCGTTTACGCGTGTCCGTCATGAACTTTTCAAACAGCAAACCCCAGATCAGGTATGTCACAAATCCGGCAAAGATGATCAGCCAGAAATTAATGTCTGCAAAAGCCATCGAGATTTGGTAGGGTGGTTGGTCTTCGAGGCTATTCAGTGCCTGGAGATCGTAGATCTTCTTTACGATCTCATACGCAATGATAAAATCAAAAAAGAAGGTAACAATGATGACCATGCTGAGCTTGATCCATTTACTCCAGTGTTTTTCTTCGATGAATTTGTGCATCAGCACACCAAGACCGAGGAAGATGAATGGCATGGTGACTACTAGCACCAGCGCAGGTGCGCCACGCTCCCATGCGTGGGTGATGGCGCCTGGATCAAAAATGGAGTTGGCCACGTTGATATCGTCCGCCTTGAACTCCCTGAAAAAAGCGGAATAAGAAGCTGAAGTATAGAAAATCCATAAGTAAACCGTGAGTAATGCAAGAATGATCCCCATCAACACTACGCCCAGTTTGCCGGGCTTCTCTGTATAGTGTTCGGGATTTTTGCGGATATCACTGATCTCGGATTTTATCTCTCCGATCTTTTGTTCCAACGCGGGAATCTTGTGTTGACGAATCCGCTCTGTCTGCCCGGTTGTTTTTTGTATGTCGATTTCGAGGGTTGCGATCCTTCCCCGAAGCGGCGATTTCAACTGTTCCTGTTCTTGTGCGCCTGTATCAATTGTCTTTTTGTATTGCTCCAATAGTTTGTGCAACTCCACATCCAGTGCAATGGGATTGGCATTGTGGTTTTTGGATTGCTGAAATCCGTACTGTTTCCAGTTGCCACTGTTGGCCACCTGTTCAGCGGTTTCCGTGTTTTCGTATCCGGGGCTGCTTGTATTAGCTTCCGGAGACTGGTTTTTCCTGAATAGTGCGTCGATCAATGGAATCGCCATTGGCTGTTGAATTTGACAGCCAAGAAACGAAAGATTGCGCCAAGAAAAAGTTAACTGTTACAGGATGCCCGCTTTCTGGGATGAATGGGTCTCTGCCATTGCGACGGGAATGCGAAGAAGTGTAAATAGTATTCAATAGATGCCGGGAAAGTCTGACCAGCAAAGATCTGGCATCAAGGTCGTCTCTTGCCATGATTAAATCCTTGGGTACCGAGATATACTCCTGCATGCCGTCATCGATGTGCACACCCAGCACCTCTAATTGCGCGCAACAGTTGGTGGTGCCACGCCGACAGGCAATGCATTTACCGCAGTGTACATAGGGAATCACGGTAACGCTGTCACCTGGCTGAAGCAATGGTTAATTCATGGACCTTAACATACAATGAACTTATTGTTCAAAGCCAACTGATCCGTTGCAGTTATTCGGGTGTCCGGCTTGGTTAGGCGAAACAGTTTTTCTACTCATCATTTTTAGAACTTAAGTCAATGATAACCAGATGAATATACAAGGTTGGCCCAATGCTAAGCCAGCACTTTCACCAAATGTTATGAGTCTTTATTGCCTCATGCGCGTCTAATAAATGTCAAACGCAAACACATATGAAAAGACTTTTTCTGCTCGTACTTCCATTGGTTCTTTTGCTGGCTTCCTGTTCAAAGGAAGAATTGGTGAGACCGCCGATTGATGAGACGGAGTGGTTGAAGAAAGAGCGTGGTATAGTAGTGGCTTCGTCATTCAACTGTGACTTTTTTGTAGTGGAGACGGTACGTGGATACAGCTTGCTGCGCAGCTGGGGTGGCCTTGCCCCGGTGAGGGGTGCCGTGATCTATGGTGATCTTAACCAGTGGGGTGTAAGAACTTTTTACAATCGCTCTGAAGGATACCTGATGAATGCAGATGTACGTGATAACCGGATGTCATACTTCCAGGCGATGGATCAGATGCAGTGGTACTGCGATCCCTGGAGCAACTAGATTTTCCTATGTTTACCATATGCAAAAGGATCCCCGAGGGGATCCTTTTTACATTAATAAGTAGCGTGATACTTATTTAGGCAGCAATACGCTATCAATTACATGGATCACCCCATTGCTTGCATTAAGGTCAGCAGCGGTTACATATGCGCTGTTTCCTTTTGCATCTGTGATTTTCACTTTACCATTCTCAACTGATGCAGTGAGTTTACCACCGGCAACGGTTGTAAGTTCTGCTTTACCACCACCAGCTTTGATGGCTGCGCCAACGGCTTTCGCATCTAATTTACCAGCTACTACGTGGTAAGTGAGGATACCAGTGAGTGCGGCCTTGTTTTCAGGCTTCAGCAGTGTTTCTACTGTGCCAGCCGGAAGTTTTCCGAAAGCATCATTTGTTGGTGCAAACACTGTGAAAGGGCCTTTGCCTTTCAGTGTTTCTACAAGGCCAGCTGCTTTAACGGCTGCAACCAGTGTAGTGTGCGCAGGTGAACCTGCAGCTACATCAACGATGTCTTTCTGTTGTGCATTTGCTTTTGTTGACAATACGGCTACAAAAACAAACAATCCTGCAATAATCTTCTTCATACTTTTTTGATTTGATCGAAATGGTTAAGACAGAAACAACACCAGCAAGTCCATCCGGTTGAGTAAAACGCAAATCATTAACGTTTAATTTTTCTGTGTTTGAGCCTTTGCTCTTTTAATGCGCATTATGTTCTACAAAACCGCAGTTAGGAGAGCAGGCGGTAATTCGGGAAATAAATGTATCTTTGTTCCATTCATATACTCTCTCCGTTCGACTGGACATCCTTCCGTGCAAAGAATTTCTCGTCAATTAAGGTTAGATTATATACCATCTGATCTGTTTCGGATGTTCACTTTTAAAGTTTTATTGTTTTGTTATTTAAAGATTTAGGGCTTATTGAGCCCATCCAAACCGCTTTGGCGACAGAGGGCTATGAGAAGCCTACGCCCATTCAGCAACAAGCCATTCCTGAACTGTTGAAAGGACGCGACCTTTTGGGTTGCGCACAGACAGGTACCGGTAAGACGGCGGCTTTTGCATTACCTATTTTACAGCTCCTTCACGAATCAACTGAGCCGCAACAGCGCAGGGTGATCAGGGCATTGGTGCTTACACCTACCCGTGAGCTGGCTATTCAGATCGATGAAAGCTTCAATGCATACGGTAAAGGATTAAAACTGAAACATGCTGTCATCTTTGGCGGTGTTGCGCAGAATCCCCAGGTGAATGTATTGAGAGCTGGCATTGACATCCTGATTGCAACACCGGGCCGCTTGTTGGACCTGATGCAGCAGAAACATGTTTCGTTGGATCATATTGAGAAGTTTGTATTGGATGAAGCAGACCGTATGTTGGACATGGGTTTCATCCATGATGTGAAGAGGATCGTGGCAAAGCTTCCTACAGAACGCCAGACCCTGTTCTTCTCTGCAACCATGCCAACGGAGATCGCAAAGCTTGCCAACACCATTTTGCAGAATCCTGTGAAGGTGGAAGTAACGCCGGTATCATCAACTGCGGAGACCGTGGTGCAAGCGATGTATTATGTTGACAAGGCCGATAAGCGCAAACTTCTGGTGCATCTTCTGAAAGAAGGTGGTATTGAAAGGGTGTTGGTGTTTACCAGGACCAAACACGGTGCAGATCGTGTAACGCGCGACCTCAACAAGGCAGGTATTTTTTCCGAGGCCATCCACGGTGATAAATCACAACAAGCTCGCCAGCGCGCATTGTCTAATTTCAAGAACGGGAAGTCGAGGGTATTGGTTGCTACAGACATCGCCGCAAGGGGTATCGATGTAGATAACCTCACTCACGTGATTAATTATGAACTCCCGAATGTACCTGAAACATATGTGCATCGTATTGGCCGTACCGGCCGTGCGGGCGCAACAGGAATCGCTTTGAGCTTTTGCGATGCAGAAGAAAAAGAATACCTAAGGGATATCAACCGTCTTGTGAAGGTTGCCATTCCCATCGTGTCTGACCATCCTTTCCATTTGGAGATGGCGAGAGCACCACTCATGTCTGATGCCAAACCCGGCAGCGGACCTACCATGATGAAAAGGGGAATGAGGCGGAAGGAGTTTCGTCAACGGTAGCGGAGGCATAAAGGCATAGGGCAATGGGCACTGGCGGGATCCCGCTAGTGCCCATTGCCCTATGCCTAATGCCTACTGTTGTTGCTGCTGCTGCGCTTGTATTTCTTCGCGCTCTTTAGCAGAGGCGATTTTTTCCATCTGTACGCGGTTGGTTTCTTCGAAGGTCATACCATCTTCATATCCCACAGATACATAGACGAAGAGATCCTGTCTTGAGGTGCCTTTGTAGCTGCCTTTTACAACGGAGCAGTCGGTGAAGTTACGGCCCACAGCCAGTTTCACGTGCTTGTCTTCCACCCATACATTGTTGGTAGGATCGATGCCGGCCCAACCGTAACCGGGTAGCCAGGCTTCTACCCATGCATGTGTGGCGCCTTCTCCGCGCATGCCGTTTTTATGCGGACAGATATATCCGCTGACGTAGCGGCAAGGGATGTCCATGGTGCGCAGGATCTGCAGCATCAGATGTGCAAAGTCCTGGCAAACACCACTGCGAATTTCCATTATCTCATCTATTGTTGTTTCAATAGTGGTGATCCCCTTGGAGTAGGTGAAGTTTTCGTAAATGTATTTGTTGCATTCTTGAACGATGGAAGCTACCGATTTCTGCGGATCAAAGATCTGGTTGCAGATCTCCTGGATCTGGTCCTGCTTTTCTATGAGCTCAGGTCTGGTGAGTTCCAGGTGCTGGAGTTTGTTTTGAATTTCCGCATTCAACTGCTGCCAGGTGGGCTCCCAGAATCCTGTTCCCGGCACTTCATAGTTTAGCCTGATCAGCAGCCTGCTTTCAATCGCCAACCGAAGATGCGGCTCAACAATGCTGAATAACCCCGCTTTGTTGCCCCAATAGTCTTTGAATACATGCACATCAGGATGGTGGCTGATGATGAGTTCATGTTGCAGTACTTCAAGTTCCGGGCTGAGATAAGGGAAGATCCTGATCTCATTGACGCTTTCATGTACGGGCTTATCGTATTCGTATTTCGTAATGTGGATGATCCGGAAAACAGACATGTTCAAACTTAAGAATAAGAGAAATAGGTTTGGCTAAGCGCCCAGGCAAATTCACGAAGATGATTACCCGTTTGTTTCAAAAAGGCGGGGGCACCCATTCCGCGGATCATTTGCACATCGGCAAACTCAACGCTGGAGCAGATCCTGCCAAACTGCCTTCTGAGACCTGCAGGGTCTTCAGGACTGTTTTCTTCGATGATATTATCGAGATATTTACGGATCCTTTGCAAACAGTACATCACAGAATGAGGGAAAGAATCATTGATGACCACCTGATGGATCACGTTGTCATTGGCTTCGTTGCTCCTGTAGTTTTTCAGGTGAAATTCATATCCTGACAACGAGAACAACACACCCCGCCAGTACAAGATATCCTTTTCTTCGCTCAAATCATTGTCAATCATTTGTTGCTCCATCAGATCGATGGTCATCAGGCATCGTTCTAAATATTTACCAATGTTCATGAAGTTCCATGACATGCCGCGTGACATCGTACTATCAACAATACCCGTGAACAGCAGACAGTTTTTCAACAGCCGCTCGATGGCCGGGATCTGCTGGTTGGTCTTCAATTGAGATGAAAGTTGATGATCATACATCATATGGTACATGAAGTTCACCTGTTCCCAAACCTCTTTGGTGAGGTGATCCTGCATGCCTCGCGCATTCTCCCTCGCCTTGGTCAGGATGATGCGCAGGGAGTTTGCATTCCTGCTGTCCATCAGGATATGTTCCAGGATCTGGTCAGCATCTTTTTCCAGTTCTGCTTTCTCCGCTTTGGGGAGATAAGAAAATATTTCGAGAATCGTCTTCCAGCTGTTGTTCGCATAGGGACCGCGGTCAAGCGACAATACATAAGTGGTATGCAGGATCCTCAACAGGCCTTCGGACCTTTCAATGTATCGGGATATCCAGAATAGTGCGTCAGCGCTTCTACTTAACATCTTCAGAAATTCAGTTGGTTATTGATCAATCACCCAGGTGTCTTTACTTCCGCCGCCTTGTGAAGAATTCACCACCAGCGATCCTTGCTTTAGTGCCACTCGCGTAAGGCCACCGGGAACGATGTGCATGCCCGAAGGGCCACACAGTGCATAGGGCCGAAGATCCACGTGGCGGCTCTGTATCTTTCCATCCAGGAAGCAAGGAACTGTAGACAGTTTGATAATGGGTTGTGCAATGAACTCTCGGGGATTCTCTTCCACCTTCAACCTGAATTCTTCAACCTCCTTCTCCGTTGCTTTGTTGCCCATCAGCATGCCGTATCCGCCCGACTGGTTGGTGCGTTTCAACACCATCTGTTCAATGTTGTTGAAAACATATTCCTGTGAACCCTTGTCCGTCATCAAATAGGTAGGCACGTTCGGAAGGATTGGCTCTTCATTCAGATAGTACCTGATCATGGCAGGCACGTAAGCGTAAACAGCTTTATCATCGGCCACACCATTTCCGATGGCGTTGACGATGGCTACATTTCCTTTTCGGTAAGCGCCAATAAGACCCGCCACACCCAGAATACTTCCGGAATTGAAAGTAATGGGATCGAGGAACTCATCGTCCACCCTTCTATAAATCACGTCCACCTGCTGATGGCCGCGGGTGGTTTTCATATATACTTTATGGTTATTCACCACCAGGTCTCTGCCTTCCACAAGAGGGATACCCATCTGGCGAGCAAGGAATGTGTGTTCATAATAGGCCGAGTTATAAATGCCCGGCGTAAGAATGACTGCAACCGGATCACGTACGGGCCGTGGTGAGAGCGATAGTAAGATGGAGTGCAACAGCAAAGGATAGTTGTTCACCATACGCACCTGGCTGGTGTTCACCAAGTCAGGGAACAAGCGCTTGGTGACCTCGCGGTTCTCTAACATATACGAAACACCAGAGGGCGTGCGGAGATTATCTTCCAGGATATAGAAGGTGCCATTGTCTCCGCGGATCAGATCGATACCCGATATGTGTACATATATATTGTTGGGCACATCGATCCCAAACACTTCGCGCGTGAAATGAGGACAGGAAGCGATCAGCCATGATGGAACGATGTTCTCTTTCAGGATTTCCTGGTCGTGATAGATATCGTGCAGGAACATATTCAACGCCTTGAGGCGCTGCTTGATGCCTGCTTCCACATGCTGCCATTCTTTTGCCGTGATAATGCGGGGAATGATGTCGAACGGAAAAATGCGTTCAATTCCTGCATCGTCACTATACACCGTGAAGGTGATGCCCTGACTCATGAACATTTCACTGGCCTGCTGGTGCAGTTGCGAAATGGTAGAGAAATCAAGATCCGCCAGTTTTTGGAATAGGGGCTGATAGTGAGAACGAAGCATGGCTTTATCCATCATTTCGTCCCATGAATAATCATGGCTGTACCCTGCGAGTAATTCTTCTACAGTCATACCTAATACTTAAATAAAAAGGCCGCTGCCCTGGCAGCGCCTGGACAATCAGCCTAAATAAGTTGGGTCATAAACTTAAGGAAGTTATACAATTCCATCGAAAGAACAACTATTTTTTGGCATCCAATAAAAAATGAATGTTTATGCGTTTAGGCGGAAAATGGATGTTGCTGCTTTTGATGTCTTCCACGGTTGTAGGTCAATCCAGGCAGCAGCGAAACCTGACGGGCCAGATCCAGATTGTGACCAATGCCAACGGACAGCGATAGAATTGGAATACTGACATTCAGAAATACAAACATTCAGGAAATCTGAAGTTGGAGGCCTGGAATCCGGAGGCATCAACCCGGATTTCCGGATTCCAACTTCTGAATGCCTGAATGACTGTATTACTGTATGTTTGATTGACAACCCTGATCCACGAGTTGCAGCCTACCCACCACTGTTCTTTTTGCAAGTATTGTTCCCGGTGAAAGCACCGCATTCGCTCCAATCTTACAATCATCTCCTACCAGCGCGCCGAATTTGGTGACGCCGGTTTCAATGAGCTGGCCATCCAGTATCACAGTGATCATTTTATTCTCGCGTTCATTGAAGTGATTGGCAACGATAGATCCCGCTTCAAAATTTACGCGATGACCAATGAGGCTGTCGCCAATAAAATTAAAATGCGCGATGGCGCTTTGCCCGCAGATTATGGATTGTTTCAGTTCCACACCGGCGCCGATGCTGACGTTTTCTCCCAGCCGGACCCCATTACGCAGAAAAGCATTGGGTCCTATATAGCAGTTTGCGGAAATGATGGCTGGTCCTTGTATAATGGCCTGCGGATGAATCTTTGCCGTGTTGTGTATGGCTACCTGATCATTGATGATGTAGTGATGATCCAGTAGACTGATCTCTTGCAGGATGTGCATTTGCAGATCCCGAATAAACAACCAAGGCACTACGGATGAAGTGCCCTGGAGAAATGGTGGGATTTCTATAAAATCGTTAAGCAGCATTTGTTATACCAGACCTTCAAAATCTACCAGTTCATTGGTATCTTCTCCGTATGCGACACCGGGAACGGCAAAGCCGAAGAGATTCAGGAATTCTGTTTTATAACCAACGAGGTCTCCGATGGCGGGCAGGGTTTCTGTGGTGGCTTCTTCCCAAAGGGCGGCTACTTTCTCCTGCACATCATCGCGCATTTCCCAATCATCGATCCTGATCCTTCCACTAACGTCAACGGGTACCTGCTTTCCGGTATAGAGGCGGTCAGCATATAAACGTTGGATCTGTTCAATACAGCCCTCGTGGATGGCTTTTTCTTTCATGGTTTTATATAGCAGGGAAATGTAGAGCGGGATCACGGGAATCGCAGAACTGGCTTGTGTAACGAGTGCTTTGTTTACGCTCACATATGCTTTGCCGTTGATACTTTTCATGTCATCAGTGATGGTAAATGCCGTTGCTTCAAGATCATCTTTGGCTTTACCGATGGTTCCCTTGCGATACACAGCTTCTGTCACTGCGGGGCCGATGTATGAATACGCTACGGTGACTGCATGGTCAGCAAGTACGCCAGCTTTCATCATCTCATCGATCCACATCTTCCAATCTTCCCCACCCATGACGGCAACGGTATTGGCAACATCTTCATCTGTGCCGGGCTGAATGGTAACGGTAGACACAACGCCGGTATGGAAATCCACGGTTTTGTTGGAGAACACCCCACCTAATGGTTTCAGTACGGAGCGATGGGTAACACCCGTTTTAGGATGTGTGCGCACAGGCGAAGCAAGGCTATAGATGACGAGATCAATCTGGCCAAGGTCTTGTTTGATGAGATCGATGGTTTTGTTTTTGATCTCATCGGAGAATGCATCACCATTAATGCTCTTAGCATAGAGGCCGGCTTTCTTGGCTTCCTGTTGAAAGGCGGCACTGTTGTACCATCCGGGGGATGCGGTTTTGCCTTCCTGCGCGGGCTTTTCAAAGAACACACCGATGGTGGCAGCGCCGCTGCCAAACGCTGCGGTGATGCGAGAGCTCAGGCCAAAGCCTGTGGATGCGCCAATCACAAGCACTCGCTTGGGGCCATCGATAGCGCCTTTAGATTTAATGTAGTTGATTTGGTTCACTACATTCTGTGCGCAGCCCAGGGGGTGGGCAGTTAGACAAATAAAGCCGCGCATTCTGGGTTCAATAATCATACAGATGGGTTAATGCGTTATAAATATTTTAGTTTTTCTTCTTCGATGTCTATCTGGTAAAGGTATTTACGGATCAGGTCTTCGTCAAAGGTATCATCTGTTTTGTTCTTTTCGAGCAACCAGTGGCGTTGAAGTTCCAGTATTTCAAGGTATACGGTCTTGCTTTCTTGATGTAGTCTCGGGTCATTGTTTTCATCGGCCTTTTCATTCCATTTATCGGCTAGCCGTTGCAGTGAGCCATGTTTCTCCAGTTTGTCTGTATGATTAGTATGCAGGTGGGAAAGTGCCTGTCGCGCCAGTTCCCGCCGGATAAAAGTATCGGCTTCTTCATCAGGGATGTAATCATCATAGGCCGGCAGTTTGATCTTGCGGATAAGCAGTGGCAAGGTAAGACCTTGTAGCAAGAGGGTGGTGAGGATCACGATGAAGGTGATGAATAGGATCAGGTTGCGATGCGGGAAAGGCGTGGTGGCATTGAGTTGTACGGGTATCGATAATGCAGCCGCCAGAGAAACCACGCCCCGCATGCCCGTCCACCCAAGTAAGAGAGGTGCGCGCATGCCGGGATTGGCATCGGCCACGTTGATGAAATTGCGCATGATGAGGGTCACCGCTACGGCGCCGTATGCCGAGATCAACCGCACGATGATGAGCACGGCGGTAATCAGGAATCCATAGCCCAGTGCGGCGCCCAAGCTCACACCTTCTTTCTGCAGACCGGTGGTGATTTCGGGAAGGGCGAGCCCGATGAGCATGAATACGAAACCGTTTAGGAGGAACACCAGGCTTCCCCACACATTGGCACCACGCAATCTCGCGGACGTAGCCAGGAACTCATGTCTTTTTTCAGAGAGCAACAATCCGCCGCAGACAACG
>Ga0214163_1000748_pt1 | contig 14650 bp, 16 predicted proteins | sample LakMenepilimnion_2_FD_153001 | JGI IMG/M metagenome (GOLD analysis project Ga0214163, IMG submission 153001) | Freshwater microbial communities from Lake Mendota, WI - Practice 15JUN2010 epilimnion v4 | ecosystem: Environmental > Aquatic > Freshwater > Lake > Epilimnion/Euphotic zone | place... | reverse complement strand
GTCACAGAAGACCGACTCCTCACGGCGCTACAACTTTTGGAATCGTATCGCGAAGGTACGGTTGCGAAAAAACCCCTAACAATAAAACACGAAGAGGACTTTTGCTAACCTATGACTGACCAAAAACTACTCGAAACCTTTACCAAACGCTATCACGAATACGACACCCTTCTCGCTGAAATTGAAAAACTCCAAAAGGAGATCGTCAACCGGGTCAACCTAGGACGAGGCAAGAAAGAAATGCTGATTCGCGAACTGGCAGCTAAAGCCAAGATGAAAATGTCCAGAGTGGTGTCTGTCACCTACAACACCGCCACGCTGAAACCTTCAGAAGCCAGAGCCTTACTCAAAGTAGTCAATGGCTAAGAGACAGAAAGAGTGGGCCAAGAAAGCTAAGTTTGAACTTATGTTCAAGCTGGGCGGCGCTTGTTTTGAGTGCGGAACAGACAAGAATCTCGACTTCGACTGCATCCTGCCCCAAGGAGACGCTCATCACCGATTGGACACAGCGAGACGAATCAGTTTTTACCGACACCAACACCGCGAAGGTAATCTCCAGTTACTCTGTCGCCACAAATGCCACAAAAAGAAAAATGTTGCTGATCTCAAACGTCAGCAGGAGCAAGAAGAAAACGAACCATTTTGATATTTATGACCGAAGAAAAAATACCCACGCCGCCCGCAACCCACATTATTTACACCGGACCAAAAAAGTGGCAAACCCTGCCGCCAGGATCACTGTTCTGGTCATCTTCAAACGAAGTATGGGCTGGCGGCATCACTACTGCTATTCCAGGCAAAGGATCCTACTATGCCATCCCGATTAACGTCACGCTGCCGCCAAACTACAAATCCCCAGAGACGACAACAGACATATTGGAGGAGGCCAGAGACTTGATTCGCGGAGACCGAGCTGAGAGCTACGGAGAGGCCCGAGCTAGTTTTGAACGTATTGCGGCGCTCTGGAGTATCTATAAAGGAGTGACCATCACAGCAAAAGACGTGGCGGATATGATGATCCTCTTGAAAATCTCACGTAGCGTCACCAGTCCTAAACACGACAACTGGGTGGATATTATTGGTTATGCTGCGCTGGGATCTGAACTTGAATCAACTACTGAAAAAACTGACGTATGAGAAATGTAAACTGTCCCAAAACCCGAGTCTATATCCGTTGCGATGCCTTCGGAGGATCAGAATCTGAATATGAACCAGCTTGGCTGGTATCAGTGCGAGCTATGCGAAACCGACCACTTTGTTTTCAAGTGTGGGTGGACAAGTATGCTGCTTGTTTCGACAAAGTGCCTCCACATTGCGTGTTCTGGTTTGAACCAGACGAAGACGACAAACGCAATCTGCCTTTGCACAAAGTCCAGATGTGGGAGTGCCTTTCCGGCGCTATCGAAGTCTGGCGCAAAGACCAACTGGCTGATGTTCCGGTGCTTATCAATCTAGGAAAGGGCTTCGCTCCAGCTAGAGGCCATTACTGGTTCACTATCGACTACCTCCCAGAAGGTCAATCCTCCGGGTTGTTCGACATTGGGGATGCCGAGCTGCTCGAAGAACACAAAGAAGCCAACGTGATCAAACTGGAGAATGGGCAGTTAGCCATCTACCCAAACAACCGCATCAAATGGCTACCAGTTTCGCTGACTGGGAAAGACGCTGCATCAGCTATTCCAGATTGGGACGCCGCTACCAATGCGCAATGGGATGAAAGTTGGCTCGACTCCGACGAAATTCTTGGCGATGCTAAGTGGGCCTATTAAATTGAGCTAATGCTAAAAACTCCTCCCAAGCGACCGCCAATTCCTGATTCAGCCAAACGACTGAAGTATGGAATCAAATGGAATCCTATCTGTGATTTAAACACAGGTAAGATACAGGCTAGGTTGCCAGATGTCTTAATCGAGATGCAAATTCTCAGGGATTACGACAAGATCCTTCGCATCCCAGAAAGTGATCTGATGCCTTGGGAGGAGCATTTTAAGCTGTTCGTCAACCATGTTCTAGGAAGACAAGACTGGCCTTTCAAGTGGCATTGGAACCCATACTCAGAGACCATTCTCCGACACGTAAGGGACGAGAAACTCATGGCTATTTCCGGTCACGCCAGTTCCGGTAAGTCGGCGTTCCTCTCCATGTATGCAGTCTGCATGTTCCTGATATTCCCAGAGAGCACAAAAGTCTTAATCACTTCGACCTCGCTCAAAGACTCTCGAAACCGAGTCTGGGGTGAGGTAGAACGGATGTGGAATGAAGCGAACCGCTACTTCCTATCTCTATACACCGCTTTGAAACTACCTCCGGTAATGCCAGGCAAACTGGTATCATCCGCAGGTAAGATCACAGGTCTCACACCTGAAGGAAAAGCCAACGACCTCGTCGGCATAGCTCTGGTAGCTGGCGGTAAAGGTAATGACGATGTCAGCAGTCTGATCGGCTTCAAAGCTAAAAACCTCTTGCTGCTGGCTGATGAGCTTCCGCTCCTGACTCACGCTCTTTACGACGCCACCTCGAACTTGATGGCGAATGACGGCTTCAAAATGCTGGCTTCTGGCAACTTCAGTTCCCAGTTTGACCCGATGGGGCTTTTCTGTGAACCCAAAGAAGGGTGGAATAGCGTCGATGAGAATACCTTCGAGTGGAGAACCAAAGTCAATGGCTTCTGCATTCGCTTCGATGGAGAGCTTTCGCCGAACGTGCGAGCAGGAAAACAGGTCTATCCCGGTCTTTTGACTCGAGAAGGATTAGATGAAATCAAAGCTCGTTTTGGTCCTCGCTCTCCAGGCTACTACCGAATGGTGAAGTCTTTCCCGTGTCCAACAGGAGCCACCGACACCATCTATTCGGAGCCTGAACTGACAGCGAATCTGTGCGCTCACGGGGTCAACCAGTGGCTCTACAAACCTACCCCCGTAGCTTTCTTAGACCCATCTTTCTCCAAAGGTGGAGATGCCGCCGCAGCCAGTTTCGGACTTTTCGGTATTGCTCAGATCAATGGAAGCAACCGCCAGATACTCCTGAAGACTGACACGTTGGACCTGATGAAGCAGGTAGATGCACGACACAAGACCAAAGATCGAAACGAGCAACTCGCGGAAGCGTTCATTGCGGAGTGCGTGAAAAGAAACGTCGCCGTCGAGGATCGAGGCACTGACGCTACTGGTGGCGGAGATCCGTTTGCCACGATCCTTGCTATGAAGATGGGTCACGGCTTCCAGCTTGTGTCTTTCGGAGGGGCTGCTTCTGATATGGTCGTCAGCGCAACTGACAAACGGAAAGGCAAAGAGCGCTTCGTGAACCGTGTCTCCGAGCTTTGGTATGTTGGGAAAGAGTTTGTCGCCAGCGGGCAAATTCGCGGTCTGGATGCCGAGACAATGGCTGAGATGTGTGATCGCACCTACTCAGAGCGAGGGAATAAAGTTCAGGTCGAGCCGAAGGACGACATGAAGAAGCGCACAGGCGTTCACAGTCCCGACCGAGCTGACTCATGGGTAGGGCTCATCGAAATTTGCCGACGCAGACATAAGTTCATAGCGGCATCTAGGGCTGCAGCACGACCAAAAGCAGCTAGTCCACAGTTACCTTGGTGGGAACCGCCGCCGCCTCCGAAACCTTCGTTCCGAGACGACCTTGTCGGGGATGCTGGCTGGGCTACCGGAGGAAACGGCAGCGGATGGGGAGAATAACATTGACGAAACGGGGTAGCTTCGATAATCTGAAAGACAATGGACACCTCTCTAGACTCAGTAATCAAACGCTTACAAGAAATTCGGGAAGAAGTAGGAGGCGAAGCGCATGTCCGAGTATGCAAAGGTTACACCTTGACTCAGCATGATTGGGAGCCGTACGTACCTATAGACTTAATTGGTTATCATAAAAAAGTTATTTACTCAGAAAAAGACGATAGGGCGGTTGCAGAGGTCGTCATATTCCCTGTTTTCAGAAACCTGTGTTACGTTTAGGTTTATAATGAAGAAGGAAAACTGCTACTAAACTTTGACCAATGAACGAACAATCTAAATCTCACATCACCCGACTTCGCAACGATGACTACAGTTTCCTTCGAGGTGACGTGCTCGACATCGGCTGCGGCCCCGACCCTATCAAGCTGCCTCATCCGACTAAAGTAGTCGGATGGGATCTAGGGGATGGGGATGCTCAGTATCTGGAGTCACTTCAAGACGCTAAATTTGATGCGGTCGTATCCAGTCACTGCCTGGAACACATGGTCGATGTCCCGACCGCTTTGAAAAACTGGAGTCGTGTCTTGAAAGAAGGCGGCTACATGCTCATCTACGTCCCATCTTGGACTTTTTACGAGCGTCGTCAGTGGCCTTCACCTTACAACGGAGATCACAAAGCCAGCTTCGATCTGGTCGATCCTGAAGTTCGTCCAGCTCACCCGTTCTATGGGATGCGTGAAATGCGGAAACTGGGTCTGTCTTGTGGACTCACGCTTGTCGATGCCAGACTCGAACTAGACCACTACAAGCTGAACAAAACCAACGATTTGACGCTCGACCAGACCATGCAGAATGCTCTGGCCCAAGTGACGTTCATCTTCTTCAAGGCGTGAATATATGTGGGTCTCCTCTGTAGGTGATTGCGGCGACGTAATTTTCCTCCTGAATCTGCTGAAGCACATTCCCGGAGGACCGCACTCGCTCGGCATTCGTCACTCGACGATGACCAAAGCGAAGACAGCCGACAAAGCTGTTCTACTGTTCAAGCTGCTGGAGCCGCTCGTCGCTCAACAGGACTACATCAAGGAGTTCAAGATCCTCGATGCTAATGACAAGATTGACTGGGAGAGCGAAGACTTCCGCAGGTTGAAGCACTTCACTGAAGGCGAGACGCTGATGCAAGCTCACCTGAACCACTACAACACAGTCAAGCAGTCTCGGTTGACGATAACTGGAGCGACACCGTGGTTGAAGGCCAAACCCTCGAAGGAGTCCAAAGGTCGAGTCGTGGTGAACCTGACAGAACGCTACCGGAACGCCTCCTTCCCGTGGCAGAAAATTGCCGACCACTATCGAGACTTGATTCTGTTCGTCGGTCTAGAGCACGAACACCACTACTTCTGTCGTGACTATGGCAAAGTGGAGCACGTCAAAACTGACAACCTCCTCCAAGTCGCTGAGTTGATCGCGGGATCGGAACTGTTCATCGGAAACCAGAGCAGCGCAGGAGCGATTGCTGAAGGACTCAAGCACCGTCGAATCCAAGAGACCAGTCTCATCTTTCCTGACTGCGTCTTTCCTCAAGCTACCGGACTGCCCGAAGTTCAACACGTCGCGAATGGCGAAGTCGTGCTGCCTGCCATTGGCGACCGAACAGCTTTGTCTTTGGCTTCCTGCGATCCGATTTTCAAACCTCTGGATCTTACGACCTCGCCTCCCGGTTTCTGGCAATACCCAGGCGTGAAGAGAAGCCTTTCGATCAACCCAGTTGCTTCTGAGGTAGTCAAGCTGACAGGCGTCTCGTTCCAGCAGGCCCGAGAGATGGTTTACGAATACCAGTGTGCTCGGTTGCCTGAGTTCTTCGCTGCGGAAAAAGCCCATCTGGAAAGATTCAAACGTGCAAAACAAAATGCAGGTTGACGAAGCGGTGTAGTTTCGATATACTGAAAACCTATGATCGACATCGACTATCAAAATATCAATCGACTCTCACACGTCGTCTATCAAAACGCTGTAGCCAAAGGCTTCCACGACACAGACGCTTCTGAAACAGAAACTCAACGGCTCGCACGTTGGACCGCCAATCTCCACGGAGAGGTCAGCGAGCTTTGGGAAGCCGCTCGTAGAGGTCAACTCCACGACCCCTGCGACAAAGATGCTGTCGTGCAAGATCTCGGTGGCCCACGATCTCTCGTATGCGTAGAAGAGGAACTGGCGGACATCATCATCCGTGCTCTCGATACCTCCGCAGCTTTAGGACTGCGCATCGGAGACGCCATCAAAGCGAAGCACGAATACAATCTGACACGCTCACACAAACATGGAGGGAAGCTCGCTTGATATGTTAATCGTCATCCCTGTCGGCCCGTCCGACGCCCAAAATCTCCACCTCCTGACTCAGGCGATCAATCGCCTTGGAGTCGTCGAGGCTCCGATTCTCATCGTCTCAGTTCCTTCGTTACGTGCGGAGGCTGAGGCAGCGGCAAATAAGCTCAATGCAACGGTAGCCTTCACCGAGGACGAGTTTGCGAACGGCTGGCCTGTCGGCCCTGACCGCATGTTCATCTGGACCATTCGCCATCTCGGTGAAATCGGTAACAACCAGCCTTGGTTGTGGCTCGAACCAGACGCCTGCCCAATCAAAGCAGGATGGGACGTGACGCTACGAAACGAGTATCACGCTGCTGGGAAACCTTATTTCGGTTTCACTCGTCCTACCGCATGGCGTGACAAGGAAGGCAATCTCACACCTATCGAAGGTGATAACATGCTGCTTGGTGTGGCAATCTACCCGCCGCACATGCACAAGGATCAAGAGCTGGCTCCACTGCTAAACGATCTCAGTCTTCCCGACCCAGTATCCCACCCACCCGTGCCTTGGGACATCTACCTTCGCTGGGCGTTCTTCCGCAAAGGAGTCCATGGTGCTCGTATCATCTACGACCGCTGGAGAACCTGCAATTACATCAGAGGCGACTTCGAGGAGATCCTCTGCGAGCCGTTGCCTGAAGAGAAACACGCAGAAGGCGGCATCATCCCTGACGAAGCTGTGATTGTGCATGGCTGCAAAGACGGGTCGCTTCATCGGTTGGTGATTGGTAGGGACGCGCCTAAAAGGCTCTTCATCCTTGATGAAGTTCCACTCGTTCAGACACCTAGGGAGATCAAAGCTGTCGGGTTTGCAACAGCTCCTTCAGTGGAGGACACCCTTGTCGTGACGCTTACTCCCCCAAAACCCACCAAGGAACAACGTGTCCTCGAAGCTCTCAATACGATGGACCAGCCTCGCGTCGGCGCTATCGTCGAGATGAGCAAACTGGACAAAGTGACCGTCAAAAAGATCCTGCCGACACTCGGTTACGAGGTGCTTCATGCAGGATGGATCAGGAAACTCCCAGAGGAATAATCACCGTGTCACGACAGAGAGAACAAGAAACGGCCTACCTACAAGAAGTTATAGCTTGTTGCATTAAAAATCAGCGGGAAAACGAATATGCCTATTGGTGGGACAAAATCTTATCGAAGTTCGTTAATCCCGAGCAATACTCGATTGATGTCGGTGTTATAAGTTCAGTCTTAGCTAACAAAGCACGGCTTACCGCTTACTCCGCTGGAGTCACTGATCCTGAACAGATAGAGGCTATTGTTTTTAATACCTATATTGATTTCACACAAGACTTGCAATTACGCACGTTAAAAACCCAAATTAAACAGCCAGATTTTTGCTAATGCGTGCTTTTATTTCATCTCTAATCCTTTGGCGTTTTAGTCGCTTCGTAAAAGATCAGTCGATAACTAAGCCTACCTACTTAAAACTGAAGAGATTCTTGATCTACTCTGGAGTACCTTCAACCGATGAGGTGACGCTATCTTGTATTTTAATTTGGGGTCGCTACACTTTAGTTTTCGTCAAACAGATAAAACCTTGATATTGCTTACTATGTCACAAACCGCCACCACCAACTCGTCTCACCCACCTATCGCCAAGCATCCGTTCTTGGAGCAGGTCAAAACTCCCATGCAGAAGCTCCTCGCTCGCAAAGCAGAGGACGCGCAGTTAGAAAAGCGCACGGCCTATGGAATCGAACAGGCTCTCAACAGCCTCGAAGACATTCCCGGCGTGCATGGGAAACTACATTTCAAGATCCTCGTCACCGAGGAAGGGTATCAAGCACACGCGAAACTGGAGAAACACATTATCACGTTATGAAAATCGCAGTTTACAAACTGAGAGGTGAAGGGGTAAACAAACGAAAGCGTTCTACTTTATGAAAGAAGATCAAGGCCCGAACTACGTGTCGAAATCTATTTACTCAAAAAGTTTACCTTTTCCAGACGGTGTGACCGTTACGGGTGCTTGCGAGCTATTACGCTTGTTGTCAGAAGAGCTTGGAGCGATCAAACTTCCGAACGGAGACGAAATAAAGATAACTCACACACTCAGAGACAGTGATGGAACTTACCATCGTTTCGCCACGCTTCTGCGGTACTTTCCGCAAAATGGTAAAGTATGAAAAAGCTCTTCTTTGAACCTCTAGAATGGCCTCCCCACGACGAAGACAATGACGAATGCTTCGTGTACGCAACCAAACCTACCGTATGGACAGTTAAATTACCTACTATAGCTGAGAGTGTCGATGGGTTAGGAGCCGAAGTAACTCAAGAAGTGTGGCAGAAACAACTATCCACTCAAGTAGCTTCAAGCATCCAGCACCCCGGAGCATAGTCCGGCGTAGTTCCTAGCTTCTCATCCACAACCTTCAACACCGCCAACGGCACTGCTGTCTTGGCGGTGATGTCGCATCCACAGGCTCCGCAGGCCCGTTTGTGCGTCTCCGATACTCGGTAAAGTTTACGACCTGATAGAAGCTCAGTAGTCTTTTGGGCGATCCACACGCAGAACTTACAGCCGCCCATATTGACGTTCTTGGGACAGGTCGCGCAGATGTCGATCCGGCGTTTTTGCTCTTCCTCACTCACCAATTCATTCGACGAGTTCAGCTCAAGCATGGTGGAGACGAACCGCTGAACGTCGTCTTGCGTGAAGTATCTCTCTATCTCACCGACCTCTTTACATGGCAGATCCGGGTTTTCCCGACAAAGAGTGTCTTGTAGCTCCTCAACCCAGCCTCCTTGTAATGGAAGGTCATTGGCTAGTCTATGGGCGCGGATTCGCTTGATGAACCCGTTCCAATGGATGTCCTTAAACGAGACTCCTGTCTCCGGCTGCGTGTAGGTCCACATGCCTGAGACTGGTCGCGAGGTGTCGAGTAGCTGCTTCATTTTACTCCAGAGTAGTATTTGGTGTAATCAATCAACTGTTCCCAAGCCGTTTTAGCTTTGGAGCGATCCTCTTTCGGATCTTGGTTACTGGTGCGAACGCCAACAACGCCGCTACCCATAAGCAGAGCCGCCATAAAAGGATCATCTTGTTGAGCTTTAGCAGTTTCATACATCTGATCTATGATAAGCGGAACAGGCATAGTGATAACTTCACTCATCAAATCTGTTCTCTCACCTACAGGAGTTTTGCCTTGAATCGTATTAAGCAAGAGAGAAGCCGTAGGAGACAGTTTGTAGCGGAGGAAATCACCAACTACAACGGCTCCGCTTCGATCTGTGAATTTAGGTTTGTCCGTAAGTGGTGTCTCACGGAAAAGGTTCAAGGGCCTATCCCCTTCGCGAAGAGGTTTTATCAGACCTTTGCTGTTTTTATACTCCCCAAATAGGAGACGAAGCAAAAACACTAGAGGCTGTTGAAATCCACCCATCACATCGACACGTTGGTTGTCGAAGAGAACTTTTCCAAAATCCGATGAGGTAGGATCAAACTCCATCTCTTTATCATCCTCGTCTTGGAACATAGAATAGAGAATCATAGCTGTGGTAAGACCAGCTAAATATTTAGTGTATTCCTTGGCGATCAATACTTTGGTGCCTTTGCTGGCTGTCCAAAGCGGGATGCCGAGCGCCATAGCAAAACGGCTCACTCCGAAACGTGGTGCGAACAGAAAGGTGTTTAAGAATGGAGCGGCCTGGCTCATACCAGCACCGAATCTTCCAGATCCAAGACTGCCTCGCCCTGTGCCGTTGTTGATTAGATTGGCTACAGATTGAAGTCGTTCAGGAGTGGTTTCTTGCGGCTGCATAAACCATCCCCCTTCGACTAGATTGTTTTTGAGAGATAGGTAAGTAGCTACACGGATCAAATCGAGATAGGTTGTGTAGGCCCTGGAAGTGGCTCGGAGGATACCCCCGCCATATCTTTTTGGTATTTTATCGACCCAGCGACTAGCCATCGCCTCCTCCTGCCTTTGAAGCGGGTCATTAGGCCCAGCATCTAAGGATAGATAGAGTCCGGCTCTTTTCATCTCGCCACTCTTGTATTCCGGTAGTTCACGAATCTTGGCGTTAATGATCTTCTGATTTGTATCAGACTGCATGGCTTTCCACATACCGCCAAGCTGCCTCATGGACAAAACTGGGTGGGAGAACAAAGCAAAATTACCTTGGTTGGCAATAGCAGAAAGGTCTGTCGAGGCTTTTAAGAACCGCCCCATCGAGAACAAGTCAAAGACGTTGTCCCAGTATCTTTTGGCTCTAGAACGCTGCGACAATTTATGATTAAGCAGCATTTCTCCCCATCGCTCTTTCAGTTTTTCTTCTTTAGCTAACAGTTCAAGGAGTTCAGGATCAGTAGGTTTTTCGCGTTTCACAGGCTTGCTGAAGTCGCCCGTCTCCATGCGCTTCTTGAGTTTATCCATCCGTGTCTGGATGCGCTTCTTGTCCGTTTTGAGCTGCTTGGCGATTGGGTCGATCAAAGCATCTCTCTTCAGCTTGCGCAGTTCGAGCAGTTGTTTGCGGAGCTTGTCGCGAGTTTCACGTTTTTGTGCAAGCTCGGGCGTCTCCGGCGTCTTCGATGTCCGCTTTGGAACGTCGTAGTTGCCTGAAGTGAGCATTTTCTGCATACGCTCAATCGACTTGTCAACGGCTGCGGTAGCCTGCTTGACGCGCTGCTCGTCGGTCAGTCCTTTGCGACCGAACAGGTTGGCCCGAGCGTCTCGGACTTTCTGTTGCAATCTTTTCTTCTCATTCACCCGAGCTTCGTATTGGGCTGTCTGAGTCGGTGTTCTACGTTGTGGGAGAGCATAGTCTTCCGCTTCAATCTTGCGATTTAGTTCTGTGATGGCCTCTTCGACAGCTTCAAGGGCTTCTTTGTCGATGTCTTCCTGTGTGCGAAGTTTGTCTGCTGCCTCTCTGCGCTTTTTCTGCAAAGTATTATTAAGAGCGTCACGAACAGCTCTTTTCGCATCTAACTCGGCTGTATGGAGAAGTTCATCTTCTTTCTTGGCGAAGTTACCTTCAGCCAGAGTTTTCTGGAGTTCCGCAATACGGGCGTCGATCTTCTTCATCTCCTCGTTCACCAACTCCGTGAAAGTAGGGCCAGCAGGCGCGTTGATGAAGTCGGAGATGCGTTTCAGTTCGTCACGGAGGTCGGCAAGCTCTTGGGTGTCTTTGTCGTAATCAACAGATGGACGCCGTGGAGCTTTTTTCCGAGTGTTAATCTCCATTGCCAGATCGTCGATCTGGTTGTTCAGACGCGCTTTGATGGCGTCGAGCGGAGAGCGAAGCTGTTCTTCACCAGCCTCGTAATCGCGGCCCATCATGCGAAGCTCGCGAGCGAGTTTCTTTTGTTGGAGACGGATGGCTTGGGTAGCTTTGTCACGCTGAGGCCCGGATTTCAACGGAGCGCGTTTTGCTTCAGCATCTTCGATAGCTGATTGCAGTTTCCCGAGAGCACTCAACTGGCGAATCTGCTTGGCAAGATCGTCTTTGGAGGGCTTCAAAATAATCCCGTATCCAGAGAATAAATTGCGAATTTCACGCTCAGTGATGTCTGGGAAGAACTCTTGAACGTCAGCAGTGACTTCACTGATGACGCTAGTGAGGTCATCCGTGCTCATCTCCACCTTTTCTAAGGCTGGGTTTGCCTCAACCCGAGCCTTCATCTTCTCTACCACCAGGTTGTAAACCGTGCGGGAGTCGAGAGCTTCTTCGTCAGCAGCAATAGCTTTGACTTTGTCGATAGCCGGAGCTTTCGCCTTTTTCACTTTCAAAGGTGCTTCTGAAGCAGGCAAGTCCTCACCAGCATCGAAGGCTTTGGACTCTTTGAAGAGCTGTTGCATCTCGTCGTCGTTGAGTTCGATACCGCTTCCGCGCATCGAAGCCACCCAGTCTCCGAGTTTTGTGATGCCTTTGGCAATTTTGACAGCGCCAAGGAGAACGTAGTCCGCAGCGTCTGCCGCCGCGTTCAACAAGAGCACGTCACTGTAGAGTTTGCCGCGACGAGAAGCGATACGCTGCTCGATGGACTTCTCAAAGTCATCAAGGACGCTCGGTTTCTTTTCAGCCTCCTTTTTCTTCGCTAGGTGCTCGGCCTTACGTTTCTGCATCTCAGCGACCTTCGCAGCTTCGTTCTTGGCTCGTTCTTCTATGTCTTTCAGCACTTCCTGACGGCCAGCTTCAAAAGCGATCTTCTCAGCTTCGGCAATACGGTCAGCTTCAGTAGATTCAGCTTGCTTACGAAGCGCATCGACAGCTTTGGCATTAGCTTCATATTCCTTAGCTATTTTAGAGGCTTCGGCTACTTGCTCCTTGGAAATGTCAGCTTTGTTTCCAACGGCTTTGAGATTGCTCAACATGCTCTCAAGCTCCATGTCCATGTTTGCCGTCAAACGGCGAAAACGAAGCGCACGACCGATGTCACTTCCCGCAATGCTGTTTGCGTAAAGAGCGTCATCATAATCACGTTGAGCTGTCTCGTACTCACTCTTAGCTCCTACGTCGCCTTCAGGACTTGCTAGAAACTTAGTCGCCGCAGCATTCAGCACGTTCTTACGGCGGACAAGCTCCATACCAAGCATCGCCTGTTCCTTGGAGCTGACTACTCGCGGCGTAGCCACCAGGCTAGTAACTAAACGTCGGCCTGAGTCAGAATCACGTTTGAACTCGGCGGTAGCTTGTGCCCACAAAGCATCATCTGAGATAGCCTCTTGAACAGGACGGACAAGTTCACGTCCGACAATGCGAGCCGCCTCAACATCCATCTCAGCGTTTGAGAAGCCAACTGGTTTATTGTCGGGGGGCACTACAGATGCTTGAGGGCGTTCTGGCTGCTCAGTTAAGCTGATTTCTGTGGGAAAAGATTCCGTCGCAGGTTTCGGAGCTGCCTGTGTCGTAGCCGCTTTTGGTGTCTCTGCCTCTACTCTAGCAGCAGGGGCCGCAGCAGGCGCTGTCGGTGCTTCGGCTACAGGAGCGGTTTCAACACCTTCCACAGGGTCCATCCCCGTCGTGTCGATGTCTGTGCGTTTACGCAGAGCTTCGTAGGCAGGCTGGAGGTATTTACGCACACCTTCTCCGAACTCTTCGACCATCTTGGCAGAGAAGTCTGCGAAGCTACGCACCCCGCCTTCGAGGTAATAGGTGCCGACAGTGATCGCGTATTTGAGGGTCGCTGGATTTAAGCCTACATTCGTCTGACCTAAACTTTCTCGGAGACTTTTAGCAGCCTGGTCTTTGGCCTCCTTGGTGACGACGGTGTTGGTGGAGCCGAAGTCCTTTTGTGGACGTGTTCTTTGTGCGGCTCTAGCTCCAAGCATACTGTTGTCAAAAATAATGGTGTCTCGGGAATCCCGAGCATTGAAATCTCCAGTAACTTCTCCTTTCGTGCTGGTGCGATAGCGCAGACTTCGCTCGTTCCAATCTATAGGACGCAAACTAGGGTATTTGAGAGCTACTGCATAAGGAATTTGGAAAATTCCGTTTGCCACCGGAATGGTGGATTTGCGTTTCAGAATGCGCTCGAACACTGAGTCAATTTTCCTGCGCTCGATAGCAGGTAACTCGGTTTTTTCCGCAGGCACCTCCGCGACCGGAGTCTCGACTTCGGCGGCTGGCTTGGGCTGTGGAGCAATTTGAACGTCGAATATTTGTATTTCACCTCCGTTGACCAAAGTCATCGTTCTAGTAGGCGAATATTGTATTTTGACTTGCCACGTTTTACCTTTCGTGTCGGTGACGGTGACAGGCTCGCCAACGGACAAAGTCCATCCTTCTGGAGTTTTACCTTGCTCTAAAGAAGCTACTTCAGCTTTGGTGAATTTGCTTTTTGGCTTCGGCTGTTTTGGTTCTTGAGGTTTTTTCTGCGCTGTGGAAGCAGCGGCTTCGGCATCACGTTTTTCTTGAGCAAGCCTGCGGCCTGACTTGCGGACAATACTCAATTCTGACAACGGCACTGTCTTTGGGCCGAAATAGTCGATGTCCGCAGAATCCCCACGGACTGCGTAAACCGTGCCTCTGGCTTCTCTACCAGCCGCCATCCATGTCACTTCGTCACCCACTTGGGCGAGTTCTGTTTCGGCTGGCTTGGGTTGTGTGGCAGGTTTTAAGTTTGGGTAGTCTGCAAGGATTTCGGCGGAGACGGGCTTGCCTTCGCGGAGGGCGGATTCAACAGCGCGTTTATGCCTTCCGATGATACTGTTCATCTGATCCATCTGAACGCGATTTGTTGCGCCTTTGTCAGGCGTCCACTTTTTCAATCCTGTTTCTTTTCGGAACTCCTCCGTGAGATAGTCTGACATTGACCGCTGCCAAACTTCTTTCGGGGCTTCCTGATCTGCTACGTTTCTTGCTGAACTAGCTCGTTCCAGTTTAGACGCCTTGAGTTCTTCCCGCATTCTTGCGGCGACTCCTTCCGCTTGAAGTGCGTCTCCGATTTTGAGCCTGTTGATGATCCGGTTGTCGCGGTTCCTAAATACAACGGTGCCTCCATCCGAGTCAATAAACTTGGTTCCGTCCGGCCACGGTGATGACGGAGCCTTCTCTTCCGTCACAACCTCAACCGTGCCGCTCGGCTGGAACACGTAGAGGTCGCCTTGACGGACGTAGCCTTCGGGGAGGGT
>Ga0214163_1000745_pt1 | contig 14706 bp, 14 predicted proteins | sample LakMenepilimnion_2_FD_153001 | JGI IMG/M metagenome (GOLD analysis project Ga0214163, IMG submission 153001) | Freshwater microbial communities from Lake Mendota, WI - Practice 15JUN2010 epilimnion v4 | ecosystem: Environmental > Aquatic > Freshwater > Lake > Epilimnion/Euphotic zone | place... | reverse complement strand
AGTCTTTAGGTTTATAGACGACTTTATTACCGTCATCAAAGCTCAAAATCCTGACAGATTCACCTAAATTATGTAGGTCTGATTGACTCTCGCTGATCGAGCTTACTTTAAGCGGATTTTCAGCGTGAAATAATATTTCACTAATAGAGTTTATGTCAGCAGAAGTCCTGTTAATTAACTGGCTAGTAGTGGATATCCACTGACGTGTTGTCGTTGCTATTAATCTTAGTAGAACAGGTTTTTCATGGAGAAGACGTTCGAGGTACCCAGTTTTTAATATGTCAATAAAATTGCAGTAGTGATTTTTTTCCTTGTCAACATCTGATGGTAATAAATTTCCATTCGGATCTAATTTCTTGAGGTGCTCGACGAAGTGCTTATATAGAAGTGGCGCAATCAAATCACTTAGTTGATTTAAGAGAGTGATATATAGGTCATTTTTTGCATCAGTAGTAAAGCATTGCAAGGCATTTAGAGGAATATGCTTTTGAACTTCAAGTATTGCTTTAGGCAAAATCGGAAATATGATTTCTTGAAAGGCAATAGGCTTGGTTTTATCAAGATTAATATCAGCTTTTGAGGCTTGACTTTCTGTTATGGCGTTAAATATCCATTGCACATCTCCTGCCCAATCAGGCATATTCCATTCAGAATCCGATGAAAAAACATAAGAGAATTTTGATAGAACATCTTTAGATTTAAGACCATCTTTTGCAAGACGTTTTTCAAATAATTTCCAGTCTCCACTGGCTGAGGATTTGCACCAAGAGGCTAATCTTTTTTCAGCATTATCAGTTTGAGAATTTTCATTTTTTTTATGAATTAGATCTAATGCAAGTAACTCGTCAAAAGTAAAGGCACTAAAAATAAGGGTATTATCAAATGGCATCAATTTATAATACTGCATAAAATATTCCTCGGGTGTAACTTTATCCGGAACCATAAAATGCAATGATTTAATAATCATAGAGAGATATAAGTTGTCGATAAAGATGACATATATCCTGGTGGGCCCACCAGAAAGGCAAACCCTCATTAGCAATGATGGGGGTTTTGTCTTTTAAGCGTTACTTAAATTAATGCTAGCAACTATATGGGTTAATTAATCCAAGGGATTCTGCGTGATAGAGGGAAAAAGAACTTCAGTAAAACCAAAGTTACTAAAGTCTTTTACGCGCATTGGAAAAAGCGTACCAGAGAGGTGATCACATTCATGCTGTACAACACGCGCATGAAATCCATCCACTGTTCTATCAATGGGTTTCCCAGTACGATCGTAACCTTGGTAACGAATTTTTTTATAGCGTGGAACTTTTGCTCGAATTCCTGGAACGGATAGACAGCCCTCCCAATCTTCTTCCTCCTGCTTATCCATTACGGTAATGATGGGATTAATGAGAATGGTTTGTTCGATGGGCTCAGCATCCGGATAACGCGGATTTTTTTCGAAACCAAAGACAACAATTTGTTGATTAACGCCTAATTGAGGAGCTGCTAGACCTGCGCCATTGCGGCTATGCATCGTTTCTACCATGTCATCAATTAATGTTTGAATTTCAGTAGATGGAATTAGATTGATATCGATGGGAATAGAGTCCCGCAGTAAGAGCGGATCCCCCATTTTTAAAATTGATCGAATGGCCATGCGTATAGTGTACATTTACTGAAGAAGTGTGACATCTGTGCACCATAATGAATACCTTATTATCTAGTGGTATCTAAATTAGCATCATTAGAGGTCTTTTTTGAAAAATACTGAATTACCATTAATTGAGGACATTCGCCTATTGGGAAAAATCTTAGGTGATATCGTTCGCGAGCAGGAGGGCGATACTGTCTATGCCTTGGTAGAGCAGATTAGAAAATTATCTGTGGCCTTTCATCGCGATGCCAATCAGAAGGCCAATCACGAACTCAGCAAACTTCTGAAAGGGCTCACTAGCGACAGTGCTGTGAAAGTCCTTCGCGCCTTTACTTACTTTAGCCACTTAGCCAATTTAGCCGAGGATAGGCATCACATTCGTCGCCGCATAGCTTATGAGCGTAATGGCAGCTATCAAGATGGCAGCATTTTTATGGCCATGAAAAAACTGCATGCTGCAGGCGTAAGCAATAAGGTGATCTCCAAGACACTGGAAGCAAGTTTGATCTCGCCAGTGCTCACAGCGCATCCCACTGAAGTACAAAGAACCAGTATTTTGGAGGCCGAGCGGGATATCGCCAATTTATTGGCTGCACGAGATCAGATTAAAGAATCATCAAAAGCAAATAATCCACAAAAAGATGCCCTGCTCAATAAAGATCTGAAAGCCAATGAGGAGCAAATTCGGGCTCGTGTATTGCAGCTCTGGCATACCCGCTTATTGCGATTTACTAAGCTTACGGTTGCCGATGAGATTGAGAATGCGCTAACGTACTATGACACTACTTTTCTGAGGGAAATTCCCAAGATCTATGCTGAGTTAGAGGATTCGCTTGCTGGGTACTCCGTGGCAAGCTTTCTGAAGATGGGTCAATGGATTGGTGGTGATCGCGATGGCAACCCGAATGTCAGTGCGAAGACCCTGGAGTATGCTGTTTCTAGGCAAGCTGAAATGGTATTGCGTCACTATTTAACTGAAGTGCATTACTTGGGTAGAGAGTTGTCCGTATCTGCACTGCTTCTAAAGTTCCCGAAAAAGATGCAAGCCCTTGCAGCCAGTTCGCCAGATACCAACGAGCATCGACAGGATGAGCCCTATCGCAGGGCGCTCACCGGTATGTATTCAAGACTTGCAGCTACTTTAAAGCGGTTGACTGGAACAGATGCTGCTCGCCACGCTGTGGCGCCGCAAAACCCCTACCTCAGCTCACATGATTTTTTATCTGATCTCAAGATAATCGAAGCCTCACTTGTATCACAAGGCGCAAAAGCGCTGGCAGATCGTCGCTTGCATGGCTTGATTAGAGCGGTTGAGGTCTTTGGTTTTCATTTGGCTACGGTGGATTTGCGTCAAAGCTCAGATATGCATGAAGCTGTTTTGGCGGAACTCCTGAAAGCGGCATCGATTCAAGCGGATTATTCGAGTCTTTCCGAAGCGCAAAAACGCGAGCTTTTGCTATCCCTCTTAAAAGACCCAAGACCACTTCGGGTGGTGGGGCATCAATACTCTGAGTTTGCTATTTCTGAAATTGCTATTTTTGAAATGGCCAAGAAAACGCGCCAGCTGTTTGGTAATGACGCTATTCGCCACTACATCATTAGCCATACCGAGACTGTCAGCGATCTACTAGAGGTTTTATTACTGCAAAAAGAAGTGGGATTAATGCATGAAACTCTAGGCAAGAAGTCTACAGCGGACCTCATTGTTGTTCCCTTATTCGAGACAATTGAAGATTTGCGTAATGCCGCCCCGATCATGCGTGATTTTTATACTTTGCCGGGCATCTTGGATTTGGTAAAGCGCTCCGGTGCTGAGCAAGACATTATGTTGGGCTATTCTGACTCTAATAAAGATGGCGGGATTGTCACAAGTAATTGGGAGCTGTATTGTGCTGAACTTGCCTTAGTTACGGTATTTGGGCCGCTGGAAGATAAGCACGGCGTCAAACTCCGCTTGTTCCATGGCAGGGGTGGCACCGTTGGACGTGGCGGTGGTCCAAGTTACGAGGCAATCTTGGCTCAGCCTCCCGGCACAGTGCGCGGCCAAATTCGGTTAACCGAGCAGGGCGAAGTGATTGGATCCAAGTATGCTAATCCAGAGATTGGCAGGCGCAATCTGGAGACCTTGGTCGCCGCAACGCTTGAGGCCACTTTATTAAAGCCAACCAAGCCAGCCAGTAAGGCCTTCTTAGATGCGGCAGCGGCAATCTCACAAGCAAGCATGAATGCGTATCGAGGCCTCGTATATGAGACACCGGGATTTGCGGAGTATTTCTTTGACGCGACTCCCATCCAAGAAATTGCTAAGCTCAATATTGGTTCTCGGCCAGCGAGTCGTAAGGCTAGTCAGAAAATCGAAGACTTAAGGGCGATTCCATGGGGATTTAGCTGGGGTCAGTGCCGTTTGACCCTTCCGGGTTGGTTTGGTTTTGGTTCTGCCGTTGGCGAGTTCTTAAACCACCCCAAGGCGGCAGACAAGAAAGTGGCACTCGCTCTTTTGCAAAAGATGTATAAAGATTGGCCATTCTTTCGGACTTTGTTATCCAATATGGATATGGCTCTAGCCAAGAGCGATTTAGCATTGGCCTCACGTTACAGCGAGTTAGTCCCTGATGTGAAGCTGCGCAAGAAGATATTTACTGCGATCGAAGCGGAGTGGAATAAGACGGTAGATGCCTTGACCATGGTTACTGGCGAAAAAGTACGTTTAGCTAATAATCCATCCCTAGCAAGATCGATCCGCAATCGTTTTCCGTATATTGACCCGCTACACCACCTACAAGTGGAATTAGTCCGTCGCTACCGTGCTGGCAATCATGATGATCGAGTGCAGAGGGGTATTCATATTGCCATTAATGGAATTGCGGCCGGACTACGAAACACGGGTTAGATAGGGGTTGCCTTATCCGATTCGAATTTTGTTTAGATCATTCTTAAATGAGTCAGAGAGGTAATATGCAATCGATCGAAGTGGAAGCAGAGAATCTAGAGCGTCGTTCCATTCAATTGCTTCAGGAGAAAAACTGGGAGGAGCTCGAGGCTATGCTTGATCCAGCTTGCCAGTTCGTCAATCATCAGGGTGCCTGTAATCGCGCCAGTGCAATGACATTGATGAAGCAAATGAATCTTGGCCCAGTTGAATGTAAGGACTTTCAGGTAACCCAGGCAGGGGACAATCTCATCATTAGCTTTTGGTTGGCTGCCATTGAATTTTGTGATGGTAAGCAGTTATCACCAAATTATTCCCCTCGTTTAAGCATTTGGAGAAAAAATAAGCAGCAATGGCGATGCATTGCTTATGCTGATTTGATTGCGCCAGCATAATGATTTCGATTAACTTAAAGCAATAAGAAAAGTGCCCATTAAAATTTCCAGGCAAAATCGAGTAACCTTTGAAACGGCTCTGGCCCGATTGCCATTGGCCCTAAATATGGGTGAATGAAAAGAATTAAAAAATAAATAACACCTACGACAGTCATACCTAAAAAAAACATCAGAAGGACGTGAGTTTGTAATGATTTCATCTTAAACAAACATGCAAAGAATAAAAATATAAAGGAGCTACTAATGAGGCCAAACCACGCTGGCGGGGCTAATGCAAATTGCGCACTATAAATTCTGCTACGCCGCAGTTCGGCATATTCTGTAATGAGATTAAGTATTTGTTGATGGGCATTCGATTCACCACTATTTTGTGGTTTGTACTTAATTAAACTTTCCTCGATTGCTAATAATTTTTTAAAAGCATCGGGACTAAATTGATCATGCTTGAGGAGGGGCCACTCCTCTTCAATGACTGTTTTGGTATAGCTTCGCAGCGACTCTTTACCTGATTTTTCGATCTCAGTCGGAAATGCAGAATATAGACGGTAGATATTGTTCAGGTGACCTGCTTCTTTATTAACCAAATCACTTACATTATTGTAACTTTGCCAGACTAGAACGGTGATAAAAGCAAATATGATGCTATACACCACGCCCATGGCATTGTATATAAATCCTGCATACATACTATCGTCTTTAAATAGGAATTGCGGTGCTTTCTTTTGAAAAAAATATAATGCAAGGAAGCATATAGAAAGAACTACCCCGCTTAACTGAATGCGGAGCATTACATCAGATGAGTCTAGCAATAATCGTAAAAAAGGGAAATTCGTATTCATGGAAATGGGATACTTTTATTGGTTAAGCGCAAATGCCTTTAAAGGCATTCATTAGACTAGTCTAGCTGGAAGCAAGTGTATATTCAAGTCTATTGCCTTTTGCATGAGCTAGCACGAATTAAAAATACGTCAAAATAGAGCTTCTTTACTTATTTTCGCTTATTTTAATATCACCATTGCTAGAGCAGAAGGAATGGTCCCAATTCAGCCAACTGAGGGCATCATTATGAAATTAGTACCCTTTATCGTCGCCTTTCTGATTGGTACTGGTGTGGTGTATGCGCTAGAGTCCGCCATGGATAAAGAAATTGATCAGCGTTTTGCATTGGCTGATAAAAATAAAGATGGAAAATTAACCTTGGCAGAAGCCAAGGAAGGCATGCCTCGGATCGCGAGTAACTTTAGCCGTATTGACGTTCAAAATAAGGGTTATGTCACCTTAGCAGAAATTAAGGCAATGGCAAATCGCTAGTTGATTAGGGGCTGTTGCTGCCAGTCTCCAGATGCGTTTGATTCTTGTTACGATGTGTTTTTTAAGCCCTTATACAATTTAGTAGTCGCAGAAAAAAAGTACATGATGAAGTGGGTGCTGGGAGCTGAACTTTAGTATTTTAATTCCCGGGCCGAAGAAACGATGCAACGGTACGTTCTTTTTATAGGAAGAGCATGGAGCCATTAGCTAATCTCAAAGTGATTGAAATGGGGCAATTAATTGCAGGCCCATTTGCAGCGAAAACATTGGCTGACTTTGGTGCGGACGTGATTAAGATTGAACCCCCTCATGTGGGGGATGCCCTGCGTAAGTGGCGTTTATTGAAAGATGGTACTTCGGTCTGGTGGCAAGTGCAGTCGCGCAATAAGCGCTCGCTTTCTTTGGATCTGAAGCAGCCTGAGGCTCAAGACATTGTTAGAACCTTAATCACGGAAGCGGATATTCTGATTGAAAATTTTCGCCCTGGCACATTGGAAGGGTGGGGCCTAGATCCAGAGCAATTGCTCAAACTAAACCCAAAACTGATTGTTTTACGAATTAGTGGCTATGGTCAAACCGGCCCCTACCGCGATAAGCCAGGATTTGGGGTGGTTGCTGAAGCGATGGGTGGGCTGCGGCATCTCACTGCTGAGTCCGGCAGGGTTCCAGTGCGGGTTGGGGTCAGCATAGGGGATACCTTGGCTTCATTACACGGTGTCATTGGTATTTTGTTGGCATTACAAGCACGTCATCAAACGGGGCAAGGTCAGATTATCGATATAGCGCTTTATGAAGCCGTTTTTAATTGCATGGAAAGCTTATTGCCGGAGTACAGTGCTTTTGGGGAGGTCAGGCAGGCTGGCGGCAGCGCCTTACCGGGCATCGCTCCAAGTAATGCGTATCGGTGCGCAGATGGCGGCTATGTATTGATAGCCGGTAATGGCGATAGTATTTTCAAACGCTTGATGGGTCTGATTGACCGCACTGATTTGGCTAACGATTCGGCGCTGGCGAATAATGATGGTAGGGTGGCGCGTGTTACAGAGCTAGATCAAGCCATTGGTCTTTGGGCCGAGGCTAAGACCACTGACGAAGCGCTGCAGCTCTTAGATTCAGCGGCAGTTCCTGCTGGAAAGATTTATACCGTTGCTGATATTGCAAATGACCCCCACTACAAAGCACGGGGCAATATTCAAACCATTCAGATGCGCGACGGTAGTAAGCTAGATGTACCCGGAGTTATTCCGAATCTATCGCGTACGCCAGGCTCAATTAAAACCTTGGCACCCGATATCGGAGAGAATACCGATGAAATCCTGCGTAGCATTGGCTTAACAGATGCTCAGCTCGCATCATTGAAAGAGCGCGGCATTGCATTTACCAAATAATGTATAAATCAATACACGATTGAATATGATGACTAGACTATTTTTTAATGACGTTGTTGCTCGGGATGGCTTTCAGATTGAGCCAACCTTTATTCCCACGGATGATAAGGTCGCATTGATAGACGCATTAAGTCAATGTGGGTTTGCCAAAATTGAGGTGACTTCCTTCACTTCACCTAAGGCAATACCAATGCTAAGGGACGCAGAAGAAGTAATGCGTCGAATTCAGCGGGTTCCAGGAGTGGAGTACACCGTCTTAGTGCCGAATTTACGGGGCGCTGAGCGTGCATTTGAGTCCCGTGCAGATGAATTCAATTTAGTCATGTCTACCTCGGAAACCCATAATCGTGCTAATTTGCGAATGGATCGAGAAAAAAGTGTTGCTGCTTTAACCGAGGTTATCCGCTTTGTGGATGGCAGGACACCGATCAATGTGTCCTTATCGACCGCCTTTGGTTGCCCAATGGAGGGAGATGTACCCCAGTCTGTAGTTGAACAATATGTACAGCGCTTTGCCGATCTTGGTGTTCGGGGGATCTCTATTTGCGACACCACTGGCATGGCTCATCCTGCTCAAGTAAGTAAAATGGCAGAGGATTTGCTGCGAAAGTTTGATTCAGTACAGCTGACGTTTCACTTTCATAATACGAGGGGAATGGGGCTTGCCAATATCCTTGCAGCAGTCCAATCCGGCATTACTCGATTTGATGGATCCCTTGGTGGCTTAGGGGGATGTCCATACGCACCCGGGGCAAGTGGCAATATTTCCAGTGAGGACGCTATCCATATGCTCGATGCCATGGGTTATGAGACAGGGATTGATCTTGATGCCTTATTGAGGATTGCGAAGCAACTACCCCAGATTGTCGGTCATGGTGTGCCAGGGCAAGTAGTGAAAGCAGGCCGTATTCATGACCTTCATCCCATTCCTCCTAGCCAATAGGGAGGTAATGATGATCCATCACATTGATCACATTGTTCTGACCACTGCGAATGAATTCAGTTGCATTGATTTTTATACGCGCGTTCTTGGAATGCAATTAGAGTCTTTCATTGGCGGAACACCGCCAGTAGAACGCAAAGCATTTCGTTTTGGAAATCAAAAAATAAATCTACACATCAAAGGAAAAGAATTTGAACCCAAAGCAGATATTCCTATGCCGGGCTCCCTCGACTTGTGTTTTATAGCGGACAGGTCTTTGGCAGAGGTGATTGCAAAATTAAAACAAGAGCAATGGCCAATTATTGAGGGGCCGATACTAAGGACTGGCGCTACACAGAAGATTAATTCTGTCTACGTTCGCGATCCTGATCAAAACTTAATCGAAATTTCAGAGCTTGTTCGAGAAAGTAAATAGTATCCTGCCCTGCATTTTAATTTTATTTCAGATTTAAGACGTGTTGCCAGGTGCCATTAGGTAAATGCTTTGTTTCCATCCAGCCCTGTGCATTGGCATACTTTCCCGTACCACCAATAATTGCTCTGCGTGTCGCAGTCGATTCTTCTAAAGCAGCTTTGGTGATTTTATATTCGGCAACGCCTTGAATCAAGATTTGATTGTCTGTATTGTTATTAAAATAAAATGCTCCAGAAATAACGCGCTGTTCAATTCCTTTGGATTGATTAATACCGGTAGTGGTCATGATCCAATTGGTATTGACAGTATCGCCGTTACTTGCTTTGGCCTCAAAATTCCAGATACGGATATCTCCAACCGATCGGCCAGGCTCGCCGTGGTCAAGAAGGGTAGGCTTTGGAATCTCACCATGGGTAATAGTGAGGGTGCTTTGGGCCATTGCATTTAGTGAAAGAAAAGCAAGGATCGAAATTAGGATATTTTTGTACATGTATATTAGTCCTGTGTTGAAGTTTAGTAATTATGATTTAGCTGTGATATTCCATTTATTTCTTAACTCAATTACGTCGCTATTAGCGTAATCAAAAAAGTCAATCCCAGTAACCAAATCAATTGCGCATTTCTTACCACGGCGCAATGCATCTGCAATACGCAAGGGGCCGTTAACCACCTCTAATTCATGACCTAGATGGGGTGCTGTTCCAACAATCGTCTTCAGTAACCCACCTTGAAAAATACTCAGAACACCTAAGAATGCCATAAGTGCCCCAGGTGAATCCGTTGTCATGGCACTAAAGGCAGCTACTTCCATTTCACCAATACCGTCAGAGTCATAATCGGTAAGAACATGAATCCAATCATGGTGCGCAACGGCGTGATTTACTCCGCCCATCGATCCAGGGAAGAAAAATCCGCGCTGCTTATAAAATTCCCAAAACAGACGTCCTAGACTTCCTGGCGGACAAAACTCTAGGGCATCGTATTTAGCCAGTAACTGAGGTGATTGCTCAACGGTAAGCATGATTGCTGGTAATCCATACTTTTTCTCTAGCTGTACGTAATTAGGGTCAGCTAAATCAAGGGTGTGGTAATAATTATTGCGGTAAAAATCGTGCTGCGCTTGCGTAATGGATTTATTTGCTAAATCCCTCAGTAAAGCTAAGCCGTTATGATCAACACCTAGACCATGAGACCAAGCAGAGATGGATTCACTTACAGCTGGAGAGATTTGTGGACACAGCATTTCAACGGTAAGCATCAGGTCTATTACTTCTTTGCGCTTTGACTGATCCGGTACCTGATTTAAAAATTCCTCGACGGTAATGCTATCGAGGGCATTAAAATCACAATCATGCTGCATTAAATTCTTAAAAATGACATGAAGAAATTGAGGCTGCAAATCGCTATCCCACGTATTTTGGTGGCATGCGCTATATACTGCCCTTGCCATTAATGGCGCATCACTCAGGGCACTGTGTTTAAAAAACATGGATTACGTACTTAATCGTGAGAGGGGGGGTGGGATATTTTCTCGGAGATGGCGTATAAAATTCCGGTAAACAGAAAAACAATATGCAATCCAATCTGCCACGCAAGATCAGTTTTATCTGTGCTATCAATTTCTAAAAATGCAGCAAGCAGCTGTACGCCTGAAATTGCAATAATGGAACCAATGAGCTTAATTTTAAGACCAGCAAAATCAACCCCACCCATCCATTTTGGACGATCCACACTGCGCTGCGCAATACCAATAATCGAAACAAAATTTTCGTATCCTGAAAAGATAATTAAGATTAATAAGTTGGCTATTAAGGTCATGTCGATCATTTCGAGAACGCCGCTAACAAAATGGGCGTCTGAGCCACTCCAAAATGTTGCAAGAAAATGAACAAAACCTTGCATAAAACGAATGGCAAGAATTAATAAGGTGAGTACAAGAACGAGATAAAAGATAGCTAATATCCATCGACTTCTAAATATTATTTTCTCGATAAGATTTTCAATGTAATTCTCTTTTTCAGGCTTATCTGGAGTATTCATTTTTTCACTTTACTGGGGTTAAGAGGTAATGCATAGATTATATTGGTTAATGCTCGGCTTGATTTAATGCTTCTTTGACATCTTGGCTCAAATCAGCTGTAAGGTATTCATAGCTATGGGGTAAATCGAGACTGAGTTGATCGATTGCTTGAATTTCAATGGTGATGTCTCTTGCTTCGCAGTTCAATAAATGACCCCCATGTTGATGGTCCTGCGTTAAAAAGTGCAGGTGATACCCGGGTACGGAAACGGAATGCAAAAAGTCGGGCGTCCAAAAACCCACCATGACGCCAGATACATCGTTAAATGTAAATTCAGTTTGCTCATGCGCTATATCAACTAGAGGCCTATAGGAATCTTGTTTTGGCACTGATCGGGTTTTAACAAAATTGAAATCACCTGAAACCTTAATGGCAAAAATTAAATTCTTTGAAACAACCAATTGATCAATGGCTTCTTGAATGGCACTAAATGATGCTGGCTTAGCAAGGGTAAATGACTGCGTTGGCTTGAAAAAGGTGGCGCAAACATAGGGTGACTGCATCTCCAGCGAGGCTATTGATGCGCTACCGTCGCTGCGCAGTTGATAAAAGATGCCATCGAGAAGCACCATTTCACCATCTAAATCATTAAACGTACCCAATCCAAAATTACCATGGCTTAAGATACTGTTGAGCGATTTATCCTCACGCAAAATTCCCTGCACTAATGCGTTAACGGGCGATGATACGTAAAGGTGCGTTATTTTTTTCACGTATTCTTCCCATTCAAAAAGTAAGTCATGATTAAGCCGAGCCCCTTACACTCCATTAACTCTCGTTCTTCTATGATGAACGATTGGGAAAGATGGTCTCGGGTACTGGTAGACATTTGAATACGACCTGAAATCGAGGTGGACTCCATTCTGCTGGCTGTATTGACGGTGTTCCCCCAGAGATCATAGGAAAATTTAGTAAAGCCAATCACGCCAGCCACAACGGGCCCCGTGTTTAAGCCAATGCGCATGGCTAGTTCAGCGTCATATTGCTTGTTAAACTCCACTAGATCATCAAACATCCCAAGCGCCATTTCAGCGCATATATCGGCATGGTCTGATCTCGGTATTGGGAGCCCGCCTACGGCCATATAAGCATCACCAATTGTCTTGATTTTTTCTAAACCAAGGGCCTCTGCGCGCCGATCAAACCGTGAAAATAGGTCATTTAATAGTTTGACTAGGTCACCCGCTGATTTTTGCGATGACATTTTAGTAAAGCCAACCAAATCACTAAACAGTACGGTGACCTCGGGATAATTACCAGCGATATTACTTTCACCGCGCTTCAGACGATCGGCAATGGGCTTTGGCAAGATATTCAACATCAGCTTATCGGTCTTCATTTGCTCCAGACTCAAGAGCTCTTTTTCTTTTTGTAGCTCGACGATTCGCCCTTGATCGATATCGCGTAAGCGTTTCTTTTCAAGTGATGAAAATACCCTTGCCCTTAATAAGACGGAGTTAAACGGCTTAGGCAAATAGTCTTCAGCACCAACCTGAATGCACTCTACCGTCTTGTCAAATTGTTCGGCACCCGAAATAACAATGACCGGAAGATTTCGCAGTAATGCATCTGCTTTTACTAGCTTTAGCACTTCCAATCCATCTAATTCGGGCATTTCCATATCAATGAGCATTAAGTCAAATTGCTCCGCATGAATTTTATTCATGGCGTCTTGGCCATTGACTGCCTCTGTAATCTTTACAATACCAATTGCATTGAGTTCGCGTATCAGCAACATGCGCAATGTTCTGCTGTCATCGACCACCAAAACATGCATTAAGTGAATTGAATCAATCAATTCTGATGTGGCGTTAGTTGAAATTGGATTCGCGTGATGTTGGTCCAATTTAGTTATCCCCGACTGTAGTAAGAGAGTTTTTCATTAGAGTGCCTCTTGAGTGCAGAATCAAATGGAATAAACTCGGATGTACCAAGCATGAGATAGCCATGGGGATATAGTTTTTGGTACATGCTATCTAACACCTTCTTTTTATTCTCATTCGAAAAATAAATTAATACATTGCGTATCAATATTAAATCGTAAGAGGGCATTGCGGGTAACTGTTTAATCAGATTTATCTCAGAAAAATGCACCATTGATCTAATATCAATATTAATTTGATGTTCAGTTGGGGATACTCTTGAAAAATAAGTCTGAATTTGCTTTTCGGTCAGCCCTCTAGAAAGTTCAGATTCGTTATAGATGCCAATTTTGGCCTTATTTAGAGCAACAGTACAAATATCGGTAGCAATTAGGTTAATTTTCCATTTTGTTAATTCGGGAAAATGTTCCTTAATTAAGATAGCAATGCTGTAAGGCTCTTGTCCAGTGGAGGCAGCCGCACACCAAATGGTAAGTAGTTTACTATTTTCTTGGGTTTTAATTAGGCTGGGTATGATGATATTTTTCAAGCCGTCAAAGGGATACTGATCTCGAAAAAACATGGTTTCATTCGTTAAAAGTGCTTCGAATGATTGCCAGTGCATTTGACTCAAAGGACTTTGAATCAGTTTCTGTACTAATGGAATGTAACCAGAAAACGCATATTGCTTTGCAATCGGCATTAAGCGTGAGCGGATGAGATATTCTTTTTCTTTGCCAAGATATAGTCCAACATTATCTTCAAGCATGCGCGTAAATGTTTCAAACTCATGCTGACTTAATGTGGGCTCTGCATTCATGGTGTGCGTAGCATCAATTCAATTTCGCCAGGAACCGAGTCAAGTGATAAGATTTTTTGAGCTAAATTAGCTTTTATTACGGATCCTGGCATGCCCCAAACCACACTCGAGTTCTCATCTTGGGCGATCACATAGCCCTGTTTATTTCGAATCTCAGCAGCACCAAGCATGCCATCGCTTCCCATGCCAGTAAGGACAACTGCCAAGAGATGGTCGCCGTACACAGCAGCGGCGGAACGGAATAGCACATCGACGGATGGCCTGCAGGAATTTTCAAGCGGCCCATCATGAACCTCTATAAACACCTGCGCACCTTTGCGTTTTAATTCCATATGCATACCACCTGGGGCAATGTAGGCTCTACCAGATAGCGCCTCCTCGCCATCATAAGGCTCCGCTACTGGCATTACACCAACATCACTTAAGCGCTGCGCCAAAAAATCGGTAAATTTAGGCGGCATATGCTGCACAATAAAAATAGGTACCGAAAAGGGATGCTGCCATGCCTTAAAAAGGGTGTTTAGGGCAGCAGGGCCGCCGGTTGACACGCCAATACAAATGGCATGAATCTTTTTTATAGGATCGCTTTGAGGCTGGGAATTTTGGGCTTGCGGTACGGGTGATTTAGTAAATTGAGCTACTGTGGTTTTGTGAACATCTCGCTGCAACAGTGAATTGATTTTTGGAATGAGTATTTGATCAATGGACTGCATGGCCATGTCGATATCGGCCATATTCGAAGGCTTACCAACATAATCACTTGCCCCATTCGTTAATGCATCAATCGTTGTTGCCGCCCCTTTTTGGGTCAGCGAACTAAAAATGATGATGGGAATATGGGGATTAAATTTACGAATCTCTTTGAGTGCGGTTATGCCATCCATGATTGGCATTTCGACATCCAATAAAACTAAATCCGG
>Ga0214163_1000739_pt1 | contig 14773 bp, 17 predicted proteins | sample LakMenepilimnion_2_FD_153001 | JGI IMG/M metagenome (GOLD analysis project Ga0214163, IMG submission 153001) | Freshwater microbial communities from Lake Mendota, WI - Practice 15JUN2010 epilimnion v4 | ecosystem: Environmental > Aquatic > Freshwater > Lake > Epilimnion/Euphotic zone | place... | reverse complement strand
CTGCGCAACTGACTTTCCCGATCCCTGTTTGAATGGTTTTATTTTTTGTTCACATTGTCAAAGAATTGTTGAAAGTGACAAAAAAAATCAGTATCTATCTGCTTATAGATTAATTAAGATGCACAAGTATTCTAATTACGATCAACTCAAGTGTCACTTGAAATTGACTGAAGAAGACTTGTGTTTTCTAGTTGATTGCTATGAAATGAAAAACCTTTCAGTAGAAGACTTTGAAAAGTCATTAAATTAGCGCATTAAAACTTTTCGAAAAATTCAGGAACTGAAAGACCTGACCGTTCGATTAATTCAAATCTAGTAATTTTACAGTCATCGGGAGCTTTGAATCCCAGCTTTGTCTTGTAGGGATCAATATCACAAACTGTAATTTCGATGATTTCACCGTGCTTAGTTTGAATAATTATTTTTCCATCCTTCTTGCGAGAAAGTACCAGCATGAAACACTCCTTTTTCTCTGGGAAACAAGACTAAAACGATTAACCTTGAGTCAGTCTATATTAGTATTATATCATACAAAATTTTTGTAGAAGTGCAATTATAGGCTATTAGGGCCTTGAATTTTTAGTAGTAAAGGCTAATCATGTATGTGAGGGGAGCAGGTGATAGTTACCTTGGTAACTAAAACTAATTATACCTCAGCTAAGGAAAAGATGCATGGAAAATTTACAGGCGCAAATTGAACAATGCGATGCTGTTGCCGATTTGATGCTCAAGAAAAAGGAACTCTTGAGATCATTACAACAAGTAGATTCCGATATTGCAAGAATGCAAGCAGGAATCGGAGTGGCGATGTCCAGCGATATGGCTGTTGCCACTCATCATCCTAGAGGGAAACGGTCTAAAAATGAGCTTAGTTTGGCTAATACCATTCTGCTCACTGTTAGCAAGTTTCCCGAAGGGATTTCAAGGTCGGAGATAACCGAACAATTATTGCGAAATGGCTGGAAGTCCAACAGCGGTGATTTTGCAAGGTTGGTTGGCGCAACTATTTCCACACTGAAAACCCGAAAACGCTTACTTGAGTCTGAAACCAAAAAGTTTTTTCTTATCCCTGCAGAAAAGGAGTGACCGATGAACGATTTACTTGTTGAGAATACTCAGGTTATTCACAAAAAATTGAGCAAATCAGATGCAGTTCGTCAGGCTCTTGCACAGCTTGGCGTTGGTGCAGACAGCAATTTGCTTCGTCAGAAGGCTATTGAAATTTTCGGCGCAGATGTCGATATGCGCACCATCTATCAGATGAAGTCGAATAGGAAGACTGGGCGTGATGGCATCAGAGAGCAGAAAGAACGCAAAATTAAATTGCGTGCTCCTAAGCCAGTTTCCAGCAAAAATGTAGCGCCTGTTGCTAATAAAAGCGGCAAGGTGGTCAATTCTCCTGTTTCTATCCAAGAACTGGTGAAGAAGCTGGAAATTGTTAAAAACTGCATTCAGGAAGTTGGCGACAAAGAAACTATGCTGGCGCTTGTGCAATTCATTGCCTAATTAACCTGTTGTCAATTTTTTTTAAACACGGAAGGAATATCCTTCCGTGTTTTTTGTTTTTTAAACTAAAATATGAGAGATGCAAGAAATTAACTTTGAACATATTTTGTTTGTATATGGCACTTTGAAAAAAGGTTATCGTGCTAATTATTTATTAGAAACATCAAATTACTTGGGAGTAGCAAGAACAAAGCCATATTTTCAACTTTTTTCTTGTTTTACTTATCCTGCTTTGGTTCGATCAACTTCTGGCTACCAAATATCAGGTGAATTGTATGGCGTAACCGATGTGCAAAAGAAAGTTATTGATGACTACGAAGGGGTTGACTACGGCCTGTATCAGCCCGAATCAATCGAACTTGAAGAATATGAGTTATTAGAAAATAAAAATTTACTTGATGGGCGAATTGTGCTGTCTTATATTTATTATGGTAATTTGACTAGATGGCAGCAAGTCTCAAATTGGCCTTGATAAAGAAACACATTTAGTTAACATTATTCTAAACCTAGGGGATAATTGTATGGATTTTAATTCTGCCCGCCTTGAAGTAGAAAAAGCTAATTTCAAGTTTTGGTTTTTAGATGAATTTGATGATGATAAATCTGCTTCTTCCATATTGGGAGAAATGCCGGGATTAGAAGAATTCGAAAAGAAGAAAGTTGTTATCCAAAAGGAACTTAATAAGGTAACGCCCGAATTGAGGCAATTTTATTGTGAGCCATTGTTGAATAAAGCACAAGAGTTCCATCTATTTAGAAAGATGAACTATCTGAAGTATCGTGCTTCTAGGCATTACAAATGGTATTTGCGAAGCAGCCTGCAAAAGATGAAGCAAACTTTTATAAATTGTTTGGAAGAAGCACAATTTATCAGAAATAAAATAGTTTGTTGTAACACACGGCTAGCTGCTCAAGTTTATAAAAAGCGAAAGGATTTTTACGGGGATGATGTCGATAACTTATTGAGCGATTGTTTTACGAATATAATCAAAGCTGTTGATGGTTTTGATTTTAGACGGGGCTTTAAGTTTTCTACTTATTGCACATGGGTTTTGATGAACAACAGCCTCAGGGACCATCAAGGTGATAAGAAATTCCAAGAGAATTTTGCAACAAATGTCACTGATGCAAGTTTGACTAACATGATCGATAATGCTTCATTTAATGAAGATGAAAGAAGAGAAAAGGCAACGACTATTGCGTCGGATATCGCTGTTATTTTTCAGAAATTGTTTGAAAAAGATGAAAGGGAAGCTGAAATATTAAGTGAATATTTCGGCATAAAAGACGGCAAGAAGAAGACTTTGAAAGAAATTTCTGAGGCTATGGATATAACCAAGGAGCGTGTTAGACAGATACGGAACAGTGCTCTTAGTTATATTCAAAACTTAGTTGCCACTGGTAGTATTTCTATTAAAAGTGGAGATTATTTAGATTAATGCCGCAGCTATTTATATACAGTTTTAAACATGTGGTGCTCATGGACGCTCAGGAAAAGTCCATAAGCACCACATGTTGTAATTTAAATTTAAAAAATACTTTGTATTCAAAAAATGAAATTGATGAGCTGCCTTCTTCGTATAAAACCGCTATTGTTCATAACATGATTTCTGAATTCGAAATAATCTTAACGCAACGTTCGGATTTGAAAAAACTTGATGTTAATTCTGTGTATACAATAAACATTTTTGATAGGAAAATAGGTGCCACCACCAATTTTTCAGGTTTGATTGTTAAATTGGAAAGAACCAATAGAGAAAAAGATGGTCTTAATCGTTATTTTTATACAGGTGTAAGAATAAATGATATTGGTTATGACGGATTGCATCTTTTTAGTTTTTATACTCCAAAAATTATTGTTGCTTTTGATTACCTTACTGGAGAAGCATCTGTTTGTCGTACTACTAGCGAACAAAAAGAAAGCGGGTTTTTAAACAACAAAAAATATGATAATTGTAAATTTTATAACATTTCCGAGTATATTGAAAGTAAGAAACATAACAGCGCAACGGGTGCTGTGATCCCTATGGAAAGATTTGCTTGAGGTAGTTATGAGAAAGATCTTAGAACAATATGCTGATGAAACTGAACAAGAACTCGTTTTTTTTGATGGTCATGATAATGCCATTTTGGGAATTGGCAGGCAGTTTACTAAAACAGCAGTAATTTATAATAAAGAAATTATAATTTTAAATTTGATGACAGATATGTCGAGAGAAGAAGCGGAAGAGTTTTTTGATTTCAATATCGCTGGTTTATATGTAGGTGAGGCTACCCCAATTATCATGGATTGCGACTTTGGTAGCTAATTGCCTGTTCGTTCGTGAATTTTTTAAATGATACAAGAAAAAAATTTCTTTGTGCATCACTTGAGCTAGGCATAACTTATTTATAATAATACGGACATATTAATTTGGAGATACTATGCGCATAATGTGTAAACTACCCCTAGTCAATTAATCGCTTGCTATGCAAGCTCAAATTGAACTAGGGGCTTTGGATGCTAAGACTTAACCACTCTTAGCTACAAGGTTAAACCGGTTTACTAGCTAATGGCAGAAATGCCGAACTGAACGGTCTGGGTGTGGTAGCCTAACAACATGTTGCGAATGCTCCTCTAGTTTGCAACCTCTGTGACCGTCAGTAGCGAAGGGGAATATATACAAGTTTGTCCGTTCTTGGCTTACAGCAACAAAAACGGTCATTTTAAAACCTTAACCCTAGGAGGGGCGCATTTCTCCCCTAGCCCGAAGCGGAGCTAGGGGAGAAATGCGCCTAAAACAGTTATAATGTATGAAATTATTAAATTTTTAAAAGCAATTTTTTTTGGCGATAAAGAATTACCTGATGTAAAAAAACCAGAAGATGTAATTTGCATGGTAGACTTGACTCAATGTATCAACAAATTTCGTTTAGACCATGGACTTTTGCCATATTTTTATTTGGCTCCTCTTGAAGACATAGCACAGGAAATTGCCAACAATAATTATCGAAATGGAATTTTGGTTTCTTATATCGATATATCAGTAATGTCTTTGAAATTTAGACTAAAAGGTCTTCCAGAACAGCCATTTGCAGTAATTTCGCTTGAAGGAAATGACTATAAAACTGATTTTTGCCACAAAGTTTTGGTGGAGCAGGCAAATAGGCATCAATTATTAGACGGTTTTATGAACAAAATAGGCATGGCTAAATGTGGAAAATACATAACAATAATTTTGACAAAATAATAATATCACTTAACTGTATTATTGTAGAGATTCTATAATTGTTTAACACACTTTAAAAAAGGAATACAAAATGTCTGAGCAAATTTTTGTACAAATTGCAAGTTATAGGGATTCAGAATTAGTTCCGACTATGCGCAATGTATTGGAGCAAGCAGATAATCCCAAGGCTTTAACTTTTGGACTTTGCTGGCAGAGAGATGAAAATGAAAGTCTTGAAGAGTTCGCCAAGGACAAGCGTGTAAGAGTAGTTGACGTTCCATGGACTGAGAGCAAGGGTCTTTGCTGGGCTAGAAGCCTCATTCAACCTATGCATCAGGGTGAAGCATGGACAATGCAGTTGGACAGCCATCATCGTTTTGCTCCCGGTTGGGATACCCAAATCATCAAGATGATGAAGGATCTGCAAAAAGAATCTCCTAAGCCAATTTTGGGTAGCTATGCTGGTATGTATGAGCCCCCTAGCAACAAGCTATTGAACGTTGAACCATACAAGATGGTTGCAGACGACTTCACTAGTCATGGCACTATTTTGTTCCGCCCCCATACTATTAATAACTGGGAAAAGCTGAACTATCCTGTTCGGGCAAGGTTCGTGTCGGGTCATTTCTTCTTTACGGTTGGTGAGCATTGCCAAGAATACAAGTACGACCCCCACATTTACTTTGCGGGAGACGAAATTTCTCTAAGTATTCGTAGTTTCACTTTGGGCTATGACCTTTATCACCCCCATCGCACCTTAGTATGGCATGAATACCTGCGTAAGCACCGCAGGAAGCACTGGGACGATCACGTCGAAGACAATAAGAAAAAGGGTCTTGTTGACCGCATGTGGCACGAAATTGATGCAGATGGCAAGAAGCGTCTCCGCCAAATGCTAAGAGAAGAAGACAATGGTTTGGATTTGGGTATTTACGGGCTAGGCAATGTAAGGCCTCACTCTGAATATGAGCGTTATGCTGGTATAGATTTTGCCAATAGGCGTTTGCAACAATCTACTGTTGACGGCATTGACCCGCCTTGCAAGTACGAAAATGATGAGCAGTGGGAAAATAATTTCAGCAGAGTAAGCAACCTTGTTCTGCGCTGGAATTATGATGATGTCACTAAAGCAGAAGATTATGATTTCTGGGCAGTTTGCATTGAAGATCGTCAGGGTAACGTAATTGCCCGGTCGGACTTAAATCCCGAAAATGGCGCAGAGCAGCTTGCATTTGTTAAGAATACTCTAGAAGTAAAGATTAAGTCTCCCGGTAAACCTTACAAGTGGGTTCTATGGCCACACTCCAAGAGTAAGGGTTGGCTCCAAAGGAAGGATTACGAGTTCTAAGGTAAAATATGAAAAATAAAGTAATTTTAAGCAACGCCAAAGGCTATAAGCTTGAGGACGTTAAGAACTGGATGCTTAGTGCTAAGCGTTATCAAACTGATTACGATATTGCTTTAATTTTAGCAGATCAAAATCAGGAGATGATTGACTTTGCAGAGTATTTGAATATTACAATTTTCCCTTATTGGACTGTTCAGCACCAAACTGGACAGGACTACTTCTATGGTAGATGCAAGCTTGTTTCAAAGGCTTGTAGAAGTCTGGAAGATGTCGATTATGTGCTTCTCACTGACATTAGGGATGTAATTTTCCAAGAAGATCCGTTTCCTAAGCTTATCGCCAAAATGGGCGATAAAGATGCTGTGTTAAGTTCTGAGAACATTAAAATTGCCGATGAACCTTGGAATCAGAATGTTCTCTTTCAACTTTTCGGTGGTGATGCTTGTGACAGAATTAGAGAGCATGATGTAATTAATAGTGGAATTATTTTCGGCAGACCTCAGTTTCTCGCCGATTTAAATCTGCTGATGTATGACATCACTCATTGTTTAACAGGCGAAAAGATTAGGGATCAGGCAGCGCTACAGTATTTGTATTACAGCATTAAAGCTTTTAATGACAAATGCGTAGTAAGCGATGGCAACGATTTTATAGCCACACATCTTGCCGTTGCAGGGCCTACTAAGTTCTATGAGCAATGGAACTTTAAGCACAACCTGAAAAGCGGCCATGTTATTATGGATACGGAAAAGGTGTTGTGTACTCATCCAGATGGTCAAGTTTATAGTATTATCCACCAATACAATAGATGTGATGAGTGGAATGCATTAATTAGCAACATGTATTCTTTGGAATTGCATAAGAATTACAAGCCACCACTAGCTAAGGCTAAAATTGCATGTGTGGTTTGCAGCACTCCAAGTTTTAATGTTATGTATGGCCAATATGGTTGGGATCATACTATAAAGAGCTATCCAGAACTTAAGTTGTTGTATGATTGCACAAATAAACAAGACTTGGAAAACAATATTAAATTTGAATTTGTCCAAGAAAATCTTGTTTATTATGATTTGCAATCTCTTGAAAACCAATTTGACAGAACTGCTCCTCCAGATTTAGGGCATCGCTGGGCCGACGGAGGCAGCAGAAACATTAACTGGTTCTTCCCGCATCTAAGAATGCTTTATTACTACTTGGCTCATCCTGATTATGATTATTACTGGTTCATGGATGATGATTGTAGCTTTATTGATGGCACAATTAGAGATATGCTTAATGCTACTAGCTTTTTAGACGCAGACTGCATAATCACTTATATTTTCACTGAAGGCCAAGAGAAGCAAGAAGGTACTCATTTTGCTGGTCCCGGCATGAGTAGTTTTCATGGTGATCATAGTGCTTGGTTCCATTGGTATCCGGGTCCCGGCGATATCATGCCATCAGATATAAAGCAAAAATACGGCAGTTATTTCCCATTCGTTCGTTTGAGCAAAGCTGCATTAATGAAATTATGGGAATTGCACCAACAAGGATTTATTGGCTACAGTGAAGGATACGTGCCTACTGTGCTAAATCATTTTGGATTTAAATTACATAGCCTCAACAAACCAGATGCCACTCTGAACGTTGAGGTAGATACTAGAGTCAAAATTGCACATAAGCGGAGTGAAGTTCAATGGAAACATCTGTAACACTTGTAAGCTGCCTGTACTGGCTAGCACGGACTAAATGGCAACATAGCGGTTTTCCTCCCAACTATGACAGATACGCTAGTTGGTCGGAAAATTTCCTAAGCCTAGATGCAAATATCGTTATCTTTACTGATGATCATTACTTGGAGTCAGTAAAAGAAAAGCGTATGAAATATGACCCTGATTTTACTAAAACGGTCATAATTAAAAAATCTCTAAAGGAATTGGAATCTTATCAAAAATATTTCTATCAAATGAGCGTTTTGATGTCGTCGCCAAGCTTTAAAAAGATTAAGCACGGCGATTGTGCAGACAACATGTATCCTTTGTACAATGTTGTTCAATACAATAAAATTAGCTTTTTGAAAGAAGTTAGAGATTCGAATCCTTTCGGCGCAACACATCTGATGTGGATGGATTGTGGGTCTTGTAGAGAGGGTTTGGAAAAATATAAAGGACGTAAATTTCCAGTTAATACCGATTTGCTTAATGATAAAGTAATTCACTTTAGTCATAATTTGGAATTTGCTCTATGTGATGTTAAACAACATTATTTCTTGAGTCAAATTCGAAACATTCAGGGAACTTCATGGGTGATGCCTGTACAACATGTTGATACATATCATCATTTAATGTTTCAAGAACTTGAAGAAACTATGGCTGCAGGCTTTATTGGTAGTGATGAGAAAGCCTATGACTCAATTTATCAATCGAATAAAGATTTGATTCATCTTGTTAAATGCGGATGGTTTCAATTTTTTGATGTTATGGCACAAACTCCTGAAAATTCCGTTCAATCAGCTGAGCCACAACCACCATATGTGGAAGATCAGCCAGTTATTGATAACCCAGAAGTTTTTGAAGACACCCCAGCAGTGTCTGAGGAGATATCTGAAACAGTTAGTGATGTAGTCGTTGATAATCCAGAAGTTTTTGAAGATACCCCAGTAGTGTCTGAGGAAATATCTGAAACAAACAGTGATGCAGTTGAAACAGAAGAACTTCCAGTTCTAAGTCAGCCTGAAGAGCCAAATCCTGTGATTATCCAGCAGAATTTTGCTAGTGTGTGTGGCACTCCGGCTTTGGCAATGGTATCACAACAAACAGTTCCACAAAAAAGTTGGTGGAGAAGAATGATAGGTGCGTGATGTATAGTACTTTTGTTGCGACTGCTGTTGAAAAATACCATTTTAACGATGGACAATGCCCTTTAATCATGCAAGCACAGGATGAATTGGTCATATTCTGTCCACATGATTGTGCAGAAATTGCACGGCAAGAAAGACAAAAATACGATCCTAATAGCTCTAAAACTTTTTACATTTACTTTGAACGAACCACTACTGATGCTTGGCATTTGTATAGCAACAATCTAGCTTCAATCAATAATACTGAACAGTATCAAACTTGTAATAAATTGTTGGTTTATAATAGAATGGCTTTTGTCAGAGATTACTTTTCCAAAAACCATTTCAAAAAAAGTCATGTTTTATGGGTAGATGCAGACAGTCCAGTTTTGGAATTTGTTGATTTCACTAAACCATTATTCAATAACTTAAATGTTTGTCGTGAATCCCAAGTCCTTTTTAGGAATGAATTAAATGAATTTATTCCTTCTATGTTTATTTTGCCTCAAGAGATGGGTTGGAACTTTTATTATTTAACTAAACTCATTTACAAAGACAGTCTTTATCACAATAAGCAAGAAGAATTTTCAGAATACTTTAAGACTTTTTCAGAGAGACATCCTGAGCAGACAACTATGGTAGATGGTGATTTAAAAACCATAGCAGCTTTGCTGCAGGAAAATGGTGAAGAAGTTTTGCCGCCGAAATTTGAAACAGATAAGAAACTAGTTGTTGTTGTAAATCATTACCAACATGATACTAGCTGGGTTAACAGGCTTTATCATCCTGTAGTTGTTTATAACAAAAATCCTGCTGATACTGATAAGTATGAGCTTAACTTACCTAATGTTGGATTTGACACAATAGTTTATTTTAGATTTATTATTGATAACTATGACAATTTGCCGGACTATATGTGCTTTTTGCAAGACGATCCTTTTTTTCATTGCATGGACACTATTCAAATAGTTAACAATTTTAAATTTGATAGGGACTTTGTGCCCATGTCCACCAGCTACCATCTCGGTGGTCATGATTGGAAAATGTCGGAGGATTATGCCGACAGAGTAGGACTTGCATATCAACGTCCTTTAAAAATGATTACAAGTTGTCAAGTAATTATCAGCAAAGAAAAGGTGCTGCAAAGAAGTAAAGAATTCTATGAATTGCTGGTAAGTACAATTGACAAGCATGTAAAATCATCCGAAAATTATGCCATAGAGAATCTTTGGCCTACAATACTTGGCTTTAATGAAGAGTTACAACCTTGCTGGAATTGCAAAGGTTACGGCGATAAACAATAGGCTACATAGAGCTTAAAGTAGTTAAACCATTTGAATCGGTTACTTCTCTGGCAATACTCCATTTTGGATGGGAGTTTAAAAATTCTTGGATTGACCTTTTAAGTTCTGGCATGTTTGTGTCATGCATAATAATTAATTTCTTTACTTTGTCATTGTGAAGATTTAATTCTTTCAATAATTGTTCATAAGTATGGGCTGTATCGATAAAAAGAATATCACATTCTGGTATTTCTATTTTCAAGCTGTCAGCTAAATTGAAACTCCACTCAGGACATTCGTGTGCTAATTTTTTTGCTTCTTCGGTTTGCACAATATCATAAGATGTTAATTTTTTACATCCACTTAAAAAGCATACCGTAGATACACCACATCTTACTCCTAATTCAACAACTTCTTGATTTTTAGAAGTGTCTCCCAGATATTTTACATGTGATGTTATGTCGATGCTATATGGAACCAAATGGATATTGTTGTAAAGATTTTCTACGTATGCGTTCATGTTTTCTCCTTAAAATAAAATAGTGATTTATATTTTAAATTACTATTTTATTTTTATTTAGAAGGAATTACATATGGCAAATTTAGCAATTCATGGAGCACACAACGCCTCTTTGGCTGTTGAAAATGACGGCAAATTAGTTTGTGTGGTTGAATTTGAGAGATGGATCAATTACAAGAATTGCGGATTCACTCAGGTTTATCCTATTCCGAGTGTACAAGATTATATTGTTTATGAAATTTTAGATTATATCAAGGAAAATTTTGGCATTGCCGAATACGAAAATTGCTATTGCCATGATTCTGCACCTGAATGTTTCAATAAGATACCAGCTAAAAACTTTATTGATGCGTCCAGAGTAGGAACTCATCATGGATATCATGCATATGGTACTTTTCATCAATTTGATATCCAAGAGTGTATCTGTTTGAGTTATGATGGTGGCGCACCAGATGGTTATTTCCATATGTATCACATGGTAAAAGGTCAAGAAGCCAAATTGTTGAAAAATGTCAATTTGGATTTGGGAAGTAATTATGGATATATCGGGAGCATCTGTTCAGAAATTAAAGGCAAAAGATGCAATTTGGTTTATGCCGGAAAAGTTATGGGATTGCAGTCCTATGGCCAAGTCCATGAAGAATGGAAAGAGAAACTGAAAGAGTATTACACTTATACTCCATGGTGGAGAGATGTAGATCATAGAAGTCGAGAAATGATTAAAGAATTTGGTTTGCATTTAAATGGCGCTAATCAGCTTGAGGGTCAGGAAAGTTTTGATTTAGCTGCCACCAGCCAAGCTGTGTTTGAGGATTTGGTTATGGAAAATGTACATGATGTCATGGAAGCACATCCCGGTTTACCTATCTGCATAACAGGCGGTTGCGCCTTGAACATAGTATTGAACACTAAGATTGGAGAGAAATACAACAGAAAGGTTTATGTTGCTCCGAATAGTAGTGATTGTGGCTTGTCGGTAGGAATATTGGCGGCGCATGTCAAACCACAGGAACCATGGGATGTAACTTACGCTGGCACTGAAGTTTTAGATAAGTCCTTGTTACTTCGTTATGTGCATCATAGACATGGTCAAAAAGCAGATTTAGCAAGAATGACCGATGACTTAGTTAATCATAGAATTTTAGGCGTTGTTCAGGGTAGGTCTGAACATGGGCCAAGAGCTTTGGGCAACCGAAGCATTATTTGCAATCCTATTGGTAAGGATGCTAAAGATATTATTAATGCCAGAGTGAAGCATAGGGAATGGTACAGACCTTTTGCTCCAATTGTTAGACTAGAAGACGTTTCTGAGTATTTTGAATTTGAAGGCGAATCACGCTGGATGAACTTCTGTCCTCTTGTAAAGCAGGAATATCTTGACAAAATTCCGGCAATTACTCATGTTGATAAAACAGCTAGGGTTCAGACTATTACTAGGGAGCAAAATCCCCTTATGTATGATTTATTAACCGAGTTCAAGGCCAAAACAGGCATTGGCGTCCTTTTAAACACAAGTTTTAATGTGGACGGACAACCGATATTGTCAACCATAGCAGAAGCTTTTGAGGTTTTTGATAAAACTGAATTGGATAGACTTTACATTTTAGGATTTTACTTCGCAAAATGATAATCATTAGTCATCGTGGCAATCTGAATGGCCCAGATTGCCCGACAGAAAATACACCTGCACAAATAGACAAATGTATCAAACACAAGATACCTGTCGAAATTGATGTTTGGGTAGAAAACAATACTATTTTTTTAGGCCATGATGATCCATTTGTAAAAGTAGATCTTGGATTTATTCTTGATCGTTACCATATGCTCTTTGTCCATTGCAAAAATAAAGAAGCATTTGAATACTTTTTAGACTTTCCTTCTATAAATTGCTTTTGGCATCAGAATGATGATTATACTATGACTTCCAAAAAACAAATTTGGACATTTCCTAGAAAACCAACAGTGGCTAAAAGCATCATTGTGTGCCAAACTGAGTTGGAAACACAAGAATATTTGCAGAAACCAATTATGGGAATTTGCACGGATTTTGTTGAATTTGCCTTAAATTTGCAGCAAAATAAATTAGAAGTGTAAATACTTTAGCGAGTATTTATGCTAAATTTGAAAAACTTTTTATTTGATTTAGATGGAGTTCTTGTTAATGCTTGTGATTGGCATTACGAGACTTTAAATGAATCACTCAAATTTTCTGGCAACACACCAATCGGTCTATCTGACCATGTTGAAAAGTATAATGGTCTACCGACTAAGATAAAACTATCTATGTTGAACATTCACTCAGATCAACATGATTTGATTATAAATAAAAAAGCCGAATTTTTAGATAAGTATATCGAAGAGCGATGCCAAATAGATGAAGAAAAAATTGCATTGTTTGAGCATCTAAAAAATAAAAAAGGACGAATAGCTTGTGTCACCAACAGCGTAAAGCATACAGCTGAATCTGTATTGAAAAAGATGGGCATAAGAATATATTTTGACGCTGTTGTAAGTAATGAAGATGTTAGAAACAATAAGCCAGATCCTGAGCCATATGACTATACTGTTAGTCTTTTAAAAATAAATCCCGCCGAATGTTTGATTGTTGAAGATTCACCTAAAGGTTTTATGGCAGCGGCTTTGTCCAAAGTAAGTGTAATTTGGAAAGTCCCAGATGCTAACTATGTTACACTTGCTAACTATAAAAATATATTTGAGGATAGTCATGAGTAAAACTAATATTTTGATTCCCATGGCCGGTAATGGTTCTAGATTCGCAGAAAAAGGATATAAACTACCGAAACCACTTATTGGTGTTTTTGGTAGACCTATGATATCATGGGTTATTGATAATTTTAAAAACATGGAAAACAAACATTTCATTTTTATCTGTCGCAAAGAGCATGAAGTATCTTTTGACATAACCGAACAATTGAGAAGAATATGTGGTAGTTGTTCTGTGGTTTTCGTAGATTATTTGACTGAGGGAGCAGCTTGCACAACGTTGCTGGCAAAAGATTTTATTAATAATGATGAATCATTAGTTATAGCCAACTCGGACCAGTTTGTAGTATGGGATGAAAAAGACTTTCAGAATTCTCTTGTAGGTGGAGAAGATGCCAGCATTTTAACCTTCCCTTCACAGGCAGTTAAATGGAGTTATGCTAAAACTGACAAAGTAGGATTGGTGACAGAGGTGGCAGAAAAGAAAGTAATCAGCGAAGACGCTACTGTAGGAATTTATTTTTGGAAAAAAGGTTCTGATTATGTCAAGTATGCTGAAAGAATGATATCTAAAAACATACGAGTCAATAATGAATTTTATGTTTGTCCTGTTTTTAATGAAGCTATTCAAGACAATAAAAAAGTAATTCTTAAACAAATCAAAAAAGAAGACATGTGGGGCTTGGGAACCCCAGAAGATCTAGAAGTATTTCTTGCTAACTTTAAAATTTAAATTGTTAATCCAAAATGTTGAGAAAACTTCTTACCTCCATGGTTCCATCCATTGTCATGAATAAAAATTGGTGAAGTACCAAAAGGCCGGTAATAAATCTTATTGTCTTGCATGTAATAGTCGTCATAATTACTGTCGTAAGTGCTCCATGCAAAAACTTGTGCATAATCTAGGACAATTCGTGGTTCATTATGGCAATTGTAGTGATAAGTGAATACTCCTTGATCGCCGCCATGTCCTTGGATATTGTGCTCATCAAATGGTTTTAGGCATGCTTCTAGCAACTTCAAGTAATTTTCTTTACTGGCAAGTTGGACACCTGAATTCAAAAAGTATCTATTTTGTGCATCGAAGCCTCTGTAATCACAATAATCTGGCCAAACAGCTTTCTTGTCAGCTTTGGGCCAATCATTTCTTTCGCCACTAAAAACAACATTGTTTTTCAAATCAAAAAGATCAGGCAAATGATCAATATTTCCAGTGCAAAAAACATCGTTAAAATCACAAAAAATTACATAATCAGTTTCAAGTTTTTCAACTTCTAATTTAGTTAATTTAATTTTGTATAATATGTATTCTGCCATCTGGCCCAACCGGGTGCCATAATCATGCTCCTCCTGATTATACAGACC
>Ga0214163_1000737_pt1 | contig 14785 bp, 9 predicted proteins | sample LakMenepilimnion_2_FD_153001 | JGI IMG/M metagenome (GOLD analysis project Ga0214163, IMG submission 153001) | Freshwater microbial communities from Lake Mendota, WI - Practice 15JUN2010 epilimnion v4 | ecosystem: Environmental > Aquatic > Freshwater > Lake > Epilimnion/Euphotic zone | place... | reverse complement strand
TCAATATAGGGTTCAGTTTGGCTAACTAGCAGATATTCGCAAAAGCTAGGAAGTGAGCGATATTTTCTAAATTTATCACCTCTATCATAACCTTCAGTAGAGGGTGATAAAACTTCCACAATCACCAGAGGATTGAGAATTTCGTCAGTGCGATCGCCGTTCAATTGTGGTTGTCCATCTACTACCATTAAATCAGTGTAAGTCCCACAGTTGTATTCGGGAATCCAAACGCGCAAATCGCTATTATATAAGCGAAAATTGCTATCTCTGAGCAAAAACCCCAAATAGACTAAGAGGTTGGTAGCGATCGCACTATGAACTTCTGAACCTCCAGCCATTGCAATAATTTCTCCGTTACGATATTCATGTTTTTCTGCGGCGGTTTCCTCCATCACTCGATACTCATCTGGAGTGAAGCGAGTTGTTGTTATATCCTGGGCAATATTGGGGGGACTGGTTTGAGTAATAACCACGATCAAACCTCACGAATAATTGGTTTTATTTTAAGATAGTTCTTCCTTATCAGCTTTATGATAACAAATTTTAAATCAATTGTCAAGCCCCAAATACAGTTTTTTGCGATCGGATTTTAGGTCTTTGATTTCCTATATACTAGTTAACAAATAAAATTAGGAGTTATAAGTCGTGTCTGAAGAGACTAAAACCCATTGCTTCGTAGTTGGCATTGGGGCTTCTGCGGGAGGACTACGCGCATTAGAAGAATTTTTTGATAATATGCCCGCAGATAGTGGTGCGGCCTTTGTTGTCGTGCAACACCTCTCTCCAGATTTTAAAAGTTTAATGAAAGAACTGCTGGAACGTCGCACCCGCATGATAGTTAAACGGGTACAAAGCGGAATGCAGATTGAACCGAATACAGTATATTTAATTACGCCTCAGAATAATTTAGTTGTTAATGATGGGATTTTAGAGTTAATTCAGCAAAGCGAACCCCCTCGACAGCAACCCAATTTTCCCATTGATATTTTTCTCGATTCCCTGTCAAGAGATAGGGGAGAACAAGCAATGGCTGTAATCCTCTCAGGAACGGGAAGTGATGGAACAAGGGGAATACAGAGCATTAGCGAGTCCGGTGGGTTAACATTTGTCCAATCACCAGGGACAGCAGAATTTGATGGTATGCCCCAAAGTGCGATCGCTACAGGTATTGTAGATCAAGTGCTACCACCGGCAGAAATGGCGCGGACGATTTATGAAATCATCCAAATGCAGCGTCAAGGAGCAAGTCCAGGGGAATCTTTACTGCCAGAATTAGAATCAGAGAAACTCCGCGCGATTATCCAAATTCTCAACCAATACGAAAAACTCGATTTTTCCTATTATAAACCCAGCACTCTCAGCCGCCGCATTTACCGTCGTTGTTCTCTCAGTGGGCATAATCTCTTAGATGAATATGTAGAATATTTAACTACCTCTAGCGAAGAGCGCTCACTGCTACGAGATGATTTAATGATTGGGGTGACAAGATTTTTTCGAGATTCCGCAGCTTGGGACTACTTAGATAAGGAAGTATTACCAGAATTAATTAGCCCTTTGGAAAATGGTCAGCAGCTAAGGGTGTGGGTAACAGCTTGTGCTACTGGTGAAGAAGCCTATTCTATGGCCATTTTAATGGATGAGGTCATCAACCGCTTAGGTAAACAACTGAGTGTAAAAATTTTTGCTACAGATATAGATGCAGCCGCTTTAAGTAAAGCCGCCGAAGGGATTTATCCTGAAAGTATTAGTATTGATGTTTCTCGAAAACGGTTAGAAAAATATTTTACCTTCCGTAACCGTAATTTCCATGTGTCGCGGGCGTTGCGGGAAATGATTATTTTTGCTCCCCACAACTTGGCTAAAAATGCGGGATTTACGCGAATGCACCTGATTAGCTGTCGTAATGTTCTCATTTATATGCAGCCAGTTTTGCAACAGCACGTTATGAGAATGTTGCATTTTTCTTTGATGCACAAAGGTATTTTGTTATTGGGTGCTGCGGAAACACCAGGAGAATTAATTGAAGAATTTAGTCCCCTGTATGAGAAATTCAAAATTTATCAAAAGCGACGCAATGTGCGTTTACCAATTCTCAATCAAAATTTAGAATATATAACTCCTGTTGTCGCTCGTCCTAGTCAAACTAGACGGGGTACGGTGCAATTTGATCCGGCTTTGGGTGCCGCATTTAGTGCTTTTGTTCGCCGTAGACAATGTACCTGTTTATTAGTTAACGATGATTTAGAATTATTTCACGTCGTTACTGATATGGTCCAGATTATGCAAGTCCCAGAAGGACAAATGACTAGAGCGATCGCCGATTTAGTCCCAAATACTCTAAAATTACCTATTAATACTGCCCTACATCGTGCTAAAAGAGAACGAAAAACTGTTCTTTATGGTAATATTCACTTAAATCAAGCTAATAATATTCGCAGTGTTAATTTAGAAGTTACTTATCATACGGGAGATACCCGCATGACGGACTTCTTTATGTTAATTATTGAAAATGAAGAACGTCCTTCTTTACCAAACCGTCCTGAAGCCTTTCAACAAGACGCAGAAGCAACTCAGCGCATTCTTGATTTAGAATACGAATTACAGCAGACTAGGGAAAATCTACAAGCCACAATTGAGGAATTAGAAACCACTAATGAAGAACAACAAGCCACTAATGAAGAATTGTTGGCTTCTAATGAAGAGTTACAAAGTACAAATGAAGAACTTCACTCTGTTAATGAAGAACTATATACAGTTAATACAGAATATCAAACTAAAATTCGTCAATTATTAGAATTATCCAACGACGTAGATAATCTGCTGCGAAGTAGTGAAATTGGCGTAATTTTCCTAGATAGAGAATTACGAATTCGTAAATTTACCCCCGCTGCTACGACAGCTATTAACCTGTTAGAAACTGATGTTGAACGCCCAATTCAGCATATTACCCATAATATGAATTGTCCCAATCTGCTGGAATTGTTACAGCGGGTAGTGGAAACAGAAAAACCTATTGAACAGGAAGTAAGGCTAAATAATACGGAAAATCATTTACTGATGCGTTTATATCCATATCTTAGAGATGATGGACAAGCGGATGGGGTAGTAATTACTTTTGTAAATATTAATGAAATTAAGCAGGTACAAGAAGCTCTACAACGTCGTACGGAGGAATTAGAAAAACTTTATAATACAAATCCCGTGGGGTTGGTACTCCATGACGAAGAATTGCAGTTTGTGCGAGTTAACGAAGCTATGGCGGAAATTAACGGTTTACCAGCTAATGCACATATCGGTAAAAAACTGCGAGAAGTATTACCAGATTTAGCTAATCGGGTTGAACCAATTTTACATCAAGTATTGACAACAGGAAAACCGATTCGCAATCTTGAGATTTCCGGGTTTACACCCTCCCAGCCAAATGTTCAAAGACATTGGATTGCTAGTTATTATCCTGTTAATCAACTTGACGGTGGTAAGGCTGTGAGTGCGGTAGTTGTAGAAGTTACCGAACTCAAACAAGCACAAATGGCTTTACTACAAAGTGAAGAAAGATTACGAGCTTTGATGAATTCTAGCCAAACTATTTTATTTAGTTGTCAACCCACTGGGGATTATCGAGCTACCTTTATTAGTGATAACGTAGAGTTGATTTTAGGTTATTCCCCAGAGGCGTTTTTAGATGAAGCTGGGTTTTGGTATGATTATATTCATCCTGAAGATAGAGAGCGGGTATTATTAGGATTAAATCGCTTAGAATTTGATAATATTTATTCTTTAGAATATCGGTTACGTTCTGCTGAAGGTGGTTATCGGTGGTTTTTTGCTCAGTTGCGCTTAATTAGAGATCAGGATAATAAAGGGTTAGAGTGTGTGGGCTATTTAGTAGATATTAGCGATCGCAAAGCCGCAGAAAAGATTCTAGAACAACAGGTACAAAGAGAAAGACTATTAAAACAAATTACCGACGAAATTCGCCAAAGTCTCGAACCCCAAAAAATCTTTGAAACCTCTGCGAACCGGATTGGTGAAGCCTTTGGGGTAGATCGTTGTTTTCTCCATACTTACGAAGTCGAGCCAATAGAACACCTCCCTATAGTTGCAGAATATTTAAGCGGTGACATAGCTTCTATTCAAGGAGTGTTAGGACCTATTGCTGGTAATCCCCACATTCATCAACTGCTCCAACAAGATACAGCGATTATTATAGATGATGTATTTACAGATCCATTAGTATCATCAAGTAGGGAAGTTTCTCAACAAATCGGACTAAAATCCATATTAGCCATTCGCACCTCCTATCAAGGAAAGGCCAACGGGTTGATTTGTTTACATCAATGCAATCATCAACGCCATTGGATTACTGAAGATAGTGCCCTTTTAGAGGCTGTAGCTGCTCAAGTTGGAATTGCGATCGCTCATGCTAAACTTCTACAACAGGCCGAACAGCGACAAATAGAACTTGCTCAACAAAACTTAGCCTTAGAAACAGCCACGGAAAAAGCCCAAGCAGCAAGTCGGACAAAAAGTGAATTTCTCGCCAATATGAGCCATGAAATTCGCACTCCCATGAATGCTATTTTAGGATTTTCCGAACTATTACAAAATCTCGTCAGTGATGATTTAGCTCAAAGTTATCTCCGAGCCATTCAAACCAATGGCCGCACCTTACTGACCTTAATTAATGATATCCTGGATTTATCGAAAGTCGAAGCCGGGAAACTGAAACTCAACTATGAATCTGTCAATCTTCCCTCACTTCTGCGGGATATTCAACAAATGTTTCTGCAAAGAGCGCGGGAAAAAGGACTATTTTTAGATCTACAAATTGATGATTCCGTTCCCGTCAAAATATATATTGACGAGGTACGATTGCGGCAAATATGCGTTAATGTTGTCGGTAATGCTATTAAATTTACAGAAAAAGGTGGTGTAACTATTCATGTTCATAGTCGGATTAACCCTAGCGTTCAGAATCACGCATATTTAGAAATTGCGGTTTCTGATACAGGTATTGGTATTTCTGCACGGGACCAAATCTTGATTTTTGATGCTTTCCGTCAAAGTCAGGGACAAAGTAATCGTAAATATGGCGGTACGGGGTTAGGATTAACTATTAGCCGCAGATTGACGCAAATGATGGGTGGTATAGTTGAGGTAACAAGTGAATTAGAACATGGTAGCACCTTTACTTTGATATTTCCCGAAATTGCAATTACTCAAACTCCGACAATTTCACCGATATCAACCTTAAAAAACCATGATTTAAGTCAATTTCCCGCTTTAAAAATTCTCATAGTTGATGACGTACAATCTAACCGAGATTTACTTTCTGCCTATTTCAATTCTACTCCCCATCAGGTTATGATGGCAGATAATGGGGTAATAGCTCTCAAATTAGCCATAGAACATCATCCTGACCTGATATTACTAGATTTGGTCATGCCGCAAATGGACGGACAAACGGTTTTACAAGCTTTAAAGCATAATCCCTCAACAGCGGATATTTGCGTAATTATGGTGACAGCTTCTATCCAAGAACAGGACTTTGAGGAATTACAACCCCTTGCTCAAGGATTTTTACGTAAACCAGTTAGTCCGCATGATCTTTTCAGTGAGTTACAACGTTTATTTCCTTATCAACTATTAGTAGAATCAAACCCTAATTCTCCGCTACAAATAACTGAGCAGGTAATGTCTCTTTCCGCCTTAAAGAAGTTACCAGAACTGATAAAATTATTACAACAGGAAGAAACATCTGTTTGGAAAACTTTACATCAAACCCTGTTAATTGATCAGCTACGAGTTTTCGCGCTTAAATTACAAGCTTTAGCAGAGCAATATGAATGTTATCATTTAGCAGAATATGCTAATACGCTGAAAAACCAAATTGATACCTTTGATTTGGCTCATTTAGCGAATACTGTTGCTAATTTCCCAGCAATTAGTAAAAAATTACAGAAATTGCTACCTTAAAGGCTGACAGCAGTCCCCGGCATGATAAAGTACAGATATTAATCATAAAACTCTTGTGGTGCGGTTATCTTGCTCGCTATTACTGTAGTTTAATCAAGTGAAATGTACTGTATTATATAGGACTCCTATTTGAGTTATGAACTAGTTTTTTTAATGAACCACAGAGACACAGAGGACACAGAGGGAGGAAAATAAGAGATGTTCACGTTTCATTTAGGATTGCTATATATATATTTTAAGAATATAAAAGTCCCAGCGGCTAGAAGTCGCAATTAAATAAAAATTCTCACCTCCGTTTTCATGTTAAGTTGATTATATAAATAATGGAAAAAACTGCTTTTAATCCACAGGATTGTACAATATTAATTGTTGATGACCTCATTCAAAATATCGAAGTTTTAGGAAGAACCCTAGAAACACAAGGTTATTCTATTACCTATGCTCTGAGCGGAAAAGAAGCCCTCCAACGACTGCAAGTAATTCAGCCAGATTTAATTTTATTGGATTTATTAATGCCGGAAATGAGTGGTTTAGAAGTTTGTGAACAAGTTAAAAATAATCCAGATTATTATCATATTCCAATTTTATTTCTAACTGCTAGTCATGAAGAAGAACACTTAATAGAAGCTTTTGAAAAGGGAGCGGCTGATTATGTAACCAAGCCTTTTCGCGCTACAGAATTATTAGCCCGTGTGCAGACACATATTCAATTAAAACGCCAAACTAGACAGTTACAACAAAGTGAAAATAAACTCAATACTATTGTTACTTATATCAAAGATGGTATTTTAATTGTTGATGAATCAGGAGTTGTGAAATTTGCTAACCCGGCTGCAGCACAAATGTTTGATAGACGATTATCTAGTTTAATTAATCAGGAATTGGGGTTACCAATTGTAGTAGGAAAAGTTGCTGAACTTGATATTATTCGTCCTCATGGAATTCTTGGCCGTGCAGAAATTACCGTTGGTGAGACTGAATGGTTAGAGCAAAAAGTTTCAATTGTCGCTCTGCGAGATGTGAGTGAACGCAATCAAATTGAGAAAAAATTAAGAATTGCTGTCAATAAACAGAAATTATTAAGTCAGAAATTAAAAAAATTAGCTACTACTGATGTTTTAACTGAAATTGCTAACAGACGGAATATTTTGGCAATTTTAGAGAACGAATTTCAAAAAACACAAGCTAATAATGAAATCTTTTCACTTTTATTAATTGATATTGATAACTTTAAATTTGTCAATGATAATTATGGATTTTCTATTGGTGATCAAGTATTAAAAGAAATATCTCAATTTTTGGTTAATTATCTGGAAAATGCGGGTACAGTTGGGCGTTTAGGTGATGAAGAATTTATGATCATTTTACCAGTTACAGAGTTAGGGGCTGTAGAACTGGCTGAACGTCTATGTGAGCAAATTCGTAATTTAGAGATAGATACCACTTCTGGTCCCATAAAAATTACTATTAGTATTGGTATGACTGTTTATCAACCTGATGATAAAAATTACACAGTTATGTTAAAGCGTGCCTATAATCTTCTTTATCAAGCTAAAGAGCAGTCCTGAGCCTTGATTACCAGCACTATTTATTACAAATCTCACTGAATAAAAATTCATCCCTAAGATTCTTTGCTCTTGTCTTTATCAGTTGCTACATACAGTTCTAAACTGTAGATGAGAGATAAAAGCCTGTTGGGGGAAATTTTGTGAAAAAAGTTTTAGCAATTATTCTGGGTGGCGGTGCGGGTACTCGGCTTTATCCGTTAACTAAACTGCGCGCCAAACCAGCAGTACCAGTAGCAGGGAAATATCGCTTGATAGACATACCTGTTAGCAACTGCATCAATTCCGAAATATTCAAAATTTACGTTCTGACTCAGTTTAACTCAGCTTCCCTGAATCGTCACATTGCTCGTGCTTACAACTTCAGCGGGTTTAGCGATGGGTTTGTCGAAGTGTTAGCAGCACAACAAACCCCCGAAAACCCTAACTGGTTTCAAGGTACGGCCGATGCTGTGCGTCAGTACATCTGGATGTTACAAGAGTGGGATATAGAGGAATTTCTGATTCTTTCAGGTGATCATCTTTACCGCATGGATTACCGGCAATTTATCCAGCGTCACAGAGATACAAATGCTGATATTACACTTTCCGTAATTCCCATGGATAATCGTCGCGCCTCAGATTTTGGCTTGATGAAAATCAATGAATCGGGTCGGGTAATTGACTTTAGTGAAAAACCCAAAGGTGAAGCTTTAGCGCAAATGCGTGTTGATACCACTATACTGGGATTGACAAAAGAACAAGCCGAATTACAGCCATATATCGCCTCTATGGGGATTTATGTCTTTAAAAAAGATGTTTTGATTAAGTTGTTGAAACAATCTTTAGAACAAACGGATTTTGGTAAAGAGATTATTCCCGAAGCTGCTAAGGATCATAACGTTCAAGCTTTCTTGTTTGACGACTACTGGGAAGATATTGGCACAATTGAATCTTTTTATGAAGCCAATTTAGCTCTAACTAAGCAACCCCTCCCTCCCTTTAGTTTCTATGATGAAGCAGCACCAATTTATACTCGCGCTCGTTATTTACCCCCTTCTAAACTGTTGAATTGCCAAATTACCGAATCTATGATTGGTGATGGCTGCATTTTGAAAGATTGCCGCATTCAACATTCTGTTTTAGGAGTGCGATCGCGGATAGAATCAGGCTCTGTAATTGAAGAAACCTTAATCATGGGTGCTGACTATTACCAACCATCCGTTGAAAGAGAATGCAGCTTAGAAGAAAATGATATTCCCGTCGGTATTGGTACAGACACCATGATTCGTCGTGCCATTATTGATAAAAATGCCCGCATTGGTCACAATGTGAAAATCATCAACAAGGACAATATTCAAGAAGCAGAACGGGAAAAACAAGGCTTCTACATCCGTAGCGGTATTGTCGTTGTTCTCAAAAATGCTGTAATTCCCGATGGTACAATCATTTAGTTCGTTGTCAGTTGTTCGTTGTCGGTTGTTCGTTGTTTGTTGTTTTACCACTGACCACTGACCACTGACCAATAACCACTGACCACTGACCAATAACCAATGACTAAATTAATTTTGCTAATTGGTCTTCCTGGTAGCGGTAAATCAACTTTAGCAAAACAACTACTGAGAGAATGCCCCCAGATAGAGCTAATTTCCACAGATACTATCCGGGGTCAGCTTTTTGGTTCAGAAGCAATTCAAGGACCATGGCCGTTAATTTGGCGGGAAATGGAACGACAATTACAACAAGCCATAATCGCCGATAAAAGGGTGATTCTCGACGCTACCAACGCCCAAAGGAAAAATCGCCGAGAAGTCATTACCCTAACCCGTAATTGTGGCTTTACTTATATCACTGGGATTTGGCTGAAAACTCCGGTTTGGCTATGTTTAGCCAGGAATCAACGCCGAAATCGTCAAGTTCCTGAAGATATAATTCTCCGAATGTACCATCAAATCCGGGATGCTCCCCCCAGTGTAGAAGAAGGAATGGATGAGCTTATTTCCTTTTTATCATGGCAAGAGTACGGGAATTGCGCTGCTGTATTCAGCAAGAACCACACTTGATTTTGACAATTATTTGTTAGTTTAATATCAGCTTCTTTTGGACTGATATTCGACCCAATCAAGACTTTTGAATTAACAGTAAATTTCATATCTGAGAAAAAACATAACTTAAATTTCCACAGGAGGCTCGTAGATGGCTGCAACCGACTTTAAAGACTATTATGCAATTTTAGGTATTGGCAAAACCGCCACATCAGAAGACATTAAACAAGCCTTTCGCAAACTAGCCCGCAAATATCATCCTGATGTTAACCCCAATAACAAACAGGCTGAAGCCAACTTTAAAGAAGTTAATGAGGCTTATGAGGTATTATCTGACCCCGATAAACGCAAAAAATATGACCAATTTGGTCAATATTGGAAACAAGCTGGTCAAGGCTTTCCTGGGGGTTCTGGGGCGGATATGGGTGGTTTTGATTTCGGTCAATACGGCAGTTTTAATGACTTCTTAAATGAGTTATTTGGTGGTGCAGGACCCCGCAGCGGCCGACAAAGTTACTCTTCTCGAACTTCTACGAGCAGACAAAGTAGCAGTTTTAACGATGCTGCTTTTCAAGATGGTGGTACGCAGGATGCAGAAGCTGTGATTAATTTAACCTTTGCTGAAGCATTCTCTGGAGTTCAAAAACGGTTTAGCCTAGGAACTGAAACTATCGATGTACGTATTCCTGCCGGTGCTAAAACTGGGACTCGTTTACGGTTGAAGGGCAAAGGGCAAACTAACCCTATGAGTCAACAACGGGGAGATTTATATTTAAAGGTAGAATTACAACCCCATAGTTTTTTCCAAATGGAAGGGGATAATCTTGTTTGCGAGGTATTAATTACACCTGATGAAGCTACATTAGGCGCGTCCATAGATGTACCTGCTCCTGATGGTCATGTTAATGTTAAATTACCGGCGGGAGTTCGTTCTGGTCAATCTTTACGCTTACGTGGTAAGGGTTGGCCCCTGGCTAAAGGTGGACGAGGTGATCAATTTGTAAAGGTAGCAATTGCACCACCAAAAGAACTCACCGCCCAAGAACGAGAATATTATGAAAAAATCCGGGCTATTCGTACTTATAACCCTCGCAGTCATTTAGCACAGATTAAATTATAATGATTATTGAGAGAATTTACCGGGACTTTACGGACAAATTTTTCAGCAAACCCTACTTGTTTAAAATTTGAAATTTAGTCCCACATACCGCTAATAATTCCTTCATACTGATAATTATTAAGCCCATGTTAATACCAGAAAGTTTACTGATTCACCACGCCGAAATTATTTTACCCAATGGTGAATCAATGATTGGAGATGTTCTGACTCAGGGAAGGCAAATAGTCCAAGTAGACCGGGAAATTACCAACGCTACACCTACATACACAATTGAGGCACAAGGGTTAACTTTATTACCTGGCGTAATTGACCCCCAGGTGCATTTCCGCGAACCCGGACTAGAATATAAAGAAGATCTATTTACAGCTAGTTGTGCTTGTGCTAAGGGAGGAGTTACCTCCTTTCTAGAAATGCCCAATACAAAACCATTAACTATCACCCAAGCAGCCTTAAACGACAAATTGGAACGGGCCGCCCAGAAGTGTTTGGTTAATTATGGCTTTTTTATTGGGGCTACGACCGATAATTTACCAGCTTTACTTTCTGCCCAGCCTACACCGGGTATTAAGGTGTTTATGGGGTCAATGCACGGACAATTATTAGTGAGCCAAGAAGAGGCGCTAGAGGCGATTTTTGCCCGGGGAAATCGGTTAATTGCTGTTCATGCAGAAGACCAAGCCCGCATTAATCAACGCAAACAGGAATTTGCTGGTATTGAAGACCCTGCTATTCATTCCCAAATTCAAGACAATCAAGCTGCATTGTTAGCTACACAATTGGCGTTAAAGCTTTCTAAAAAATATCAACGCCGGTTACATATTTTGCATTTATCAACAGCAGAGGAAGCAGATTTACTGCGTCAGGACAAACCGAGTTGGGTGACAGCAGAGGTAACGCCTCAACATTTACTTTTGAATACGAGCGCCTATGAAACTATTGGTACTTTAGCACAAATGAATCCACCTTTGCGATCGCCCCATGATAATGAGGTTCTTTGGCAAGCTTTACGAGATGGTATCATTGATTTTATTGCTACTGACCACGCCCCCCACACCTTAGCCGAAAAAGCCCAAACCTATCCTAACACTCCTTCGGGAATGCCCGGTGTAGAAACGTCTCTACCTTTAATTTTAACCGCTGCTATGGCAGGAAAGTGTACAGTTGCCCAAGTTGTACAATGGATGTCTAAAGCGGTGGCTGTAGCTTATGGTATTGCTAATAAGGGAGAAATTACCCCCGGTTACGATGCTGATTTAGTGCTGGTAGATTTGAAGAATTACCGAGAAGTGAAACGGGAAGAAGTTCTCAGTAAATGCGGTTGGAATTCTTTTGAGGGTTGGAATTTAACGGGTTGGCCAGTGACAACAATTGTCGGTGGTAAAATTGTTTATAATCACGGTGAGGTAAATACGCAAGTTAGAGGACAAGCTTTAACTTTTGCTAATCCGTAGTTATTTGTCTGCGGTAATTGTAAATCTCTACTACACAAATAAAATCCACTTGTGAGAATTAAGAAAAAAATTAAGGTTCTTAAATCCATGCAGATGGGTTTTGTCTGTGTAGCGGTGACTTCCACTCGGCCAAGTTTCTCGCAACTTATGGTAATATTAAAATATACTACTATACTTGTTACCTCTGAGAAGTATGAGCATCTACCCAGATTTTCAAGCACAAGGCTATGAGGCTATTAGAGAACTAGGACGCAACCGCGAAGGTGGTAGAATTACTTGGTTAGCAACAAATCTTAACACAAAGCAACCAGAAGTAATTAAACAGTTTTGTTTTGCTCAAGCGGGTTCAAATTGGTCTGGTTCAGAAGCCCACGCACGAGAAATACAGGTACTGAAAGGATTAGATCATCCTGGTATTCCCAGTTACTTGCATTCCTTTGAAACCTCCGATGGTTTTTGTTTAATTCAAGAGTATATTCATGGTTCTACTTTAGCAGAACCTCGCAGTTTTTCACCAGCAGAAATTAAACAAATTGCTATTAAGATTTTAGAAATTCTGGTATATTTACAAAATCGGATTCCGTCGGTAATTCATCGGGATATTAAACCAGAAAACATTTTAGTAGATGCACAAATCAATGTCTATTTAATTGACTTTGGTTTTGCTCGTATTGGTAGTCATGATGTGGCTGGAAGTAGTGTCTTTAAAGGAACTCCTGGTTTTATTCCCCCAGAGCAAATGTTTAAACCCACAAATGCTACAGATTTGTATGCTTTGGGTGCAACTTTGATATGTTTATTAACAGGAATCAAGTCAACAAAAATAGATCAATTGCAAGATGAAGATGATCCTTATGTAATTAATTTTCGTCATCTTTTACCCCAGGTAAGTTTGCGGTTTATCGGTTGGTTGGAAAAAATGGTACAACCGAAACAAAAAGAACGTTTTACTAATGCAGAAGTAGCTTTAGAAGCACTCAAACCACTTGATGTTATTCGTGTACCAGGGGTTGATTTTAGTGAAACAGTTTTGGAGTTGAAAGCGAACAGGTTGGGGGAAAAATTAACTAGGGTTATTATTATTGAAAATTCTATACCAGATACTTTATTAGAAGGTAAATGGGAAGTTGGATCTCATCCTCAAGACCCTCCCCATACACCAGATAATCATGCTTGGATTTCAGTTAAACCTGGTAAGTTTAGCAGGAATCATATTCTTTGTCAGGTTCAGGTGGATACGAGTAAATTGATGGCGGATAAGCAGTATAAACGTCAATTAATTCTTCATAGTAATGCTTATCCAGCTAGTCATACTTTGACGGTGAAGGTACAAACGGCGGCTTTACCAATTGAGGAGAGACAATTGCCCTATTGGCGTTTAATTGCGATGTTTTTTCAGGTTGTGATGGCAGCCATGTCCATAACTTTTATGATACCTTCTTTGACAATATCTAATTATGTATTCGGCGTGATGTGCGGCTGTATAACGTTTATTTACTGTCGAAATGAGGCTATGGCTGTGGGTGTGGGTTGGGGTGTGGGTTGCGCTATGGCTATGGGTCGGTTGGGTATGGCTTTGGGTTGGGCTGTGACTATAAGTATGGTTATGGCTGTGACTTTGGCTGTGGACATGGCTAAAGAGGCTAAAAACTTGTTTACTAATATACTAATACTACTCATATTGAGTAGTATAGGATTGGGAATTAGTGTGGGAACGGGAATAATAATAGGCTTTAACTCATTTATTTTGTTAGCACTCACTGGAACAAGTTTACCGGCACTTTTCATGCTGGTTTATCCACCCCTACAAAGACGTAAGTTAATTGCTAAATATCGTCAGTCTGAGGAATCTTTAATTAAGCCGTGAAAATATCAGTCATGTAGGTTGGGTTAAGCGACAGCGCAACCCAACAAAAGATATAATAAAAATATCTGAATCAGGATATCCAGGATTTAAGGATTTACAGGATAAATGATTTTAGCTAAATAGGATAGCTATATATTATAATTAAAGAATAATTTGAACTATCAGAGATGCAGTTTGAGTGGGACGAAGCGAAAAATTTAGAAAATATCCGTAAACATCAGATTGACTTTGAAGATGTTTATAAAATCTTTGAAAGTCCAATGCTGATTGAGGAAGATGAACGTTTTGACTATGGTGAGGAAAGATGGTTTGGTATTGGTTTTTTAGGAAATGGAGTCGCTGTAGTTGTTTGGACAGAAAAACAAGGCAATGTAATTAGAATTATTTCAGCACGAAAGGCAAATCGTTATGAACGAAAAAAATTTGAACAATATCTCACGGACTAATTGGCAAGCATTAGATTCAATGTCAGACGAAAACATTGACTATTCAGATATTCCACCATTAACTGATGAGTTTTTTGAAAAAGCAACTTTGCAAATTCCCGCAGCACAAGCCAAAAATGTTATTCAATTAGAACCTGATATCATAGCTTGGTTTAAAACCCAAAATAAAGACTATCAAACAGCTATTAATCAACTTTTACGTCGTCATATCGAAAGTAGTAGTAATCAAAAATCTGCTTAGTCATGTAGGTTGGGTTAAGCAACAGCGCAACCCAACAAAAAAATAATCAGGACTTACGCAAAATATCTCTCAAATCCTCATTTCTCCGTGACCTC
>Ga0214163_1000736_pt1 | contig 14793 bp, 12 predicted proteins | sample LakMenepilimnion_2_FD_153001 | JGI IMG/M metagenome (GOLD analysis project Ga0214163, IMG submission 153001) | Freshwater microbial communities from Lake Mendota, WI - Practice 15JUN2010 epilimnion v4 | ecosystem: Environmental > Aquatic > Freshwater > Lake > Epilimnion/Euphotic zone | place... | reverse complement strand
TGATTAAGGGGCCTAAGAATGGGCGAAGAGGGACTCGAACCCCCGACATCCACTTTGTAAGAGTGGCGCTCTAACCAACTGAGCTATTCGCCCCCATCTGTTACAACCTACGATTGCTTCGGCAATCGATCGGCTACTTCGCTAGGTTTTTTCCATTCCCTGGAACTTTTCTTGCACCAGGGATGCTCCCATCGTACAAGATGATAAACCTAGACGCTTGCTAGGGAGCTCTTGAGTTTTTTTGGCTCAAGAACCTCCCAGCGGTTGTTCAATATTATACGCCGTGAAGACGAATGCGGCGATTGCGACGCTCTGCTCGCTGCTTGCTACGACGCTTGATCTCGCTGGGCTTCTCGTAAAACTCGCGACGACGCATCTCCTTCTTCAACCCGCTTCGCTCAACCAACTTGCGGAATCGTCTTACCGCCTCCTGAATCGTCTCACGATCGCGGACCTGCAACTTAACCATGCAACCTAATCTCCAAATCCTAGGAAAAACCTATGTTCCGTTCGCTATTTGCTCGCTAAAGGGTCTAAAAGTTTAACCAATCCCTTCCCACCCGTCCAGTGGGCTTGGCACTTCCGGCGATTTTCTGGAAAACTTTCCTATCCCGCAAGGGTTTACATCCTTTGACGCCCCTACGCCTTAGCTTTAACCCCTTTTTCGGCTATTGAGAGAACTCTGACTGGCGAAATCTTTCCGAAATGGGCGATTTTAAGGAGTAGCTGTAATGCCGAAGAACAACCACGCCCGAAGTCGCCGGTTGCCTACGCCTTTCCAAGCCACCATAGTACAGGTACCTTAGGCTGCGTTCCGCCGTCCTTTCCCACCCCGCCACTTTCCTTCGAAATGCCATGAAAAAAACCATCTTAAGCTTGCTCGCGATCTCCGGACTGTCCGCCGGTGGCTATTGGTGGTATCAAAACCAAAAAGGTCTCGATTACGAAGGCTCCCAAGAACCGATGTTGCACAAAGTGGCCGAAGGCCCCTTTGACCACATCGTCCTCGAACAAGGGGAAATAGAGTCGAGCAGCAACAACGAAGTGAAATGCGAAGTCAAAGGTCGCGGGGGAAGCGGCACCCCAATCCTGACCGTGATCGCTGAAGGTACTTTGGTCAAAAAAGGGGATACCCTCTGCCAACTTGACTCCTCTGCACTCGAACAGGAATCGAAAAATCAACGCATCGTCGTCAGCTCTGCGGAATCTTCGGTGATCAGCTCCGAAGCTGCCGTCAATAAAGCTGTCATCGCCCGCCAAGAATACCTCGAAGGTACATTCTTGACCGAACGAAAAGCAATCTTGAGCGAAATCGCCGTCGCTCAACAATCGCTTCGCAAAGCCGAGCTCTCCCTCGAAAGCGCCGAACGACTCGCCGCCAAAGGAACATTGAAGCCACTTCAAATCGAAGCGGAACAGTTCTCGGTCGAAAACGCCAAAAGCACACTTGAGTCGGCTCAAGGCCGACTGCGGGTGCTAGATGAATTGACCAAAGCAAAGATGCTTGTCCAATACGACGCGGATATCGAAACCACCCGCGCGAAACTCGAATCGGACAAAAACACCCTGGTCGAAGAAAAGAACAAGCTCGAAGAAATCGAAACCCAAATCAAAGCTTGTACGATCAAAGCCCCAGCCGATGGCCAAGTCGTCTACGCAAACAAAAGCTCCGGTCGTGGCGGTAGCGAATTCATCGTCGAACCAGGTGCCTTGGTCCGCGAACAACAAACGATCTTCTTGCTCCCCGATCCAACCAGGATGCAAGTCAAAGCGAAGATCAACGAATCGCGAATCAGCCTGATCCGCGAAGGCATGCCGGTTAAGATTCGGGTAAATGCCGTTGAAAATGAACTCCTAGGACGCGTCTTCAAAGTCAACAAATATGCCGAACCAGGCAATTGGTGGGGCTCGAACGTCAAGGAATACGCGACCTACGTTCAAATCATCGATCCCCCCGAGACGATCCGTACAGGGATGACCGCCGAAGTCCGTATTTTCGTCGAACAAATCGACAAAGCAATCCAAATCCCCGTGCACGCTGTCTACGAATCGAAACGACATCACTTTGTTCTCGTTCGCGATCAAAACAATCAGAACAAATGGGATACCCGTGAAATCAAAATCGGTGCTACCAACGACAAGTTTGTCACGGTCAAAGATGGGGTCGAAGCCAACGATAACGTAGTGCTCGACCCTCGGAACCATTTAGACAAAATGGACATCCCCGAATTCGAAGACGAAGACGATCGCTCGAAGCTTGTGGCTATGTCCAACGAACCCATGCCCAAGAGTGCAACTGCGGGTGGCCCAGGCGCTGGAGCGGGAGGCCCGGGTGCTGGTGCTAGTGGCGCTGCCGCCGGAGGACCGGGCGCAGCACGACCAGGAGCACAAGGCGGGGCCCCATCGGCCGACGCCATCGTCGGCATAATGATGCAACGGCTTGATACCAATTCAGATGGCTCGATTTCCCAAGAAGAAGCCGCGTCAGAAGAGCGAGTGAAGAATTCATTTAGCGAATACGATTCCAATAAGGACGGTAAAATCGATCGCGCGGAACTCACCACAGTACTTCGCAAACGCATGGCTGCGATGTCCGGTGGAGCAGGCGGCCCTCCAGGTGGTGCAGGTGGTCCTGGACCACGCGCTAACTAGGCTTGCTCAAGCTGACTCCCGACAGCCGAACAACGCAATGTTTCGCAGTTGGTCGCTTGCAAAGTAAGCTTCTAAGTCCATAAACATTCCAGCTTTCAATTTACAGTCAAAGGACAGTCCACGGACTGTCAACGAATACGGTCAATACAAACGGTCAACCAGACGGTGAACACTTCGATGGCTGAAGAATTCAAAACCGACGGATACGCTTGCCGCGTCGTAGACCTTAAGAAGGAATATGTCCTGAAAAGCGAAACGGTCCGCGCTCTTCGCGGCGTTACCTTCGATGTTCCCGTCGGCGATTATGTCGCGATCATGGGCCCATCCGGGTCCGGAAAAAGTACTCTGCTGAACCTCTTGGGCTGCTTGGATCAACCCACCGCAGGTAGCTTGTGGCTCGGCAATGATGACGTTGCAAAAATGTCCGACGACCAGCTCGCCGACATCCGCTCTCAACGGATCGGATTCGTCTTTCAAGCTTATAACTTGATCCAACAATTAACGGTCGTGGAGAACATTCAAGTCCCCTTGTTTTATCAAGGTAAACCGCTGACCCCCGAACAACGAAAACGCTCGTTGGACTTGGCAAAAATGGTCGGATTAGGCGAACGCCTCGACCACCGTCCAACTCAATTATCCGGGGGCCAGCAACAGCGGGTTGCGATCGCCAGATCCTTGGTCAACGATCCGTACTTCATCCTCGCGGACGAACCGACCGGAAACTTGGACTCCCGCACCACCGAAGAAATCTTGCAACTTTTCGAGGGGCTCAACAACGAAGGTCGAACGATCATTCTCGTTACCCACGAAGACGAAGTTTCCAAGCGGGCGAAGCGCGTGGTGCGACTCAAGGATGGACGTTTGCAATGGGATCGAATTAACACGCAAGAAGTTCGCGACGAAGCCGCGAAGTACGCCATCGATAACATGCCTGTGGAAGTCTAGTGGGCTGAGTTTAGTTGTCGAATTCAAATATCGCAGTCTCAGCACTGCACCAAACACGCACTGCTTAGTGGAGATATCCAGCGATGGGAATTTTACTTGGGACGATTCAACTCGGGATCAAAAGCCTTTGGCTACACCCGATGCGGTCGATCTTAACCGTCCTCGGTATCTTTATCGGTGTAGCAAGCGTGATTTGGCTGCTTGCGATCAGCAAGGGGATCGGTGACGAAGCTCAGAAGCAGATCGAGAGCCTCGGGGCCGATACAATCATGGTTCGCACGGTCAAGCCACCGAGCGAGAAGATGTCGAGCCAAGGGTTAACGCCTTATGGGCTCACCCGTGAAGAGTTCGACATGCTTGTCGATACCATCCCGACTGTGAAGAGCGCGATTCCAATTCGCGAAATGCGCCGTCAATTTCAATTCAAAGACCGCAAGCTTGACGGTCGCCTTGTAGGCTGCACTCCGGAGTACGCCGAAGTCACCAAGTTACAAGTCTCCGCCGGACACTTTCTTACCGACGCAGAGAACTTCTCTCGAGACTGCCACTGCGTTCTCTCCGCGAAAGTCGCTGAGCGATTATTTCCCTACGAAGACCCCATCGGGCAGCGAATCTACATGCCTGAGAACCAAGACTTCTATTTGATCGTCGGCGTTCTTAAACCCAAAGGTGCCACTGCTGCAATCGGTGGTTCAATGTCCGCTCAAGACTTCTCGAACGACGTGTACATTCCGATCCGAACGTTGCAACAACGTATCGGCGATACGATCATGACGATGCGGTCTGGGTCGCGCGAAGGGGAGATCATCGAACTGAATCAAATCACACTGCGGGTTGCGGATGTAAGCGAAGTCAAGCAAACCGCTGAACTTGTCTCCGCAGCGCTCAGCAGCCACGAGAAAATGGAAGACATCTCCGTAGTGGTTCCACTCGAACTGCTTGAACAAGCCCGTACGACTCGAGCGATGTTCATGCTCTTCATGGGTATGATCGCGGCGATCTCGTTGTTGGTCGGAGGTATCGGGATCATGAACATCATGCTTGCGACCGTAACCGAGCGAACGAGGGAGATCGGTATTCGCCGTGCACTTGGTGCCAAGCGACGCGACATCATCCGTCAGTTCCTCGTCGAGACGAGCGTATTGAGTCTCACCGGTGGCATCCTAGGCATCCTTTTCGGATTGCTCTGTGCACCGGCAGTAGATCTTACGCGGGAACTAGCTACCGTATGGTTTCCGAAGCAAATGGCGGATCTACCAGAAGTGGTCCGCACAGTGAAACCCTCGATCGTTCCGGAAAGTATTCCTGGAGCCTTCTTTATCTCCCTTGCCGTTGGATTGATCTTTGGTATCTATCCAGCAACCAGAGCAGCGAAGATGAATCCAATCGAAGCACTCCGTCACGAGTAGTGCCCGGCATTTAATAAGCGATTCGATCTGGCTTGGTTCTCCAAGCATCAAAAGCCACGACCGCTTCAGTACGCAGATGTTGTTCCATCGGTACGATGCGGTCAGCTAGAGGCTTAGCAAGCTCTCGATAGAAGAGATCATCATCGAAACCTGCAGCGGCTGCATCAGCTCTTCCCGCTGCAAAATAGATCCGATCGAGTCGTGCCCAATAGATCGCAGCCAAACACATTGGGCACGGCTCGCAGCTTGTGTAGATCACACATCCCGCAAGGGATACCGTACCAAGTCGGCCGCATGCTTCGCGAATGGCCGAAATCTCGGCATGCGCCGTAGGGTCAAAAGTCGAGGTGACTCGATTCCACCCACTCGCGATAAGCTCGCCCCCTTCATTTCCTTGACCATAACGTACGACGACGGCCCCGAATGGGCCACCTTCGTTCGCTTGCATCTTCTCAGCCGAAAGCCGGATCGCTTCGCGAAGGTACTTCGAGTGGAACTTCGTTTGCATTAGTTTGATGTTGCTCGGGGATTCAAGTGGCTAACGAGTTGATTGGAGTGGGCATGTGCTGAGGCTTCCTCGCTCACGGTCCGGGTTGCTGATGCATCGTTTACACGTCGGGTTACCCATATTGTGTGTTGGCCGTTGGCCACGCAATAGTAACCCGATGCGTCAGCGAGTAAGAAACGGTGTAATGGCTGTACCGAAGAACTATCTTGAAGAACCTGGTTTACCTGAAGGCTTAACGTTGATAGATCGGCAAGTAATGGTATTTGACCGATAGGCTCAACACGGCCATCGAAGTACAGTAGACCGTACCTGCATTTTGTTCTTCGCCGCCGGAGGACTCCCAAGAACCGTTAGGTTTTTGTTGTCCGAGCAACAGTTCCGATACGATGCTTGCGGCTCGTTCAGCGTGCGTTCCGCCGCGCTGATGCATCCCTTGGGCGAAATAATACAAACCGTAAAGGATGAATCTTTCGTTCCATTTTGGTGGATGGTCCAATAGCCAATCAGCAGCACCAGCAACGAGAGGTGATTCGTATTGACCGCAAACTTGCATGGCAAGTAGCCCGGCGGACGTCATCGTGAAACTTGGCCCGCCACCGTTAGCTTCGTAAGAGAAACCTGCCTTGGCTTCTCGCGGTACGCCTTGCGTATCGACGGGAGAGGTAAACGATCGTTTGAGATATCCGATTGCATCATCGATGGTAGCAGAAGCGACATCGAGGCCGTCGTTCTTCGCACTTCGCAGTGCCATCACTTGCCATACGCTCACCGACAGGTCGCTATCTCCAGCATCGGGTGTATACCGCCATCCACCGCGAGCTTGCACCCCTTTCTTTACCCTCTGACTCTTGACGATCAAGTCGATAGCTTTCTCGCAAGCTTCGTGCAACTGGGCATCCATCGCGGGGTCGACACCCATCCCAAGCATTTCAGTAAGCATTAGTGTCACGATCCCATGACCATACATTCGCGAACCATCCGCTGCACCGAAGTAACCGGCTTTGTCTTGTCGGCCTTCTCCTAACAAAAAACGCAGTCCGCGCGTCATAGCGATCCCTTCCGGAGTTGGATCCGAAGGCTGATGGCCCACGGAAGCCATGGCCATGATTGCCAAAGCGGTCATCGCATTCTCGTGTCCACGATCGGTGATTGAGCCATTGGGCTTTTGTTGTGTCAACAAGTACCCGATAGCTTTCGAGACCCCCGAATCGATATCGTCTTTTTGGAAGGCTTGCTGCGCATAAGCCACCGAAACCGGCGGGGTAAGCAACGATAGTTGGAAGCAGACCATCAACAACAGTCCCGCAAACCGACCGAAAGCTCGCACGCTTCGCACGATGAATGGCGTTACCATAAGTCCTTGAGTGGCTTTCGTGTTTGCTTTATTGTCAGAGTGAAGAGTGACAGGGGCGAATGAACGCGATGGGTTAAGATCAAACATCATCCGCTTTCTCACTGACTTTTTCGAGAATATCTAGCAAGACTCGATCGACTTCGAGCCCTTCGGCTTGGGCTTCGAAGTTCAACAGTACTCGGTGGCGTAGGGAAGGCAAGTAAACGCGGCGAATATCCTCATAGCTGACGTTATATCTACCGTCGAGCAGTGCGCGAACTTTCGCGGCCAGTGCGATCGTCTGCGCTCCGCGAGGGCTTGCTCCCCAGCGAATGGATTGATTGGTTACATCGGTTGCCAATGGGCCATCGGGATGGGTGGCAAGCACCAGTCGCGCGATATAGTCTTGAACATGTTTCGCGAGGACGACTTGCCGAACGAGCCCTTGCCAATGGACGATTTCTTCGCCATCCATCACCTTCTCAGGTCGAATGTTCACGCCGCGTGTGGTGCGATCGATGATGGTATTGAGTTCTTCGCGGCTGGAATACCCCACGACGAGTTTGAACAAGAATCGGTCCAATTGAGCTTCGGGAAGCGGATAGGTACCTTCTTGTTCGATCGGGTTTTGTGTAGCGAGTACGAAGAATGGTTTTTGCAAGTCATACCGGGTACCGGAGACTGTAACCGTTCCTTCTTGCATCGTCTCCAAAAGAGCCGATTGAGTTTTCGGCGTGGCTCGGTTGATTTCGTCTGCCAAGCAGATTTGGGTGAAGATAGGACCTTTCTGGAACTCGAATTGTCGTCGGCCTTCGCGCTCGACGATCATGTTGGTTCCGAGAATATCCGAGGGCATCAAGTCAGGGGTGAATTGGATACGATTGAAATCGAGGCTCAAGGTTTCCGAGAGGGTACGAATGAGCATGGTCTTCCCAAGTCCAGGAACTCCCTCGAGCAAGCAGTGTCCACCGACGAACATCGCCGTAAGCACACCTTGGACGATCTCATCGTGCCCGACGATAACGCGTCCGATTTGTTCGCGGACGGCAGCGAAACGCTCGCGAAATCGTTCGGCCTCTTTCTGCATCGATTCGGCGGTTGTTGTCATGGCTTGAGATGAGCTTTCTTAAGTTGATAGGGCTGTGGAACTAAGGGTTCTTTTTCTGTGCTTTGCGTTTGGCTTCGAGCAACCGCGACGTGTAGTTTTCGCTATCGGAGGAGGAACTCTTTGAGTTTTTGTTGTTCTCGTCCGTTGGCCGAGCGCTAGGGGACTTTGTCGAAGACTCGATCTGTCGTCCGAACGAACTTGCGGCAGAGACTTCTGAAGAGATTGAAGGCGAATCGGTCGGTTCTAATGTCTCTTGCAACGAAGTGTTAGAACGTTGACGACCGATCTCGTCGGAGACTTTAGACTTACTCGTACGCAGTCGTTCCAGGGTCGCTTGACGCGATTGATCCTCAGCAGACCATTTGCGTTTGGTCATAAACGCTGCGAGCTTACGTAGCGGCAAGCCTAAGTCGACGGAGACACGGCGGACGAAGACATCCGCAAAGAAAAGAGTAGCGCCAGAAAGAACCACAAGCGGCCAGATGTCCTTCAACGATTTCGCAGGAGGGATCCCCGCCCGAAAAGTATCGACACCTAGAAGGTCGTTAAGATTTTCGGGAGCGAGTTCCGGTAGTACTTGTCCAGCTTTTCCGCCGGTGGGTTCGTTGGATGCGATTTGTTCGATCAATCGCATGTTCGCTTGTCGGATGCGGTATTCATCGGAGAAAGGTACCGTCACACCTGTTGTCAAAGCGGGTTTCCCTACGCCTGGAAGAACGCTGAGCATGTAGCTGCCGGCTTCTTCAGGCGTAAACTCACCCACGTAACGACCGGGAGCTTGTTGTTTCAAAGGTAGCGAGATCGGTTCAAGATTTGGCCCTACGGCCGTAGCATTCATCTCGAGGAAATTCAACGTGCGATCTTCTTTATCCGTTGCGTTGACGATGATTTGAACTCGCCCATCCTTGATTTGCGTAGCGAGAGAATAGTTCGCCGAATCCGATTGCGGTTTCATCGTCCAACGGACCAACTGCGAGAAGAACTGGTCGTAATAAGGGGAGCCGATCCAATCGCCAGCCCAACGTTTCCCTCCATCGCTGGTGAAGACAGCGGTTCGTCCTAATCCGTAATTCCACGTTGCAAGAATTGATGCATTTTGCTCGTCGGCAGGCTTCGCACCCAAGAGTGGGACTTCGACCAGAGGGCTATCTTTGCGATCGGTCAGGACAAAGCCACGCAGGTTGGGCAAGTCCCCTGTGATGCCCGAAAGAATCTCGTGATTGGGAAGTTGCCGTACGGGGCTTACTCCTCCTTCGGGTTCATAGACCAGTGGTCGCGTCACTCGTCGAGCTTCGCGCATGAAGATCTTCGGCAGCGCCGAAGCGTTGTTTACGATGTAGTAATTCCCACCGGTGCTTGTTGCGATCCTTTTAAGTTCCGTTGTTCCGACAACACCGTGAGCACCGACGGCCACCGTGGTGATTTTGATTTGGTTCTTCTTGAAAGCGTTCAAGACACCGGGCGAAGCTGGAGTGGGGTCCCCATCGCTGATCACGATCATATGTTTGATAGCGGCAGGGACAGTAGAGAGGGAGCCGATGGCGAGTTTCAGCGAGGAATCGAAATCGGGCATATCCCCAGGAACCATGCGCGACATTCTCGAACGCATCATGTTTTTGTTCCCTTGGACCTTCATCAGTCCTTGGGTGGGGCTACCCCACAACCACTTATCACCAACCATGTCGTATTGGATCACACCGCAATAGTCTTGAGGACCGAGAGCTTCGAGCGCGGATTTACCGATTACTTTTTGCCAGTGATTTCCTTCGGCCATTTCTGAGGCGTGCATGACCATCGCAAGTGCGCCGACGGCGTTGAGCTTGGGGTTCTTGACCGAGAAGTTCACCGGCATTGCTTCTTCAAGTTTCGTATTGGTCCAGCCCCCTGCGCCAAAGGCTTCTGGGCCACCGAGCATAAGAATTCCCGTACCGAACTGCTGAGCGCTTTTCACCAGCATCTCGATTTGCTCGTCGGTGATAGAAGCGAGTTGGTCCATCGACTCACCGCTTGTGCGAGGCACACCTGCGATGATGACCGAGTCGTAGCTTTGCAGTTCGACTAACGACGAGAAGAGGTTTGCGGTGTTCCGAACATCGACTTCGATGTCATTGCGTCCTAAGGCTTCGATAAATTCATTGTAATTACCGATGTTGTTCGCGTCTTCGATCAGCATGACGCGAGCTCGGCCGCGAGCATAAGTAAACGCAGTGGCTCGATTGTTTTGTGGGATGGTGTCTTCCGATTGATCGTCCGCGATGAATTCCGCTTCGTAGGTGTAACCGGCCGTTTGATCGATCTTGTGTGGAATCGGAACGACGTTGACTTCGCGGTCGAGGGTGTAAGGCGAATCAGCGAGGACTTCGGATTGACTGCCGATCCGCCGAACGACTCGCAATCGCCCAGCGATGTCCTTGGGTGCCTCCCCGGCGGATTGGAAGCGGTTGATCACAACTCGGGCATCGACCGTTTGCCCTTGGCGAACATATCCGGGGATATCGATTTTCTCGACGAGGACTTCGGAATTCGAATCGAGTCGGACCGGGACCACATCGATACCGATGCCCGATTCAGCCAATCTCTTTGCCGCAGGTTGAGCGGAGCCGAGGGTCTGATTGCCATCGGTGAGGATCACAATTCGCTTTGCGGAGTCTTCGAGAAACGTTGCTGCTGCGAGCTTCAGAGCGCCTTCAAGGTTCGTCGCATCAGCTTTTCCGAAGTTGCTCTCCGGTTTCGAGAGAGGTGGAAGGTTCTCATCCAAGGGGGGGATTTCAATGGATGCCTCTCGTCCAAACAGGATCAATCCCGCTCGATCGAATCTGTTTTCACGACGGAATTTTTTTACACTTTCGATGGCATATCGAAGCATCAACTGCCGTTTGGGAAGCGGGATCGAATCGCTTTGGTCGAGCAAATAGATCACCGTTTGCCGATCGCTAACCCAAATCCACTGCACCCCGGCGAGGGCAAGAATGATAAGCAGCAGAACGGCGCTGCGCAAGATCAATGCCAACCATTTTCGCGTCGGCCCTAAGCCTGCTAGAGAACGACTGCCGATCCACCAAGCCCAAGGGATAATCGCCAACAAGAGCAACATCCAAGGGTACTGAAAACCGAATTGGAAATTGCTGAACATAAAGTGCCGAGACGAAAGTGAGACTTGTTCATCAAGCCGCAGTGGTAGGGATTGAACAGCAAACCGATTGGACAGCAGAAATCAATTTCCGGGTGAGTCGACTCTGCGTGATTCGGTTCTGTGTACAGGATGAGCAGGGTTCATTATGGTCGATTGGGCAAGCAAAATGCAATTGGGCAAGCAAATTGCGGTAGATATTACGGTAGAGATTAGAGATTACGGTATAGATTACGGTAGAGATTGCAGGAGAGTCAGAGAGATTGCGGGAGAGCCGGGGAGTATTTGGGACACTGGCGAGCATTTTCTAAACTGGACCAACTAGGAAACGGGGCCACCTAAGAAACACTTTCGGCCCAGTACGCAACATTGCGGGTTGTTCCTTCAAATAGGGCTTGCCCCTTGAGAAGACGCCCCCGGAAACCGATCCGTATAGGTTTTCGACGGTTCTGTTTAGGATTTCGATTGGGGGAAGTCTTTGGCGAGGGAGGGATCTAACGCCGGCGGGCAGGCCGTGGTTACTTCAGGTGGGGACAAAAGTATCGAATCGTTGTTTCACCGTCGAAAAGGATCTGTTAGAATTTGGTGAAGCAGGGGTCAAAAGATCGTTCGATTCCATCGACGGTTGACCTCAAAATTTTCCATTGCTTGATGATTGACCTATGACACTGTTCGTTTCTGCACTCGTTCTTGCTTTCCTGGTGTTGGCCGGGATCGTATGGTTGGCTTTCGGGCCTCCATCGGCGAGTTTCGGAACGATGCAACCTCGGACATCTGATCCCATCGCTTCCATAGCGGTGACGGAGTCCGCTGTGTTAGACGCTTCTTCGCACACTTTCGCCAACGGTGCCCCAAGGCTTGCGAATCTGATGCTCTCGGTGCATGCACCAGAGGAAAATCAGTATATCGCGGGACGAAAAGGGTATGCGGAGCATGTGCGGACACGTATTGACTCCTCGCATTTGAACCTCGGTGGAACAATATCCTCGGGGCCGCATTGCGCTCACGGGGGGCATTCCCCCACTTCAATGCGCAGCGTTTAGCAGGGTTTAGGTAGGTCGAAGGATCAAGGGATGGAAACGGATCGAAGCTCATTGAGCGGCGTTATTCGTTTACCCAAGAAAGAAATCCTCGCGTGACCCGATACATTCTCTCTCCGTTCGGAAATCCAGCCCATTCCCTTTGCTTGTTCGGACTTCCAGTCGCCTCTTATTTTTCAGACCGCCTGTGGATCATCCACTTGCCGTTGGCACAAACCGGGGGCTCCAATAGCATCCTGTTTGCCATCATCGGCCTAGCCCTCGGTGCGGTCGCCATGTTTGTCGCTCAACGGATGCTAGGCCAAGATGCCCGCACCCAATCCCAACGTATGCTTGAACAAGCCAAGCTCGACGCAGAGAACTTGGTCAAGAAATCTGAATTGGAGCAGAAAGAGAAGCTTTTTAAGCTGCAGACGCAGTTCGAGCAGGATCTGAAAAAACAACGAGATGAAATTCGCGACCGAGAAAATCAGCTTGCTCAACGCGAGCAGGGAGCCAAACAAGCTGTCGAAGACCTCAAGAAACAAGAGCGATTCGTTGAATCAAACCAACGCAAACTCTCCGAGAAACTCGACGATGTCACCAAGAAATCCGACCAGTACAACAAGCTCATCACCCAAGCCCAATCCGACTTGCAACGAGTAACTGGGCTTTCGAAGGAAGAAGCAAAACAGCAATTGATGAGTTTGATGGAAAAGGAGCTCCAGGGGGAACTCGGATCCGTGATCCTCAAGCATGAGAAGAAGGTAACGGAGATCGCTCAACAAAAAGCGCAAGATATCCTTTTGACCGCGATGCAGCGCTACGCTTCCGCACAAACTTCCGAGAGCACCACATCTACGATCGATATCCCCAACGACGACATGAAGGGCCGAATCATCGGACGAGAAGGGCGCAACATCCGTGCGTTCGAAAAGTCCTCTGGTTGCGATTTGATCATTGACGATACGCCCGGCGTGGTCATCGTCAGTGGCTTCGATCCAGTGCGTCGTGAAGTCGCTCGGCAATCGATGGCAAAGCTCGTCGCTGATGGTCGAATCCATCCAACGCGGATTGAAGAGATCGTCGCTGCCACAGAGAAAGAGATGGATGCCTTCATTCGACGCAAGGGTGAGGAAGCAGCGCAGGAAGTCAACTTGCAGGGTTTTCACGAACGTGTGATTGAAATGCTTGGACGACTCCATTTCCGGACCAGTTACTCTCAAAACGTACTTCGTCACTCGATCGAAGTTGCGTTTCTTTCCGGCTTGATGGCGGAAATGATTGGTCTTAACGGTGCTCTCGCCCGTCGTTGCGGCTTACTGCACGATATTGGAAAAGCTGCCGACCACGAGCTTGAAGGTGGTCACCCAAAAATTGGTGCTGATTTGCTCAAACGAAGTGGCGAGAACGAACATGTCGTGCATGCCGCACTCGGTCACCACGACTTACTCACTACGGAATACCCGTACACCTTACTCGTCGCCACTGCGGACGCTTGTAGCGCGTCGAGGCCCGGAGCACGTCGCGAATCCTTGGAACGGTACGTCAAACGGATGGAAGAGCTTGAGTCCATCGCCAAGGGCTTCCAAGGTGTCGAGCAAGCTTTTGCGATTCAAGCTGGACGCGAACTGCGAGTGATCGTTAGCTCGAAGGACACCGATGACTCGATGGCAGCGAAAGTATGTCGCGACATCGCGAAGGCCTTCGAAGAGCAGCTGACCTATCCTGGCGAGATCAAAGTTACCGTGGTCCGCGAAGCGCGTTTTGTCGAGACCGCACGCTGATCAACCAGTAGGTATCGCATACGATCACTGCCGCGAAGAGACAAAAGACTAGTCCTAGCCAAAGACTACCGGTCCAAGCGAACCAGCCAAGGCCCAGCAGCAACAAATCCCACCAAGGACGCTGCTGGAGCCATGCTCGGTACTTCAAGCAGATCCCAAGATAACCGACACAAAGAATGATCGGGATTGCCGCAAAAACCCATTGAGGCCAATGCGGGACGTTCAGCCAGCCTCTAATAAAGGTCGGTAGGTAAACCTGATTCGACCATTGTTCAAACCGATCATACTGTTCAAACCGATCAATGTGTCCAACGCTTTCGGTACTCGATGTACTTGAAGTTGCTCGACTACCTGACGTTGATTGTCCTGAAGTTGATTGTCCGCCAAGCCCCAGGCTTGCATCGAATGTGGAGTAGGGCCCGAGGAGTTGCCCCCAGCGCGGGAAGTCGACGGTAAACTCATCGGTGAGCCCAACGGCCATTTCATCACCGGTTGTTCTTTCGTCAGCCGATAAACCAATCGCTGTTGGACCGTTGGACAATACACCGTCGGCCGTTAGCTTGATCAAGCGATCGATACAGGCTTTCGAACGCTTCGCTGCCAGATTTACGACTCCGCGGTCTTGCCGACGGAGCGACTCGGAATCCAAAAATCCTTCCCATTGTTCGAGACGCAAAGCAATCGACTGAGCCTCGCTTAAGTATTTTCTCGACTTCACACCGCTATCCTGGCCCTGTTGGCTATCGTAAATGACCTCGCGCTCAAATGTGTTCACCGGGCTCGAGGTTCCTTTAGCTGGTAAAGCCGATGAGTAAATCCGTCGAGCGTCGAATCCTTTCAAGTTGCTCGGTTGTGCGCCGAAACGAAGCGATGGGGCAGTAGGCTCCATGCGAGGCTCCGTC
>Ga0214163_1000734_pt1 | contig 14798 bp, 6 predicted proteins | sample LakMenepilimnion_2_FD_153001 | JGI IMG/M metagenome (GOLD analysis project Ga0214163, IMG submission 153001) | Freshwater microbial communities from Lake Mendota, WI - Practice 15JUN2010 epilimnion v4 | ecosystem: Environmental > Aquatic > Freshwater > Lake > Epilimnion/Euphotic zone | place... | reverse complement strand
TGCCCTCCTGTAAATCCGTTTAATAATCATTATTAGATCCTAAATAGATGAAGGTTGTTTCGCCTTTACCTTTTTTTTGGTCACTTATTTGATATTTTTAAATTTCCTCACTGAACGAAAATCAGTCGTTAAAATTATTGAATTTTAAGGCCTAATATTAAAATAGTATAAATTTTGGGTGAATTATCATCTTATTTAAATGATATTTTAAAGTCAACTCTTGACTGATTTACCGCATATTTGCCCTTGAATATAGTTTAAAATTCAATTTTGGACTATTTATCTAAAAATAAATTATCAGTTTATTGATATTTTCTCAACATTTATTTAGTTTTACAAACTTTTAAAATTATTTTTTCATTAAATAAACTAATCAACATGAAAAAACTATTACTCGTATGGGTATTAGTGATGGCATTTATTAGCACATCTCTAGCTCAAACAAGGCAGGTAACTGGTAAGGTTACCTCTTCAGAGGATGGTACTGCTCTACCAGGAGTGAGTGTCAGCCTAAAAGGTACTTCTAGAGGTACTACTACAACGTATGATGGTACATTTAAAATTTCGGTCAGTAATTCCGAAGTACTTGTATTCAGCTTTGTAGGCTTCAAGCAACAGTCTATTACCGTAGGAAACCAGTCGACCATCAATGTGGTTTTAGCTTCAGATGTTTCTGAGCTTTCTGAGGTGGTAGTAACGGGTGCCTATGGTTCCAAGCGAAATGCAAGGTCTACTTCCAACAACGCTCAGGTTGTTGATCAAAAACAATTGAACGTGATTCGTCAGACGAACCTTAACAATGCTTTGGCAGGTAAGGTATCTGGTATCCAAGTTCGTTCTCAATCGGCAGCGGCTCTTGGTCGTTCTACGGAGGTTCGATTACGTGGAGTTTCAGGATTCGGTTTGGGTTCAGGCGCTTTGTATGTAGTCAATGGAACTATTTTACCTAATTCAGACGACATCAACTTAGATGACATTGAAAACGTTTCTGTGCTTCAAGGTGCAGCGGCTGCTGCGCAGTTTGGTTCTCAAGGGGCGAATGGTGCAATTGTCATCACATTAAAAGATGCTTCACCGACCCAACAAGGTATTGGAGTTACGTTGAACACAGGTATTCTATTTGAGTCTCCTTACATCTTGCCAAACTACCAAAATTCATACGCCGGTGGTGCAATTGGTGATTTGATGCAGTATAAATACAAAGCGACAGATCCAGCAGAGTGGAAAGCGTTAGATGGTAAATATTACCATGACTATAGCGATGATGCTTCATGGGGTCCTCGTATGGTAGGCCAAGAATATATTCCTTGGTATGCATGGTATGGTGGAAGTAAATATTCGTACAAGACGGCATCTTTGACTCCTCAACCTACTAATGCACGTGATTTTTACCAAACAGGGGTAACTAGAAATAATAGTTTCACGATCAATTCTTCTTCTGATAAATTGAAGTTTAAATTAACTTATGGTAATCAAGCCATCGATGGTTTGTTGGCCAATACGTCTTTAAACAAAAATACCTTAAACGTCATGACTGCTTATAATTTGAATAAGCATTTTATGGTGAGTGCGGATATCAACTATGTCAGTCAAATTCAAAAAGGAGAGATTGATGATGGTTATTCAAATCAATCTTCGGGAGCATTTAACCAGTGGTTTCACCGTAATTTGGATATGAACATCATGAAAGAGTTAAAGGATTTAAGAACTCCTGAAGGAATTTATGCTTCATGGAACCATGCAAATCCAGATGCTTACGATGCTTCTAATAAGAGAAACTTTTACGCTGGTAACTATTGGTATAACTTTTTCTCCTGGTTTGATTTAGTGAATCAGACAAATCAAAGAAATCGTTTATTCGGAAACGTAGCCTTTACATATAAGGTAAACGATGATTTGAAATTTGTAGCTACTTATAGAAAGCAACAAAATACAGGTTTAACGGATTATCGTTATAGCTCCCGCTTAAATGAAAGTGGTTTGCAAACAACAGGTAATTCACCTGAGGCTAAAGGATATTACTATACGGGTCAGACCTATTCGGATCGTACCAATATGGAATTGTTTGCTAATTATTCGAAGAAAATCAAAGACTTCACAATTGATGCCAACGTAGGAACTGACTTTTTCGAGTGGACTTATTCAAGCAATAGCGCGAATACCAATAATGGTTTGAGTGTTGCTGATTTGTTTACTGTCTCTAACTCAGTAGATCCTGCAACGATTGGAAATGATCGTTTATTAGAGAAATATAAAGCGCTAATCGGTAAAGCTACTTTTGGATACAAGAATTTCTTATTTGCGGATATTACGTTAAGAAATGACTGGTATTCAACTTTGCCTAAAGAAGCAAATTCAGTACTTTCTAAATCAGCTGGACTTTCATTTGTATTCAGTGATTTGATTGAGAAAAGTTTGCCATGGGTAAGTTATGGTAAATTAAGAGGATCTTGGGGAGAAATTCCTAAGGCTTTGGGAACTAGTAATGAGAGTTTTGGAGCTTATCGTTTTCCAGGTTCTGCTTATAGCTTAGGCCAATACAAGTGGGGAAGTGATTTCTTGATGTCGGCATCTAACACCTTGGTGGATCCTAACATTAAAGGATCGGTGGTTTCGCAAAGTGAAATCGGTTTAGACTTATCTTTCCTTAATGATCGCATCGGTATCTCAGCTACGGTATGGCAAGGCGCTGAAAAAGATTTCCCTTATGCCTTAAGTGTGAATGGAGCCAGTGGTTACACTTCTTTATTAACTAATATTGGAGAGATTTCTAAGAAAGGTTTGGATATTCAATTAAATGGACGTCCTGTGGTTAGCAATAATTTTTCTTGGAGAATTTCAGGAACGGTTTCTAAATTGATCCAAAACGATGTTATTTCATTGAGTCCTAAATATGGCATTACTCAAACTTCTGCAGTTCAAGGTGTTTGGGGAACAACCATGCCTTATTTGGTTCACTCAGAAGGTAAGCGTTGGGGGCAATTATACGGGAATGGAATTAAGCGAATTAATGGCCAACCGGTACTGGATGCTAGTGGATTTTATGTGAATGATCCAAAAGTGAATTTTGGTTCAGTACTTCCTGATTATACGGGAGGTTTACAAAATTCATTTACTTTCTTAACTGATTTTACTTTGAATGTCAATATTGACTTCCAGGTGGGTGGTAAATTTGCATCCTTATCTAATATGTGGGGTTCATTCTCAGGCTTAACAGCACAAACAGCAACCGTGAACGACAAGGGGAATCCTATTCGTGATGCAGTCGCTGATGGGGGTGGAGTTCATACTAAAGGGGTGAATGCGGAAGGTAAGGCAGTTGATTTTTATGTAGAAGCTCAAGATTACTTCCATAATCTATATAATAACAAGACTTTTGATCCGTACATCTATGATTTAACGTTTGTTAAACTTAGAGAATTAGCCTTAGGTTATAATTTACCTGTGAAGAAATTGGGAATGAATAAATATTTTCAATCTGTTAACGTTTCTTTAACAGCTAGAAATCCAATACTTATTTATGCGACAACAAAAGACTTTGATCCATCTGAGATCTCTGCGGTGAGTGGTGAAACAGGACAGTGGCCTGGATCTCGTGGGTATGGTGTCAATATTAGATTTGGATTTTAATTAAAGTTAAATTTTAAAGACATGAAAAAGAAAATCATATTTATATTCTCTACCCTAATCTTATTAAGTTTAGGTGGATGCCAAAAATTGGATGACTTTGGTGATACTAACGTGAATCCAGCGGCAACTTCTGAGCCTACGATGTCCGCATTAATGGCGAATGTTCAAGCTGGTTTAGGTGGTTATGCTGCTTCTACTCGACCTGGATTATACGGTCAGTATTTCTCGGAAACGCAATACACAGATGCGTCTCTTTATTCTTTGCCTCAAATTGAATTTTCAGGCGAATATGCTGGATCTTTAATGGATTTACAAATTATTATTGACCGCAAGGAAAGTAATAACATGGTGCAAATTGCTAAGATTTTGCAACAATATATCTTCTGGACGATTACAGATCGCTGGGGGGATGTGCCTTATTCTGAGGCTTTATTAGGTGTTAAAAATGCAAATCCTAAATATGATCGCCAAGAGGATATCTACAAAGGGATGATTTCTGCTTTGACTAAGGCTGTAGGCGCGTTCGATGCCTCAGCAGTTAATGGAGATTTGATTTATGCAGGTGATGTGACGAAATGGAAACGTGCGGCTAACTCATTACGTATGTTGATGTCCTTGCAATTATCTAAAAAATTCCCTGCTGCAGGTGCTTTTGCGGCAACTGAGTTTGCATCGGCTTTGAATGATCCTGCAGGTTATATTCAGACGAATGCGCAAAATATGACTTTAAGCTATCCTGGTGGTAACTTTAAATCTACTTGGTTTGCATTATACAATGGTCGTAAAGATTATGGTGAAAGCAAGACGATGACTGATTTAATGGGTTCTTTGGGTGATAGTCGTCAAAGTGCTTTTGGTGGTGCTACACAAGATCCGGCCGCTGGTAATGCGCTAGAAACGTCGAATGTTGGTGTTCCGTATGGCTTAGCTCGTGCAAAAGTAGAAGCATTTACTTCCGCTAATGGTAATTGGGCTCGTATTTTACGTGGAGATTTCCGTAAGGAAAATGGCAGTATCGTTGTGATGTCAGCTGGGCAAATAGCTTTGGCAAGAGCAGAAGCAGCTAATTATGGCTGGACTTCAGAATCTTTACCTACTACGTATAGCTTAGGCATCGCATTATCTTATGAGCAATGGGGACTTAAAGTTGCTACTGATTATTTAGGACAGACTTCTGTAGCTTTAGATGCTCCAGGCGCTGCAGGTAACTTAAAGAAAATAGCTATCCAACGTTACATTGCACATTATCCAGATGGAATGCAAGCATGGAACATTTGGAGAAAAACTGGATTCCCTGAATTGACTCCAGCACCAGATGCTACCAATTCTTCTAAGCAAATTCCTAGGAGATATACGTATGGTTCTACTGAATTTACGTCGAATAAAGCAAATGTAGAGGCGGCTGTAGCTGCATTGCCTGGTGGTGATAAACAAGATTCTAAAGTGTGGTGGAATAATTAATTATTCAACTATAAATCATTTTAAAATATTATACATATGAAAAAGATAAAAATAATCCTTTCGCTAATGTTTTTTGGAGCATTTGTGATGCAATCTTGTATCAAGGATGAGGTTACCGAATTAGGTGATGCTGGTAAGCCAATAGTTAAATTTCAAGATGGCCCTGATCAATCTTTATTTTATTTGCCTTTTTTAGATACTAGGCAAATTAGTTTATTTGATTTGCGTCGTGATCCTAATTCCAATCAAGAATTAAATACAACACGTACCATCACGATTCAAGAAGCACCTGAGTTAGTTGATAAATATAATAAAGACAATGAAACTGAATACGAAATTTTACCGTCTGAAATATATTCATTAGCAACAAATCCTAGCATCGTTAAAAATGGCACGAAGTATACGATCACTTTTGGTCCAGGGGATTTTGCGAAAAATTTCGTCATTAGTTTGAACGGAGCGAAATGGGATTTGTCTAAGAAGTTTGCAATGGCTTTCAAAGTAGTGGATGCTGCAGGAACTTTGTTATCGAAGGATAAGCCTTCTATTATCACTAAAATTGCTATCAAAAACAAATATGATGGCACTTATGAGGTAACAGGAACAATGGAAGATATCCTTAGTCCAAGTTTAACTCATGCAACTGATTATTTAAAGACTAAAGGTGCTCCTTTGAAGTTAACATTGAAGACTGTTTCAGCAACGAAATGCGCTGTGTATGATCCGACTGTTTGGGCTGATTATTTCATTCCGATCACGAGTGGTGGTACAGGACTTTCTGGGTATGGTACCTTTGCGCCTATTTTTGAATTTGATTTAGCCACAGATAAAGTGATTGGAGTTACTAATTACTATGGTACTCCTGCTAATACAAGGGGTGGTCGTTTAGATCCAACGGGTAAGGTAAATGGTTATGATGCGAGCAAGAGAACGCTAACGATTAAATATAATATGACCCAGCGTTCTTTAGTACCAGCAGCTCCTCACATCCGTACTACTTGGGATGAAGTTTGGAAATTCGCTAATGATTAATATTGATCAGTAGAATTTTACAGGATTGAAAAAAAGGCAGCGATTTCGCTGCCTTTTTTGTGTTATTTCAATTTAGGTTATCTGCTTGAATTCTAACTGAATATAAATAGAATTCCGTCCTACAATTAAAAAAGTGCCTTAATGTTGGTCTTTCGTACATCATAAATTATTTTTATAATGATTATAAAAACAATTTACAAAAGTATTAGATTAACAAAATATTAATTTTTTAATTTTGCTAGTAACATTCATTTTAAATAAACAAACAAACATGAAAAAACTAGTACTATCCTGGGTTTTAATGATGGCTGTTGTCAGCACATTGTTTGCTCAAACAAGGCAAGTTACCGGTAAAGTCACTTCCTCCGATGATGGAAGCGCTATACCAGGTGTAAGTGTCAGCATTAAAGGTACAACTTCGGGAACAACCACTTCTGCTGATGGATCTTACAAAATTTCAGTAGGAAATGGGGCATCATTGGTGTACACTTCCGTCGGTTACCTCGACAAGACAATATTGGTAGGTAATACTACTTCTATCGATGTAGTTTTGGAGGTTGATTCCAGACTACTCTCAGAAGTTGTTGTTACAGCTGGAGGAGTACTAAAAGATAAAAAATCGTTGGGTTATGCAACTGCAACGGTTACCAACGAACAATTAACGGTGGGTCGAACTACAAACCCAGTGAATGCGCTTGCTGCGAAGGTGGCTGGTGTACGAGTTGCTTCTTCAAATGGTATGGTTGGATCCTCTACCGCTATCTTTATTAGAGGTTTTACAACCTTTACGGGCTCTAACCAACCATTATTTGTGGTGGATGGTGTGCCTATTGACAACGGAGGTGGATCGAATGCATTACAAAATGGTGTCTCTAATTCGAATAGAGCAATCGATATTAATCAAGAAGATATTGAGAATCTTTCTGTCTTGAAAGGTCCAGCAGCAGCTGCACTTTATGGTTCAAGAGCAGCTAATGGTGCCATCTTAATTACAACGAAAAAAGGTAAGACTGGTCAGAAAACAAGTGTCGAGTTTAATACTTCATATAATGTAGTTGAAGTAAATAGATTGCCTGACTATCAAAATATGTATGCACAAGGGTCAGCTGGAGTATACAATCCGATCAATAACCTATCGTGGGGACCTAAAATAGCAGGTCAAGCCGTAACCAATGCTTTTGGTAAACCAGAAAACTTAACAGCTTACCCTAATAATGTTTCCGATATCTTCCAACAAGGATTTAATATGCAAAACAATGTTAGTTTTCAAGGGGGAACGGATAAGTCCGCATTTAGATTTTCTTATGGAAATCTTCAAGAAAAAGGAGTCTTGAGTAGCAATTCTCTCGATAGGAATAACTTCACATTAAATGCAAATTCTCAGGTTTCGGAAAAATTGTCTGCAAGTGTCTCTGCACAGTACATTACATCTGTTTCTGAAAGGTCACAAATTGGTAACCAACTTTCGAATCCTTTCTTTAGGTCTTGGTTTATGCCAAGAAACTATGATTTGTCAGGAATTCCATTTGAAGATCCAGCAACGGGTAATCAGGTATTTTTTGACAACACAGATAACCCATATTGGACTTTAAAAAATAATACATTCAATGATGAGTTGGACAGGGTAATCGGTAATATTTCATTAAAATATTATCTAAAACCTTGGTTAGCAGTTAATTATCGATTAGGTGTTGATGCCTCTTCTTACGGGACTGTTGGTTATGATCAAATTGGTGCCAGAGGTGGTGCTAATACAGCTGCTGGCGGTACAGGTGGTATTGCGAATAGTTCACTTGCTCAAAGAGATATGAACTCTTATTTCCAGATTATTGGGAATAAAAACATTACCGATGATTTGAAGTTGGACTTTAATATTGGTAATGAGGTAGTTGAGAGTAGATCAACGTACATAAGTACGACAGGTAAGAACTTAGCAATTAGAGATTTAAAGAATATTTCTAACGCTTCCGTTATAACGGCTTTTAATCAAATTGCAACTAGAAGATTAGTGGGTGTTTTTGGTGAATTTAACTTGGGTTACAAGGGATTTGCCACGGTTAGTTTTACGGGTAGAAATGATTACTCATCTACTTTTGGTGCTGGCCAGAATTCTTATTTCTATCCATCAATCGCGGGTAGTTTTATTGCGACAGAGGCATTCCCTGCTTTAAAATCAACGGTTTTGAGTTTCTTGAAATTATCCGGAAACTATGCTAAAGTAGGTAAAGAAGCGGGTACGTATGCAACGAATACCTTGTTTGCTCTAGCTGGTGCTAGCGATGGTTTCGGTCCTGTAATTAACTTCCCATACAATAATTTAGGGGGACGTTCGCTTAGCAACACGCAGGCCGATCCAAATTTAGGTCCTGAATTTACGACCTCAAGAGAAATTGGATTAGAAGCTAAATTTTTCAAGAATAGATTGGGTTTTGAAATGAGTTATTTTAACACCCTGTCTACTGACTTAATTTTTGCTGTGCCGGTAGGTCCATCTACTGGATTTACCTCACAAAATAGAAATGCAGGTTCATTGAAGCAAAAAGGTTTTGAATTCTTAATTACAGCTACTCCTTTGCAAACAAAAAATGGCTCTTGGGATATATCCGCTAATTTTACTACACTAGATCCAATTGTTGAGTCTTTGGCCAAAGGGGTTGAGTTTATTCAATTAGGAGGTTTTACTACACCTGGAACGCGGCTTTATGCTGGACAACCCTATGGATTATTGTTTGGTTCTGTATTTAATAGAGCATCAGACGGCAAGAAATTGATTGGTGCGAATGGCTTAACTTCCTTGAGTCCTTTACAAGGTGCCATTGGAAATACGAACCCTGATTGGACTGCTGGTATTACGAATAACATTAAATACAAAAATTTTAATTTCAATTTTTTAATTGATATCCGAAAAGGTGGCGATGTGTATTCACGTAATATTGGTGATTTATATCGAAGTGGTGCCGCTAAAGAAACGGCAGAGTATAATAGATTTACTGAGAATGGTGTCGTGGCTAAACCTTACATTATTGATGGGACACTGGCTAATGGTCAACCTAATACAACCCCTGTTTCAGCTCAAGATTATTGGAGTAATATCTACAATTTTGGTACGGGCGAATCCTATGTATTTGACGGTTCTTGGTTAAGATTACGTGAGGCTTCAATTTCTTACAATTTGCCTAGTAAATTATTGGCTAAAACACCAATTGGTAAGATGGAGCTAGGAGTTAATGGACGGAACCTTTGGTTATATGCACCCAATTTCCCTCATTTTGATCCCGAGACAAATGCTACGGGTGTGACAAATTCACAAGGTTTTGAGGCAAATGGTTTACCTCAAACTAGAAATTATGGTTTCTTTTTAAGAGCTACTTTTTAATCATAAATATTAATAGAATATGAAAATTATCAGATATATATCAATGAGTTTTGTTGCTGCTATTTTTGTGGTTACTAGCTCTTGCGACAGTTATTTGGACATCAATGTTAGTCCTAACTCGCCAACGTCCGCACCTATCTCTCAAGTTCTTACCAGCGTAACAGTTAACGTAGGTTTTAGAGGTGGTAGCGATATGCATCGTTTTACTTCGCTTATTGCTCAACAATTTGCTGGGCAAGGAGCTGCAGGTACGCAATCCCGTGAATATGCTAGATACCTTATTCAGCCTACGGATGTGAATAATTTATATGCTTCTTTATTTGCAACTCAGTTGGCAGATATCGAATACATCATCAGCAATAGTGAAAAAAGTCCACACTATAGAGGTGTCGCTCGGATATTAAAGGCCTATGTATATTCTCAGGCTGTAGATATGTGGGGTGATTTACCATATACCGAAGCTTTTAAATCACCGGAAATTAATCAACCTAAATTAGATGATGATGAATTTATTTATACCAAGGTAATTGAGTTGATTGATCAAGGTATTGCAGATGTTAAGGCAACTACTTCTGCTTTAAGTCCTGGTAATGATGAAACACTATTTTTGGGCAATAGAACTAGATGGGAGAGGCTTGCCAACACATTGAAACTACGTCTCTTTTTGCATTACTCTGCAAAAGACCCTGCATTTGCTAAATCCAAAATGGATGCCCTTGTTGCCAGCAATGCTATATTCCTAGGTTCAAATGCGGATAATTTTCAGATGAATTTTGTTGATGCCGTTTCATCCCAAAATTCGATTCATCAGTTCGAGATTTCTAGACCAGATCAGTTTTTCCCAAATAAAACGCTTGTGGACATGATGAACAGTTCATCAGATCCTAGAAGACTATTATATTTCACTGATTTTCCTTTTGGTTCAGGAAATTATAAGGGTGCAAGTCCACTGGATGGTCAATCATTTGCATTCTCTCGAATTCATACATTCTTACGAGGAAACTTGAAATCTGCGATTCCTGCCTCTAGTGTTAATGCTGCGGGTTCTATTATTGCTGCAGCAGCCTATAACAATGCTTACACAGGCGCTGCACCTATTAGGTTATTAACATTTGCAGAATATAATTTTATTAGAGCTGAGCATGCTTTAAGGTATGGTGCTGGTGTTAGTGCTGCAGATGCTTTCTTCAAGGAAGGAATTAGGGCTTCCATGGGTCTTGTTGGTGTAAGTGTTGCCGATCAAAATACCTATTTAGCAGCGCATGGCACTCTTAACGAATCATCGTTGGAAGCTAATGTTGCAAAAATCATAAAGGAGAAGTATATCGCTAATTATGGCGTTGCATTGGAACCTTGGAACGATTGGAGACGTACTGGTTATCCAACATTACAAGTAGTGGATCCAACTGTTGCCGCTATGACGGGTGGTATTCCTCGCTCATTATTTTATCCAGATTCAGAAGTTAGTGCAAATACCAACTTCAAACAAAAGTCTAATATGTTGGCTAGAGTTTTCTGGGATACTAGACCTTAATTATTAGTTATTTAGGTATATAAAAAGGCTATCCTGTTCAAGGATAGCCTTTTTTTTTATGCTGTCGATTCTCTGAAAAAATCGACCCTATTTTTAAGCGTATATTTTCGAATCTTGTACTCTATTATCTCTACTCTCTTGAGATTACCAAATCTTAATCCGATCTTCTGGCTTCTTATACAATTTATCACCCGGCTTCACATGGAATGCCTTGTACCAAGCATCCATATTCACTGGAGTCCCAATGGTTCTGTATTGACCAGGTGAATGTGGATCTGTTTTGATCATTTGAGCAGCCATCTCGGGTCTTGATGTTCCTCTCCAGACCTGTGCCCATGCCAAAAAGAATCGTTGGTCCGGAGTCAAACCGTCTATTTTCTTTTTCGATTGACCCTGCTTCGTCATTTTAAACGCTTCGTAAGCAATGTTCAATCCACCTAAGTCTCCAATATTTTCACCCATCGTAAATTTCCCATTGACATGAATGGTGTCTACCACTGTATACTGATCGAATTGTGCACCTAATTGGACCGTTTTTTCCTTAAATTTAGCCAAATCCTCTGGCGTCCACCAGTTTCTTAATGTTCCATCATTATCGTATTGGCTTCCGGAATCATCAAATCCATGGGACATTTCATGGCCAATAACCGCCGCGATCCCTCCATAATTGATGGCATCATCCGCATCTGCTGAGAAAAATGGGAATTGCAAAATACCTGCAGGAAAGACAATTTCATTCATTGTTGGACTGTAATACGCATTGACCGTCGGCGGTGTCATACCCCATTTGCTGCGATCTACTGGTTTCCCTATTTGGTTTATATTATCATGATATGCCCAAATACTCGCATTTTTCATATTTTGATAAAATGAATCTGCCGATATTTCCATTCCATCGTAGTTTTTCCATTGATCTGGATAACCTACTTTAGGAGTAAATGCGTTTAATTTATCCAATGCTTTCTTTTTCGTTGGTTCTGACATCCATTCAAGTCTATTAATTCGATTGGCAAAGGCAGTTCGCATATTTATAAGCAATTCTTTCATGCGTTCTTTTGCCTCAGGTTTAAAGTGCTTAGCCACATATAATTGACCTAAGAGTTCACCTATAGTTCCATCCGTTAGGGTGGACATACGTTGCCAACGAGGAGTTTGGGACTCTTGGCCACTGAGGAATTTTGCATAATCGAAACTTGCCTTCACAAATGGGCTACTTAAATAGGATGCTGACCCTTTTAAAATATTCCAGGTTAAATAGATTTTCAAATTCTCTATCGGAGTATCTGTCAATATGTTGTTGACTTCCACTAGAAAGTTAGGTGAACTAACTAATATGGAATCTTGAGAAGGAATGCCCAATAATTTGAACTGTTCATTCCAATGAATGCTAGGAGTTTTCTTTTGGAAGTCAGTTAATAGAAATTTATTGTAGGTCTTGTATGGATCACGCATTTCGACACGGGCCATCTGTGCGGTAGCAAGTCTTTTTTCCAGTAGGTAGATTTGTTCTGCATTCGATTTTGCTAGATTAGAAGGAGTGCCAATGAATTCAAAAAGCGTCGCAATGTATTTTTTAAATGCTTCTTGAATCTTCAATGTGCGAAGATCAGTTTTCAAATAATAATCACGATCGGGTAAAGATGTTCCCCCTTGTCCAAACTGTGGAACCATTTTTTTTACGTTTTTTCGGTCCTGGCCCACATAAAATCCAAAGAATGGAGAACCCAACCCCTGTGTCCTAAATCGAGCAATTTCTTTAAATAAATCTTCTCTAGATTGAATATCTTGTACCTTTTTCAAATCTGATTTGATGGGATCGAATCCCAATGACTCAATTCTAAGGCTATCCATTGCTGCCGTATAAAAATCGGCCACTCTTCTCTCGACTGATCCTTTTGCTAGAGATTTTTGTTTGGCTACCGTTTCGTCTAAAATTGCTTTAACTGCTTTGATGTTGAAGTCTCTAATTTCATTGAAACTACCCCAGCGAGTTTCTTTAGCAGGAATTGGATGATTTTTTACCCAGATTCCATTGGAATATTCGACAAAATCATCTCCCGGTTTTACGGATAAGTTCATATTCGCTTTGTCAATGAACTTGAAATTTTGTGCGGAGATGCTTGTTGAAATTAATATTCCAACCGATAATGTGAACAATAAAAACTTTTTCTTCATATTTTAGTTTTTTTAATGGTGTATCAAATAAATAAGTTTCAGAGTTTAAAACTACCAACATGAGGAAATTGTTACTAATATTCATTGGCTTATTTTTTTTAATGCATCTATCATTGGGTCAAAATCAAGTATCCAAAGCTTTGACCCATGAAATCATGACAAAACTTAAAAAAGTAGGTGCTCCTGCAATTTCACCCGACGGCAAATTTGTAATCTATAGCCAAGTAGAAACTTCCTATAATTTGGACGAACAAACTACGGATTTATGGTTGGCACAAACCGATGGAAAGATTTCTCCTAGAAAAATAACTTCCTCAAAAGGAACAGAAGATAATTACTTTTGGTCACCCACCGGAGATAAAATTTACTTTACAGCTAAGAGGGAGGGAGATGAGGTGGCCCAACTTTATTCATTGCCTTTAGTGGGTGAAGCACAAAGAATTACCACTATTTCTACGGGTGTTTCTGGGGCTAGAATTTCTTCTGATGGCCATTGGTTAGCCTTCACTTCACGTGTTTACCCTTTAGCGTTTACGGATTCCTTGAGTAAACAAGTGGCAGATGAAAAGAAAAAAATCAAATCGAAAGCGCGTGTTTATACCTCTTTCCCTATTCGATATTGGGACTCTTGGCTAGATGAAAAGCAAGGACATATTTTTACGATGGATTTGACTGTGGCTGGTTCTCAGCCCCAAAACATCTTCAAAGATGTTTCTTTAGTGAAATCGAAGGGCTTCAACTTAGGTTCATTTTCTTTTACACCAGACAATAAATCCATTGTTTTTTCTGCTAGTACGGATTATAATACAACAGCCTATCAATCGTCAACTTCCCACTTATTTCAGGTTAATGTTCAGGGGGGCAAAGAGACCCAATTAACATCCGATGCTTTCGATTATAGTTCGGTCGATTTTTCAATTGATGGACGTTATTTACTTACTACAGGATCGGAAAATGGGAATAAGCTATATTATTTAAACCGACTTTTTCGATATTCATGGCCTGCGATGAACGCCAAATTTGAGTTGGCCGCTAAATTAGATCGACCTATCAATGATTTTAAAGTTTTGGGATCTGATATTTTAGCCAGTATCGAAGATCAGGGCGTGGACAGAATCATTAAAATTTCAATGGTTTCAGGTGAAATCACCTCAGTAATAGGTGGCAAAATGGGCTCTTATACGGCTTTGTCAACGGCTAAAGAAAATAGTTTTGCATTTACTTACCAACATTTGGGGGCACCCCCTGAGGTATTTACGTTTGTGGATGGCCAACAAATCCCCATCTCAAAAAGTAATGATAAGGTACTTTCTGCTTTAGATATTCCTAGACCAGAGGTTATTTGGACTGTGACTAATCGTGGGAAAAAGGTCAGAAGTTTTGTATTGAAACCTGCTGGCTTCGATCCAAATAAAAAGTATCCTTTATTTGTATTAATGCATGGTGGACCCGCTATTTCCATTAAAGATAATTTCGGGTATCGCTGGAATGCACATATTTTAGGTGCACCTGGCTATGTAGTTATCATGACGGATTATACGGGTTCCACGGGGTATGGCGAGAAATTCACGCAAGACATTCAATTCGATC
>Ga0214163_1000733_pt1 | contig 14801 bp, 25 predicted proteins | sample LakMenepilimnion_2_FD_153001 | JGI IMG/M metagenome (GOLD analysis project Ga0214163, IMG submission 153001) | Freshwater microbial communities from Lake Mendota, WI - Practice 15JUN2010 epilimnion v4 | ecosystem: Environmental > Aquatic > Freshwater > Lake > Epilimnion/Euphotic zone | place... | reverse complement strand
ACGATACAGTTCCTAACAGACTATTAGGTAGAGGTACTGTAGAGAAGGCTTACAACTCTCAAAAGGCTATTGACGCACAGATTCGTTCACATTTGGACTCTCTTGCGTTGACTACAAGTCCGATGATTGCAATGGATGCTACTCGTCTGCCTCGTGGCGCTAAGTTTGAAGTTCGTCCCGGCAAAGCAATCCTCACCAATGGTAATCCTGCTGAGATTATGATGCCATTCAAGTTTGGACAAACAAGCCCTGAGTCTGCTGCTACTGCACGAGACTTTGAGCGTATGCTTCTGATGGCAACTGGTACTTTAGATAGCCAAGGCATGGTTACACAAGCAACTCGTGATTCTAGTGGTGCTGGTATGTCGATGGCTGTTTCTGGCATCATCAAGAAGTACAAGCGTACCCTGACAAACTTCCAAGAAGATTTCATGGTCCCGTTGATTAAGAAGGTTGCGTTCCGCTATATGCAATTTGACCCTGAGCGTTATCCTTCTGTAGACATGAAGTTCATTCCTACCGCTACGCTGGGTATCATGGCTCGTGAATACGAACAGCAACAGCTCATTGGTCTATTACAGACTCTTGGACCTGATACTCCTGTTCTGCCAATCATCCTTAAAGGCATCATTGCTAACTCCAGCCTGTCTAATCGTGCTGAGATGGAGCAAGCCTTGACACAGATGAGCCAACCTAACCCTGAAGCACAGCAACAACAGCAGATGGCAGTGCAGATGCAGATGGAACAGGCTCAAGCAACCACCCAATCGCTCCAAGCCCGTGCAATGCGTGACCAAGCAGAGGCTCAGAAGACCGTAGTTGAGACCCAATTACTGCCTGAAGAACTCAAAGCCAAGGTAATTAGTTCACTTTCTACCAACATTGATGGGCAAAACCAAGACAATGAGTTTGAGAAGCGTGCAAGAATCGCTGATTTAATGCTCAAAGAGAAGGACATTGACAACAAAGGTAAGATTGTTGAGTTGCAGATGAAGAAATCCTCGCAAATGTAAAGAAAACTATTGACTTTTTAACAAAAGTGTGGTAGAATTGCAACAAAATAAGTAAGTAAGTACTCACTTCTCCTCAAAGGACAAAGAAGAATGATAGATAAGAAACTACAAGAATACTACGAGAGTAGGTTCTCAATGATGTCAACCCAAGGTTGGCAAGATTTAGTGGAAGATGCACAAAATATGTTCAATTCGTTGAACCATGTGCTATCAATCCAGAGTGAAGCGGATTTAATGGTAAAGAAGGGACAACTGGACTTGCTTCAGTGGCTCATTACCCTTAAACCTGCTTCAGAACAGGCTTACGAGCAGCTCATGTCGGGAGACTCAGCAGATGGCTCGTAGACTATACGACTTTAAATGTAGTCAAGAACATATTACAGAAGGTTTTGTTGATTATGAGACAACAACAATCGCCTGTAGTTGTGGGAATGTAGCTAATCGAATTATCTCTCCTGTGAGGGTGAGTTTAGACGGTACAGACCCAACTTACGTGGCTGCCTATGATAGATGGGCGAAAAGGCACGAAGACAAGCAGAAGCAAGAAGCAAAGCAAAACGCCTAAGATACCTTTATCGGGAGATAAAGCCTTAGATTACAAATCCTAAAATCACTTGATTCGGTGACAGGAGACTTTAAATGGCAGCAAACTTTATTCAAGAAGAAGAACTGTTTAACGGCAGTGAGCAAGAAGAAGTACAAGACGTTACAACCCCAGTACCCGACAGCACTACTGTAGACAATACTGAAGCGGTTGATGTCAAAGAACCCGTAGAAGAATTACCAGAGAAGTATCGTGGTAAGTCTGCTATTGAGATTGCAAGGATGCACCAAGAGGCTGAAAAGCTCATTGGACGACAAGCAAATGAGGTTCACGAAGTACGAAGTCTTGCAGACCAGCTATTAAAACAACAACTCGACTCTAAGGCTAAGGAAGCGAAGCCTATTGAAGAATCGCTCGAAGACGACTTTTTTGCAGACCCAGCTAGTGCGGTCAACAGACAAGTAGAGAAGCATCCTGCAGTTCTTGAAGCAAGACAAGCAGCGTTAGAAATGAAGCGCATGAAGACAGCTCAACAGTTGTCCTCAAAGCACCCAGACTTTGCAACCATCGCACAAGATGCAGGGTTTCAAGATTGGGTTAAATCTTCTGCTATTCGTTTAAACTTGTTTGCTAAAGCTGACGCTGAATTTGACTTTGAATCTGCTGATGAATTGCTTAGTACCTACAAGGAACTAAAGCAAATCAAACAACAGAACCAAAATGTCCAATCGGCTAATGTAGAAAGCAAAGCTCAAGAACAGGCAATGAAGGCAGCTACAGTCGATGTTGGTGGTGCTGGTGAAACCAGTCGAAAAGTATATCGTAGAGCAGACCTTATTAAACTGAGAATGACCGACCCTGACAGGTATATGCAACTCTCTGACAAGATTATGCAAGCATACGCTGAGGGGAGAGTCAAGTAATTTTAGAATTTCTAATTAAAGGAAAAATATCATGGCATTAGTAGGCGCAGCATACCCCGGCGGTAGTACATCTATCGTCAACAAAACAAACGCAGACAAGTTCATTCCAGAAATCTGGTCTGATGAAGTTATCGCTGCTTACAAGAAAAACCTAGTATTGGCTAATCTTGTTCGCAAAATGTCTTTCAAAGGCAAAAAAGGCGATACACTGCACATCCCTAAACCAACTCGTGGCGTTGCAAGCCTCAAGGCTGCAAACACAGCGGTAACGGTTCAAGCTGATACCGAAAGTGAAGTACAGCTTTTAATCAACCGTCACTTCGAGTACTCACGTTTCATCGAGGACATCGTCGAAGTTCAAGCGCTGTCGTCACTCCGTTCTTTCTACACGGAAGATGCTGGTTACGCTTTGGCTAAACAAGTTGATGACGACCTCATCGCTTTGGGTAAGTCTTTCGGCGACGGCGACGCTTCTGATTGGGTACACAGCAATGCGTACTTCATCGATGCAACCACAGGTTTGACACTGTACGCTCTCGACACTGTGACTACCTCTGACTTGTTCACTGACGCTGGTTTCCGTAAGCTCATCCAGTTGATGGACGACGCTGACGTACCAATGGATGGTCGTAAGTTTGCGATTCCTCCTTCACTGCGTAACGCAATCATGGGTATTGACCGTTATAACTCTAGCGACTTCGTTGATGGTCGTGGCGTAAACAATGGTCAAATCGGTAAGTTGTATGGCATTGACATCTATGTGTCAAGCAATATGCCCACGATTGAGACTGCTAGTGACAACTCTGTTGGTGATGCAATCAAAGCTGCTGTTTTGTTCCATACCGACACAATGGTATTGGGCGAGCAGTTAGGTGTTCGTTCACAAACGCAATATAAACAGGATTACCTCTCCACCCTCTACACAGCCGATACCTTATTTGGTACTAAGGTTGTTCGCCCTGAGGCTGGTTTTGTTCTTGCTGTAAACGCCTAAAAAGCAACTAGGTGGGAGGCTCGAAAGAGCTTCTCATCTTTTTAAAAATGTGTTATACTTAGCATATTTCTAAAAGGATTCTAGTGAAATATTGTTGGAAATGTACTTCTACTAAACCGAAGCTAGATTTTGGTGTTAACAAATCTAAACCTGATGGATTAGCTACAGAATGTAAACCTTGCAAAAGGCAACAAGATAGAGAATACGCAGCACGAAACAGAGAGACTGCAAAACAAAGAGCTTCAGAATGGTACTATAATAATTACGAGTATGCCTTACAGCGTAATAGAGAAAATAATAAACTTTGGCTTAAGAATAACAAAGACAAGCATTGCGCTTATCAAAACAAAAGAAGAGCTGTTAAATTACAAGCAACGCCTAAGTGGTTAAAAGAAGAACACTACAAGCAAATAGAATCGTTTTACTGGCTTGCTAAACTGCAGTGCGAATTAACAGATACTAAATATGAAGTGGACCATATAGTTCCATTAAAAGGTAAAACAGTTTGCGGATTACACGTACCTTGGAACTTACAACTACTTACAGAACGAGAAAATCGTTCTAAATCTAACAGAATTTAGAAAGGCAGGGTAAATCTATTTCCATTTACAGAGGCGCAGGTGGTGCAGGAGATGCCGTAGCAGACTCCGCTAGTGAAGCCTTACTAATTCGTGACTTAGCTGTAGAAGTTCAAGCCGACGCTGATGCTGCTGCTGCAAGTGCCACAGCTGCTGCTGGCTCTGCTAGTGCTGCATCTTCTTCAGCTAGTGGTGCAAGTACTTCAGCAAGTAATGCTTCAACCTCTGCAACCAATGCAAGTAACTCAGCTACTTCAGCATCTACTTCAGCAACCAATGCAGCAAACTCTGCCACTGCAGCTCAGACTGCAGAGACTGCTGCTGAACTAGCAGAAACAAACGCAGAGACTGCAGAGACTAATGCAGAGACTGCTGCAACCAACGCAGCCTCCAGTGCTTCTGCTGCTAGTACTTCTGCTACCAACGCTGCATCCAGCGCATCTGCAGCATCCACTTCAGCCACTAACGCAAGCAACTCAGCTACGGCTGCTTCTACGAGTGCCTCCAATGCTTCTACGTCAGCAACTAACGCTGCATCGTCTGCATCAGCGGCTTCTACATCTGCAAGCAATGCCTCCACATCAGAAACCAACGCAGCAGCTTCTGCTTCTTCAGCTTCAACATCAGCTACAACAGCTACTACTCAAGCAGGTATAGCAACAACACAAGCATCTAATGCTTCTACGTCAGCTACCAATGCAAGTAACAGTGCTACATCAGCTTCTACCTCAGCATCTACAGCAACCACACAAGCTACTAACGCAAGTAACTCTGCAAGCGCAGCATCGACCTCAGCTACTAATGCCAGTAACTCTGCCTCTGCTGCAAGCACATCAGCTACCAATGCAGCAAACTCTGCCACCTTAGCAGCAACCTATACACCAAGTCAAACAGGTAACTCTGGTAAGTTCATTACTACCGACGGTACGAACACTTCTTTTGCAAATGTTCCCATCTCTGTTACTGGCGGTGATTTAACTTTGTCAGGAAGTTCTGGTGCTGCAATCACTAACGCAACTCTAGCCACAGTAAATGCTACTACTGGTTCTTTTGGTTCAGCGACTTCTATTCCTGTAGTTACAGTTAATGCTAAGGGTTTAGTAACTGGAGTAACAACCGCTACCGTACAGGGCGGTCAATACTTTGGCTCTGCTGCATCTAAAGCAATCGCTTATAACGAGGATTCTATTGCAGAGAACATAACAACTACAAGCGGTAAGAACTGCCTCTCAGTCGGTCCGATAACGATTGCGTCTGGATTCTCAGTTACGATTGCTTCTAACCAGCGATGGATTATATTATGAGTCTTATACTTCAATCCTCAGGCGGTGGTCAAATCACCGTCCAAGAGCCAGCAACTGCTAGTAATTTTACGCAGACATTACCTGCTGCTAGTGGAACTACTGTATTAACAGATGTGGCTGGAACAATCGGTCTCAATGCAACAGGAGCTAATATCGTTACTGCATCTACGAACGGTTTAGAGCGTATGCGTATTGACGCTAGTGGTAATTTGTTGGTTGGTACTACTACTGCTAATGGCAGAATTTCTTCTACTGCAAAAAGCGGATTTTTTCCTGGTAATACGGCTGGAACCTGGGCAGATGCCGCAGCATTAACTGTGTCTGGTAGCTTTGGTGGTGGCATTTCTTTAATTGACGGTACTGCTGGTTATAATTTTTATTGCGCTGATAGCGGTAACGATTTTTATATTCAAGGTGCTACAAGCACAGGCGGCACAGTAACGGGCGGTGTATTTTTAGATAATAGAGCAACATCTTGGTCATCTGCATCTGATGAAAATGTTAAAGACATTATTGAACCAATAACTAACGCAGTAGAAAAAATATCAACACTTCGGACTGTGATTGGTAAATACAAAGACGAGGAAGAAGGTAAGCGGCATCCTTTCTTAATTGCTCAAGATGTGCAGGCTGTATTACCTGAGGCTGTTAGTGTAATGCACAAAGGGTCTGATAATGAGTGTCTTGCTCTTTCCTATACCGATGTAATTCCATTGTTAGTCGCATCAATCCAAGAACTCAAAGCAACCGTAGACGCACAAGCAGTAGAAATCCAAGCACTTAAAGGAGTTGCATAATGTCACAACTTCAGGTAAACCGAATAAACGATGCAAGCGGTGGAGTTCTAGCACCCATTAGTTCAGTCTTTGCTCCTACTGCTTTACTTGTCAAAACTCATAATCCTACTGGCATTAAATACTTTTGCAAAACTACTAGACTTACAAGATTAAACACTTACACAGGCAGCGGTACATTGTGGAAAAGACTTATTGATAAACACGGTAAAGATATATCAACTGGTGTAGTTGGTATTTACTACGATGAGAAGCGTTGCACAGAAGCAGCTTTACAGTATTCCAAAGAGTGGGACATTGTTAACTCAAAAGAGTGGGCAAACCTAATTGAAGAAAATGGAATGACAGGCGCAGGTGCTGGTGAATTAAACCATATGTATGGTAAGCCAAGCCCACAACTTGGTGTTAAAAGACCTTGGGTTGGTAAGAAGGGTATTGACAATCCAATGTATGGTAAGCCTAGTCCTATGCTGGGTAAAAAGAACATCGGTGCTAGTCTGGCTCACAAAGGACGCAAGCGACCTGAAGGCGGTGGAAAGAAACCTCACGCTGTTGTCGGAACAAAAGATGGTGTTCAGGTAGAATTTAAATCGGTTTCTGATGCTGCTCGTTTTATTAACAAAGCTCGTTCATCTGTTCATAAGTGCTGTAACGGCAAGGCATTAACTGGTGGTGGCTACACTTGGAAATATAAGGAGCAAGAGTGAGTACTCTCAATGTAAATAGGATAGCTGACGCTAGTGGCGGTGTATTCGCTCCTGTCAGTTCTGTACATAAAAATCGCATCATAAACGGTGCGATGGTTATTGACCAAAGAAACGCTGGTGCTAGTGTTACAGCTAACGATGGTGTGTTTTCTGTAGATAGATTTTCTTTTGCTTGTTCGCAAACTGGAAAAGGTACTGCACAAAGAAATGCTGGTTCTGTAACACCCCCAGTAGGGTTTGCAAATTATCTTGGTTTTACTTCAAGTTCAGCATATTCTGTCGGTGCTTCTGATTATTTTGTTATTCAGCAAGCTATTGAAGGATTTAATTTTTATGATTTAGGTTTCGGTACTGCCCAAGCCAAGACAGTATGTCTTTCATTCCAAGTGTATTCAAGTTTAAATGGTACTTTTGGTGGCGTATTAAAAAATTATGCTTCAACTCGTTCATACCCTTTTACTTATTCAATTCCAACTGCAAATACATGGACAACAATTAGTGTAACTATTGCTGGCGATACTACTGGAACTTGGGTTGGTGCAAGCAACGCTGGTGCGGCTATCGTTGCATTTAATCTAGGAACAGGCTCAACATATAGCGGAACTGCTGGAGCATGGGCGGCAACAAACTATGTGTCAGCCACAGGAGCAACATCCGTAGTCGGAACAAACGGTGCTACCTTCTACATTACTGGAGTTCAGCTAGAGGTAGGCACACAAGCTACTTCATTTGAATACAGACAGCACACCACAGAACTGCAACTTTGCCAACGCTACACATACAGACACTCAGCAGAAGGTAATATAGATAGTTATGCACCGCTTGGGATAGGTAGGTATTACGATACAAACCTTGCTCAGTTGTATGTTCCTTTTAAGGTAACTATGAGAACATCTCCAAGTTCAGTAACGCAAGTCGGAAACATATTTGTTAATAGCACAAGCCTTGGAGGGTCTGCCATAACTCTTAATTTTAACGAAACTTCTTCAAGTGGAGCAACCGTAACAGGAACAGCAACAACAGGCACAACTGCTGGAAATGCAACAACCTTTTATGCAGACAATACATCTAATGCTGCTTTAATTTTTAGTGCGGAACTTTAATATGCGTACATATAAACTATACAAAACTACGATGTCAGATAAAGTAAACGCCGCAGCGTATGAAGAAAACAATGCAACTGTATCTTTTTTCTTTAAACCTGAAACAAATGAATATGAGGGATTTAAAAAAGACCTTGCTGACGGTGTTGAACTTCAAGATGCAGAAGGTAATGTAATAGACGGTATAGCTTATTTAGAGGAACTTGTATAATGACCATGATTATTGATGGGACTAATGGTCTAACATTTAACAACGGAACTACACAAGCTAGTGCTGGTCAAGTATTACAAGTTGTAAATGCTACTTATGGAACAGAAGTTAGTAGCGCTTCAAACACTCAAATAGCTACTGGATTAACTGCAAGCATTACACCGAAGTTTTCAACAAGCAAAATACTTGTTATTGCAAATTTGAATGGTGTTGGTCATACAACCAATAACACATCTGTTGAATCTTATTTAAGAAGAAACACAACTCAGCTGTATCGTATGTCATTAATTGCTGGTGCTAATGATGCAAATTCAGGGAATAATACAACTGATGTAGGCTCTGTTTCTACAACTTATTTGGATTCTCCAGCTACTACATCTTCTACATCTTATAACTGTACTTTTGCCAGCCAACAGAATAATGCAACAGCTTATGTTCAAAGATATGGCTCTACATCATCTATTACCCTTATGGAGATAGCATCATGAATCACGAAGCTATTTACGCTCTTTATCCACAAACCGCTTACATTCGTGGAGAAGATGCTTTTGATGCTAATGACAACTCAGTTCAATACGACAAAGTAGCAGTACAGGCTTATGTTGATAGTCGTGCTTATATTGCCAAAAGACAAGCTGAGTATCCTCCAATGACAGACTACCTTGATGCAATCGTTAAGGGCGACACAGCACAGCAAGAGGCTTACATAGCTGCTTGTTTGGCCGTTAAACTTAAATACCCGAAAGAATAAAAAATGAGTGACATCAACCCTGTAGAGTACGGTAAGTTAGTTAATGCTGTTGAGAACTTAGAGCATAAAGTAAACTCAATGGATGCTGACATTAAACGATTAGTAGCTATGGCAGAGCGCAGTAAAGGTTCTCTATGGGCTTTGATGGGTGTTGCCTCAGTTGCTGGTGCTTTCATCAGCTATATGACTGAATTGTTTTTTAAAAAGTAAACCATGAGACCACACTCTATCGGTAAGAACTTAACAGCGAATACGCTGACTACGCTATTTACTGTACCAACTAGAAATATGGCTATTACTCATGATATTTTAATGACTAATAGAGGTGCTGGTAATAAACACATTTCTATCTATTGGTACGATAAAAGCACAAACACTAGCATTGAAGTAGTCCATGAAAGAACTATATCTGCTAAGACTTCCGCTGTTATTGATAGTAATTTTTCTTTTGTCATGGATGAAGATGATGAACTTCGTGCTATCTCTGAAACAGGTTCAACCATAACAGTTGTGGCATCGTTTGATTTAGATGCTCGGTCAACTGTACAAAACTTTGCTTAAAGGACTAAAAATGCCACTCAAATCAGGTACATCACAGAAGACTATCTCTACTAACATCCGTAAAGAGATGAAGGCTGGTAAGCCACAGAAACAAGCAATTGCAATAGCCTTATCAAAAGCAGGACAATCTAAACCTAAGAAAAGGAAGTAATTATGCCAATGGTCAAAGACAAGAAGTTCCCTTACACAGCTAAGGGTAAGAAAGAAGCTAAGTCGTATGCTATGAAGACTGGAGCTAAAGTATCTACTCCTAAAGCTAAACCAGCTAAAAAGATGGGGTCGATGCGTGGCTACTAAACCCGGTTTATATGCCAACATCGCAGCCAAGAGAAACCGTATCAAGGCTGGCTCAGGTGAGAAGATGCGTAAAGTAGGCTCTAAAGGCGCTCCTTCGGCTAAAGACTTCAAAGACGCTGCTAAGACAGCTAAGAAGAAGTAATGCCTAAGAAAGCGTTTCAGAACCCCGAAGGTGGTCTCAATCAAAAAGGGCGAGACTACTATAACAAGACCACAGGTTCTAAGCTAAAGCCACCTGTATCCGCTAAAGAGGCTGCAAAGTCGCCTAAAGCGGCTGGACGGCGTAAGAGCTTCTGCGCTCGGATGGGCGGTGTTGCTGGTCCGCTGAAGGACGAAAAGGGTAAACCCACCCGCAAAGCATTGGCATTAAAAAAGTGGGATTGTTAAGAAAACACTTGCTTTTTATAAAAAAGTATGATATACTTGGAAAAATATGGCAACTAAAAACTACTTAGAATTAACAAACGAAGTGTTAATCCGACTGCGTGAGCCAGAGGCTTCCTCAGTGTCGGATAACGCCTATGTTAAGCTCATTGCAAAGTATGTAAACGATTCTAAGCGTCAGGTGGAAGATGCTTACAACTGGAACGCATTGTCAGAGACTTTATCTGCTGTGACTGGCGCTGATGTCTTTAACTATGTCTTAACAGGTACAGGTCAACGCTTTCGTGTTATTGATGTCCTAAACGACACCAGCAATTTCGTAATGCGGAACGCTTCTACTCGTTTTATGAACGACCAGTTCTTAATCGCTACGCCAGCTAAGGGTTCTCCTTACTACTATAACTTTAACGGCACAGACAGCAATGGCGACACTCAGGTAGATTTATACCCTATCCCTAACGGTGTGTACAACATTCGTTTTAACGTGATTCGTCCACAAGTTGAACTAGTTACTAACTCTGATGCGCTTTTAGTTCCACACGAGCCGGTCATCCTTGGTGCATTGGCTAGAGCGCAAGCGGAACGGGGTGAGGACGGTGGCGTACAGTCTGCCGAGACATACGCACTGTTTAAGCAAAGCCTTGCCGATGCGATTGGTTTAGAGTCTGCAAGGTACTGTGAAGAAGAAGCGTGGTATCCAATCTAATGGCTGGACAACTGCAAACTTCCTCGATTGCTGCACCGGGATTTTACGGTCTCAATCTTCAAGAGTCGAGCATTACGCTGTCGTCTGGCTTTGCATTAAAAGCACAGAACTGCGTTATTGACCGCTATGGTCGTATTGGTGCAAGACGGGGCTGGACTCCACAGAACGCTGTCAATGCAGACTTAGGCTCGAACCCGATTGAATCAATGATGGAGGTAGTAGATGGTGGAAGCAATACAATTATATCAGCAGGTAATAACAAGTTATTCACTGGTCGCACAACACTTACACAACGTCTTGTCCGAAATGCAACAAATTCAGGAAACGCTACTTACACGATAACAGGTAACAACTGGCAGATGGCAGCAATGCCATACGGTGATGTTAACGACTTTCAGCCCCATGCTTATTTAGCTCAGGCTGGACACCCAATGTTGGTATGGCATGAGTTACCTGTCTCTGGTGGAGACCCACATGACCACGATAGCGGTACGTTTGGATTCCAACAGATAAGTGATGTTGGTACATTACCAGCCAATCACAATAACGCATCATTTAAACCCAATGCAGTCTTATCTGCCTTTGGTCGTATCTGGGTTGGGAACATCGTTGGCGATACCCAGACAGTGTATTTTAGTGACTTACTGCGTGGCTCTGACTTTACCACTGGTTCTGCAGGTTACTTAAACCTACAAGAAGTGTTCCCTAACGGTGATAACATTGTCGCTATCGCAGCGCACAATGGATTCTTAGTTATCTTTGGTCGTAACAACACCGCTATCTACGCTAATCCGATTGATACGGGTAGCTTAGTATTACAAGATGTTATCTATAACGTAGGTTGTATTGCTCGTGACTCTGTACAGAACATTGGTACAGATATTCTGTTCTTGTCTGATGCTGGTGTACGCAGCCTTGCTCGTGTGATTCAAGAGAAGTCATTACCAATGAACGACATCTCTAAGAATGTTCGTGATGACTTAATGTCAAACGTAGCTTCAGAATCAGATTTAAGTAAGATTAAGAGTGTTTACCACGACAGAGATGCTATCTATCTCTTGTCGTTGCCTACAAGTCGGTTTGTATATTGCTTTGATACTCGCTCACGTTTACAAGACGGTTCAGCTAGAGTAACAATTTGGGATAGTTTACAGCCTAAATCATTTTGCATTACTCAGGCTAAAGAGTTGTTGATTGGTCAAACATCCTACATTGGTAAGTATTTTGGACACTCTGACAATGGTACTTCCTATCGCTTACAGTATTACACAAACTACTTTGACTTTGATGCTTCGACCAAGCTCAAGATTCTAAAGAAGATTGGTTGGGTTCTTATTGGTGGTACAAATCAAGCTGTAGCGGTGAAGTGGGGTTTTGATTACACTGAAGGCTATCAAGCATCAACCTACGTCCTAGACACAGCAGTGGTTTACGAATATGGTATCGGTGAATACAACATTGCTGAATACAGCTCAGGTATCGTTCTTGATAGGTTCTCCATCAATGCTGGTGGTCAAGGCACTATCATGCAACTCGGTTTAGAAGCAGACATCAACGGTAATCCATTGTCTATTCAAAAGATAGACGTTGCCGTTAAAGCAGGTAAAACAATAGTATGAGTAACTTAGCTTTGGTTTCTAATTGTAAGGAATGTAATAAGTGCAACAAATTATTACCTGTACTGTCTTTTTCCGTTAATAAATCAGCAAAAGACGGATTACAGTCAAGATGTAGAGATTGCGATAAACAATATCAAACCAAACGAAGACTTGAAAATAAAGATTCTTTATTAGAATACGGCAGAAAGTATACAGCAAATAAAAGAAAAGATTTTAATTATCGGTTACAGATGTTACTAAATGCTTCTAAACAACGAGCTAGTAAACACAATCGTGAACACACGATAACACTAGACGATATAAAAAACAAATACCCTGTAGATGGTAAGTGTCCTATTTTTGGAATTGATTTGCAGTTTAATTCTACAGGGTTTAGAGATAACAGTCCTAGTATAGATAGAATTGATTCTTTAAAAGGATATACATTAGATAATATTCAAATTATCTCGTGGAAAGCCAACAGCATTAAACGTAACGCATCATTAGAAGAACTAATACTTCTTGTGAACTATTTGAACCAAGGGGAATAACATCAGCGACTATACAAAAGCAACTAACTTTACAGCCAAAGATAGCTTACCAACAGGAAACTCAGGTAAGATTGTTAAAGGTACTGAGATTGATACTGAACTGAATGCGGTTGCTAATGCGATTGCATCTAAAGCAGATATTAATAGTCCGGGATTAACAGGTACGCCTACAGCACCTACTGCATCTGCTGGCACTAACACTACACAGTTAGCCACAACAGCGTTTGTTACTGCTGCTTTGTCTGCTGCGTATCCTGTTGGCTCTATCTACATTAACGCTACTAGCGCATCAAACCCATCTACATTGCTAGGCTTTGGCACATGGACAGCTTTTGGTGCTGGTCGTGTCATGGTTGGTTTTGATTCTGCTGATGCACTGTTTGACACACTAGAAGAAACTGGTGGTTCTAAAGACGCTATTGTTGTAAGCCACACCCACACAGCTACTTCTACATCCACTGTAACTGACCCACAACACTCACACTCAACAGGTTCAAGCGGTGAAGCATTCCCTAATGGTGCGGGACTTGCTGCCACTGATTATGGAGATACAAGCAGTACTAGAGCAGCAAGTACTGGTATTTCTGTATCCACTTCTACAACAGTAGCTTCAACTGGTTCTAGTGGCACTAACGCTAACGTACAGCCCTTCATTGTAGTTCGTATGTGGAAGCGTACAGCTTGATAAAAATATATTTTAAAAGAGATGCTAAATGAATAATATCAAACAAACAGCCGCTAAGTTAGAACAGTATGGTCGTAATGGCGACACTATGTTGGCGCATATCACCCCTGAAGAAGCACAGCTTCTAAAGAGTGTTGGAGGCTCTGGTACTATCAACCCTAAGACTGGACTTCCTGAGTTCTTTCTTGACAAGATAGTAAGTCCCGCCCTCAGTTTAGTTGGTGGTTTAATATCTGGTGGAAAAGCCGCAGATGCGTCGAGAGGACAAGCAGAAGCATTAAGAGCTGCTGCGGAACGTGCCTCAGCAATGGCATTGTTCAAGCCAATGGGGATGACTACAGCCTTTGGCTCGTCACAGTTTACTCCTGAAGGGCAAGGCAGTTATACACTGTCACCAGAGCTACAGGCGATTCAACAGCGCCTCTTTGGTGCTGCTGGCGGATATGACCCAACACAAATAGGACAGATGGCACAGCCCTTAACCGGTGGCGCTCAGTCCTTGTTTAATCTTGGTCAACAGTATTTAGCAACTTCACCTGAACAGGCTGCACAGCAGTATATGTCGCAGCAACAAGGGTTGCTTGCACCCGGACGTGCTGCTGAAGAAGCGAGATTGGCTACGGCGAACTATGGTCGTGGTACAGGCGGTCTAGGTGTTCAGACTGGTACAGGCACTGCTCCTTCAAATCCCTTAGCACAGGCACTCTTTAATGCACGGGCGCAACAAGACGCAGAGTTAGCCGCACAGGCAGATGTATATGGTCAAAAACGTGCTGTATTCGGTGCTGGTCTATTTGGCACAGGCGGAGATTTGCTTGGACAAGTTCCAAGACTCACAACTGCTGGGTACGGTCCTTTAGAAGCTCAGTTAGGATTATTGCGGACAACTGAACAACTCGGACAACAGCCATTTATGTTGTCTCAAGACTTGGCAGGTCGTTATGCAAATGCAGGAGCGCAAGCAGGTCGTTTGTATTTAGACCCACAACAAGCAGCAGCTACTGCATACAGTCAGTATCAAGGCTATAGTCCAATTGGTTCAGCACTGAGCGCTATCGGCGGTGGCATGGGTGGAATGGGCGGTGGTGGAGGCAGGG
>Ga0214163_1000732_pt1 | contig 14824 bp, 14 predicted proteins | sample LakMenepilimnion_2_FD_153001 | JGI IMG/M metagenome (GOLD analysis project Ga0214163, IMG submission 153001) | Freshwater microbial communities from Lake Mendota, WI - Practice 15JUN2010 epilimnion v4 | ecosystem: Environmental > Aquatic > Freshwater > Lake > Epilimnion/Euphotic zone | place... | reverse complement strand
GAAACCCGGAGGTACGGGAATTCCGATTCGCATCATCTCGGCTAGGTTCGCACCTTTACCACCAAGTAAATCCTTCTGATCCTTATTGCCTTCACTGAAAGAATAGACAAATTGAGTAATCATTCAATTTCCCCCTTCATATATTCTATTGTCTCATCACAAATTCCTGCGATTACTATAACTCTAATCGCTGCAGGGCTAGCGCACTGTTCGTGATGCCTATTGGGCCTGTCACACCAACACCTCGAATAGAACTAATCCAAATATTGATGTCTAGTGTAATTAAAGAGATGCTATACAATCAATTTCCACCAAAATATTCGGTAATTTAGCGCCAATTGTTGTACGAACAGGGTAAGGAGTTGTTAGAAATTCATGGCAGACTGCATCATATCCTTTGAAATCTTCATCGATGTTATGTAGATATCCAGTCAGCTTAATGACATTAGAGAAATCTAGATTCCTGGCTAATAAGATCAGCTCTAGATTACGAAAAACTTGCCTCGTTTGGCTGATTATTTCTTCTCCTATAAAATTTCCAGTTACTGAATCTGAAGGACCTACCCCACATGTGAATAAAAAACCTTGTGCGATAACTCCATGCGAATAGGTACCCACCGGCGGAGAAAGGCTATCTAGTGTGAAATGTTCAATGCCTGTATTTGATTTTAATTCCATATCAGTAGACCCTTTGAATTCAGTTTGATTCGATATGAAGCGGCGCTCTCACTTAACAGAATATAATCAAGCATTTTGCCTATCAAAACAAAGCCTTGGGTAAACTCGCAAGCCGAGAAATCTGAAAAAGTTCGGCTGCGAATAGTAACTCTTGAGGAGGTAAGACGTCTCGCACGAGTATTGAAAATTCCATTTGAAATCCAGCTAGATGAAAGTCCTGCCCGGGTTAAAGTGGTCATCTAATCCTCTCACGCTCTACATTTCTAATATTTACCTCTTGTATTAATTTCCCACTATACATAACATCTACAAATGAACAAGAGTTCATGTTCATGTATATGAACCGAGGGAGAGAAAAATGTCTGAGCCAGTCCAAGGTGAAGTTAAATCATCGGTTCGAACTCTACAAATCCTTAAACTTCTTTCAATTCATCAGCATGGGTTAACGTTTTCCGAGATTCAAAAGAGTCTGGATTTACCCAAGAGCAGTTTATTTGTCCTACTTTCAACTATTCAGCAAGAGAAGTGGATTGAATTTCATCCAAAGGACTTCAGATATACTTTGGGAATTGCGGCTTGGGAATCTGCTCAACAGTATTTGAACAGTAGTCAGCTCATTTCAATTGCGGAGAGTCATATCACAGATATGATGAATGATTTACATTCTTCGGTCAACTTGGCAGTTCTCTCGGGATGCGACGCTTTGTACTTAGCACAAATCAAGTCAGATCGAACTTACGATTTGCCTTCAAGAGTCGGGGTACGACTACCTGCACAAGCAACTGCGCTTGGAAAATCCCTTCTTACAGGGTACTCCGATGACGAGATAAGAGATATGTTTAAAAATTTAGTCTTTAAAAAGTTTAATACCTCGACTATCGGTAACCTTGAAGATTTGGTAAAAGAAGTCAATAAAGTAAAAATTCAAGGCTACTCTGAATCTAATGGTGAATTAGTCGATCGCTTTTACTGTGTAGCAGCTCCAGTTACTGATGGGAGTGGGAAGGTAGTTGCGGCGATTAGTTCAACAGTCCCAAAAACATATTTAGAACAGAAAAAGATTAGCAAGAGCCGCATGCAAGAGTGCGTGCAAGATGAAGCGCGACAAGTGTCAGAGGAACTCAAGGCCTATTCTTGATGTTACCAAGTGGTGAATTTGAGTGGAATGGCTTCATTGATACGCCTTCATTGGTGTTAGACCTAGACATTTTCAAATCTAACGTTCAAGAAATGTTGAAGATTTGTAAGGAAAATGGGGTTTCACTTCAGCCCCATGCGAAAACGCATAGGACGCCCGAACTTGGCTTGCTACAACAAGAGCTGGGCTGTGATGGTCTGTGTGTCGCTAAAGTCGGCGAAGCTGAAGGGTTTGCCAGGGCAGGCGTTAAGAAAATTACTGTTGCTTACCCAGTTTTGGGCACCAACAAAGTTGAGAGAGCGCGAGTGCTTTCGGAATCGATTGACCTAACTTTGGGGGTGGACAGTGTTACCGGTGCAAAATCGATTGGACATATTTTCGAACAATACTCCCAAATATGCCCAGTGTTGCTAATCATCGATTCTGGTTTAGGCAGAGACGGTGTGAGACCAGAAGACGCACCAACAATTGCAAAGGAAATTGATGCAGTTCGAGGCATAAAGGTTGTTGGAATTATGACCCATGAAGGTGTTGTATATAGGGCGCCTGATCGAGAGTCTATGTTTGTGGCTGCAAGGCAATCCTCTGAAATGATGGTTTCTGTAGCAAATGCAATAAGAAATGTTGGGGTCGAGATTTCCCGGGTTTCAATGGGTGCAAGCGCTTCCGCGCGAATCGCACCAACTGTAGCCGGTGTGAACCAAGTTAGGCCAGGTATTTTTGCCTTTAACGATTTGGGACAGATTGCACTGGGTAATGCGTCCTATGACACATGTGCAATTCGACTCTTATCAACGATTGTGAGCCGCCCAACTCCTGAGACTGCAGTTATAGATGCTGGTTCTAAATCACTTAGTGCGGATCTTCTCCCTGCGAAAGAGCATCGTGGTGAATACCCTGGATACGGTTTGATTGTCGGCAAGCTAGGCTGGATTGTCGAAGCACTATCTGAGGAACATGGGATGCTTAAATGGGTAGGGAAAGGGTCTCCAGAAGTGATGAATATAGGTGAACAGATTCAAATTATTCCAAACCATGTGTGTACAGTTTTCTCAAGCCTCAATGAGTCTGTTGTCGTAAGCAAAGGCAAAGTGGTCAATCGCTGGCGCACTTTTGTTCCCGGGGCTTCTCGCTAGATTTAATTAGGAAACAACACTAAGAATTGGAAGTAACGCATATGACACCAGATGAAGTATTTGATTCAATTTCGCTCAAAGTGACCTACCCCCTAGAAATCACACTTAAACCACTGGCTGGGCTAGGGAATAACTATTACGTTTCGGGGCAAGTTGCAATGAGGAATGGTGGCTTGGTAGCCACTGGCTTGGTGGGCGCGCAAGTTTCACTTGAGGTCGCTCAAGAGTGTGGACGTCAGTGTGCAATCAATATTCTAAGTTCTGTAAAATCTCAGTTAGGTACCCTCTCCAGCATTAAGCAAGTTACTAGAATTGCTGTCTATGTTGCGAGTGCAGACGGATTTACTGATCAGCACTTGGTTGCCCATGGCGCAAGCCAGCTTTTTATTGAAGTCTTTGGGCCTGAAATTGGATCCCACGCCAGAACCGCTATAGGTGTTAAGTCACTTCCACTTAGCAGTCCCGTTGAAGTAGATGCAATTTTTCAACTTTAACTCAAGAGGCTCAATCAATAGGTCTGATGATTTTTTGGCGCAGAAATTTCTTCAGATAACAAATTTCTAGAAAATTGCCTTGCGTATCTCAATTAAGACTTCAGGGTTTGCAAGTGACGTGAAATTACGAATTGTTCGATTATGCGCAAGATCAGTGACCGCAACTTCAGCCAACTTCCCATTGAAAGTCCTTGGCAAGTCAGATACAAAAAAGACTTCTGCCGGCATATGCCTCGGGGAACATTTGATTCTTATTTCCTCTCTTACTTTTTCTTTGTATGCATCAAAGTCCAAGATATTCTTTACCGTAATCAATAAAACAATTCTTTGATCGCCATCCCATGGTTGGGTGAAAGCAAGTGCACCTGATATCTCATGAAATGAATCAAGTGCCGCATAAATTTCTCCAGTGCCAATGCGCACGCCACTTACATTTAGAGTTGCATCTGACCTGCCATGAACAATGTATCCCCCCTCAGCAGTTTTAGATACAAGATCACCATGAATCCAAATATTTTCCCAGCGATGAAAATAAGTTTCTTTCAGCCGTACGTCATTTTGATCACCCCAGATTCCAAGTGGGACCGTTGGAAATGCTGATTTGCAGACTAATTCACCAATTTCTCCAACTTCACAGGAATTTCCTTCCTCATCCCAACAATCAATATCCATCCCAAGGAGCGGACCTTGCATTTCGCCAGCAAAATAAGGTAATAACGGATTGGGTCCCATGAAGGAACCAACTAAATCCGTTCCTCCAGAGAATGGTGCTATAAAAATTTTGCCATCGAATTGATCGCTTATCCACTGTGCAGTCCTCTTTGAAAGAGGCGAGCCCGTAACCATGATTACCCGTAAATCAGGCATGGATCCCAATTTCTTTAGGTCAGGATTTTTCTCCCGAATTAAATCTAATAATCGAGCTGAGACTCCAAGGTGAGTTAACTTTTGTGCTTTAGCAAAGTGGAATAAACGCAAAGAATCTGGAAATGTCGGAGCTCCGTCAAACAAAATCAAATCTGCTCCTGTAGCTAAGATTGAGAGCTCCCAGTTCCACATCATCCAACCGGTGGTTGTATAAAATGAAACCCGATCACCAGCTCTAATGTCGCAATGCAGTTTCATTTCAACTAAGTGTTTGAGTAAAACACCTCCACTACGGTGCAGTAATCCTTTTGGAGCTCCCGTCGTCCCTGATGTGAAAAGTACATACGCTGGGTGGTCAAAAGACCTTTTTGTGAAAACCAACTCGTTATCTGACGAAATTGCATCTGACCACAAAACTGTTTCCACTAACCCTTTGTTTTCGCTCAAGCCAATTATCAACTTAAGGGTGGGAAGACCTCTGGCAACTTGCTCAACCATCAGGCTGCGATTTATCTCCTTTCCCTGCCAGGAATAAGTGTTGCTATAAACCAGTACTTTTGGTTCCAATTGGGCAAAGCGCGCCAAAATGGCATCAGCTCCAAATTCTGGAGATGCTGTAGCGACAGTGGCCCCGACGTTGAATCCCGCCAGTGTGGTGACCAAAACTTCTATTCCTACGGGCAATACTGCTACTACGCAATCGGATTCTCCAAGTCCATGCTCTCGAAATGTGTTCGATAGACTTGCAGTCATCTTTACAATATCTTCATGGGCAAACTTTTCTCCTTTATTCTTGATATCTAATTCTTTTATACTGTAAACATTTCCTCCTCCAGATAGAAGATTCGCAGGTAAGCTCAAGTTTGCTTTCGGGAAAAAAACCGCCTTAGGCAATTCTCCTAGAGGATGGGTTTCATCTCCTTTTTCTCCAATGATTTCAAAAAAATCCCAAACTTCGGCCCAAAACTGGTCAGAGTTATTTACCGACCAATTGTGTAGATCTTGTAATCCCTCAAGGTGGAACTTAATTTTCATATTGTCATGGAATTTTCTCAGCATGACTCCGCTATCCGGGTCAGGAATCCAAGTAGGACTCTTCATCGATTATTCTCCACAAATCAACCCTAACCAGTTGGAACATGGTCCATTTAGCTGATTTGCCTGATTCGATAGGCCAACAGCATCAGAAATAGCGGCAGAATGCGTTACCAATCTCGTGCAAATAGTTTCCACTATATTTGAATACTCAATGAGCTTAAACAATTGTCATAGCTCGCGCAATATTGACTTTCATCATTTGATCAATTTGTTGTTGCGTGATTCCACTATTGAGCATCATCGGAACAAAAACCTCAAGCAGCCATGCAAATCCTCGACCACCGTAACTTTTAAGAGCTGATCGAGTTCCAATATCGGTTCCTAGAACTATGCGGTCCAAGTGGCCTGCCTCGATAAGGCAAAGCACATTCTTCAATCGGATCTCATCAGTTGGGTATCCTTCTCCGTTATACCCAATATTGTCGATACTCAGATAAACCCCTCGCTTCGCAATGTCAAGTAAAATTCTCGTATCTTCTCGATCGCCCAAGTGGCTGATTAGAATACGAGATGGATCCATGCCTTCACTTTCTAACAAATCAATCTGTTCTATCGCCAACTCACCGAAATGAGTAGTGTGAGTCAAAATTGGTACACCAGTAGCCAAACTTGCCTTAGCGGCTGCACGAAAAACACGCTCCTGATGAGCTCCTATGTAATGACGTTCCGTACCGATTTCGCCAATAAATCCAGCTTTTATACTTGTCTCACCAAACCCCTGTAAAATTTCCTTTTTCATAATTTCTGCTAACTCATTTGAAGTCTTCTTGGTTACGACATCTTCATAAACCCACTCCCGATACCAACCACAGCCAAGAACTATATTGAGACCCGTTTTTTCAGCGAGTCGCGCGAGGACTACAGGATTTGTGCCGATTCCATGCGAACTAGCATCTATCAGTCCCTGTCCACCGGCCTTTTTGTAAAGATTCAGTTCGTACTCAGCAACAATTTCGTCGTCAAAAATCACGTCGTAACTCATAATCATTTTAAAGTAGTCGAAAAGTACATGCTCGTGGCTGTGGGTAAACCCCAACTTTTCCGGTGCAATGAGCCCGTTTACAGTCTGAACCATTCCTTGACGTTCCATTACTTTCCCTCCTGCGGGTTGATTAGTTTGTATGAAGCCTCAATTATTCTCTTTGCGATTTTCTCGCCTTGCCCCGACTGCAGCGCCATAGGATTCAAAGTCAAAAATCCCTCTGAACTCAACTCCTGCCCCAGAACAACCCGTGGTGTTCCATAATGCAATTCAAGGTAAAACTTATCCACCAATTCCAATTCACCAATTCTAAATTTTAATTGGTCCACATTAAGAAACTCATTTCTATATCGAACGAAATGAATTACACCAGATTCTCGAACTAGCTTTTCGCATATACCTAGTTCTGCATTTCCCAATGCGAAATCTGGCTCAAGAATGTATTGATCAATTGCAGCCAACATTCCAAAAATCTGCTCTCGCCCAACTTTCATGGATCGCGCGATTCCATTTGTTGGAAGGCCAAGTGGCACGTTGCTCTGCTCTTGCAAAAAAAGCCAAGTAGACAGCCGTTCATCCATATCTAAATGGTGGAGAAGCGCCTCGATTGCATTTTGTTTGCTGCAAAAAAGAAGTCCTGCAGTATGCGGGCCACGAAAGCCCTTCCCACCACTGGCCACAACAAATGTAGCTCCCAACTCGAAATAGTTTTGCAGTCTCTCGATTGGTGGCACTGTGATGGCAGCATCAATCAATACAGGCACTCCATGCGCCTTGCAAATCCTTATTATTTCACCTAGATCAACCTTTGTCTCAAAACCGTTAGGTCGATAGATAAATGCGCAAACATTTTCGTCTAGAGATTCTTCAATCTCCTGCACAGAAGCACCCTCGTTGCTCCCAATTAGTCGAAGGACTGCCCCAGTCGTAATCACCGCATGGTCATACGGATCTGACTGAATTCGTTGGACAACCACGTGCTTCTTTTTCCAGGTTACATGGGGTAGTGAAATGATTTTCTTAACATCAGCACCCGCAATACAGACAGAAGTGGCCATAGTTAATGCAGCGGCTGCGCCACACGTAACCAGACCTCCAGGCACTTTAAGCTTCCGAGCGATGTAATCAAAAGCCGCTAAATGTAACTCTTCCATTCGATAACTCTGCAAAGCAGAATCCATCATTTCAGCCAGAATTTCTTCACTGAGATTAAGTCCTCCAAGACGCGTAGCAGGTCCGACACCATTAATTATGGGAACTACTCCAATTTTTTCAGCTAGAGTCACTTCAATCTCCAATCAAATGCTGATTGTCGAGGACCACTTGTCCCGCACTAACAACAAGCACTGGCAAAATCTTGTTCGATCCGAAGAAAGAATGACCCTTGGTGTCAGTAAACTCAAATTCACCTTCTTCAACTTTGAACAGGGCAAAATTTGCAATTTGACCAACTGGGTATTGTGATTTCTTAGAGAATGCAAAGCCACCAATTCTCTGGGGTGCATATGAAGATCTATCTACAATTTCTTCTAAAGTCATCCCTAGTGCCAAGAATTTAGACATAACTGATGGTAAATCGTGAACCTTCGCAATTGATCCCGTGTGAACATCGGTGCTAATTGAATTGGGTAGAAATCCCCCCGAAATCATGATTTGTGCAACAGTCGAGTCGAACCCTCCAGCACCATGACCGACGTCAAGAATTACTCCTCGCTTAATTGCCTCGAGAACAAAAGTTTTTGGCTTACCGTTCTCTACCAAGCTATTGCCCTCCCACCCCGTAAAACAATGGGTCAGAATGTCACCAGCTCCCAATTTGCTTAGGATTTCTTGAATAGTTGCCGGAGCTGGACCAAGATGAACCATTAAGGCAACGCCGGCTTTATCTGCCGCCTCGCGCGCCTTGTGCAGAGCTTCAATTGTATGAATTCCACCTACATCATGTGACGCTCTGACTTTGATGCCAATAACTACATCTGAATGATCCCTAACAGTATTTACAGCGAGATCAACATTTGAGTAAGGAGGAGACTTCAATTCACCTTGCAAATAGATACTTGTGGTTCCAACTGAGGCAATATTTACAAATGCTCGAATGTCAACTGCAGAACGTTCAATAACAAGTTTTCGAAAAGCTCCAAAGAGGTGACCCCCAGCACTACCGGCGTCAACGGCACGTGTAACGCCCGACAAGAGGAGATCGCGATCAGGCGAAACACCCAGGTCTTGTCCTTCAAATAGGTGCGTGTGTAGATCAGTTAGTCCCGGGGTGATGAAATAGTTTCCTGACGAAAAATCTAAATCTGCACAAGGTGAATTCTCAACATAGTTTCCATCTTTGACAAACAGATTAATCGGAATAAATTTGCAGGCGACTGGATCAAGGGCATTGACTCCCTGAAGTGAGAGGCTTGAAACTTGAACTCCAAGCATCATTGTGTTCCTTTCACATATTTCAGCAAGCACTTATAAATGTGTTATCTGAAAAATCATAGTAAGCAAATATAGATAGATGTCATATAAAGTAATACTCGGCAGGCTATGAGTCAATCGCAAATGTCAGATTCGCTCGCGAGTAATTCAGATCCTTGAACACCCTTTTCCTTATCGCAGTGGGAATGGCCTCCACATAAAACCATAAAAAGTTTCTGGCGCCAGGAGGAGCGGCCTTCTGCCAGTTTCAATTGGCGTAATCGCTTTGTATTGAAAACTATATTTCGTGCAAGAAGTTCCTGTATGCGAACAAGCCTGCTATGGGTGCTGTCTTTTGATAGTAATTACAGACAAGCTCAAGAGATCCTTCTTTTTCGTTGACATGCCTGTCGAACTATGTTTTTATGTAAATGAGCCGTGGTTCATATCTATGAACCAAGTACTCGGTGGAAACAACGCCATCGCTCACATAGAAGGGGAGTTAATTATCTTGAAAAAGTTATTCGTTAAGAGCCTTGTGCTCACCTCTCTACTACTGACTTCTTTGGTAGTAGTTGCACCGCAGGGAAATGCGGCAGATCCAAAAAACAATGTTGCTTGTGCAAAAGTAGCCAAGAAAGCCACATCAGGACAGACAGCATTTATTTGTACGAAAGTTGGAAGCAAGCTTGTTTGGAAGAAAGTTAAAAATACAGCTCCTGCTGTCAAGCCAAGTGGAACATTGAATGTTGCACACTGGGACTTCCTAGCGCCTACCTATGGCAAAGACATGCAAGCAGTAATTAAGTCATATGAGAAATATAATCCGAACGCAAAAATTGAAACAGTCGGAATTGTTCGCTCTGTATACGAAACAAAAATGAAAATTCAGTTGTCAGCAAAAGGCGGACCTGATGTCTTCACAATTCCAGACACGTTCTTCCCAGAACTTGCGCGCTCTAATCTTCTCGAGTCTTTAGACAATATATTCCCCGCAGCGACTAAGAAGACAATGAACGAATCAAATAATGGAGGTAAATGGCGTGGCAAGCAGCTGGCGATTACATGGCAAGTTGCGCCTTATGCATTCTTCTGGAACAAAGACATACTTGATAAGGCTGGTGTAAAGCCGCCAACTACTCCTGCAGAGTTAGTTGCAGCCGCAAAGACCATTAAGGAAAAGACAGGCCTGACTGGTTTCGCCGTTCGTAGCCGTCTGGCTGAAGAGACCCCGTGGTGGATTGATTTCAATAACTGGGTTGTCGGCTTCAATGGAGGATGGTCAAATGGTGAGAAACTGACTATTGACAGTCCACAGAATATCGCTGCAGTGACAGCCTATAAGGACGTTTATGATTCAGGTGGGTTCTCTGTTGGAGATGATGCATCTACGTTCCGTTCCAAGTTTGGACAGGGACTCGTTGGGATGATGATCGACGCAACTGGAGCCCTACCAGCAATGATTGGTACGAAGGTTCCTTCGAAAACAGTCGGAGCTTCTAAGTTGCCGTTCCCCGGGAAATCAACGAGCCAAGTTGGAATCCTTTTCGGAATTAACGCCAACTCCAAGAACAAAGAGCTGGCAAAGGACTTCTTGAACTGGTTCCTAATCAAGGATACCCAGCAGGCAATTTCAGAAATGATTGGTAACACTTCAACCGTTGCTACTGAAACAACAGTTCCTGCAACCTTCCTGTCAGATAATCCATGGGCAGCTGCCTACAAGGAAAACGGCAAATCTACTAAGAGTTCCGTTCCCGAGGGGTTTGAATCCTCAACTTCAGAAATCCGCAAAGAAGTGCTAACTCAGATTGAGCAAGTGCTTCTTGGGAAGTTGACGCCCGCTGAAGCGCTCAAAAAAGCTCAAGAGAACTTGAGCTAATTCGCGCTTCTTAATGTCAAGAGAATTGACCCTGCTGCCCCAAAGGGAATCGCAGGGTCAATTCTCTTAATTACAAGTGCCCAGTATTCTGAATGAAATAATGAGCAGGAAGGTTTGTATCTGTGAGGCAGATGGGTCGGAAAAAAAATAGTAAGTACCTGACAACTGTTGGTGAGAGTCGTCTTGCGCCGTATCTGTTTGTAGGTCCTGCCACGATCTACTTGATTCTTTTTACATCGATACCACTACTCCGCGGCTTCTGGTTTAGCTTTACGGATAGCCAGTTACTTCTCCCATCTGAAGGTAAATTCATTGGGTTAGATAATTATCAAAATTTCCTGAAAGATGCGGCCTTTTACTCCTCGCTTTGGACAACCATCCTTTACACATTTGTAGTGGTGGTTGGATCAGTTTCTCTTGGCGTTCTTGCTGCAATTGCCATAAACGAGAAACTTCCTGGTCGAGCAATTTTTCGCTCTATGCTCACGGTCCCATGGGCAGTTCCAGGCGTATCCGTGGTACTAGTTTATAATTGGATTTACAACTACGACAGTGGTGTGGCGAATCAAGCAATCCAAGCTCTAGGTATGGGCCAGAAAGGTTGGTTAATAGATCCATCCTTGGGAATGTTTGCAGTCTCCTTAGCAAGTATTTGGAAGGTATTCCCTTTTATTATGTTAGTTGTCTTGGCCGCACTGCAAAGCGTGCCGGAAGAACTCCGGGAAGCATCTCAAGTAGATGGTGCCGATCGGTTTAATACCTTCAAGACTGTGGTTATTCCTCATTTAATTCCAACAATCCGGGTCGCTTCACTGCTAATGACGATATGGTCAATTCGTCGTTTTGAAATAATCTATCTATTAACCGGTGGTGGGCCCAATGGAGCAACAAATACTATTGTTATCAATGTGTATAAACAGGCTTTTGAATCCTCTGAATTGGGTCGCGCTGCTGCACTCGGAATTCTGGGGCTTTTACTTTCCCTGACAGTCACTATCGTCTACTTTGCTGTTGATCGTAAAAATACAAAACGGGAGTCTGCATGAAAAAGAATCCGCAAATGAAAATTGCACGTTGGATATTTGTCTTTATCTTGGCCTCTTTCGCAATTTTTCCCGTGTACTGGATGTACAACACATCTCTCACTCCACTTGAAGGACTCTTTGGTGGCCAAAACATCATTCCATCGGTGCTAAATTCATTTGAGATTTTTAATGTATTTTTTTCCGATGTTCCCATCTGGCGTTGGCTACGAAACAGTGCGGTTGTAGCTCTAGGTACCACGCTTTCAAGTCTCGCAATGGCTGTGTTAGCAGCCTATGGACTTTCTCGCTTCCGATTCTTCGGTAAGGGATTACTGGGCTTCTCCCTCTTTGCAACTCAAATGCTTCCTGAGGCACTGCTCATTGTTCCAATGTACGCACTGTTCATGGGGTTTGGTTTACTCGATGGAAACCCAGGCTTAATCCTGGCTAACACTGCTTTCGTTATGCCAGTGGCAGTCTGGATTATTAAATCGGCGATGGATGCAATCCCGTATGAAATTGAAGAGGCAGCAAGAGTTGATGGGACTCGACGCCTCGCAGTGTTGACGCAAATTATGGTCCCTTTGACTGCGCCCTCAATTGCAGCTGCATCAGTCATCGTATTCTTTGATGGATGGAATGACTTTCTCTTCGCATCCACGTTCATCACCTCGTCAGAAAAATGGCTCGCGACAGTTGGATTGGCTTCTTTCCTCGGTGAGTTTGTAACACCTTTGGCGACAGTGTTTTCTGCGGCTTTAGTGTTTACTATTCCAGCAATTGTGTTTTTCTTGATTATGCAACGTCAAATCGTCAGTGGACTTACATCCGGATCGGTGAAAGGTTAAACATGCCAAAGTTACAATTTAAAGATGTTTCTAAATCATTTGGAGAGACGCTTGTAATCAAGGACTTCTCTGCAGAAATACCTGACAAAGAATTCCTTGTTTTACTTGGACCATCCGGTTGTGGAAAGTCAACTATGCTGCGCATGATTGCCGGTTTGATTGATGTCACCCAGGGAGAAATTTTATTTGATGAGAAAGTTGTCAACAATCTTGCACCAAAAACACGTAGTGTTGCTTTTGTTTTTCAATCATACGCGTTATACCCACACTTAAGCGTAAGAGCAAACATAGCATTTCCACTCCTCATGGATTCCTTTAAATGGTGGCAACATATTCCTATCATGGGAGGCATCAAACGCCGTATAGATTTGCGTAGCCCTGAACTGCAAAGGAAAGTCTTAGAAATTGCTGAGATAATGGAGTTGACTTCACAATTAGATCGCCGACCCAAGACACTTTCTGGCGGACAACGTCAGCGCGTGGCTCTAGCTCGAGCTCTAGTGAGAAACCCCTCTATTTACCTCTTAGACGAGCCACTATCCAATCTTGATGCAAAACTCCGAGCACAAATGCGCGTCGAAATCACCAATCTTTATCACCGTGTTGCTAAGACATTTGTTTACGTAACTCACGATCAAGTTGAAGCGATGACCATGGGTACTCAAATTATCTTGCTGGACGGTGGGGTAATTCAGCAACACGGTACCCCTAAGGAGATTTACGACAAGCCGTCCAATATTTTTGTCGCAAAGTTCATTGGTTCGCCCCCTATGAACCTCTTCGATGTAAAGGTCGCTGACGGTGTTATCAATTTGCCTAGTGGGGATTGTTTGGCCCTCAATAATCAGATAACTCCGAAATTCGAGTCAGATAACGTGATATTTGGCGTACGTCCAGAGAAAATCAAGCAGTCCCAGTCGCAGGATGGAGTTCCTGTAATAGTTAGGGTCGTAGAGAGATTGGGCGCCGAAACACTGATCGCATTCCATTTTGCCAAAGAAGTTGAGGACTCAAGTATCACCCGCTCGTCCAGCAACCTCCACTACATGCGCATACCTGGTGATTCACCCCTTAATTCTGGGGACCATTGCTTTGTGGAGTTTGATCTCAAAAATGCCTCTTGGTTTGACCCCGTGACTGGAGTCAGGCTCCAGTGACCAGAAAAGTGGTGGTAAGCGGAGGGGGGTCTGGAATAGGACGCGCCTGTGCTGAGTGGTTTGCTGCAAGAGGCGACGAAGTATTTGTGGTGGGGCGTCGTGAGATTAATCTAAGAAATGCCACGAATGCGATGGGCGTTCATACTCATTACATTGTCGCAGATCTCTCCACCGTCACAGGCGCAGAAATTGTCCGCGAGAGAATTGCTCCTGAGGGAGTCGATGTCATCGTCTGTGCGGCTGGGGGCACAGCGGCAAAAAACCCCACAAATCTGAAGGAGATTGCCCACGAATGGTCATCCGATCTGGATCAGAATCTCATGACATCTGTTCTTCTTGTCGAAGCGCTCCGCGAAAACATCACTCGTCCAGGTGGGCGAGTCATTGGAATTGGATCTATCGGTGCACAACTCGGCAGTGGCTATGGCGGGTCATACGGTGCCGCCAAGGCTGCGATGCATGGGTGGATGTATTGGTTGGCACAAAACCTAGGTGAAGATGGTGTTACTGCAAATCTTGTGAACCCAGGTTTTATTCCAGAGACCGAATTCTTTGGTGAGCGCATGAATTCAGATTTCTATAACACTCGCGTCCAGCGATCTTTGGTGAAGCGAGCGGGTACGCTAAATGACGTCGCAGACACAGTTGGTTTTCTGGCTTCTGCACAGGCTAGCTACATAACAGGCCAAATCATTGGAGTTAGTGGAGGAACGGTCCTAGGGCGCTAGTTCAGTGCCAACTCGTAGTTATCTAAGGGGCACCCGAGTTTATTTTGTAGTGGTACGCGTGGAATACAGGCTGGTGATTCCTGTAACGGTCAGCGTTGTAATGATGACGGCAAGGCTGAGCTCGAGAGAAACCTCCGGTACATGAACCCCCAGGCTATGGATCGCGTGGAGAACCATCTTCACTCCGATGAATGCCAAGATGAAAGCAAGGCCTCGGGAAAGATGAACTAAACGATCCATCATTCCTTGAAGTAAGAAGTAGAGCTGGCGCAAGCCCATGAGAGCGAAGATGTTCGCTGTAATGACAACGTAAGTGCTTGTTGTGAGACCGAGGATTGCTGGGATTGAGTCGAGTGCAAAGATCAAATCTGTGATTCCT
>Ga0214163_1000729_pt1 | contig 14873 bp, 13 predicted proteins | sample LakMenepilimnion_2_FD_153001 | JGI IMG/M metagenome (GOLD analysis project Ga0214163, IMG submission 153001) | Freshwater microbial communities from Lake Mendota, WI - Practice 15JUN2010 epilimnion v4 | ecosystem: Environmental > Aquatic > Freshwater > Lake > Epilimnion/Euphotic zone | place... | reverse complement strand
AGTAACGGTCATAGTCATCGCGCTCGTCAAGAAATTTGGAGTTCGCAACACATATATCTACGTTCTCCTCGGCCTCGCTCTTTGGTACACCTTCTATCGCACCGGTATTCACCCCACTCTCGCCGGTGTTGTACTTGGACTCCTTACGCCGAATACTCCTAAGAATGTCGATGACTATCACGATCTTGAAGATGGTTCGCTCTCTGTTATCGAATGGCTTGAAGCCAAGTTGCATCCTTGGAGCACCTACTTGGTTGTACCAATCTTCGCCTTTGCAAATAGTGGAGTTATTCTCACCAGTGAGGCTCTGAAGAACGCGTCAACGTCGGTAATCGCCTGGGGAATTTTCGCTGGATTAGTTATCGGAAAGCCACTCGGTATTCTGGTCGTCATGATCTCTGCAAAGAAGCTAAATATTGGTGACTATCCAACAGGGGCTAGAAATTCCGACATATTGGCGACCGGAAGTGCCGCAGGTATTGGATTTACAGTTGCAATCTTTATCGCGAGTTTGGCATTTACTGATCCGGCTCAACGCGATATCGCAATCATCGCAGTGATAGCTGCTTCAGTCGTGAGTGGATTCTTAAGTTGGATTCTCTTTAGAACCTTCACTCGTCGGTAATCTCATTTACCCGACAACTGACTTACAACTGTGAGGTAAAAAGTTCTTGAAAATCTCCTAGCCTTTCGCGTATCACTAGAGAAGAAACCAGGAGATACGATGAAGAAATTTCTGATTATTGCAACAGCTCTACTTTTTACCTTCGGAACAACTAGTTCAGCATATGCGGCTGATGTGAAAATCTCTCCTCAATTTAAGGTGAGTAAGAAGAATCCGATTATCAAAATCAAGGCGATTGACCTGCCTGAAGATAATGGAATCTATATCAGCCAATGTATGGCACCCAAGGTTGCAGGCAGTGCACCTACTGCTTGTAATCCATCAAAGGCTTCGAAGCTCTGGGTATCTGATCGTGCAGAAGATCAGCAAATGGGAGCAAAGGCAAGCACATCAAAGTTAACAATCAAAGTTGATAAGTACTTTAAAGACGGAGACTGCGTGCACACCACCTGCGTTATCTATGTAACCAATGATCACAACGCTCCAGATGACAGAAGTTCAGATAAAGCAATCAAATTTAAATTCGGGGGCTTTCTTCCCTTTTAAGTCTCACCGGTCTAGTTCTATCTGCTATGGCTTGCAAACCAGCTAGAACAAACGCTTTGGCGATTTGAATTTCTAGTTTCGCATCTTTCCCGGATTCAATTCGCTTAGTGGCGACATCAATAGCGCTTTGTAATAGCGGTATTGCTGGGAAACCCATTGGAATGCCTAGTGCATCCAGTGGGTTCTTGAGCGTTGACATAAGAGCGATATGGGCAGTACGTATCTCTTCTCTGCGAAATTCGGGTGGCGCGATGCTGTTTAAACTCTTTGCCAGCATATGGCGCCCGTCAGCAACATAAGCCAAGGACTCTTCAATCCAAATTGAAACTTGCTCTAGTGGAATATTCGAACGTGATGTTGCTGAAGCCAAACGTGAGTGGCAGTTATTCAGTTCGTCCAAGATTAAATCAGAGATGAGATCCGCAGATGAAGAGAAATATTCATATAGCGCAGATCTGGATATACCTGCTTCTCTGGCAACTGCGCTCATCGTGACTGATTTAGCGCCGCCTTCTATTGCCATTGAGAGTGCAGTTTGAATTATCTGCTCTTGTCGCATAGCTCTCTGTTCCGCAATCGTTGATGCGCTGATTTTCGGAGACATGACATCATCGTTCTATACCTCAAGCCAATGCGCCACTTCAAATAGTGTGATTTGGGAAATAGAAAACCCCGCCATCTCTGACGGGGTTTTCTCTGTAACTCTTATTTTAGATGTCGTAATAGAGCTCGAACTCAGCTGGATGTGGACGCAAACGAACATAATCAACTTCGTTCTTACGCTTCCACTCAATCCATGTTGAGATGAGATCTTCTGTGAAGACTCCGCCCTTTGTAAGGAATTCGTGATCTGCCTCAAGGCTATTGAGAACAGCATCAAGTGATCCTGGAACCTGAGGGATAGAAGCAGCTTCTTCGCCTTCTAGTTCGTAGAGATCCTTATCAACTGGTGCAGGTGGTTCGATCTTGTTGACGATTCCATCGATACCAGCCATGAGCATCGCAGCAAATGCGAGATATGGATTTGATGATGGATCTGGGCAACGGAATTCAACGCGCTTTGCCTTTGGTGAAGCACCAGTAATTGGAATACGGATACATGCTGAACGGTTACGAGCAGAGTAAACGAGGTTTACTGGTGCTTCATATCCTGGAACCAAGCGACGGTATGAGTTAACTGTTGGGTTGGTGAAGGCAAGAAGTGATGGCGCATGCTTCAAAAGACCACCGATATACCAACGTGCCATATCTGAAAGATCGCCATATGTGCCAGCTTCGAAGAAGAGCGGCTTTCCGTTCTTCCATAGTGATTGGTGAACGTGCATTCCAGAGCCGTTATCTCCGAAGAGTGGCTTTGGCATAAAGGTTGCAGTCTTGCCGCCTTCCCAAGCAACGTTGCGAATGATGTACTTAAACTTCATTAGCTCATCGCCTGCGCTCAAAATATCTGTGAAGCGGTAGTTGATCTCCATTTGACCGGCAGTTCCAACCTCGTGGTGTGAACGCTCTACAAGAAGACCTGCACGACCAAGCTCCATCACCATTTCGTCGCGAAGATCAGCGAATTGATCTGTTGGAGAAACAGGGAAGTAACCACCCTTTACACGTGTGCGGTAACCACGGTTTGGAGTTCCATCTGGATCTGTGACGATGCCTGTGTTCCAAGCGCCTTCATAAGAGTCGATGTGGTGATAGGCCTCGTTGATACCTGTCTTAAAACGAATCGCATCGAAGACATAGAACTCTGCCTCTGGTGCGAAGAATGCCTGATCTGCAATTCCTGTTGACTTCATGTAGTCAACGGCCTTTGCAACTACGCCACGTGGATCACGCGAGTAAGGTGTGTCATCACTTGGGTTGTGAACAGAGAAGATAATGACCAGAGTCTTCTCGAGGCGGAATGGGTCGATAAATGCAGACTCAGGTACTGGAAGCAACTTCATATCTGATTCGTTGATTGCTTGGAATCCACGAATAGATGAACCATCAAACATAAGACCATCTGTAAATACAGCTTCGTCAAATGATTCAACAGGTACGTTGAAGTGGTGCTGAATACCCGGAAGGTCTGTAAATCGTACGTCGACGAGTTTTACATCTTCCTTCTTGATGTATGCAAAAATTTCTGATGAATTCTTAAACATATTTACTCCAATTGAGGCTGTTTATAACCCAGCCGACTCAACTCTGAGCTCTGCTGATGGAGTGAAGGCTAGTTTGCTTGCGTAAAAATGTCATAATCGCCGTGTTACAGCCGTGTTACATCCTGACAGGAAACTCTCGGCGCTAGGCTTCGGGCCATGTATCCACGCGTGAGTCAGGGCCGGCGCCTTCTAGGAATAACGATCGATTGGCTCGCTTGCTATGCAATCGCCCTTGGATTCTTTGCTGGTGGCGGTTCTCTCATGGATAGGGTCCCGCAGGCCCGAGTTCCAGTGCTCATTCTTCTCTTCGCCCAGTACTCGCTCTTTGTGGCACTTGGGGGAGCATCCTTTGGCCACAGAATTGTTGGCCTCAAGGTGGTTAGGTTTTCAGATGGTGGCGCAGTTACTCCACGTCAATCATTGATTCGAACAGCGCTATTGCTGCCACTAGTTACAGCAATTACATTTGATGAAGATGGGCGAGGCATTAATGAACGCCTCTCAAATACTGTTCTAGTTCAGACCAGAGGAAAGATTTAGCGGATCTTTATGCCTTTAGGCATTGGACCCTTTGGAATTGGAAGCGACATTCCACCGACTGCCTTAAGGCGGGCACGCACTTCTCTCATCTGATGCGGAGTCAGCTTCTTTGGAAGTTTTCCAAGATGTTTCTGCAATTTACGAAGAGGAATCTGGCCTTCTCCATCTCCAACAAAAACTTCAGTGATTGGAACACCAGGTGCGTAGCGCTCTGATTTGCGCTTCTCATCTTGCAACATCTGACGCACTGCAAATCCACCTTCTCCAGTGAGAACGATTCCAGCGCGTCCAACGCTGCGATGCACCATATCCTGCTGACGATTTACAGCAACTGCAGGGGTTGTTGTCCAGCCCTTACGAATCGCCATGAGAACGCTAGCTCCAGCGCCCATCTGTCCTTCAATATTTGCATATGCGGCAGATCCTGCAACACGGGTAAAGAGAAACATTGTCGCAAGTGCCGCAAGAGGTGTTGAGACAAATCCAGCATAGACAGGATGGCCGAAGAAGAATCCAATTGCGATACCGATAACTAACACGAGAATGAAGGTCGCAATGAGTGCGCTACCTATCCAAGGTTTAACAGATGCCGTGATCTTGTAGGCATCGCGGAAGGTCTGAAAACGCGGCTTCTTTATCTTTGCTTCTTTTTTCTTACGCTTGAACATGCGCGTTAGTTTAGGGGAGCGGGGGCGATACCACCAAGACGAACAGGCGCCCAACGCTTCCCTTCATGTGAATCTGGATACTTTTCTTGAACTTGATGGAGCATGGAGATCATTGTTTCTCGCAGCAATTTCTCACCCGCATCGACATCGCTCTGCTTATCGAAATAGAGTGGGGCTCCGAAGGCTACGGTGATAGGGAATTTATTTCGACGAAGATTTCGCTTCACCTTCTTGGTCCAGATTCTCTGTGAACCCCAGACAATTGTTGGAATGACAGGCACTCCGGCGCCCATAGCCAAGCGCACTGCTCCGGTCTTTAGCTCCTTGATTTCGAAGGAGACAGAGATAGTTCCCTCGGGGAAAATGCCGATGATTTCTCCGGATCGAAGTGCGCGAAGCGCTGCGACGAAAGATGCAGTTCCGCTACTACGGTCAACACAAATGTGGTGCATCCCGCGCATCAATGGGCCCGCTAACTTATTGTCGAAGATCTCTTTCTTTGCCATAAATCGAACGTAGCGTTTTGCAGGTAGTGCGGCAGTACCGGCCAGTGCAAAGTCGAAGTATCCAACGTGATTGATTGCTAAGACCGCTCCGCCTTCGCGAGGAATATATTCAACGCCTTCGAAATCAAATTTGAGCCCTAGGTACTTCCAAAACAATTTGATCGCACCAATTACTGGTGGATAGACAAGATCAGCCACGTTTCTCCTGAGCCTGCTTGTAGAGACGGCCGGCGCGGTAAGAACTTCTTACTAGCGGACCGCTCATGACCCCACTGAAGCCAATATCCTCAGCTTCCTTTGCAAGTTCGACAAACTCATGGGGCTTTACCCAACGCTCGACTGGGTGGTGCTTATTTGTTGGGCGAAGGTATTGAGTAATGGTGATGAGATCGCAACCTGAAGCATGTAAATCAACGAGAGCTTGAGAAATCTCTTCACGTGTTTCGCCGAGACCGAGAATCAAATTCGATTTTGTAATCAAACCAAATTCTCGAGCCTGAGTAATCACGTTGAGAGAGCGTTCATATGTAAATGCTGGGCGAATCTGCTTGAAGATCCTTGGAACTGTTTCAAGATTATGTGCAAAGACTTCAGGTCGTGTTTCAAATACTTCATTGAGAAGGATTGGATTTCCGCTGAAATCTGGGGCGAGCATTTCGACGCCTGTACCGGGATTTAGCTCATGAACTTTGCGGATAGTCTCTGCATATAACCAAGCACCTTCATCTTCGAGGTCATCTCTTGTTACACCAGTAATTGTTGCGTACTTCAAACCCATCGCCTGAACAGATTCAGCAACTCTGCGTGGTTCATCGCGATCTAACTCATCTGGTTTACCAGTATCGATATTGCAGAAATCGCAACGCCGCGTGCAACGGTCTCCACCAATCAAGAATGTTGCCTCCTTATCTTCCCAACACTCGAAGATATTTGGACAAGCTGCTTCTTGGCAGACGGTATGCAAACCTTCTGTCTTTACCAAAGAGCGAAGGCGGGTGTATTCAGGGCCCATATTGGCGCGAGTCTTAATCCACTCAGGTTTACGTTCAATCGGTGTTTCAGTATTGCGGGCTTCGATACGAAGTAGCTTGCGACCCTCTGGTGCGATAGTCATACGCTCACCTTCGATAAAGTTGAAGAAACTATTCTCTCCACAACAGGCATTACCTCAATAATATCGATATCTCGCCCTAACTCTGTACGTAAGGAAGTTACCTCAGCATCGGCAATCCCACACGGGATGATCTTGGAAAAGGCGGCTAAATCTGGGTTTACATTAAGGGCAAATCCATGCATCGTCACTCCAGATGCAACGCGGATGCCGATAGCGGCAATCTTTCTTTCGCCACGCGAATCTTGCATCCAGACTCCTGAACGACCAGAGATTCTGGTGGAAGCAATTCCAAAGTGAGCGCATACCTCAATCAGTCCAGCTTCAATCTCTCGAACAAATCCAACTAGTTCATGGGGGTTAGCCAATTTAATGATTGGGTAGCCGACCAGTTGACCTGGGCCATGCCAGGTAATTTTCCCACCTCTATCAACATCAATGACCGGAGTTCCATCACTTGGTCTCTCTTCAGCCGATGTTCGTTTTCCTGCCGTATACGTTGATGGATGCTCAAGAAGGAAGAGTGAATTGCCTGTAACACCGCTGACAACTTGAGAGTGAATTTTTCGCTGTAAATCGAGGGCTGTTAGGTACTCCACAGTTCCAAGACGCTGCACATTGAGAGAGTTAGCTGAAATTTCCGCTCCTTGGGGAACGCTAGCAACAGGCACGGGGACAGCGTAAAGGTAGGCTTGGCGCCTAGCCAATCGCATCTCGCGTCTATCTGCTTGAAAGGTATGAAATCTCCATGTCTCTGGCCTCAACCCGAAAGAACCGCAAACCCTTTGCCCTAGCAATGCTCGTGGTCATCAGCTGGTTCATCATCACCGGCTTCTTTGGCCCACTCTTCGGCAAGCTCACTTCGGTTCAGGAGAATAACAACTCCTCATTCTTGCCAAAGGGCGCAGAGGCGACCCAAGCAGCTGATCTCATTGAGGGATTTTCAGCGGATTCTTTCCTCTCTTTCCCGACTTTGATTCTCTTTGAAGGAAAGGTGACCCCTGAGAACCTTGCTGCAATTAATGCGCATATGGCAGGTGTCGGCTCGCTCGCTATAGGAGATACAGATAAGAAAATTTCGGATTACATCGCACCCGATCAGGTAATTTCAGTATTCCCATCGGAAGATGGAAAAGCGATTCTTGCAAATGTGCCATTAGATGGAAATGCAATCTCGGAGTTACTGCCTAACGATGAACCAGTCCTTCCTGCAATAGTTGAAGCACTTCGCGAAGATGTAAAACCATTGGCGGATGCAAATGGAGTCAGTCATTATGTAACGGGGCCAGCGGGCTTGTTAGGTGACCTCTTTGGTGCATTTGGTGGAATCGATTCAACCCTTCTGCTTACTACGCTCGCTGTCGTTGCGGTCATTTTGATTGTTGTCTATCGCTCTCCAGTGCTCTGGATCATTCCGCTGCTCTCATCGTTATTTGCACTGTCAACCGCTGGTGGAATTGTCTATCTCTTGGCAAAGGCAGACATCATTGATGTCGATGGTCAATCTCAGGGAATTCTCTCAGTTCTGGTTATTGGTGCTGCAACCGATTACGCACTCTTGTTAATTGCACGATATAGAGAAGAGCTACATCATCATGAGAATCGCTTCGATGCGATGCGAGCTGCCTATAAAGGTGTGTGGGAGCCAATCCTTGCATCTGGTTCAACGGTTGCGATTGCTCTCATGGTTCTGCTCTTCAGCCAGTTAACAAATACTGCTGGCCTAGGCCCAATTGGTGCAATCGGAATTGTTGTTTCGATGATTACGATTTTAACTTTACTTCCTGCACTACTTCTTCTCTTTGGTCGCTGGATCTTCTGGCCACGCGTTCCAAAGAATGATGGCGATGACCACGTCCTTGAGGGAATGTGGTCAAAGGTTGGGGCTGGTATTGGACGAAATCCACGTAAGGCATGGGTTATTTCAGGCACAGTCCTTCTACTCTTCGCCTTTGCATCCACAACCTTGAAGGCAGATGGAATTGGAACTGTCGACACCTTCACTGGAAAACCAGAATCAGTTGTTGGACAGAAATTACTCCTTAAGCACTTCCCAGGTGGTGAAGGAGATCCAACTCAAGTCGTAGTGAGCGCCGACAAGATTGAAGCAGTAACAGCTGCGCTTACTGGTGCTCCAGGAGTTTCATCAATTACTCCAGCACTAGATGGTCTTCCTATCCCAGGACAACCAGTGCCAGAGGTAAAGATTGTCGATAACAAGGCAATCCTCAATGTAACTTTGGATGCAGCTCCAGATAGCGTCGAAGCGGGAAATGATATTCCTGAGTTACGGCGTTTAGCGAAGGCTGCTGACTCAACTGCGCTCATCGGCGGCACAAGTGCTGTTTATTACGATGTCCGACAAGCTAATAATCGAGATAACAGAGTGATTATTCCAATCATTCTCCTTGTCATCACTTTGATTCTAGGAGTTCTCCTGCGAAGCATTCTGAGTGCAATTGTTCTGCTCGGAACTGTTGTTCTCTCATACTTTGCAACGCTCGGAGTCTCTGCTCTGGTCTTTAACCATGTATTCGGTTTTGCAGGCGGAGATAACTCATTCCCACTCTTCGCCTTTATCTTCCTAGTTGCACTCGGCATTGATTACAACATCTTCTTGATGTCTCGTGTACGTGAAGAGTCGCAGAAGATTGGTACTCGAGCAGGCGTGATCAAGGGCCTTACAGTGACAGGTTCAGTTATTACTTCTGCAGGAATTGTTCTTGCAGCCACCTTTGCTGTGCTCGGCCTTCTGCCACTTGTTCCACTTGCGCAACTAGGCTTTGCTGTCGCCTTTGGTGTTCTTCTAGACACAATCATCGTTCGATCAATCTTGGTACCAGCTCTCGTGCATGAGATCGGACCGAAGATTTGGTGGCCTTCTAAGCTCCAAAATAAGTAAGCCTTCATGAAAGTTGGCACACGTTAATGTCAGATAAGCCAGTCGTTGTCATTGGTGGGGGATTGGCTGGGTTGAGCGCTGCACTGACTCTGCAAGAGGCAGGGCGTGATGTTGAGGTATTTGAGGGCAGCGATCGCGTAGGTGGTCGAGTCGCCACAGACCATATCGATGGTTTTACTCTCGACCGAGGATTTCAACTGATCAATGCCCGGTATCCCGAGATAGAAAGACTTGATCTTCTTCGTGAATTAGATTTCCAGATTGCCAGTCGCTCTGTCGACATTTCGCTAGGAGATAAACGCTATTCACTCAGCGATCCTCGCAGCAATCCCGTGAGTGCGCTGCACTCTCGCACAGGTACCTTGATTGAGAAGTTGAAATTTGCGTCGTATCTATTCTCTTCATCTAGTAACGAGAAATCTGTCGGGCAAGAGCTAGAAGATCTTGGAAGTCTCTATACGCGAGTGCTTCGGCCATTCTTGAGCGGCGTATTCCTTGCAGACCCGAACCTGATTAGCGCAGTACAAGGAAGAGAACTTATACGTTCCTTTATCTCTGGAAAACCTGGGCTACCTCGATTGGGTGCTGGAGCACTTCCTCAACTTCTTGCTAAGAGAGTTAACTCCATCAGCCTTAACTCTCAGGTTGATTCACTTGCTCAATTTTCTGGTCGCACAATAATCGTTGCAACAGATCTCACCACCTCAGCCCAACTTCTTGATATTCCAAATGTACCGAAATTGGCTTCAAGCATCACCTGGTATCACGAGGTTCCAGCTGATCTCACTGCATCCAATCAATTACTTCTCGATGGAGAAAATCGTGGCCCTGTTGTGAACTCAATCGTAATTTCAAATTTCATATCAACCTATGCGCCCGTTGGAAGATCTCTTTTATCTACAACCACTATCGGTTACACATCTGAATCTGAAGTACGTAGGCATCTCTCACTCATGTGGGGAGCCGAAACTCATGCATGGCCGCTTATCGCCAAATATGAAATCCCTAAATCACTTCCGATTTTCTCCCCGATGTCTGCACCGGCATCATCGTCTAAGGTGAGTGAAGGTATTTACGTAGCCGGAGATTTCAGAACAGCAGCTTCCCAAAATGGAGCTTTGCTATCAGGGCGCCTTGCAGCGCAAGAGTTACTCCTCGATTAAGGCGCTCAGAGCGGAAGTCACATGTGGGTAATCCCATGTGAATCCAGAGTCTGTAAGAACTTGTGGAACAACCTTCTTACTTCCAAGAATTTCACTTGAAAATCCACCGAGTGCAATCTTCAGTGCAATTGCAGGAGCTGGGAATAGAGCTGGTCGTCGCATTGCGCGAGCTAGGGCTGAGGTAAATTCTTGATTTGTTACTGGGTTCGGTGCAGTGAGGTTGACCGGTCCTTCAATTTTGCTCTCGATAATATAAGAGATGGCACGTATTACATCGTGGAGAGTGATCCAGGACCACCATTGTTTTCCAGAACCTAACTTGCCACCGAGTCCAAGACGAAAGAGTGGAAGCATCTTTCCTAAAGCTCCGCCCGTTGGGTCAAGCACTAAACCTGTTCTGATCTTTACCGTTCTTACTGAGCCAGCGAGATCTGCCGCTGCTTCCCATTCGCGACAGACAGCCGCTAAGAAGTCATCGCCAACACGATCGTTTTCAACAACGGCTCGGTTTCCAGATTCTCCATACCAACCTATTGCGCTAGCGGAGATAAAGAGTTGTGGTTGAACTTCGGCAACGGCCTTTGCAATGGCAGTTGTGCCGAGCAATCTAGAATTCAGAATCTCAGATTTGTATTTCTTACTCCAACGCTTGTCGCCAACGCCAACGCCGGCAAGGTGAATAACAACATCGACTCCACGTAGGGCTTCGATATCTACATATCCAGTTTGAGGATCCCATTGGATTTCATCGGGAGCTACAACTGCTCGTCGAACGAGTCTCTGAACAGTATGACCCTCAGCCTTTAAATGCCCTACGAGTGCTGTACCGATGAGCCCTGAAGCTCCGGTTATTGCAATTCTTTGATGCGCTGACATCGAATTAAAGACCTAAATCAGATTCGAATGCTCCACCTTCAAGGCGTTCCTTCAGCGTCACTAAGAATCTTGCTGCATCTGCACCATCGACAACGCGATGATCGTAGGAAAGTCCGAGGTAGACCATGGAGCGAATCGCAATGGTTTCTCCACCATCTTCACCCTTAACAACCATTGGTCGCTTTACAACTGCGCCGAGTCCAAGAATTGCAACCTGTGGTTGATTAATGATTGGAGTGTCGAATAAAGCACCACGTGAACCCGTATTAGTCAGAGTAAATGTTCCGCCACCGAGTTCATCAGGAGTTACCTTGTTATCGCGTGTACGTGCTGCAAGATCTGCAATCTTTCGCGCAACGCCACCCATGTTGAGGTCACCAGCATTGTGAATAACTGGAACCAGAAGTCCGCGCTCTGTATCTACTGCAACCCCTAGGTGTTCTGCTCCGTGATAAATGATCTGGTCACCTTCAACGGATGAGTTAAGAACTGGGTGCTGCTTCAACGCTTCGCACACAGCAACTGCGAAGAATGGAAGGAATGAGAGTTTGACGCCTTCGCGTGCTTCAAATGTCGCCTTTGAGCGATCGCGCAAACGAGCAATCTTTGTGACATCGACTTCAATAACTGTTGTTAATTGAGCAGAAACTTGAAGTGATTCCACCATGCGAGCTGCAATGACCTTACGCAAACGCGACATGGTGACTGTTGTTCCACGAAGTGGAGATGCAACGGGAGCTGCAGGACGTGCTGCAGGAGCAGAAGCTGCAACTGGCGCGCTCTGTGATGGCGCGGAAGCAGGCTTTGCAGCGATGACATCTTCCTTGCGAATACGTCCACCAATGCCTGAGCCGCGAACAGTTGAAAGATTGACACCAAGATCATTAGCTAACTTGCGAACGATCGGTGTTACATAAGCATCTGCTGGTTGTGTAACAGGTGCTGCAGGAATCGCAACTGGAGGAGCTACAGGTGCAGGCGCTGGGGTTGAAGGAACTGCGACTGGAGTAGATGGTTGAGCTGGAACCTGTGCCACCGGAACCTGAGCAATTGGCTCGGACACCGCAGGTGCGGCAACAACTGGTGCAGGCGTAGCAATTGAATCAGTTGTTCCGATTAATCCAAGACGAGCACCAACTGCAACAGTTGTATCAACTGCAACATCAATTGCTAAAAGAATTCCTGCAACCGGTGATGGAATCTCTGTATCGACCTTATCTGTAGAAACTTCGAGTAGCGCTTCATCTACCGCAACTGAATCGCCAACGTTCTTCAGCCAACGTGTAACTGTTCCTTCGCTGACAGATTCACCAAGAGCAGGCATTGTGATAACTGTTCCAGCGCCACTTGCAGCAGGTGCTGTGGGTGCTGGGGTTACAGGAACTGCGACTGGTGTAGACGGCTGGGCTGGAACCTGTGCCACCGGAACCTGAGCTATTGGTTCGGACACCACTGGAGCCGAAGCAGAACCATCTGTTGCAATTATTGCTAATTCTGCACCGACTGCAACAGTCTGATCTACTGCAACAACAATCTTTGAGAGAACACCTGCAACAGGAGAAGGAATCTCTGTATCAACTTTATCTGTCGAAACTTCGAGGAGTGGTTCATCGACAGCGACCATATCGCCCTCGTTCTTAAGCCAACGTGTAACTGTTCCTTCACTTACGCTCTCACCGAGAGCTGGCATTGTGACTGAGAATGTCATTTCTATTTCTCCTCTGACTTAACCGTGTGCGTGAAGTGGCTTGCCTGCAAGAGCCATATGAGCTTCGCCCATTGCCTCTGACAGTGTTGGATGTGCATGAACAAGTGGAGCAACATCATCTGCTGATGCTTCCCAGTTAAAGATTAATTGCGCTTCGGCCAAGAGCTCGCCAACTCGCGCACCAACCATATGGATTCCAAGAACAGGGCCATTCTTTTCTGCTACGAGTTTGATAGAACCTGCAGTTTTAAGAATCTGTGCTTTTCCATTTCCAGCTAAGTTGTAATCGAGTTCAACAACATCGTAACCGCGCTCTTTAGCAATCTTTGTTGAGAGTCCAACGGATGCAACCTCTGGCTCAGAGTATGTAACACGTGGGACGCCGTCGTAATTGATTGGACGTGGGTTGAGGCCCGCAATAGTTTCTGCAACGAGGATTCCTTCTTGGAAGCCAACGTGCGCAAGCTGAAGAGTTGGGATGATGTCGCCGACAGCGAAGATTCCAGGAATGTTTGTGCGGCAATGATCATCGACTGTGATGTAGCCACGGTCCATAGCAATGCCAACCTCTTGATATCCCACACCATCTGTTACAGGTCCACGACCAACAGAGACGAGCAAGATTTCTGCAGTGAATTCGCGGCCATCTTCGAGGGTTACTGTGACGCCATTTGCATCGACTTTATGAGATTTAAAGCGGACGCCGAGTTCAAATTTGATCCCACGCTTACGGTATGCGCGCTCGAGAAGCTTGCTCGATGATTCATCTTCGAGGGCAACGAGATGTGGCAGACCTTCAATGATAGTGACATCTGCACCAAATGATTTCCATACAGATGCGAATTCACATCCAATTACGCCGCCACCTAAAACAATCACACTCTTTGGAACATAATCCATCTTTGTTCCGTGATCTGACGTGATCACCTTCGTGCCATCAATATCTAAACCTGGAAGTGTGCGGGCATATGAACCTGTCGCAAGAACAATATTCTTGCCGGTGTACTGGGTTCCATTTACTTCAACTGTGTTATTTGATACCAAGCGACCTTCACCTTCAACGAAGGTAATGTTTCTAGATTTAACGAGTCCTTGGAGCCCCTTGTAGAGACCGGCGATAACGCCATCTTTATAACTATTTACTCCAGCCATATCAATCGAATTAAAAGTTGCGTTGACTCCGAATTGAGCAGATTCTCGAGCGCTATCAGCAATCTCGCCTGAGTGCAGGAGCGCCTTCGTAGGAATACATCCTCGGTGCAAGCAAGTGCCGCCAACCTTGTCCTTCTCGATGAGCGCTACAGTCAGACCTAACTGAGCTCCACGAAGAGCTGCCGCGTATCCGCCGCTGCCACCGCCAAGAACTACAAGATCAAAATTCGACACCGAGTGACTCCCTTAAGCCTGGTCAAGATGATTCATCAACGGGGCTATCTTGCCAGCCTTCGCGCCTCATTACTAACGCACGATAGGGGGCTGATACTCCCAATCTTTCGAGATAGTTGGCTTTAGCCCTGGAAGGCCGCTATCTCAACTAGTGAACGCATTGCGACCCCGGTGCCGCCGACGGGGGTGTAGCCGTGGGCTGCACCTTCATTAAAGGATGGTCCCGCAATATCTAAATGGAGCCATGGCAGCTCATCGGAGATGAACTCTTTCAGGAAGAGGCCAGCAACCAACATTCCACCCATACGTTCTCCAATATTTGCCATATCTGCAATGGGAGAGTCGAGTGATGCGCGAAGTTCCACTGGAAGAGGCATTGGCCAGAAAGATTCTCCTGTTACATGAGTCATCTTTACAAAGTGAGATGAGAACTCTTCATTATTTGTCATAACTGCAGAAGTTCGAGTACCGAGGGCAACTACCTGCGCACCGGTCAGAGTTGCCACATCGATAATTCCGTCGAGATCTTTACTCTCTTGTGCTTTCACAAGAGCATCTCCCAAAACTAAGCGACCTTCAGCATCTGGATTGAGAACTTCAACAGTCTTTCCACCATACATAGTGATGACATCACTTGGACGTGTTGCAGTATCGCTCACCATATTTTCTGCAAGCGGTGCCCATGCCTCGATTGCAAC
>Ga0214163_1000728_pt1 | contig 14894 bp, 16 predicted proteins | sample LakMenepilimnion_2_FD_153001 | JGI IMG/M metagenome (GOLD analysis project Ga0214163, IMG submission 153001) | Freshwater microbial communities from Lake Mendota, WI - Practice 15JUN2010 epilimnion v4 | ecosystem: Environmental > Aquatic > Freshwater > Lake > Epilimnion/Euphotic zone | place... | reverse complement strand
CAACGTTGCTGTTGTGGGTAAGAGCGAAGTGAAGCGGATGCATGAAATGCACTGGATACGGATCGATCGTTACTTCGCAACGTACAGGGATGATTCAGGTAACGATGACCTGGATAATCTCAATGTAGTCTTCATGCCGATGCTGTGTCAGCACTGCGACAATGCGCCTTGCGAAAACGTTTGTCCGGTGAATGCCACCAACCACAGTTCAGAAGGTATCAACCAGATGGCATACAACAGGTGCATCGGTACCCGTTACTGCGCCAACAACTGTCCTTATAAAGTACGTCGCTTTAACTGGGCTGATTATTTGGGTGCGGATAGCTTCGCAGATAATCAGCGTCAAGTGTTGGATGATTCTGTAATGATGATGAACGATGATTTGACGAGGATGGTGCTGAATCCTGATGTTACGGTGAGGTCGAGGGGTGTCATCGAAAAATGCTCATTCTGTATACAGCGCACGCAAGCCGGTAAACTGACCGCGAAGAAAGAGAACAGGCCGCTTGAAACCGGTAAAGATGGAAAGTGGGATGTGAAATCTGCTTGTCAGCAAGCTTGTCCAACCAACGCCATTGTGTTTGGTAACGTGAATGATAAAGCGAGTGATGTTTATAAAGTGAGAATGGAAGAGCAGAAGAACCGTGTGTTCTATGCACTGGAACAACTGCACGCACTGCCTAGTATCAACTATCTCGCGAAAGTGAGGAATACAGACAGGCATGTGGGTGTGGCTGGAGAACATCATGAGACTGCGGCAGCGGAAGGTGTGAAGAAGGAAGAGAAGATGCCAACGGGCCATTAGACAATGTGGCAATGCGGTAATGCGGCAATGAAATACATTTAGATTATTAGACAATAAGATTTTCAAATGAGTTTAGTCAAATACGAATCGCCGATCAGGGAGCCGTTAGTAGATGGGAAAAAGACCTATCACGATGTGACGGAGGATATCTGTCACACGATAGAGGCCAAGCCTACACGGTTATGGTACATCGGATTTTTCATCTCCCTTGCGCTGCTGATGTTTGGTGTGTATTCTGTTTATCGCGAGGTGGTATACGGTATCGGCCAGTGGAACGTGAACCGCACCATCAACTGGGGTTGGGACATCACCAACTTCGTATGGTGGGTAGGTATCGGTCACGCCGGTACACTTATCTCTGCGATCCTCCTGCTGTTCCGCCAGGGATGGAGAACAGGTGTGAACCGTGCGGCAGAAGCGATGACCATCTTTGCGGTAATGTGCGCGGGCCAGTTCCCGATCTTCCACATGGGACGCGTATGGATGGCCTTCTTCACCCTGCCTTATCCCAACACGCGCGGTCCATTATGGCCCAACTACAATTCACCGCTGTTGTGGGACGTATTTGCGATCTCTACTTACTTTACGGTTTCATTATTGTTCTGGTATTCTGGTTTATTGCCTGACCTCGCAACAGTGAGGGATCGTGCAAAGACAAAATTCCGCAAGCATTTTTATGGCATCGCAGCGTTTGGCTGGACGGGTTCCACCAAGCACTGGCAGCGTCATGAAAGTCTTTCACTCGTGTTGGCCGGTTTGAGTACGCCGCTGGTACTTTCGGTTCACACCATCGTATCATTCGACTTCGCCACTTCTGTGATTCCCGGTTGGCACACTACGATCTTCCCGCCTTATTTCGTTGCGGGTGCGATCTTCTCCGGCTTCGCGATGGTGCAAACCCTGATGCTGATCTCCCGAAAGGTGATGAACCTGCAAGACTATATTACGCTGGGTCACATTGAAGCGATGAACAAGGTGATTGTACTAACCGGTTCTATTGTAGGTGTGGCTTACCTGACTGAATTGTTCATGGCCTGGTATAGCCAGGTGCCTTATGAGCAGGATATTTTCTTTAAATACCGTATTGCAGGCGCGTATGGCTGGAGCTATTGGTTGATGATGGCCTGTAATGTGATCTCTCCGCAGCTGTTCTGGTTCAGGAAGCTCCGTAGGAACGTACTGTTCACTTTCATCATGAGTATTGTGGTGAATGTAGGTATGTGGTTTGAGCGTTTCGTGATCATCGTAACCTCTTTGTACCGCGATTACCTTCCTTCTTCATGGTCTATTTACTACAGACCTTCCATTTGGGAGATCGGTTTCTATGTAGGAACCTTCGGTCTGTTCTTTACTTGTTACTTCCTGTTCTCTAAATATTTCCCTGTGATTGCGATTGCTGAGATCAAGCATGTGTTGAAGACAACTGGAGAAAGCTATAAAGAGGATATGAAGGTGTTGGATAAGAAAACGACAGAGGAATTCTACCACGAAACACATCATCATTAATCGAATACGCGTAAAAAACGATACATGGCAGTTAAAAAATTTGTAGTAGGCTGTTTTGATGACGAGAAGGTGTTGTTCCCTGCCGTCTCCAAAGTGAGGAAGGCCGGGTACAAGATCCACGATATCTATACGCCTTTTCCGGTTCACGGACTGGATCACGCGATGGGACTCAGGGAAACCAGTCTGCACACAGCCGGTTTCATTTTTGGTCTTACCGGTACCACCACAGCAGTGAGTTTCATGACCTGGTCTTTTACCAAAGACTGGCCCGTGAATGTGGGTGGTAAGCCCAACTTCGCCTTGCCAGCCTGGATACCGATCGCGTTTGAGTTGACGGTATTGATGGCAGCTGTGGGAATGGTGTTGACCTTTTGCTACCTGTGTCAGCTGGCACCGTTTATTAAGAAGCATCACTTCCACGCAAGGGCTACTGATGATTTGTTTGTGATGGTGATTGAGTGTACTGCCAAGACCAACGAAGCGGAAGTAAAAGAATTCCTGAATAAGGTTGGAGCCAGTGAGATAAATACACAGATCGCAGATGATGGATGGTGGGTTGGCCGTTACGACAGGGACCAGAAATTATACAGGGACGAACAGGTAATCGCATAAAGCATAACCAGACGATGAAAAAATTAACGATCATATCATTTGTGGCCATCATCACGCTGGTGATTGCAGTGGGATGCAGCAATGTGCGGCGCGAACCGGGCAAGGTTTATATGCCTGACATGGCTTATAGCCGCGCTTATGAAACCTATTCTACCAGCCCTGTATTTGTGGACGGGCAGACCAACCGCGAGCCGGTATCCGGAACAGTGAAGCGTGGAGATGCCTATCCATTCCACATTGCAATGGATAAGCCCGGGGATACAGCCAACTATTATGCTTCACGTGCGGTGAGGAATCCTTTACCTGTATTGAACGCAGATGACCTGAAAGAAGCAGAACGTTTATACCTGATCAACTGTGGCATCTGCCATGGCGCGAAACTTGACGGCAATGGTCCATTGTATAATGGCAGTGATGGTCCTTATCCAGCGAAGCCTGCAACCCTGGTTGGGGATGCGAAGTATGAAGCGATGCCAGAGGGGCAGATGTATTATAGCACAACCTATGGTAAGAACCTGATGGGAAGTTATGCCTCACAATTGCAGCCAAAGCAGCGCTGGATGGTGATCGCTTATATTAAGAGCAAACAGGCTAAACCTGCAGCGGCAGCGGCGCCTGCGGCAGTGGCTGATTCAACAGCAAAGAAATAACCAATTCATTCAGAAAGTATTAATAAGATCCGATGATCAAGCAACAATTTGAAGCAACGCCGGGATATAAGAAATGGACCATGGGCCTATTGGCCGTAGGTGCATTGGCCTTAGTAGCCGGTATTTTCTTCCTGGCCTTCAGTAAGGATGAACACGCACAGACCCGTTTCTGGGCCGTGCTGCTGCAAAACAGTACCTTCTTCCTCCTGATCACCAACGCAAGCATGTTCTTTATTTGTGTGACCACCATGGCCATGGGCGGCTGGCAGGTAGCTTTCAGGCGCGTTCCTGAAGCCATCTCTACGCTGGTGCCGGTGTTCTCTGTGTTGGCTTTAATCGTTTTCCTCGGTATCATTTTCGGTCATCAACACCATATCTACCATTGGCTGGATAAGGAGCATGTGGAGCACGATCCCATCCTGAAAGGTAAGAGCGGGTTCCTTAATCCGGTATTCTTCCTGGGCTGGACCGTTCTGACCCTTGGCGTGTGGAGTTTTGTAGGTAAGAAGATGAGGGACCTGAGCAACGAAGCAGATGAGCCGATGGATCATGAGGCAGGTAAGGCTTACATCAAAAAAAATACCGTTTGGGCATCCGTGTTCCTGATCTTCTTCGGTTTGACCGTAGGATCAACCATTCCCTGGCTTTGGCTGATGAGTATTGATACGCATTGGTATTCTACCATGTACAGCTGGTACACTTTCGCCAGTACTTTCGTTTCTGGAATGGCTTTAGTAGCTTTATACGTCATTTATCTCAAGAACAACGACTACCTCGAATACACGACGGACGAGCAGCTGCACGATGTGGGCAAGTTCATGTTCGCGTTTTCCATCTTCTGGACCTATCTCTGGTATTCCCAGTTCATGCTGATCTGGTATGCCAACATCCCGGAAGAAACGGTTTATTTCAAGCCAAGGGTGCAAGGTATCTATAAAGGTGTCTTCTTCCTTAACCTGATTGTAAACTTCCTCTTACCGTTCTTGTTATTAATGAGGAGAGGTTCAAAACGGAATTACACCACGGTGGTATTTGTTGCCGTTCTGATCATTCTTGGACACTGGGTGGATTTTTACCAGATGGTAATGCCCGGCAGTGTGGGTGAACACTTTAGCCTTGGTTGGTTTGAATTTGGTATTCTTGCCCTGTATGCAGGACTGATCATGCATTTCGTGGGTAAGGGACTGGCCAGCAAACCATTGGTTGCGGTAAACCATCCGTTTATGAAAGAGAGTATTATTCATCATACTTAATTAAACTACAGAATAGATGTCAGGTTTTTTTATCCTAGCAATCCTCGCACTAGCCTTTCTGGTGGTCTTCCAGATCGCTAAAGCGAGTGAATATGTGTCTGTCCTGAAAGGTGAGGAGAAGACATTTCTGCAGAACAACCGGATCAATGCCTTTCTTTTCATTGTATTCCTCGTTGCTGGACTCGTCGGCGTATGGTATTGCAATGAATTGTATTATGGTAAGACCCTGTTTGTTCAGCCTTCTGCTTCAGAACACGGAGAGAAGATCGATAAGATGATGTGGATTACCCTCGCAGTAACCGGTGTGGTGTTCTTCATGACCCAGATCCTGCTGTTTTGGTTTGCCTACAAATACCAGTATTCTGAGAAAAGGAAAGTGTTTTATTACCCGCACAACAACAAGCTTGAGGTGATCTGGACGGTGGTACCCGCCATCTTCCTGACTGTTCTGGTAGGGTTCGGCTTGTATTATTGGTTTGGCATTACCAAGGAAGCGCCCGAGGGTTCCCAGGTAGTTGAGATCACAGGTAAGCAATTTAACTGGTTGATTCGTTACCCTGGTAAGGATGCGGTGTTGGGTAGAAAGAACTACAGGCTCACCAATGCTTCTGAAGGTAATGCATTGGGTGTGGATTGGGAAGATGCATCCAGTCATGATGACATCGAAGCCACAGAAGTGCACCTTGTTGTAAACAAACCGGTAAAATTTGTGATCAACGCGCAGGATGTGATCCATGATGTGGGTTTACCCCATTTCCGCCTGAAGATGGATGCTGTTCCGGGTATCCCTACCACCATCTGGTTCACGCCTAAGTATACTACTGCTAAAATGAAGGAGATCACTGGCAATAAGGATTTCGTTTACGAGATCTCTTGCGACCAGATGTGCGGTTCAGGTCACTATTCCATGAAAGGAATCATTGTGGTGGAAACGCAGGAAGAGTATAACAAGTGGCTGGCTGATAAGAAGCCACAGTATGTAACCGTCATGGAAGGAAAGAAAACACCAGTAGCTGCGGCAGATTCTGCAACAGCAAAGCCCATTGCAGCGTTATCTAAATAATTAATCGAACTGAAAATATAATCTGATGAGCGAAGCCACTATTCAAGGACAAAGTGCAATCGGAAAAGTAGCACATGATCATGGTCATGCAGATCATCATGACCATCAACATCACGAAGAGTCATTTATCTCTAAGTATGTGTTCAGCCAGGATCATAAGATGATCGCGAAACAGTTCCTGATCACCGGTATGATCTGGGCCATCATTGGTGGCTTATTCTCTGTGTTGTTCCGTTTGCAACTCGGCTATCCGGATGCAACCTTCCCCTTCCTGGAAGACATTTTCGGGAAATGGGCACAGGGCGGTAAGATCAGTCCTGATTTCTACTATGCACTGGTAACCATGCACGGAACCATCCTGGTATTCTTTGTATTGACTGCCGGTTTGAGCGGAACCTTTGCGAACCTGCTCATTCCTTTACAGATCGGTGCAAGGGATATGGCGTCTCCGATGTTGAACATGTTATCTTACTGGTTCTTCTTTGGTGCATCTATTGTGATGTTCGCTTCCCTTTTCGTACAGACTGGTCCTGCAGCAGGTGGTTGGACGATCTATCCCCCGTTAAGCGCACTGGGCCAGGCATCTGAAGGATCCAAGATTGGCATGGACCTCTGGTTGGTGTCGATGGCATTGTTCATTGTATCATCACTCCTGGGTGGCTTGAACTATATCTCTACCATCCTCAACATGCGTACCAAAGGAATGAGCATGACGAGGTTGCCCCTGACGGTATGGGCTTTGTTCTTTACCGCGGTATTAGGTGTATTGAGTTTCCCTGTGTTGTTGTCTGGCGCGATCCTGTTGTTGTTCGACAGGAACCTCGGCACCAGCTTCTATCTTTCTGACATCGTGGTGAAAGGAGAGATCCTTCCCAACGAAGGAGGTAGTGCCATCCTGTTCCAGCACTTGTTCTGGTTCCTTGGTCACCCCGAAGTATATATCATCCTGCTCCCAGCCATGGGCATGGTTTCTGAGGTGATGAGTGTGAATGCACGCAAACCTATCTTCGGATACCTCGCGATGATCGTTTCGCTGTTTGCGATCACCATCCTGGCGTTCCTGGTATGGGCACACCATATGTTTGTCACCGGATTGAATCCGTTCCTGGGTGCATTCTTTGTATTGCTGACCCTGTTGATCGCGATCCCATCGGCAGTAAAAGTATTCAACTGGTTAACTACCATCTGGAGAGGTAATCTTCGTTTCACACCGGCTATGCTCTATGCAATCGGTTTTGTGAGCCTGTTCATCTCTGGTGGTCTTACAGGTATCTTCCTCGGTAACTCTACCCTGGATCTTCACCTGCACGATACGTATTTTGTTGTGGCGCACTTCCACATTGTAATGGGTGTTGCGTCATTCTTCGGCATGTTCGCGGGTCTTAACCATTGGTTCCCCAAAATGTACGGCAGGTATATGAATAATACCATGGCATACATTCACTTCTGGGTGACGCTGGCGGGTGCATATCTGATCTTCTGGCCAATGCACTACCAGGGTTTTGCGGGTATGCCTCGCCGTTACTATGATTATTCAAACTGGGAGAGTTTCAAACAGTTTGTTGAGCTGAACAGATTCATCAGCACCGTAGCGATGATTGTGTTTGCAGCACAGCTGTTGCTGGTATTCAACTTCTTCTATTCTATTTTCAAGGGCAGGAAGCTGAAGACAGAAAACCCATGGGGCGCAGCAACATTGGAATGGACAACGCCTGTCAATCCTGGTCACGGTAACTGGCCTGGTGAGATTCCTGAGGTTCATCGTTGGGCATATGATTATGGTAAGGACGGAAGGGATTTCATCCCCCAGACTGAGCCGGTAGGTCCAAATGAATCACATCATTAAAACCGTTCGTCTCCGGACGAAACAGATATTTGACAACAGTGAATGATAAAGAAGGAGCGACGCAGGTAAACCCTGTGAAGCAGAAGTTGAAGGATTATGGCCAGCTGATGAAGTTTACTTTAAGCTTTACGGTGGTATTTTCCTCAGTGGTATGTTACTTGCTCGCGCCAAACATTTCATTCTACTGGCCATCAGTTCTTTTACTTTTTGCAGCAGGTATGCTGATCACCGGATCAGCCAATGCCATCAACCAGGTAGTGGAGAAGGATACCGATGCACTGATGAAGCGCACCGCTAGCCGGCCTGTAGCTGCCGGAAGGATGAGTGTAGATGAAGGCTGGACCTTCGCATTGATCGCCGGCGCGGTAGGCGTGATCATGATGGGGTATTATTTCAACTGGCTTTCCGCAGGGCTCTCGGCTTTTAGCCTTTTCCTGTATGCCTTTGTCTATACGCCATTGAAGAAGAAACACTCCATTGCCGTACTGGTAGGCGGGATTCCCGGAGCGCTTCCCTGCCTGATCGGCTGGGTAGCAGGAACGGGTGAACTGAGCATCGGAGGTTGGATCCTTTTTGCGATCCAGTTCTTCTGGCAGTTCCCGCATTTCTGGGCAATCGCCTGGGTGGCGTATAACGACTATGCGCGTGCCGGGTTTAAGTTGCTTCCAGATAAGGGCGGACCAACCAAGTATGCAGCGGTGCAGGCCTTATTGTATTCCGTGATCCTGATTCCCCTGGGCATGCTTCCCTGGGCCTGGAGCATGACGGGTTGGGTATCGCTGATCATTGTTGCTTTGGCAAACCTGTTCATGATCGTGCAGTGCGTCAGGCTCTACCGGGACATGGATGTGAAGGCTGCAAGAAGGGTTATGTTTAGTTCGTATATCTATCTGCCAGTGGTTTTGATTGCACTGTTGGGAGACAAATTATAGAGATTGAGAGATTTGAAATTATGCAAGCAGTGAGTGAACAACAGCGAAAGAAAATACATCCCCATAAGTTTACCCTTTGGGTGGCCATCGGGAGTATTCTGATGATGTTTGCAGGGTTGACGAGTGCCTACATCGTAAAGCGAGCACAGGCGAACTGGGCATTGCTGGAGATACCCAAGGCATTCTGGATCTCAACCGTGGTGATTCTGGCAAGTTCATTGACGGCTTATCTTGCGCAGAAAGCATTTAAGGAGCGTCAAATGCTGAGGTACAGGCAGATGCTGGGCATCACTGCACTCTTAGGACTGGCTTTCCTGATCTTGCAGATCGTAGGCTTTACAGCCTTAACGAAGCAGGATATTAAACTGGTAGGTGCAGGATCAAATGCCTCTTTCAGTTTTCTGCTGGCCATCGCATCGCTGCATGGTCTGCACGTACTGGGAGGTGTAGTTGCGTTTTTCGTGATGTATGTCAGGTCGAGAAATGCAAAGATTCGAAACTATAATCCGGTGCCCATCGAGGTGGCGTCAACCTACTGGCATTTTGTAGACCTGTTATGGATTTACCTGATCATCTTTTTCAGTTTAATGAAGTAACCGGAAAAATTAGAACCCAAAACAAGAAACAATAGAAAATGGCAACAGCAGCAACATCGGATATCAAATGGTGGGCAGGGGGTAGAAGCCCTTTCAACATGGAGTATGGTAAACTGATGATGTGGTACTTCCTGATGAGTGACGCGTTCACCTTCGGGGCATTCCTCATCTCTTACGGTACCATCCGTTTCAGCCAGAATTACTGGCCTGATCCTAACCATGTATTCAATGCCTTCCCATTTGCCGGACATGCCAACCTTCCACTGGCTTTTGTGAGCTTGATGACCTTCATCCTCATCATTTCTTCCGTTACTATGGTGCTGGCTGTGCATGCAGGACACCACATGGACCGCAAAGGAGTGATCAAGTGGATGATCTGGACCATCGTTGGCGGTATTGCCTTCTTGGGCTGCCAGGCCTGGGAGTGGACGCACCTGATCACCGGACATCATCCCGTGTTGATTGATGGCGTAGTGCAAGAGATCGGAACTACGGTTAGCCGCAACCCCTGGGGTCCTGATGTAACAGGAATGATGCACGATGGCATGCAGGTGACCAAAACAGGTCCGGTTGCTTTCGGCGGATATTTCTTCGGCATCACTGGTTTCCACGGCTTTCACGTATTGTCTGGTGTGGTGATCAACATTATCATGCTGATCATGACACTGAATGGCACATTCGATAGGCGCGGGCATTACCAGATGATCGAAAAGGCTGGATTGTACTGGCACTTTGTGGACCTGGTATGGGTATTCGTATTCCTTTGTTTCTACCTGATCTGATCAAAAACAACCAAAAGATATTTTCATCATGCAGCACTCATCCAATACACATTCACCGGAAGTAACCTTCCATCATGCTCCCGGAGATTCAGCAAGCACGATAAAGAAGATTGTTCGTACTACAGTTATATTGTCAGTGATCACCTTGATTGAACTGGCCCTGGGCTTCGGTATTTACATGCTTCATAAAAATCCCGATCCAAGTCATGCACTGATCCTCTTTATCAAAGGTGTGATCGTGATCCTTTCACTGTTGAAAGCGTTCTACATCGTGGGTGTATTCATGCACCTGGGTGATGAAGTGAGGAATATGATTTTGACGATCGTGATTCCGTTGATGCTCTTCATCTGGTTTATCGCGGCTTTCCTTTGGGATGGTAACGCATGGAGAAACCTTCGCAACACTGAAGCTGGTCATAAGCCCTATCAGGAGCAGGTGACCAAGCCCGTTGATGCGAAGAAACCCGGCGGAGTTGAGTAATGATAAATAATTAAAAAAATATAGAAATGTCCCGGCAATCGTTCGGGACATTTTACTTTTGCATTATGAATAGCAAGACGTTGGCAGCCATTGGTGTGGCCGTGGTCATTCCCCTCATTTCATACTTTATTGTCAACCGCCTCAGCACCTCAGCCGTGGTGATGCCGAAGAGATATTTCTATGATACCGTAGTTGCTGTCACCAAGGATGGCAAGTCCACTATGGATACGGTGTGGCACAAGGTCAAGGATGTTAGACTGACCAATCAGTTTGGTAAAGAGGTGTCCATCAATGAAGGTGATTGGAAGAACAAAATCATCATCGTTGATTTCTTTTTCACTGCCTGTCCTTCTATCTGCCCCAAACTCACCAGGAGTATGAAACGCATCCAGGATGATTTCAATAAAACCGATACGGTATTGCGCTTCGTATCTTACACCGTTGATCCGGAAAGGGATTCCGCAGCTAAGCTCAAAGCATATGGCGATAAATATGGTATCAACCATGATACCTGGTGGATGCTGACGGGAGACAGGAATGCGATTTATAATCTTGCACTAAAAGAGTATAAAGCGAACATTGCAGATACAGAAATTGTTGATACTGGGTTCGTTCATACACCTCTTTTTTTCTTACTGGATAAAGATCGCGTAGTAAGGGGTTGGTACAGTGGATTAGACAGTACGCATCTGGACAGACTGATGAACGACGTGGTGTTGTTGACCCTTGAAAAAGACAAGAAGAAAAAACGAAACCTGTTTAGAAAATAAGCTCATGATGCAAGCAACGATTCAGAAAAACGACGGTACAGCCAAAGGATTGATCTTTACCGCATCCGCAGTGGTGTTTATAGCTGTAGTGATCCTGTCAAAGGTGAAACTGGAAGTGGACCTAGGATTCAATGTGCATGTATTTGCCACCATCAATGCGGTCATTAATTCAATGGTATCAGTGTTACTGATCGCTGGACTGGTGGCCATTAAGCGTGGTAACCAATTGCTGCACCGGAACATCATGTTCAGTGCCATGGCGCTTTCGGTTTTGTTTTTATTGTCTTACATCGCACACCATCTTTTATCCGGCGATACCAAATTTGGTGGCGAAGGCGCCATCCGTTACGTGTATTTCTTTATCCTAATCACCCATATTTTTTTGGCTGCAGTGATCCTGCCGTTTATTCTTTTCACGGCATATCGGGGTCTTACTGGTGAATGGCCCGCGCATCGGAAGATTGCTAAGATCACGTGGCCTATTTGGCTGTATGTGAGTGTGACGGGGGTGGTGGTTTATTTGATGATTTCCCCTTATTATAGCAATTAGCAATTTGCAATTGACAATTGGCAATTGGCACTGGTTTATAGTAGATTAGATTTTTGTTTTAGGAAATTCGTAATCTCATTTAATAGTAAGGGAGAGAGGGTTTGTTGTATGATTGAATACTCCGCTGAACTGCCCGTGCCCGCTTCCTGGAAAAGATGATTGAGGTTGGGTAATTCTTTGATCACATATTTTTTGTTTCCCCCTTTCTTGAGGGCTTTTTCAATGGCAGGCAGATTTTGTGGTGCCCATACCTGGAGGTCTTTGGTTCCATTCAAGGCTAAAACAGGAACCTTCACTTTCTCAAGGGAAGTAGCTGGGTCATAACTTAGAAAATACCGAAACCATGGCGTAGTCATGGTTGAAAATTGTTTTGCATACTGTTCAGCTGATACTATTTTCCTGACACTGTCCGGCAATTCCGTATAAGATCTTTTTGCATACGCCCAGTAAGCAGACATCATCACGGCAGAATCTCCCTGCATGGAAAGTATATCGATGGCATCCCTTGTTTGCTTTACCTGCTTGGCGATATCTGAAGTTGGCATACCCGCTGCTTTATTAAGCAGCTCAATCTGAAGCAGTAGTACATCTTTACCGGGTACGCCAGGACCAGCCATCAACACAATGAAACCCACATCTTTATTCCTCGCGGCAACCATCGGCGCAATCAATCCTCCCTCAGAATGACCGATCAAACCAATTTTCTTAGGATTGAATTCCTTTCGTGTTTTCAAGTAAGCTACAGCTGCTTCCACATCATTGGCAAAATCGGCCGAGGTGGCTGTCGCAAAATCACCCTTCGACTGTGCTACGCCACGATCATCGTATCTGAGCACTGCAATACCATTTCTCGTGAGGTGATCAGCCAGAACAAGAAAGGGTTTGTGGCCCATGAGTTCTTCATTTCTGTTCTGTGGGCCACTTCCGGAGATCAGCACTACAACGGGAAAACCACTTCCTTCTGACGGCATCGTTAGTGTTCCGGCTAAGGAAATATTGTCCCGCGTATTCGTAAATGTGATGTCTTCAGATTTGTAAGGGAACGGTGGTTTGGGTTCCTGCGGACGTGCGGGCATGAACTTCTCCAGTTTTTCCCTGGTAAAATTTAGCGGGATGGCCTGACCACCCTGAACAAATACACCTGTGATGGTCTCATCCTTGAGGGTGCCTTTATACTCAATATTGGCGATGGTTGTTTTTAAGTGAATGTTATTCCCGTCTGTTTTGAACCATTCAAAAGGAAGCTGCGTGTTTCCCTGGTCAACACTGATGAGTTTCCCGGTATAACCTGCATCGGTTTGGGTAACGTCCATGGTTAGCCGAAGTTGTGAACCGCCAGCCTTCAGCATCCCATACCATTGTCCGGAAAATGATTGTGCAAACGCACAAAAGCTTATCAGGAAGGCTGTTGATAGGGTTAGCATTTTTTTCATATCGATAGTTCTTTTGAAGGGTCCCAGAATAAAGTTTTAAAGTCTACAACGGTATCATTTTTCACCTGTATCTTTTCTTTCTGTAACAACTCTTCCATTAAAGCAGGTGTAGCGAAATGATGTTTGCCTGTAAGCATGCCGTTGCGGTTCACCACGCGATGTGCAGGCACCTTCGGCTTTACGGTATGTGCGGCATTCATGGCCCAGCCCACCATCCTTGCAGACAGGCGGGTGCCCAGGTATGACGCAATGGCTCCATAGGAGCTTACCCTTCCTTTGGGAATCTGGCGGACTACATCATAAACGTCAGTGAAAAATGAATGCTCAGTGGGGCTGTTTTTTTTGGCCATCCTTTTGCTTTTTGATCAACTCCATGCGCCTGGGTTCCGGTACATTAAGGTAATCAAAAGGACAGTGCTTGCAACCATTGCCGCAGCAAAAACCCCTTTCCAGATGATATCGTTCCGTAAGAACCATATAACCAACATCATTGTAGTAAAAATCGATCCCTTCTTTCAGTTGCTTTTTCATCCGGCTGTTAAGATAATGTAGAACGTTCCGGACTGAGTTTTTGTTTAAGCTGATCATCCAGGTTGGGTAATACAGATTCAGGAAGGGTAAGACTGATATAATGAATCCGATTGCTCCCGGCGATGTCAAGCCCTTCATAATGAGTTTTGATGTTCAGCTCAGGCATCCGGTCTTCCTTCGCATACACATCGTCCATCACGACAACGGCCTTCAAGCCATACATCTCCACCACTTCAAGCGTGAATTCATACAAAGCAGGAGAATCTGTTTTCAAATTGATCTTTCCCCCATTAACGAGTATCTGTTGATACAAGCGAAGAAACTTCGGATGGGTGAGTCGCTTTTTGATGTCGCGGTGTCTCAACTGTGGATCCGGAAAGGTGATCCAAATCTCAGCCACTTCGCCCGGTGCAAAGTAGTCGGTTATTTTATCGATGTGTGTCCGCAGGAATGCTACGTTGTGAAGTTGTTGATGGATCGCTTTTTTAGCGCCCACCCAGATCCTGTTGCCTTTGAGATCAACGCCAATGAAATTGCGATCCGGATACATTTCTGCCAAGCCGATGGTGTACTCGCCTTTACCACAGGCCAGTTCCAGGGTGATGGGATGATCATTGCCAAAATGTTTGCCCCACTGACCATGCATCCCTGTTGGATATTGGAGCACGTTTGGAAATTCAAGGATCTCCGCAAAGCGGATAAGTTTCTTTTGTCCCATAGGAAGATGCTAATAGCTAATAGCAAATAGCTATTGGCTGTATTTCTTAAATGCAAGCACTGCGTTCAATCCTCCGAAGGCAAAGGAATTGGACAATGCTGCGCGGATGGTTTTGGGTTTGGCTTCGTTTGGTACCACATCGATCTCACATTCGGGATCCGGCTCCATGTAGTTGGCGGTGGGTGGACAAACATCATGAAAGACGGCGAGGGAAGTGGCTACCGCTTCGAGGGCAGAGGTGCCACCCAAAACATGACCATGCATGGATTTTGTGGAACTGATAGAAACATGTTTAGCCTGTTCACCCAGCACATTTTTGATGGCCGCTACTTCCATGGCATCGTTCACCACCGTGGCCGTACCATG
>Ga0214163_1000727_pt1 | contig 14896 bp, 14 predicted proteins | sample LakMenepilimnion_2_FD_153001 | JGI IMG/M metagenome (GOLD analysis project Ga0214163, IMG submission 153001) | Freshwater microbial communities from Lake Mendota, WI - Practice 15JUN2010 epilimnion v4 | ecosystem: Environmental > Aquatic > Freshwater > Lake > Epilimnion/Euphotic zone | place... | reverse complement strand
ACGCATCCTCATCAGCAGATGTAATAGTTACAAGATAACCTTGTTGTCCTTTAAAGGTTGTTGCAGCTGCTGCTGATTTTGCGTTGTTATAAAAAGCACCAGTCGAAATTGGTCTATAAAAGTGTCCATTGGATGGAAGATAAAAATACCCAACTGGGTTTTCAGTTGCAGTTACTGCGATGTATACATTACCTGGTGTTGATCCAGTATTTAATCTCAAAGAAGCTAACACCGTATTAACATTAGCCAGAGTTCCAGTAAAGCTTATTCGTGTAAAGTTGGAGGAGATTGTGTACCCTGTGCTAGCAGAAACTCCTGCAGTTGTATTGAATCGTAGAGTTGTGCCTGCTGGAGGGTTGACTAATCCAACAGTGATTAATAAACTTGAAGCTGCATTAAATCCTGATACAGAAAAACCACTCACCACTTGATTGGCGGTACTCTGAGGATAAGAGGTTGCAGCAGGACTAATCACACTTTGTGCAGATATTCCTTGAATAAAACATATTATCAATATAGATAGTATCCACTTCATCTTATTGTCCTACCAACATCCTTGTACCGCATGTTACTGTATAGTTAAGTGCATTGTCTTGCATAGACCATGCTCCTCCTGCGTTTATGTTAAACTTAAATCTCTTTGTTATTCCTATATTTACTCCCAAACTAGGAAGCATTACGTAGGGTGACTTCAATACAACATCGTTGTAATAACTCACATAAGGTGCATACACCAGTAAGTTAGTAATCTTAATATCGAGTCTCTTAGCTACCCGCCAGTCATACATTCCACCAACTATTACCGCAGTACCTAGGAAAGGAGTTTTATACACTTGACCGTATGTAGCTGTAGCCATCCATACCGCTTTCAGTCTCTTTACTTTAGGAAACGAGATCATCTGTCCTCCTGCTATTGTTCCATATAAAGATCCACGACCTTCGAATCCAAACGTACCAGTAAGCGATAGCAGTCCAACAGATCGCTTTTTAATCCAAGCATAGTATCCAGTGATGTTGGGTCCTCTAAGTGCTGAAGTGTAATCAGCTGTCACGCCCGAAGCACGTTTACCATCCCATCTCACAGCAGAGTATCCTCCAGTAAACTTCAATCCATAATCTACATCTGAGTTCTTAAAGTTGAACCCTACAAAGTCACTACTAGCAACTACTGTTGGTTTTCCTCCCTCACTCTTTCCAGCTGCTACTGCTTTTGTCGTCGTTGTAGCTCCTCCTGTAATATTTGTTTGACCTTTGCCTTCTTCTGTCGTAGTCGTCGTCGGAGTCTCTGGAGTCTCACTACTCCCACTACCGCTTCCGCTAGTCCCAGAAGTCCCAGTCCCAGTATTACTCCCAGACTCAGTACTACTACCAGTATTGCCACTATTTTCATTTCCAGTTGTTGTTTGTGTTTCTGTACTACCTTGCTCTGTACCACCTTGCACAGTACCACTTCCAGCTGATTGCTCAGAAGACTGAGTTCCGCTTTCTGTAGAACCACTCTGCGTTGTCCCACCTCCCTGAGTAGTAGTGCTTCCACTAGTTGTTGTACCACTTGTAGTAGTAGCTCCTCCACTCTGTTGAGTTGAGTTGGATCCTTTCTTCTCACCCTCACCACTACCTGACTCCGAAGAGCTGTTTGTAGTGTTAACTGCCCCAGCTAATATATTAGTTCCTCCTGCTACACTAGCTATATCTGAAACTGAAGATAGAGAGTTTAATATCCCCAAAACAGTGATTGTTGTAGATTGAGATACTGTTAAAGTATTCCCTATTCCAACAATCTGAGAGCATGGTGAATCACCACCATACTGAGAAAATACATTCGTAGTCCAAGCTTCAAATGTACCATCATTAAAATCATTAGCACTGAAGTTGTTTACAAAGCCGTAATAACCAACAGTTACATCACCATTGATTGGGACAGCGATACTCTTTTCAACTCCAGTACAAGGGTCCGTGTAACTATAAATGTAGGATTGCGCAGCTACTCTATTGAAGAGTAGTGCTCCAAGTATCGATAATATTACTACAGTTAGTCTCAATTTTTGAATACACCCTTACTAATTAGTCTTGTTACAACTCGTGACGATGCAGTCTCCAAAGCCTTCTTAGTTGAGATACCTATTGTGGATTGATTAAACTTAACCTCATCAGTTACATCTCCTAGAATAGAAGACATCTTAATCGTGCTAGCTTCACCCATTCCAGATCCTACAATGATCTGGCCAGTCTCAGCATCCACAAACTTGATCTGCAAACCAAGCCTTGTTGTCTGAGTAACTGTTTGTTTTCCATCAACTTTAACTATCTCGTCTTCTGACACTGAGAAATCATACACCTCAATGTACACAAAGTACTTTGCTAAAACTACATTACCTTTAACTTCAATCTTATTTGAAGAGATACCCTTATCTGAAGCCTTATCTTGAGCAATCATTCTCTGCTTGATATCCTCCTTCTCTTCCGTAAACGTAAACCTTCCAGTGTACTCTAGGTATTCGATTACTATATTAGTTACACCCAAGCCTACTCGTTTATCTTTAAGTTCGGGATACATCTCATACAGCTCCTCGTTAATACCAATCTTTAGTAATTGGATAGGTACTTGTATTGTGTCTGTGTAGTTTGATACAACCTCTAGTGATTGTTTCTTTTCAAACTCTGCCTGATACTGTTCTGTCTTTACACTTCCAATACCACCTTGTGGAGGCTGGGCTTGGGCTGTCTTACAAGAAAACAGCCCTAATGCCAACACAAATAATAACGATCTTACCACGACTCTTCTTCTTTCTTAACTGGAGCTGCTGCTGGTGTTGCTGCTGGTTTTTCGATCACTCTTTCACGAATAACAGTACCACCACCGTTCTCTACCTTCTGCTTGTTCTCCTGGTTCTGTTGTACATTAACAATTACTGGAGCTGCAGATTGACCTGCCTGCTCTGTTTTTGTTTCTTCCTTAGGCTCCTCATCGTGACCACCATAAAGAGTTGTTCCTAACCAAACACCACCTCCAGTGATTACTGTGGATAAAGTTCCGATGATAGTCTTTTTAAGACCTGACCAAGTTGAGTCGTTTGTTTCTTCTGACATAGCTTATTGTTTTATTAGTTTTTCTGCGATAAATGTACCATCTTTCATAGATACAGTTGCAATATACATTCCAGGAGCTAGCTTTCCTAGGTCAGCTTGATAAGCAAACTGCCCTTTTGGAATCCAACCTGAGATAATACTCATTAACATTCTTCCTTGAAGATCGGTGATTAGTAGAGATGCTTCTGTAGTCTCAGATACTTTAAAAGTGATTACAGCTTTGTCTTCTACTGGGTTTGGGTTGATGCTCATCGTATTATCTTCTAGTAGAGTAATGTTAGAGCTTATCTTTAATACCTGAATAATTCCGTTTGTTGGTGTGATAGTAAGATCCTTCCAAGCTGTGTTGCCTGCAAACTTCTTTGTAGTGTGCAAAGGACTTTCCAACCATGCTGATTGTGGTTGAAGTGCTAGGAATTGAATAGTCACAACTTCATCACCATTTCTTAAAGGATTCTCATTATTAGATGGATCATATCCACCCCACTCTATCTTACCATCGTTTGGATTGATATAAGTTAACCACTCCATAGCATTTGAGTTAGAGTAAAGTCCTTTGAATTGTAGAACTTCTTGATCGTACTCTAATCCAAACTGCAAAGAGTTTAACTCAGTAGCTCCTGTTAGTACTTTAACTGGAATGTTTACTAGGTTACCCTCTTGTACAGATAGTCTTGGTACGTTAACCTCTATCTGAGCTGTAGGAAAATCATACTCAACTGTTTGATCTATTACGTGGTAAATTTGAGACTCAACTCCTGGAGTTGGATCTATAAGTAGTTCGATTGGAGTCTGACGAGCCATATGATATCCAGTACCATTTGCATCTCCAGGTACTAATACATAGCGTACAATAGAGTCAGGCTGACCTGCTAAGATGTCATGATACCAGTTTGTTACTCCTGGATATGTAGCTGTTAGGTTTGTAGATGATCCATTGATAGCTGCATACTCTGTTGGTGTAAAGAATTTGATATCTTCAACTGAGTTTGGCCATTGTGTAAAGTTACCAGCAACTCGACTGAATACACCGTAGGCATCTGTTATTGTTACATTATTGTTTCCATTAACATCAGCTGTAAAGTAATCGAATCCAGTCATAGAGGCATTACCTAATACCCATTGGTTTATAAGTTGGGCATCTGTTGCTGTTATTACATTACCCACATCCATTGTATCACCTTTTATAGCTAAACGAACATCCCAGTAAGATGTATCGATATCCTCTAGTAAAGAGAAGTCACCGTTGATGTCGGTTACATATGTTGCGTGTTGAGTCCACGTAGAACTGTTACTTGGTTTCTTTTCTAAAGCTAAAGTTAAGTTCTTAGCTGGAGTACCCGTCGTGTTAGTAAAGGTTCCATGAAACGATAATTGTTGAAACTCAAAGATACCACCGTAGCTATGTAAGTCTAAGGTTGCATCTGTACCATTCCCATTCGCTGCGTATTGTTGAAATGGTTGTGCACCTGCCCACGTTAAGTTGGTAATAGAAGCTAAGCCGTTGAATACAGCAGGAGCAGCATGCGTTAATGTTATTTCGAATTTCTCACCATCAGCTATTGTATAGGTTGAAGAAGCTCCAGTGTACACAAGTGTCATTGTGATATACCCAGCTGCTGCGTTTGTTACATACTGAAAGTCGAGGTTGGTGTTTCCACCTAACAAAGCAACAGTAGCATTGGTAAATGCTACATTGTCATAAAATACTCTAAACTGAACCCCAGTATAATTGGTAAGTGTGGTGTTCTTTAAAGTCAATCTTGCGTTCGTAAACCCTTGTGCTGTTGGTCCAACTGTGTAGTTGGTGTCTATAATAGCATAGATGCCTGTACCAGGAGCCGGAGGTCCTGTTTGAGCGAATACCATTAATGGACAGATAAAAAGTAACCCTAGTAGTAAATTTCTAAGTGTTTTCATTTGGTTTATAAGTTTTGGTCCTCATATAAATATCAACCAAAACAGCATTAACCACCTTTATACTTACTATTTTATACCAAGTTTAGCTAGCTCTGTGATTGTGTTTTGAGGAGTAGTGTGTAAGATTCCAATACCACCTCGAGCATTCCATTGGTCAATGTTTCTCTTTAGATCGTCAATAAGAATTTTATTCGGTCCTGAGAACTCTTGCTTTAGAGTTGATTTTCTAAAGATAACTTCAGGTGTGTTGCTTGGAATGTTTTTCTTAATCCAATCCAACTTACCTGCAGGTGAGTCTGGGTTTTCAGCAGGTGCACTTAAAATCTTAGGTCCATACTTTGTAATAATGTTCCACATATTCTGCGCTCCTGGCATCCACTTCATTGTGTTCCAAAACTTTCTATCCATAGAGTCTAAGTACTCATCAAACTCAGGCTTGCCTATACGTCTACGCATAGTGTCAGGATCTTCTCCTTTGAAGTACGCTTTCCATTGCTCTACGAAATCACAAAGTACTCCATCCATGTCACAGAATATCTCATACTGAGTTGCTTCTGCTTCATTCATAGAAGACCTCTTAGCTGCCAAGGCTTTCTTAATCCAATCCTTCCCAGCTGGATTCTGAATTGGTTTACGAATGAATGCTTGTACCTGCTTCTCTACAATTGGATCAATATTGATAGGCTGTCCTGGTGCAGAGTCTTTTTCATTTAGTACCTCAAAGAAGTTAGCTCCAAAGAAGCGTTTGTGTTCCTCTTTAGCTTTCTGTGCATCATTCCAAATATTTGTTACTAGATCTTCTGGTAGTTTGCGGTCTCTGTTGTTGTTACGATCGATTGCTTTTTCAAGTGATGTGTTAACAAATACCATAGCTACATCGTAGCCAAACGCCTGCTGCAACTCCTCAGCTTGCTTTCTAGTTTTTATCGAATCATCTCCAGTACCGTCGATCATGATTCCTAAACGACCACCAACATAGTAGGTGTACACATTCTTCATCATTCCCTTAGCTCTCTCTCTTTCTGAGTTAGGACCTTTGGTAACTCTTTCAAACTCCTCTGGAGACATTGCAGCCAAGTCTGTAGGTAAGTTGCGAGACTTCAATAGAAACTCAAAGAACTTATCACTATTTACTGGCTTTAATCCTGACACAGCAAAACTATCCGATGTTACACCGAATATTTGATTAGCTGCTGTTGTCTTTCCTGAGCCTGGACCACCTGCTAAAAACACAGCTTTAAGGATTCCTGGATCGTAAACTCCTTCTGAGATTACCTCGTTTAGTATATTTTTTAACTTTATCATCTATTATAAATAGTTTAACATCCTCCTATATAGCCATCAAGGCTAGTTAATATTGCTGCAACAGCTTCATCTGCTTTGGTAGTTCTCATTACCCAACCATCTACTATGTCGGCTAATTCAGATACCATAAACTGATTAGGACTGTTTAGATCTAAATGCTCAGCAATCCAAGACATAATCTTTTCACTATCACTTCCTTTATATTTCGCAATAGCAGCTTCATCTTCTAAGGAAGCAATGCTTCTAATACGTACACCATAGCTAATCCAATCGACAGCACTGTCTGCCATTCTCTCCCAATCTTCGGTACCATCAAGCTTGTCTACATGCTCGTCTTCGAATCCTAATATATCTTTCATCACCAATCTAATTTGTGGTTTATAACTCTCATTGCATAGTCATTGACTCTAGGATATCCTGTGTTGTAATATCCAAATACAATAGGCCAATCTTTATATCTATCGTGTAGACGTCTCAAGTATCCCATAGATGTTTTGACATTGTATTCAATATCCGTTCTTAAACGCTCTCTAGAGACTTCGTCCTTATTTAAGTATCGAGCTGTAGATAAAAGTATTTGCATAGGACCTTCAGCTCCAGTTGGAGATGTTTGAGCAGGATTGTACTTCCAGTGAAAGGGACCTCCATATCTTGTCTCAGCATAAGCAATGCCAAATGCATAGTTTAGTGGAATGTCGAATGTATCAGCATAAGCTTTGATGTACTTGTACATTTGTAAACTTGCAGGAGCTCCTTGATCTATACTATCCGGAATACGTATTTCTGTTGATGTGTTTTGTGTGTCCGGAGTAGTAACGGTAAAAGCAGCGACAGCCAACGCTCCCACTGCTATACCGATTTTAATACTATTTACCAGCATTCACCTCTTGTTTAATGCGGTTAGCGTACATACCAAAGATCGTCTCACCAATCATATCGCTGTATACGATGTACTTTCCAGTAGCTCGTTCGATCATGATCAACTCATTACTCTCATTGACTGCAATAGAAATCTCCTCAGGTGAAAATGCATGTGCATATGGATTCTCAGCAATCTCTTTCTTCTCTGGATTACCATACTTAGCACCTAACTTAAACGATGCAGTTGCAATCGACGCTGCTACGATGATACTCAATACATTCTTAGTGTGTTTCTTAATGAATGCAGTTGTCTGACTAATTGTTTGATTCTCTTTCATAACTTGTGTTTTTATTTGTTTTTGTTTACTTTACTTGTGTTCTTGTGAATTTCATTCCAAATGTGCAACTCTGTCTCGAATGTGTTACCTCCTTGAATTGGCTGCTTGTGTATTTTACCATGCTTGGTAGTGGATCCATCAGGGTTTATCGTTTTCGATATCCTGATACGATTGGCGGGTTCAACTGGCTTCTTGCAAAGCCAACCGATTCGTCTTAGAGCTCTAAGGATTGTTGTTTTAAAGTTTCGCTTATGTGTCATAACCTGTCTTAATTTTATGTAGTAAATATACTACCTTAATACCGGTTTTGCAACAGTTAACTAAAAAAAGTTTAAATTATTTTAGTAGAGTGATATGTCCTTGTGCTAGAAACTTCTTAGCCGTCTTAGTGTCTGTACATCTAGCTACATAGAAATATACTCCCTCCGTACACTGCTTATTGTTATAAGTCCCATCCCAGCCATCAAAGATACTACGAGACTCCCAGATGATCTCACCCCATCTATTGTAGATGTAAAGCTCAAAGTCGGCTGGGTCTATTCCACTAGTGATCACTGGCTGCCATACTTGGTTCCACTCATCACCATCTGGTGTAAATGTGTTTGGCATATAGAAGATTGTCTCTGGACATTGGATAATGTTGATGGTAGTACTTCGTGGATCCGAAACACAACCGTTAGCCCAATGTACAGCAGACACAATATGAATCCCAGAAGAGTCCCATCCTAAGGTTTGAGTTAATGCGTCTTGTTGGAATGTTTGGTTATTCCACGTCCACACATTATACCCAGCTGGACTTCCTATAGCAGTCCATGTGATAGTTGTTGTTCCTAACTCACACAGCTCAAAGAAAGTATTATGTGGTGCAATTGAATCTAAAGTAGGTTTTGGATGTACTGTGATTAGAGTTGTGTCATCGAACGTACAACCACTAAGAGTGTATTGGTATATTATAGTATCAACACCAACTGCATTGCTAGGAGTAAAATCATATCCAACAACACCAGGTCCTGACATTATGCCTCCTAATGGGAATGCTTGTAGTGTAACAAACTCATCATACTCACAGAATGGTCCTACTGGATCTATAGTTGGTACTACGTTTAAGATAAATAAATCAAAAGAGACCGCCATACCTACACACCCATTAGCTTCTGGTGTAACCATCACTGCTCCAGGAATAAATCCAGGAGTGAGACTACTCCAATCAACTGTTATGCTATCTGTTCCCTGACCTGAGATAATACCTCCCACTGCGTCCCACTGGTACCAAACTCCAGGTTGCTCTATGACAGAGTACACTTCGTTATTAGATTGAAAGCATATTGTATCGGAAGAGTTTATAGGACTCACTACTGGGAATGGAGGTCCAGGTTGAACAAAAACAGTATCAGGTCCTAATCCAGCCACAGCGTTACAGGTATTCCATCCTGCATTACAAATTGGATACACGTAGCGACAAGTATAGCTGGCTCCTGCTGCAGGTGGAGTAACGTTGATAGATAGCCCAGTTCCAATTGGATTAGGATTACCTATTCGATACCAAGTTAATACTGGATTGACTGTTGGTCCGTTTGGAACCCACCTCCATGCATCGTTATTAGCCACCCATGCTGTGGAGTTTCTTCCTGGTACGGGTATTCCTATAGTACCGGCTGCATTGTGTATTCCTTCAACCGAAGTACCACCTTGCCAAGCTTGGCAGTCTGGTTTATTCTGAATATAGTTGTCAATGTAGTTTGTTGATTCGTTTATAACAATATGAAAAGTACCTTGATTTCCAGTACAACTAAACATCGGTACTCCAATCCAACTCACAATAAGTTTTCTACACGGAGCTACTCCTATCGTCTGGTATTTAATTTGACCTCCAACTCCTGGATGCCAATCCTGCCATGGACCCATTATACAGTTTTTAGGTACTAGAGGGTTTGCAGTTGGAATAGGAGAAGATGTAAATGTTGTTGGTTGTCCTCCGCTAAAAGATATCCATCCGTTAGATCCAATATAGAATTGAGTATAGGTTGTTCCGAAAAAACAAAAGTTGAATCCTATATTAAAAGGTCCTTGCTGAGAGTCATCAACCATAAAGATGTTAGTTCCAGTATTGACTTGAGCGACATATGGAATGCTAGTGACTAAATAGTCTGTTGTCTGTTTGGGAGCAGGTCCTCCAGGTCCGCACTGAGATAAGTCAGCAGTTAAGTTGGTTGTTCCTTGTCCGCATGGAAGGAATTGATCAGGCCCTAACGCAGGACAGTACTGACCAAAGCTTGTAGCAAAGATCAATACAAATAGAATTGTACTAATGTGTTTCATATGATTGTTTTATATAAATAGAAAGCGTAGAAGCTTTGACGGGTTTTATCCTTTGATTAACTTCTTATTAGTTTGTTCAGCCTCTTTTACCATAAAGTAGGTATCGATTAGCTTATCGATTCGCTTGTCTGTATACGAATTACTTTGAGTAACTGAATCTGTAATTTGATCATTTACTGCTTTTAATTCGTGATGCATACTATTACTCATTGTAGCTTCGATCATGTTGATATCTCTATTAACATCTCGAAACTGCATATCAGTATTTTGCTCTACTCGATGAATGTAATCACTTGTAGATCTTTCTGAATCATGAAAGTATGTGTAGAAATCTTTGATTTGCTTACTCATCTTAAACACCTTAACAATACCAACAATCACAACAGCAATTAACATCACCATTATCATCGCAAGTACCCCTAAAGCAAACATTGTTGTTTCCATATTGTGGTTCTCCTATTTGTTTATGTCAATGAACTTCTACGCTTGTAGTCAGTGCAGGAATCGAACCTGCCCTCTCCCGCCTATACACGGAGCGTCTCCCAGTACGCCACCTGACTATAAAATAAGTTGCTGAGATGATAAGGGATATAGACTAAATCAATGTCAAATTCCAAATCAAAGACCTTCCCTGCTACAAAGGCAAAATCAAAAACCAAGTCTCAGTTTGCTAGCCAATTATCTCGACCGGAGAAGAGTAACCTGGGTAACCTTGAGTTCTATCTCAGTTTTTTAGAGTTTGCAGGGAAGCGATAGTTTCAGGGCTAGATAAGGGCAGTGCCCTACATCCAGCGTGTCTTGCTTAGTTTATATGTATATATCATATGTTATACAAGAAAACCCTACCACCTCAACATAAAAGTAAGGGAGCATCGACTCATGTCTAGCTCCCTACCACCTTACTCTTTACCTAACTTAGAAAGGAAGCCGTCAATCACTTCTTTGAATATCGGTGATACCTCAATTCGTAGAGCTGCAATTTGCGCTGTCTCTTTCTGACGAGCTTCTTCAAACTCGTTTGTTGCTTTTGAAACTTGGGCTAACCAAGCTTGTCTTGCAGTTTTGTACTCTGTGATCAGTTTATCGTTGACTTCGTTAGCTGCTGACTGGTTGTCTGCATTAACTCGAGCAATGCGAGCATTCTCTAAAGTCACTAGGTTCTTCACCTTAGCTTTGTAGTAGTTTACTTTTTGCTCGTATTCTCTATGAAGTCCAGAAAGATCTTCATGTAAGTCAGCTAAATACTCTGACGTGTGGTGTGCACTAACCACTACTGGCGTCTTCTTACCATCCTCAATCTCAGCCCACTCTAACAACTCCATTGTAGGCAACTCCTTACGAAGCTTGTCTAACTTACCACCTCCGTGGATGAATTGTCCAATGTGTGATGCAAATGCCTCAGCTTCTAGGAACTCACAATACTCGTTAGTTGATAGCTGTTCCCAACCCCACTGCTCATCAACTGGATCGATATATTCTGGTTCTGTGTAGCGAGGGCTCTCAGGTCCTTCGATATTCGAATTGAATCGTCTACTTCTAACCTCCTTCAACATCTCATCCTTAGCCCTGATGTTCTCCATCAAGAAAGCTTGAGCAGCATGAAGACGTGCTTTCTCTTTTAAAAGATCCACGATCTCGTAAGGGATTGCATTACCTACAGTCTTAGTGTATTCTTTACCGTCAATGGTAATAACTTTCGTAGCATTATTGATTACTGAAATACTGGCTTGAATGTCTTTTGCTCTTTGATTACAAAGATTAGATACTGATTGTGCTTGAGATAGCGATAAACCTTTTGCTGATAGTGAATGATTCTTCATAACTGTTTCTTTTCTTTTAATATACTACTTTTTCTTCTTACTTACAACTTTTATGTGGTCCATCCAGGACTCGAACCTGGGACCTCCTCGTTATGAGCGAGTTGCTCTAACCAACTGAGCTAAAAGACCGAAATACTAGGTCACCGATGCCACCTAGCGTGGAGAGTTGTTTAATGACATTTTTTCCACTGAAGGAGCAGGGTCTCTCTTAACTGTCAAACCCGAGTCGGTTTTAAGGTAGTAGCTAGGATAGGATTCGAACCTACAATGAGCAACCATCTTCCACAGATGGAATCAGCACCGACGCCTTTTACACTCCTAGCTAACCATTAAGTTGCGGGGGCCGGACTCGAACCAGCGTCCTCGGGTTATGAGCCCGCCGAGAATACCATCTTCTCCACCCCGCAATGTTGAACTACCCATAGGACTCGAACCTATAACCCTTCGGCCTTAGTGACCGATGTGCAAACCAATTTACACCATAAGTAGCTAATCAAGAAGATAGACAGAAATTAGTGACGTCAAATCTCTTTAAGCTATATGACCCATCTTCTTGTTAGGATCGGTTAATTACTCCGATCTTTGTATTCCGTACGGGAATCGAACCCGTGCCTCTGCCGTGAAAGGGCAGCGTGTTAACCGCTTCACTAACGGAACATAATTGCGGTCCATGCGAGAATCGAACTCGCGGCACCACCGTGACAGGGTGGTATGTTAGCCACTACACCAATGGACCAGTGTGTGGAGGATAACGGATTCGAACCGTTGACCCCTGCAGTGCAAGTGCAGTGCTCTAGCCAGCTGAGCTAATCCCCCATTTAGTCTTTTCCTTACCTCTTAGTAATTACATTGCCAGTCTGATGTTACTGTCAGATGCTTACCTCCATGAGGAGCAATTACTACGTTGAGCAGGCAGTGGGACTCGAACCCACAACCCCCAGCTTGGAAGGCTAGTGCTCTAGCCAATTGAGCTATGCCTGCAAAGTAAAACAATCAGTAGGCTCAACTACGATCGGCTGTGTTAACCCATAGCTTAATCCCTGCAGCCTGCTATAGGTGGAGCAGTATCCCTTACTGTTTCCGCGTTGCCCTTGTACGACTGATTGTTTTTGTACGCAAGGAGGGACTCGAACCCTCAAACCCTTCGGCACCGGATCCTAAATCCGGCGTGTCTACCAATTCCACCACTCGCGCGTTTGTTTGTTTACCACTATATCAATGAACTCCTTTGCTCTTTCTTATACCTAAAGATACACCTTAGATCTTGATTTTGCAACAGTTTGTACAATTATTTTTATTTTTTTTGAGCTCAAGGTTGGAATCGAACCAACTCTGTAGGTTTTGCAGACCTACCGACCTCCAAGATCGACCTGAGCGTTTGTGGACTGGGCAGGATTCGAACCTGCGACACCTTGGGCTTCAACCAAGTGCTCTACCAACTGAGCTACCAGTCCTTCTTCGGGGAGGACTCGTATGAGGTATCCTAACGGTTCTACCCTCATAACTTGCCTCCCGTCTTATGCACTCCCCCAAGGACTCGAACCCTGACTAACGGATTTGGAATCCGTCGTGCTACCAATTACACCAGAGAAGTAAATTATCCGACCTAGCTCGGATCACACATCGGATCGTACCCCCACAGAGACTCAAACTCCAATTTTCCCCTTAGAAGGGGGATGTTCTATTCAATTGAACTATAGGGGCATTTGTACCCTCAAAGTGATTCGAACACCTATCTCCCGGTTCGTAGCCGGACGTTCTATCCATTGAACTATGAAGGCAATTGTACCTCAGGCGGGGCTCGAACCCGCAAGGACATTACTGCCCACTGGAGCTTAAGTCCAGCGTGTTTACCAATTTCACCACCGAGGCATAAAGAGCAGCTACGGGTTTTTCGGGGTTCCTGGTTAAGTGCAATGAGTGACGCCTATCTAATACGAACCCTTTTTCGACAATTAATACACTCTACCTCTTAACTACAGCATTCCACTGCTCTTTGGGTGTATGGTGGGTTTCGATCCCACTACCTCCAGAATCACAATCTGGCACTCTTCCGATTGAGCTACAAACACCATTTAAAAAAACTCCACTCCGTAAGTGGGGAGATCGACTTTAGGCATCGACTTTGTGAGAATGAATCTCTAGCCAGTGCATATACACTTTGTGCATCGCAGTACCGTATATTGGGTTCGAACCAATCCAAAGCAGGATATGAGCCCACCTCGTCCACCCAGGACCTACGGCATGTTTGAGGAGAGCATTGGAATCGAACCAAATACCCTTACGGGTACACATTGCTTAGCAGGCAAGCCCTATCGCCATCAAGGTTTACTCTCCGTAGAGTGTGGTACTGCTGCAGCAGTTGAGGCTCCCACACTAGTTATTCCTCTTTTTGTGCGCTTAACTGGAATCGAACCAATAACCTTCCGCGTATCAGGCGGATGCTCTAACCAATTGAGCTATAAGCGCTGGTGGAGGCAATTACGTTTTTATAGAACTAGAGCCACCCTTAAAACTATTGATACTTTAGTCGCGGGGAATCCATCTGCCGCTTATTACTAGAATCTTGTAGCTTACTTACCATGGTTAATACCGTTACTACTAGGAAACCCAACATTATATCATTGCGGACAAGGGAGGGATCGAACCTCCGACCCAGCGATTAACAGTCGCTTGCTCTACCTCTGAGCTACTTGTCCGATTGTGCCGCAGGTAGGATTCGAACCTACTCAGCCTTGCGACAGCAGATTTACAGTCTGCCCCGACTCTCCAACTTCAGCGCTACGGCATTTAATTGAGCCACGTAACAGGAATCGAACCTGTCTACTAAATCTTGTCAAATACTCTCATCTTGTCGACATTTCAGAGGCATATTCTATTTAATTCATTACAACTTTCCACCTTACGTCTAAGACAGTCTACACATAACTAACTAAAAGATCCAGCTGTCACCACTGACTACGGACTTGTTTGTACTCCCTGCAAGACTCGAACTTGCGACATCTGCCATGTAAGGGCAACGCTCTACCAACTGAGCTAAAGGAGCATTTGTTTGTGATCCCGGATGGACTCGAACCATCGACTCCCTCATTAAAAGTGAGGTGCTCTAGCCAGCTGAGCTACGAGATCTTTTGTCTAAGTGGCAGGGCTCGAACCTGCGGTCTCGTGGTCCCAAACCACGCGGATTACCAACTTTCCCACACCTAGTTGTCAACTGTGTAGCCTCCAAACGACTTTTTATAT
>Ga0214163_1000726_pt1 | contig 14904 bp, 13 predicted proteins | sample LakMenepilimnion_2_FD_153001 | JGI IMG/M metagenome (GOLD analysis project Ga0214163, IMG submission 153001) | Freshwater microbial communities from Lake Mendota, WI - Practice 15JUN2010 epilimnion v4 | ecosystem: Environmental > Aquatic > Freshwater > Lake > Epilimnion/Euphotic zone | place... | reverse complement strand
CGGAGGCTGTGGTGGTAGGTGCCAGGTGCCTCGATGCTGAGGCGCTTCATGAGCGGATGATTGAGATCAGCCAGTTCCAGCCAGGAGACTTCTGTTGTGACTCCAAAGATGCTTTCAATCACAGGCATTCCGCCTCCGACGATGAGCCCGGTCAGAATGCCGACAGCAAAGGGCACACCCAAAATGCGGCTGAGGCTAACGGTGTCTGCAGTACCGGAAAATTCATGCAACAGCAATGAAAACAGGGCTGCGGTAATGCCAACGTAGAGTCCAGCCATGAACAATTTGTTTCGGCGGCGGACTCGATTGGTGAAGAGCACCATGAAGAATCCAATCAGGCAGGAGCTGGCAAGGTAGGTGACCGGGTTCACGGCCACAAAGACCATGGTGCCGAGCAAAGTGGAGTAAATGGCACCAAACAGGCCAATTTTTCTACCTAGGATTACCGATAGCACCATCGGGCAAAGCGCGTGAGGTAAGGCCAGGGTGGGAAGGGCACCAGACCAGCTGTTCTGGTAGGCGAAGTCCATCATGGCGACGCTGGCTCCCAGTTGCAGCAGCAGGGTGCCGAGTACCAGCACGAGTTCGGCGTTGTCCTCGATGATATCTTTGAGGGCCACACGCAGATGTACAACGAGCGCCGCGCCGATGGCTGCCGCGCAGAGATAGGCTGTGGCCTGGGGTTGAACGGTGCCGGGAACGACTTCCGCCGCCAACTTCATCAGCACTCCGATGGCTGCAAAGAAGATGACATAGACACACACCGTGGCTCCTGGATGCGTCCTGAGTTCATCGACGAGGTCACCTTCTTGGTGTTTGCGGCGAGTCTTGCCGCAGGAAAGACCTTCTCTTTGCAGTTTAGCCCGGCGAATGGATTCAAACATCGGTTGTTGTGGGGAAGGTCAAAGTTAAGTTGACGCTATCACAGCAAAAAGCTCCGACAAGAAAAGATTTGCCCGTTTTTGTGTTCTTATGAACATTTTATTCGGATCTGGGTAACGCTTTTTCAGCAGGTGCTGAGCGGTGGCGATCATAGGCCTCTATAATGCGCTGGACGACCGGCAGACGGACGATGTCCTTGGCCAGGAAGTTCACAAATTTCACGCCAGGCACACCTTGGAGAACCTCCACGGACTCGCGAAGCCCTGACTTCACATGACGCCTAAGGTCCACCTGAGAGGGATCGCCTGTGATGACGCAGCGGGCTCCTTCGCCCAGGCGTGTGAGAAACATGAGCATCTGTTCGCTGGTGGTGTTTTGAGCCTCATCCAAGATGATAAAGGCATTTTTCAAGGTGCGTCCGCGCATGTAGGCCAGCGGGGCGATCTCGACGGCACCTTTTTCGATCAAACGCTCGGCTTCCTCAGGATCGAGCATCTCATAAAGTGCATCGTAGAGAGGGCGTAGATAAGGGAATATTTTCTCCTTCAAATCGCCCGGAAGGAAGCCGAGAGCCTCGCCTGCCTCCACAGCTGGACGCGTGAGGACAAGGCGTTGAACCGATTTTTCTCTCAACAAATGCAAGCCCTGAGCCATGGCCAGGTAGGTTTTGCCCGTTCCTGCCGGGCCGACACCAAAAACGACTTCATGTTCGCGCATGGCTTGCACGTAATGGATTTGGCTGCGCGTTTTGGCGAGGACCGGCGGCTTTTTACCCGAAGTGTTCAGTTTGAGGGACATGATCGCCTCAGCCGGGGCATCACTTTGTTCGAGTTGTACGCTTTCAGCCACCAGTCGGATCATGGCCGGGGTGATGTCTCCACCCTGACGTCGCACTTTTTCAAGTTGGGCGAAAATGTCTCTGGCTGAACGGATGTTGGCTTCTTCGCCTTCGATCTTGACCCAGCTCTCCCTGGAAGTGAGGTGGACGTGACAGATTTCAGCAATGACTTTGAGTCCGCCCAAATCATGGCCGATCAGTTTTTGGAGAAACTGCGGGGTTTCGTAAGTCAGTGTTTCGATGGGCACAGAGGTATCAGTCTAAGGATACGAGATTCATCGCTTAAAATGAACGCCCATTTCTCAACGATAACCATAAGCGAGTGCCCAAAATAGGCCTTTTTCCTTCTCAGAGGCGAGAGAAAAAACAATGGTATAGGTGCCAGTTTTGGGTGGGTTCACTCGGCTGCTTGCAAACATGCCGCTCGTTTTGGACTCGATGCTGATCTCCTGACCTTTTTCATCGTAGATCTTCAACTCAAACTTCACATTACTGTTGGCGCTGCCGAGCCAGAAGGCGTACTCGTTGCCTTTGAACATTTGATGTTTCACCATCAGCTTTTGTCCGCTTTTCACCTCGCCGTTCCAGTAATCTTCACGGACGATGAATCCCTGCTCCACAAAGGGCATGGCAGCCTCCATGGCAAAGCTGTGCGCATCATCCACGGTCGCCATCGCAAGGGGGGCGGTGATGATGAGGGACGAAGCGGTCAAAATGGCAGCTGTCCGGCAGAGTAAACTCGGTTTGGTTTGCATGGCGGTTCCGGGAATTGAGGTTGGACTCAGCAGGCAGGCTATTATTTAGCAGAGCGGATTTCCAAGAGCAGGGAATCACAAGTTTTACCGATGTCACGAACGGCATCTTTGGTAAAGCCATCCACCGCACCTTCCATCTTTTCGAGGATGAAAGTCAGGCCTTTGCTGACATCAGAGATGGTATTGTGCTCCTTCATTTTAGGACTCATTTTTCCAATCGTGGAGAGGAAATGCTCGACTAGCATGGGCTGATTCAGCAGTTCAGCACGGTCAGCGGAAAAGTTTTTTGTCACGACGGAGGTGACACTGCCAGTGCCGCGTAGCCAGCCGCCGAGGCTGACGCATTGGGACAAATCCATGTCCTTCATTTGCTCCATGGAGTCGCGCACGGTTTTCTGGGTCTGGTCGAATTCTTTGCGGATCGAGCGCCAGTCACTCTTGTCTGCGGCATCAAGAATGGCCTGAGCGTGAGGACGAACAGATTTGATTAGGCCCAGTGCTGTCGCCATATCAATGACTTCACGACCGATGTCTTTGACCTTTTCGGTATCTTCAGCCTGAACGGCGACAAAGCCCTCAGCTACGACGACTCCGAATATCATTGCCAACTTGGTGCGATCCGTCGTGTTGGGGAAATCGACATCACGCAGTTCCTGCTGCCAGTTTGGCTCGCCGAGTTTGTCCAAAACACTGAAGACTTCGCTTGGGACTGGGACCACGACATCATCCACGACTTGTCCGGGGAAGGCTTGGGGATCAAATTCTTGAACGCCAGATTTGGAGGCCTGTGCGCCTAAAGACGTGACAAAAAGCAGGGTCGCCGCCGCTGTCATTACGGCTAATGGGTGAAATGAAGAGCGTTTCATGGATAAGTCCAAAGAAGCGCGGATTGGGCATAGAGGCAACCCCTTTGACAGGCATCCGCACGTGCTCTCAATCTGGCCATTTTTCGGGATACAGGCTTGCAAACCCCTTTGCCTGCGCTCGCATCCATTCATGATCGTCCTCAAAAAATTGATGCTTTTCACCCATCCTTTTGGTCTCGCCTGGGGCTTGTTGACGCTTTGGTTGGCGTGGCATTTTTGGAAAAAGCGTGGCCGTCAGGTTTGGGTGCCGGCTTTTGCATGGTTGTTGTTGAGTATGTTTTCCTGCACACCGGTGACCTCCTGGTTGCTCGCCGGGCTGGAGGGACGCTATGAGCGCGTCATGCTGGAAGATGCCTCTGCGGCGGACCTGATCGTCTGCCTCGGTGGTGGTGCTGAACCCAACTTCATGGAGCCCACCGGAGTGAATTTTAACAGTAGTGCGGATCGTTTGACCACGGCCTTGGCACTGCTGTCGATGCAAAAAGCGCCGACATTGATCGTCACCGGAGGCGGTTATCAAAAGGCGGGAAAGATGTATTCAGAGGCGGATGCTGCCGAGGGGTATTTGAGGGAGAAATTGCGGCTTAATGGAGATATTCGCAGCCTTGGTGTCTGTGCTGACACGCATGATGAAAGCCTGAAAATCGCCGCCTTGATGAAGCAGCATGGCTGGCAGCGTCTGCTGCTCGTGACGTCAGCAACGCATATGCCACGAGCCATGGGCGCTTTTGCCAAGTCTGGTATGACCGCGCAGGCGATTCCCTGTGACTACCAGAGTAGTTTTCATCGGCTGACGGACATTCACTGGCTGCATCTGCCCGATACTGGTTCCATGCAGGGATTCACGGCCTGGATGCATGAGATCATCGGCACCTGGGTTTATCGCTGGAGAGGCTGGATCTGAAGTTTTACGTCCATTCCTTCAAGCGCTCAGGGAATGGGCAGTCCGCGCAGGCACTGTCATCTTCGAGGCAGAAATCTTCATACAATTGCAGCAATCCCTGCTGTTGATGCAGTTTTTTTTGATACTCGGCTGCATTGGGGGTGTTACCAAAAAGACGCAGGACGGCGCGGCGTAACTTTTGGTTATCCAGGAGCGCGGGCAGCTCAAGATACTCGGCCCAAAGTCGTGTGCGTTCCGGCATCAATAGTGGATAGGCCACATTGGCTAACATTTCCTGGACGCGAGTCTCGCCGATCATGGCCAGTGGTTTCTTGGCGGGCTCTGCCAGCAGTGTGTAATGATTGCTCCAGAAATCATGATCGAGGGCGGCAAGACTTTCCCTCCACGCCGTCTGGCTCCATCGCCCTGCATCCATGAGTGAGGAAGAGACCTGTTCCCAGTGGCCGAGCATGGCGGTGAGTGCTCCCAGCCGACGCTGAGGATGGTTCCCTGGTCTGGTGGCGGCGAGTTTCCAAGTCGGACGCTGTTCTTGAATGAGCCAGCGCCGACAACCATCCCTTTGCCGCCACCATTCCTGCCAAAGCTGTCTCAGGTAGGTGCGTGTCTCTGGTTCAGTGTCTTCAAAGCGAACGCTTTCGAGGAAACCACTGACGCCAAATAGCAGTGCCTCGCGCTCGGTTTGGCGGATTTTCTTCAGCTTCTTGATCGGCAGACGCAGGCTCAGCAAAAGAAAAGGCTGGGTGTTGTTTCGATACCCCAAGGTCTGTGCCAGAGCCTGGAAGATGGCCTGCTCACGACCCTGGGCTTTGATGCTGCGATGCAGTCGGAGCGTTTTTCTCTCCAGCCGATATTGTGCCGCAGATTCAATGATCGACTGCACGCGCTCGTTGGACATTTGGCTAAGAGGGGTTGCGCAGCGCCCGAGTCTCGCTGCTGCCAGACCTAGGTTGGGCTTGGATTCTTGCGGCAACATCGCGGTGCTGAGCTGCACTTGAGGCACTTCTTGGTGCTCCGAATTACGAGTGAAAAAGTGCTGTTCGGGGCTGGCAACAAAAAGATGCAGTACGACGCGGCTGTAGTCCGGGTTACCACCGTGGCCGTGACGCTCCCAGTCGCGCGCATCAGGGTCGAGCTCGATGTCTCCCTTAATCCTGACGCCGTTGATCTCGATGCTGCATCCGGTAAAGTCGGGGCCAGCTCCCGAGTTCCAGATACCAAAATCAGAGATCACCACTTTTTGACCTGAGGTCGTGGTAAACTCCGTGCCAAAGGCTCCTGCAAACCAGAGGCTCTGCACTTCCAGCTCAGCCTGTGGAAGCTGAAGCCCTGGAAGCGTTGCATTTTCTTCCAATCCAGAAAACACTGAATCGCGAAAGCGCGAGTAACGGTCGGCCAAGGGCAGGGAAGTCATGCAAGAATGAAAACCAAAATTGCCCAGACAGAAAAGCTCAAAATCAACATCTTGGGCGCAAAAACAAAAAGCCCTGCCGGAGAGCCGGCAGGGCTGATTTGGGTTAGAGCACTTGATGACGCGAAGACTGGATTACCAGCCGTGAGCGTTGCGGACCTTGATCATGGCATCTAGGATCTTGTTCCAGGTGTCCGGTGTTTCGAGCACGGCATTCGGGAACATGCAGCCGTCCCAGCAGATGTGCTGGATGCCACGGGAGGCGGCGTCTTTGAGCCAATATCCAGCGGCTTTGGTGATGTCGAGCTTGCCATTCGGATCGTCAGCGCGGCAATGTTTGCCAGTCTTGTCATGGCTACCTGCGCCATGGACGGTGCCGTCGTTTTGAGCGACGTGGAAGTCGATGGTCCAAGGGCGGAGGGCATTGGTCATCTTTTCATAAGCGGCCCAGAATTCAGCGTCGCTGTAGCCTTCTTTCAGCAGTGCGTGCTCTGGGGCGTTGTAGCCGAGGGTATAGAGATAGGTGTGAGCCAAGTCGGCTTGGAACCCAAAGGATTCTGGCATTCCGACGCCTTCGAGCACGTCAAGCATGTCCTTCCAGCTGTGCATGCCTGCCCAGCAGATTTCACCTTCAGCGGCGAGGCGCTCGCCATGGTCAGCCGCGATCTTGGCGGCTTTTTTGAAGGTATCAACGATTCGAGCTGTGTTCGTTGTTGGGTTTTCGCGCCATTTGGCCACGCCGAACTCGGCGGAGTCCACGCGGATGACGCCGTATTTACGGACGCCGTGGTTGTTGAAAACTTTGGCGATGCGGCAAGCCATGGTCACGGCGTCCAGGAACTTGGCCTGTGCGGCATCATCACCCATGGCGCTGTCACCGACCGTGCCGGGCCAAACTGGGGCGACGAGTGAGCCAACGGTGAAACCTTTGCTGGCAATCAGATCAGCGATTTGATTCAGTTCGCTGTCCGTGGCTTCAGGATTGGTGTGGGGGTGAAAGAGAAAGTAGTCGATGCCCTCGAATTTCTGACCACCGACATTGGCAGCAGCGGTGAGGTCGAGCATGCGCTCCAGACTGATCGGTGGTTCCTGACCTTCGCCGTCGCCTTTACCGACGAGACCTGGCCACATGGCGTTGTGCAGTTTGGGGAGTGTGCTCATATAAATAGGGATGTTGGTGTGGTGATTTATGCTGGAAAAGCGGCCCGATGATAGACAAGCACGCTTGGAACGCACGGAAAAAAGCTGGCGTTTTTGTGTCTTTGACTCTGCGCAGGCTTCCAGCAACCCTTGTTTTCCTGCAGCGCCGTCGTCTCCTTTGGTCCATTTCTGCCGTTGCGACCCGCTTCTAGTTCCCTGTTTGGAGGAGTCTTATTGGGCGGCCTTCGATCAAAAATCAGTTCGTGATTTAGCCCGTACCCTGGCCTGGGTGCACGGTAATCAAAAAGCTGCCCTTCCTGCCTTCAGTAATCTGAGTCAGGAGGCCAAGTTGGCATTGGAGGAAAAGAACATCGTCCAGTCGCTCAGCTACGCTGCGCAGGTGCTGTATTTTCCTCAGACGCAGGTCATGAAGGCTGTCCGCGAGGAGGAGCGATGATGAGGGCAATATTCATCACGCCTTCATTAAATTGCTGCTGGCGGCGGGAGCGAGATGGTCGCAGATTTTGGGCATGCCTGCCTTTAAGCCACCCGGTCAATGTCCTGTTTGTGGAGAATGGGTGCCTCGCGGCGCTGCGGCCTGTGATGATTGTGGTGCCTGTGCCCGTTCCGGCTGGAAAGCGGAAGCTTCCAGCTATGATGGCACCGATCTGCCGGATGAAGATTTTGACTACGATGACTTCATCCAGCGTGAATTTGGTGTCAGCGGTCGTACTGGATTATCTAAGGAGCAATTCTGGCGCCTCGTCGCGGGCATCCTACTGGTTGTCATCGTGCTCGGCTATCTGATCGCGGCACGATAGTCAGCTCTGCGGCATGACGAAAGTATGGAAAGACGGAACGGCAACGTGCAGTCGTGGTGAAAGATCATTCGCGCCGTGCTCGACTCATCTGCCCAACATGAAAGTGCCCTCTACACGCCTGCTTCTTACCGCGCTGACCAGCTTTGCTGGATTGGCGGTGGCTGATAACAACACACCGCCGCCCGGCTTTACTGCCTTATTCAATGGCTCCGACCTCTCTGGCTGGTATGGCTGGGGCACTCAGGACCCCACGGATCTCTGGAAAATGTCGCCTGAGGAAAAGGCGGCCTACAAAAAGAAATCCATCGAAGGCGGTCTCAAAGACGCCAAAGGCCATGACAAAGGTGACCACGTCAATGCCCACTGGAAGGTAGAAAACGGTGAACTTGTGAACGACGGCAAAGGCCTCTACCTCACCACCGACAAGGACTACGGCGACTTTGAACTCATGGTCGATTACAAAATGCTCCCGCTCGGTGACAGCGGCATCTACCTCCGTGGCATACCGCAGGTGCAGATCTGGGATTTCACCGAAGAGGCGAAATTCAAGCTTGGTGCCGACAAGGGCTCCGGCAGCCTTTGGAACAACAAGAGTGAAGAGGGGAAATACCCCCTCAAGCTCATGGATAAGCCGTTCGGTGAGTGGAACGCCTTCCATATTAAGATGATCGGCGAGCGCGTCACCGTGAAGCTGAATGGTGAAGTCGTCGTGAACAATGCCCCGCTGGAAAACTTCTTCGCCAACAAAAAGGCCGGCTTCCTGGCCTACGGTAAAAAAGACGACAAAGCCAAGGACAAGCCTGCTGAGAAGTTGCCTAATGGCTGGATGCAGGATCCCGCCTTTGTCAAAGGCCCCATCCAGCTTCAAACCCATGGCAGTGAGATCCGCTGGCGCAATGTCTTCATTCGCGAAATCAGCGGCGAAGAAGCCAACAAGGAACTCGCCGCCCGTGATGCCGACGGCTTTGTGGAGCACATCAACGGCAAGGATCTCAGCAACTGGCAGGGGGCTGTGGAAAACTACGAGGTAGTCGATGGTGCTGTCGTCTGCAAACAAGGCAAAGGTGGCGATCTTCTGACGAAGGAAGAATTCGAGAACGGAATTATCCGTGTCGAATTCAAGCTGCCCAAAGCTGGCAACAACGGCATCGCCCTGCGCACGCCGATTGATGGTCATTCCTCCAAAGACGGCCTCGAACTCCAAGTCATCGACAGTGATGGCTACAATGAAAAGCAAGCCGCTGCTGGCAAAGGTGGGCTCAAGCCTGAGCAGTATCACGGCTCCCTCTACCACTGCGTCGGTGCCAAGCACGGCTTCCTCCGTCCTGTGGGTGAGTGGAACTACCAAGAGATCGAAGTCCAAGGCCAGCGCATCAAAGTCACGCTCAATGGCACGAAGATCCTCGACGTGGACATCAGCACCTTTGATCGCAGCCAGATCGCCCATCCTCCAAAGGGTCTCGATCACACGAAGGGCTTCATTGGCTTTGCCGGCCACAGCGATCCTGTCGCTTTCCGTAGCTTCAAGGTGAAGAGGCTCTAACCGAGCGAGTCAGCCTTGCGTCCGTAAAAAACCTCCAGAGCTTTACGCACTGGAGGTTTTTTGTTGGTTGTTGATGGATTACACTGCTCCGGGCTTCAGCCAGTAAAGCACGCTCATGCGCACAGCGATGCCGTTTTCCACCTGCTGATTGATCAGGCTTTTTTCGTAATTCATGCCTCGGTCGGTGATCTCGACACCACGATTGACGGGTCCAGGATGCATCAGCCAAAGACCACGCTCGCGCAGGACTTCGACACGGGCATCGGTCAGGCCGTAGTTTTTGTGATACTCAGTGGCGCTTGGGAAAAAGGGCTCGTCCATGCGCTCGCTCTGAACGCGCAGCAGATAGACAACATCCGGTTTCCACTCAAGAGCATCGGTCCAGTTGCCAAATTGGGCGATCTCACCCGGCACGTCTCTGGGCATCATGGACCCCGGGGCCAGGTAGGCGACATTCATGCCCAGACGGCGGAAGATCAGGCTGGTGCTGCGTGCGACGCGCGAGTGCTGGATGTCACCGGCGATAAGCACACGGGCGCCGCGCATGTCCTTGAATTTTTCCTTCAGCGTAAAGGCATCCAGCAGGGCCTGGGTCGGGTGGGCGTGCCAGCCATCACCTGCATTGATCACACTTGCGCGGGTGTTTTTGGAGATGAGACTGGGGATGCCTGACTGTTTGTGACGAACCACGATGTAGTCCACTCGCATGGATTCCAGCGTCTCCACGGTATCCAGCACGGATTCCCCCTTCACGACGCTGGAGGACTCGATGTCAAAGTGGGTCACGTCAGCCGAGAGACGGCTTGCGGCGACCTCGAAGGAGGAGCGCGTGCGTGTGCTGGGCTCGTAAAACAGCGTCAGCACGGTTTGCCCCTTCAGCGTGGGAACTTTTTTGACGCTGCGCTTAAAGAGATCCTTGAAGGGGATGGCATTGGTTAAAACGAAGTCGATTTCCTCATCGGTGAGAGAGGCTATATCGAGGAGATCTTTGCGGGGTGTCAGGCTCATGCGTTTGTCTTTTCCCAGGCTTTCACAAATACTTCATCGCGTCCGTCGCCATCGACGAAGCGCACACTGACGCGCTCATTCGCGGGCAGGTCCACTTGGATGCCAGCGTGGTCAGCCGTTAGCGGTAGTTGGCGTCCAATACGGTCCACCAGAGCAGCGATTTGCACGCAACGCGGGCGTCCAAAATCCAGCAATTCCTCCAGAGCTGCGCGACTGGTGCGTGCGGTGTAAATGACTTCGTCGCAGAGAATGACGACGGCATCATCGAGATCAAAACTCATTTCGGAACCCACGAGTTTAGGGAAGCGGGTGAGGTTTTTTAAATCGTCTCGGTATTGAGTGATGTCGATGCGCCCGAGGTCAATATCACGGCCTTTAGCCCGTAATCTCTGGGCCAGTGCTTCGGCAAATGGCACGCCACGGCGATAAACACCGACCAGGGCTAGGCGAGGTTCATCCGGCCAGCGGGCGTGAATAGACTCGGCGATTTTATCCAAGCAACGACTCACGCCTGAGGCATCAAGAAGTTGGCGTTGGGGGGCGGTTGATTCGATCACACTCTGAGATGAATCCAGAGTCATGAAAGCGTCAAGCGGGAGAGTTGCTTTCTTAGCCGTTAGATTGTGCAACTTTTGGCAAATACGGTCGTTTCAGATCGGTCCAGCCCCCTGCATTTCTATGAAAGCAAAGCTCTTTTTCCTCTTCTCGTCTCTCATTTGTCTGCCCATGGCCGCCCAAACGGAGGCTCCTGATGGCAATGCAAACTTCCGACAGTGGAAGGATACTTCAGGGCGCACGGTGGAGGCGACTTTTCGAGGTGTGGAGAATGGTCAGGTTTTCCTGCAAACGCCCAATGGTTTTGTGCATCGCATTCCTCTGGAACGACTCGCACCTGAGGATCAAAAGCTGGCCCAAACATTGAAGCCTGAGGGGCTCGGCATCCCAAAAGACCCTAACGTCGCGCAGGCCGCTGCGGTGATCGACAAAGGTGTGCTCATGGGCCTCACTGGGGCTGGTCAGAAACCGAATGCGCTGGCCAGTGATGAGCAATTCATCCGCCGCGTTTACCTCGACCTCGCAAGTCGCATTCCGACTCGTGCAGAAACCGTGGCTTTCCTCAATGACAGCAGCAGTTCGAAACGGGCGAATGTCATCGACACGCTCATCAACGACGATGGCTTCAGCTCGCGGATGTACAATTACTTCAGTGACATGCTGCGCATCGCTGATGACGCGCAGAAGTCGAAGTTTTTCACCTATCAGGAATGGCTGAAGAAGCAGATCGCGGAAAATCGTCCCTGGAACGCCATTGTGCATGATCTCATGGTCGCTGATGGCAAGTTGCTAGAAAATGGTGCCACGGGTTATCTGCTTCGTGATCGCGGCATGAGGCTCGACAATCTTAGTCTGACGCTCAGCACCTTTCTCGGGGCCAATGTCTCCTGCGCCCAATGTCATGATCACCCCTTCGCGGATTGGACACAGAAGCAGTTTTATGAAATGGCGGCCTTCTTTGGTGCCTCGGATACTTACGATAAAAAGGGCGGAAACTATGGTCTGCGCGGCCTGCGTGAAGCCCTGACACCGAGGGACTTCGGTCTGGCCCGCCGTCTGATGTATGCCAATCAACTCAACATCATCGACGGCAAGGAAAGCGATCTCAAGCTGCCGGAAGACTACAAATACAAAGACGGTAAACCCGGCGATGAGGTAAAGCCAAACTTGGTGAAATGGTCGGCCAATGATCACCGCCTGCGCTGCTATCAGGATGCTGATGCCGCGATCAAAAAAGCCGATGATGACAGCCAGTTGCGCGAGATTTTCGCCAAATGGATGACCAGCCCGGACAACCCACGCTTTGCCATGACCATCGCCAATCGCATGTGGAAGCTCATGTTTGGCATCGGCATCAAGGAGCCTGTCACGGATCTCGATAATCCCGATGAGTGCAGCAATCCGCTGCTCCTACAGCATCTCGCCAAGGAAATGGTGCGCCTGAAATTTGACCTGCGTGCTTTCACCCGTCTGATCTGCAACACACAGACCTACCAGCGTGAGGCGGTGACCCGTGAGCTCGCGCTTGGTGAGCCCTACTACTTCCCCGGTCCCATTCTCCGCCGCATGACGGCTGAGCAGGCCTGGGACTCCTGCGTGACACTGGCGATTGGCGACAAAGTGGACGGCTTTAAAGTCAAACGTGCTGACAACTATGCCAACGTCATGAACATCACCTCAGAGGTCACTCCTGAAGTGATCCAGGAAAAACTCACCGCCATGAAAGGAGCCATGAGCGACCCAGCTAACGGCTTGGACAACGGTGGCGGTAAAGGCAAGGGAGCCAAAAAGAAGAAAAAGCGTCCAGCGGATACTGAAATGGCAGCCGATGAAGAAGGCGAATTCACCCGGCCTGAAATGATGCAGGGCCTTGCCTTGGCCCGTGCTTCTGAGCTTCGCCAGCCGGAGCGTGAGGGCCACTTCCTGCGCATGTTTGGACAAAGTGACCGTCAGATCGCTGATAGCAATTCAGAGGAAGGCAGCGTGCCGCAGGTACTCATGCTCATGAACGGGGAAGCCCAGGCGGTGCTGGCTGATCCGAGATCTCTCGTGCTCTCTACGGCCATGGGGCAGGTGAAGCCCGAGGACAAAGTGGACTCTCTCTACCTAAGCTTTTTCAGCCGTCATCCATCCGCTGATGAGCTGAAAGAAGCCACCGCTTCCTTGGCTGCCGGACTCTCTTCAGCCGACCTCTGCTGGGTGCTCTTCAACAGCCGCGAGTTTGTCTTCGTGCAGTAATCCACTTCAAGTTCGTCTCTTCATCTCACCCTCATCTTCTCATGAAAAACGACCTTATCTCCTTTGCCCCCATGACTCGCCGCTCCTTTGCTGAGCATGTTGCCAAAACGACACTGGGTGTGGCTGTGCTGCCTCATTTAGTCAAGGCTCAAGCCGCAGCAGATCCCAAGACTCTGCCAGGCTTTGGCAAAGCCAAAAATGTCATCTGGCTCCAGATGATTGGCGGCATGTCGCACATCGATACCCTTGATCCCAAGACAGGTGATACCAGGGGCGCACGTGATCCCATCCAGACCAAGGCTGATTACCAGCTCGGTGGCTATCTGCCGACTCTGGCCAAAGATCACGCGGACAAGCTCGCCATCATCCGCAGCATGACCTCGAAGACTGGGGTCCATGCATCCGGGCAGTATCTGATGCGCACAGGCTATGAGCAGCGCGGTACTATTAAGCATCCAGTGCTGGGCGCTTGGGCTCAGGAGATCTTGGGGAAAAGCAGTAAGTCTTTGCCCTCAACCGTGTGTGTGAATCGCGGGCCAGAGCATGGTAACGGCTTCTTTTCTGCCGCATTCAGTCCGCTACCCATCCATGATCCCGAAGCTGGGCTGCAATACGCTGAATTTTCTGCCGAACAAGAAGTGATGACTAAACGCCTCAGTCTCTTGAACAAGATTGATGCTGGCTTCCGGGCCAAGTTCCAAGATACCAACCTCAAGGCCTATAGCGACTTTTACGATGATACCTTGAAGCTTCTCAGCAGTGAGGACCTTAGCGCTTTCAGGCTCACGGATGAAAAGGCCGGGGAGAGGGAAATTTATGGGATGAATAAATTCGGCCAGGGCTGCATGTTGGCGCGTCGCCTCGTCGAGCGTGGTGTGCGTTTTGTCGAGGTCAGCTACGGTAGCTGGGACATGCACAATGACATTGATGAGAATATGGAAGAGCAGGGGACCGTGCTCGATACTGCCCTAAGTGCATTGCTGAGTGATCTGAAGGCAAAAGGATTGCTGGAGACGACGCTGGTCGTTCTTTGCTCCGAATTTGGCCGCAGTCCGAAGATCAACAGCCGCAGTGGTCGGGATCACCATCCTAAAGTCTTCAGTACTCTTTTGGCAGGTGGCCCGATCAAAGGCGGCACGATTTACGGTAGCAGTGATAAGGCCGGTGAGGCCGTTGCCGACAAACAAACTACCATCCAGGACTTCCACAGCACGATCGGTCACGCGATGGGCATGGATGTCAATCAGGTCATCATGTCTCCCAGTAATCGCCCATTCACGATCGGTGATAAAGGTGATGTTATCAGTGCTGTTTTTGCCTGACGTCAGCAGGAGACTTTATGCATCTCTAGAACCCATCAACTGGCTCAGGAGGTCTTCCTCATAAAGCAGGCCTCGGGGGCGGTTATTCTCATTCAAGACAAGACTGAGACTGCGACCACGTTTACGCATTTTTTGAAGGCAGAGCAGGGCGCTTTCGTTTTCGTATACAAAGTCGAGAGTCCGCATGTGCTGTCGCACGAGACGGTCTGAAGGAATATCTGGAGACAGCGTCGCCAGATCAATGACGCCGACAAAGCTTCCCTTTTCTCCGATAACGGGCAGTGTGCTTAGGCCATGCTCGCGTGCAAATATTAGGGCGCTACTAAGAGGGACCTCTGGTGCTAGGGCGATGCTATGAGCAAGCGGACGCAAAACATCAGCCGCTCGAAGTCGGCGGTAATCCAAGATCTGTCTGACGAGGCGTGCAGCACCGGGGGAAAGCTGTTTTTGATTCTCAAGCATCCTGGTCTGCAGGTGTAAATCATCACGTCCAGAAGATTGATCTGGTACAATGTTTTGATTAGCCGAGGTGTGACGAGCTAAAAGTCTGAACAACGGGCGGAACAGACCGACGATGCAGACTATCGGGTAGAGTGAGCGGATCGTGCGGAAGGGAAAACGGCG
>Ga0214163_1000725_pt1 | contig 14918 bp, 11 predicted proteins | sample LakMenepilimnion_2_FD_153001 | JGI IMG/M metagenome (GOLD analysis project Ga0214163, IMG submission 153001) | Freshwater microbial communities from Lake Mendota, WI - Practice 15JUN2010 epilimnion v4 | ecosystem: Environmental > Aquatic > Freshwater > Lake > Epilimnion/Euphotic zone | place... | reverse complement strand
GCAAGCACGCAAGCCGTTCTTGCGCAACGGCGACAAAGAAACCCCCATCGAATAACTGCTAACCTGGTAATTGCTAATCGAGTAATTGCTAACCAGGTAATGACTAGCCAAGTGATGGCTAACCAGATGGTAGCTAATCGAAGGGTGGCTGAACGAAAGATCGTTAATTGGTTGATAGCCAATTGTTTGGGTATGCTTGGCTATCGGCAATAGCGGTTAAGCCATTCTTCGCGTTGCTCGCTAAGTTGTTCATCGCTGGGAATCATTCCTTGGCGTTGTTTGGAGTCGTGAGTCGAAACAAAACCGCTCAACTCGTCGAGCAAGACGCGTTGAGTTTCGGGAGAGACGCGATCGATGAAGAGCACTCCATCGAGATGGTCGATCTCGTGCTGGATGATTCTTGCTAGGAATCCGTCGACTTGCATATCGATCTCGCGACCTTCCATCGAGTAGGCTTTGACATGCAACGATTTGTTCCGTTTGACGGCGGCGTGAATCCCTGGGAGCGATAAGCAGCCTTCTTCGGATTCCGCAGAGCCGGTAGATCTTCGAATGACTGGATTTAGGAATACGAGTTCTTCTCCGTTTCCTTTTTCGCCAGTCGGGTTGGCGATGAAGAGCCTCAGAGGTAAATTCACTTGGTTTGCTGCAAGTCCGACACCGCGATTTTCGTACATGATGTCAAACATTTGACCGATCATGTCGCGGAGCGATGCATCGACGCGGATAATGGGTTTGGATTGAAATCTCAACGTCGGATGCGGGAAGGTGATCAATTGAAGCATACGAAGTCCAGGAATGCGGGGTCCGATGGTTGGAGGTCCAAACGAGTGGGGCGAAATCGCATGAGTCGAAAACGAACGATTCGAAACAGTGCCGCAGGTCGAGCACCCGAGAACGATCGATTGCCAGTGGCAAAAGGTTCCCGAAACGCTTCGCTACGAGTGTCGATTGTGTCCGATGGAGGGATGTTCGTAAACGCCTACCCTCATTTCGCTGCATACTTGCTCGTTATTCTATGTCTTGGGCAGGTGGCATTCACGCAAAATCCGGATTCCTCAGAGCGAACTGCGGCGGCGGTTTCACCTGTTTTCCAGGAAGCGTCTGAGCGGTTAGGGCCCAGTTCCAAACTGGTTTGGGCTGAGCCTGGCAGCAGTTCACTTGAGCGTTGGACAGCTAGATCGTTGTTGGAAATCGAAGGAATTGTCGTATCCTGGGATCCAAAACAGCTAGTGTTGCTCAAAGCTGACGCGAGCGGTCCGACTACTTTTCCCGGCGATTTGGTGGTCGGAATTACTCCGGGTTGGAAATCAGAGGCTTACTCCCAGGCGCATCAGTCGTTCGTGGGGCGTGATTTTCAGAAAATGATTCAGCAGGGGCAATCAGCGTTAGCGCAGCGTGAAATCCCCCGGTGGCAGCAGCGGGTGTTAGCATCGGACATGGTGGAAGCCGCGATGGCAATCGATCAGTATGCGATTGCTGCCAAAGTATTCACAGCTATTGCCGAGGAACCCTCCCCTGCCCTACTCTTCTCAAGGATTCCTCTCCCTTGGACAGACGAGTTGGAGAAAGTCCCCCCCGCGTTTGCCGCCGATGCTGCAAGCTGGATGGATAAAGACTCCCAGACGATCAAACTGCTTGGGGCGGCATGGTCGCTCTCTGGTCCTCAACGACTTCGAGCGGTCGAGGAGCTTAAAAGCCTAACGCAGTCAAAAGATGCCTTGATCGCCAATTACGCATCTGTCCAACTTTGGAGGCTTGCTCCACCAGATCAAATCTTGTCGAGTGAACTGGATCGATGGATTGAAGTCAGGGATTCTATGATGCTTCCATTGCAAGCAGGGCCGACTGCACTTTTGGCTACCCGCTTAGAGCAAATCGGCAAAGCCGAACTTGCGCTCGGAGAATGGCTTCGTATACTAACGCTCCATTCCGATCGAGTTTCGCTCGTTGCAAAAGCAAAAAAACGAAGCGATACGATCAGCAAGGGCCGATCAGCAAGGGACGGTGTGTTGAATCGGTAAGCTGATCGGTGAGTCGAGTGGTGAGTTGATCGGTTTCAACGATACAATCAGTCAATAACAGGTTACTTGAAGTAGCATTAAGGGAACTGGTAATGATCAAGTTTCGGTCGAGCGAATCGACAGATTTCCTTCGTCGGGTGGCAACAGCTTCCGTGACATTTGTTGCGGTTTGTTGTTTGCCTTCGATGGCGTTTGCGCAAGGTCCGGTAAGCGCGCCGGCTGGGGGGCCGAAAGAGGTTCAAGAGGAGAGCCTCTTTAACATCATCTTCAGTGGTGGCCCTTTAGGGATTGGGATTATGGTCGTCCTAATCGCTTTATCGATCATTGCGGTCTATCTGATCTTCGACCAATGGCTGACTTTGAGACGAAAAGATTTGATCCCCACGACGCTCAATGAGAATGTCAAGCAGATGCTATCCCAAGGCAAATTGAAAGATGCCGATGGATTATGTCGAAGTCAGCCGAGTCCGATGGCGTATGTGCTTGCCAGTGGCATTGCCGAAATTGAATATGGTTGGCCTGCGGTGGAGAAGTCGATTGAAGATGCGTTGGCCGAACAAGCGGCAAGGATGTACCGAAAGTTAGAGTACCTATCCGTAATTGGAAATCTCGCTCCGATGCTGGGGCTTCTCGGTACAGTTGCGGGGATGATTGTAGCGTTCCGTGAAGTTGCACTTTCGCAGGGAACGGCTGGAGCGGGCCAATTAGCGTCCGGAATTTATTCTGCTTTGGTGACGACGGTAGCTGGGTTGCTGATCGCAATTCCCGCCTTGGGAGCCTTTGCGGTCTTTAGGAATCGTATCGACGAGATCATTTCTGAGATGGCAACATCCGCTCAATCGGTTTTTGCGCCCATTCGGCGACGACTTCCCGGCAGTGCCAGCGGTACGCGGGCGAGTGTTGTTCCACCACCGCGTATCCAATAAAACATCCGAATATCATCGCTTCGTCGAGAATCTTGCATCTTTCTCCAGGACGAGAGATATCAGGAATTCCGATGCTGATTGCGTAGCGGTAATTTTTAGAGGGGATTAGGTAGAAGGATACCAATAAACACCGATTTCTCTCATGATTCCTGAACTTTGAGATGGAATGTGCTAAACTTATGGGCCCCTTACGCGCCTGTAAGTATCGGATTCGTGTTACGCTTTTTTCTTGGATAGTCTCTTGGCCGACGATTCGTCAAAACGCACAGATACTGTGCCAAGCAATTTATCGCACGGCGATGCGGCACTTAGTGCCGTAGCGTTAACGGATGTAGGTTTACGCCGAGCGAATAACCAAGACAACTTCGCGATCGTGATGGCTTCTGATGCCGACCATTGGCAAAAGGCCGGAGACTTATTGATCGTAGCCGACGGAATGGGAGCTCACGCAGCTGGCGAACTTGCAAGTCAACTTGCAGTTGAATTGATCCCACATCATTTTTCCAAGCTTCATTCGAAGTTTGAGTTGCCTGAGGCCTTGTCGAGGGCCTTTGAAGAGACGAATCGGGAAATTCATCGTAAAGGGATGATCAATCCTGATTTTCGCAGCATGGGTACAACGACTTGTGCTCTGGCGATATTTCCTATCGGTGCAGTGATCTGTCATGTCGGAGATTCACGCATCTATCGGTTGAGCGGGCAGACGTTTGAACAGTTGACCTTCGATCATTCGCTTGTTTGGGAGATGCAGCAGTCGGGTGAAGTGAGTGAAGAGTCCATCCGTAGCAGCGCACTTCCGAAGAATGTTATTACTCGTTCCCTGGGCCCGTCACCCTCCGTGAAGGTGGATATTGAAGGTCCGTTCCCCATTCTAAAGGGGGACAAATATCTACTTTGCAGCGATGGGCTTAGCGGTCAATTAGCCGATGAAGAGATAGGAAATTTGTTAGGGCTCTTGGACATCAAGTCGGCAGCGCAAGCCATGGTTGACTTGGCCAATTGTCGTGGTGGTCCAGACAACATTACCGTCGTAATTGCGGAAATGAAGCGCGATATCGCCACACACGAAGGTGGTGTTGCGAGCAGTAGCCGATCGTTTGGGGCTTACCCAACCCTTTTTGGGATTCTGGCTGCGATTGGATTCCTAGCAGCGTTGTTTCTTTCGTTCATCCAACAAATCCCGCTTGCCCTTGTATCCGCTGTTGCAGCATTGATCGCCCTCGTTACGGGCTGGATCAAGATGAGTGTTGAAAGGCCTGTAGAAAATAGTGGCAAGGGTTGCGGTAGGGCACCCTATCGGAAATACAATTGCAAGCCTTCGATTGCTTTCGCTAACGATTTGTGGGTCTCTGTTAAAGACCTTACCGCTTGGATCAAAGCCAACACAAACTCCCCAAAGTTGTCCGGTTTCGAATCCAATTTGGAATCAGCGAAGCGGATGATCGATGGAAAGGATGCGAAGGGTGCAATTAAGAAGCTTGCCACACTGCTCGTGGAAGTCATGCAGGAGATACGCGATCGACGCAAAGAAGATGACGATGGTCACGTCGACTACTAACCGATAACGGCTAACCGACAACGGCGGATCGCTTCTTTACGAAATCGGCGGTTTGGACAAATTCTGGGAAGTGTTATCGGTAGATTGAGTTAGCTCTTCCTTGATGATCGGTTGATCATCGATGAGGATTCGCATGGATGATGATTCCATCTCGTCGTATTGCCCTGTTCGGATGCAATACAGACATGCGAGCAATGCAGCTCCCCCTAGTAGGATTGCGACCGGTAACGCTACATACAAGACACTCATCGTCTCCTCTTATTGTTCTTTTTTGAGGTTCTTATTCGTCGCAGATCTGGGTGAGTCAAAGGTCTTGGCCGACCAAGCCATGAGTAGAACCGTGATTCCTGAGATCGGCATAAAGACTGCTGCGAGCAGAGGGTGAATCAGACCGCTTGCGGCAAGGCTAATTGTAAAGGCATTGTATAGCAGTGAAGCTGCAAAGCATCGGTAGATCCCACGCACCGTTCCTTGAGCTGCTCGCATCAACCGAGGCAAAGCGATCAATGGGTCTTCTCCGATAAAGATAGGTGCGTTGCGGAGCGAGATGTCAGAAGGTCCACGAACGGCGATCCCTACATCCGCAATCGCTAGCGCTGCCGCGTCATTGATCCCGTCTCCGATCATGACTTGGGGCTCACCCATCGACAAAGATGATTTTCCGGTTGATAGTCGTTGAAGCTTCTCTTCGGGCGTCAGTTCCGCGTGGACTTCTTTCCAATGGATTCCTGATGCTGCCAAGCTTGCTGCAAAGCGTTCCACTCGATTGCGCGTATCACCCGAGATAAGGCCGAGCTTCCAACCTAAACGGTCAAGTTCCAAAAGGGATTCGATAGCTCCGTTTCTGAGGGTATCACCAAGTTGGAAACAACCAATTGGAACATCGTTGACTTCGACCACCACTGTTAATTCAGAGGCATTTGCGAGCGTCTGTGCAGTGTGAGGAAGATAAAGGTCGTTGCGTGGTTGAGTCGTGCGAGTAGAAGTAGTGGTACGGTCTGCGCGGAAAGTCCAGCGGTCAGAACCTAGTTGGCCCTGAAGCCCCAGTCCGTAGACCTGTTCAACTTGGGTGGGTTCAATTTTCCGTAATTCATCTTTGGGTGTGGTGCTTTGGATAAAAGCGCAAATGGCGCGGGCAACCGGGTGGTCGGAATGGGATTCGAAAGCAAAAATGGCTGGTAAAGCTGATTGAGGACCATTCCAACTCAGAACTCTCAAGTCCCCAGTGGTCAAAGTACCCGTTTTATCAAACCAAAGCATTCCCGGTTTGGAGAGCCGTTCAAGGCAGTTACCATCGCGAATCCAAATGCCTTCGCGAGCCGCTCTGCCGATTGCCACGGTGATTACTAAAGGAGCGGCAAGGGCAAGAGCGCAAGGGCAAGCGATCGTTAGTAGGGAGACTGTATGTTTGATAGCGGTCGGCCAGCCGGCGAATATCCACCAAGTTCCCAGTGTCACGCAGGCGATTGCAAGTACGACCCACACAAAAACGCCCCCAACGCGATCAGCGAGTTGGATCAATGGCGTTCGATCGGCGGTCGCTTTTAGAACTAGTTCATTGAGTTTTCCAAGTCGACTGTCTTGCGCTGCGGCACTTACTCTTAACCAAAGTGGTGAGCGAAGATTGAATGCTCCCCCAATGGCATCGTCTCCTGGTCCAACACTTCGAGGTCGCGTCTCGCCGGTAAGAAACGCCATTTGAAGTAAGCTTTCGCCTCGTTCTATTTGTCCATCGGCGGGTAATCGTTGACCGGCTAGGACTCGGACCAAATCACCGGGTTGTAACCGGTAAGCAGGGAGTGTGGTTTCATTCCCATTCTCATCGATTCTTATGGCATCAGCATCTTGGAATTGAAGTAGTTTCGCGATCGACAAGCCCGAACGATACTGTGCGCGGTATTGGATGTATCGACCAATTCGCAGGAGTAAAACTAACGAGGCGAGCGAATCAAAGTAGATGTTACCTGAACCGAGGGCTGCACCGACGAAGCTGCCGATCGTGCCTACGCCAAGTCCCACGGCGACGGGAACATCTACGTGAGGTACCCCTGTTGAGAGGGACTGCCAAGCGGACTGGAAAAAAATCCGACCTGGAATTGCTGCGGCGAGCAATCCGAGGATCGCACCTGTCCATCGAAGAAACATGGCGTTCTGCGCAGAGATACCGGTCGCTTCTCCTGCATACAGCGAGATTCCGATCCACATTGCATTTGCGGCAAGGAAAAATGAGATGGCGATTCCTTTCCAGTGCTCCCGTTTGATCGCTATGGAATCGGAGTCATCTATTCCCCCTGGTGAGACGGGACGAAGCGAATACCCGAGCTTGGCAATTTGCTGGGCGACGAGGATGGGTTCCGTCTTTTTTGGATCATAGATCAATTCGACAGACGAATCGCTCCATCGGACGCGAGCGGATCGCAGCCCTTGGATCGATGGCTGAACGCTTTCGATCAGCCATGAGCAGGCGGCGCAGTGAAGACCGTCGACCCCAAGCCGCACGCGACAAAACCCATCTGCAAACGATTCAACTGAAACACCGGCAGCTTGCAGGTCGCGGAGCACTTCCGTCGAACGTATGTTTCTTACTGGATGGGAAGTGTGATCCGACAGTTCTCGTAATGCATAGAAGTCATCTAGTCCGAGTCCATGTATGAGAGCATAAGCTCCCATACATCCCTGGCAGCAAAAAACCTTGTTGTCTTCTTGTGCGGGGTGAGTGTATCCCCAGGCGGCAGGATCATCAGCACGTGTTTCCAACCCGCAGTGCGCGCAGCAAAGCTGTTGCTGGGCGTGAACGTTTGGAGAATCGCTCGCACGAGGAGTGCTCATTGTGGTTCTACCGAACAACAAGGTAATTCTTGTTCTGTTAACTCATGAATATCTTCGAGGGATGTTTGCCCAGATGCCGGCGGAGTTTTCGGGTTCAGTACACTGAGATCAACTGCGGAACGAGCTTCCCAAGTCCAAAAACCAAACGCGATTAAGATCAGAGCGGCGACCCATTGAAATCCTTTAGGATGAATCCGGTTCAAGACCCCTGAGCCGCTGGCGATAAGCGTTAACCAAGGAAGCGTTCCGAGCCAAAATGCGGCCATCATCGAGATGGAGGCAAGCACACCACCTGCGCCCGCAGCGGCGAGGGCGAACACATAAAGCCAACCGCATGGCAACCAAGTACTAATCAGTCCCCAAAGGAAGGCGTTAGCTGTTGGACCATAGTTCGGGGTTCTTCGGCGAATCGCGAGCAAGAAGGCATTCCAGTTAGCGAAGAACCGAGAGTGCTTTACCGGAGAATCATTTCCTTTCAACAACCGCCACACACGGAGGAAACCCAAAAGGATCATCGTCAATCCAACGAGTTTTGCGGCAACTTGGCTGATACCCAAACTGCTCCCAAGTTCGTTTCCAGCGTAGGCCATGATCCCCATCATCACACCGATGCCAAGATAGGTGGTCAATCGACCAAGATGATAGGCTAGGTGCTTAGCAAATGCATTGGTGTTTTGGTCAGTGGCGGAGCGCGTTGCGAGGAGGACAAACGGCCCACACATTCCGACACAATGAATCGAACCGAGTGTTGAAGAGACCCAAACAGCGACGAGCATTTCGATCATGAGCTCTCCCAGTTCTGTTGAGAGTCTTCGATGAAATGCTCGTCTGTTCCGCGATCAATTTCGATCGACAACTGCCATCGACCATCGCGTGTTACGTCGATGGGAGCAAAATACTCACCGGGTGCGTTCTCGCGTTCAACAAGATCCACACGGCGGTGCTCTCCGACTCGGGTAAAATGATAGGCGGACATGGTTCCTATCCCGCCAGAGACTGGTTGTCCATTACGGTCATGAATTCGAACCAGGATACCGGAAGGAGTGGTTGACCGTTCGATCGTAGTGGCCCATCCGAGCCTATCCGATGCGGCTTGTTGATCTTTGCGAACTTGCCAGTCGATCGCTTCTTGACTGTAGTTTGGAAGTGGTTTGAAAGACGGATCTCCAACTGCCATATAGACCGCCATGCCAGCGACCCCCAGGTTAATCGCCATGAGTCCGAGGATAAACGCGCCCCAAATCCAGGCGGCGCGTCGTTCGCGTCGAGCGAAATTGTTGTTTGTCTGTTGTCCAGTGGGTTGCATGATTGTGGATCCTTTGGGAGACGTAGCGTTTGGATGTTGTGTTTAGAAGTTCGTTGCCGTCTGAAACCACTCTAAATCGCTCGCCGCCGCTGTTCTTAGTATCGCCTCGAGTGCCATCGGGCTCAATGCGAACCGAGTGGGTTGTACGATTCGCGACAAATTGCCCTGCAAATTCCCCTAAATGAAGGTGAAATCGCAATAAAGATTGTGGAAATTGGAGGTTCTCAGAGGCTCCAAGTCAAAGTTTCCCTCCCGAAAAACGCTCCGAAAAGGTATCCTACTTCCGGAAGATCAACATGCATCGGTGGTTGGCCGATGTTCAACTTTAGCTTGCTGGCTCAAAATCGATTATGCCATACATTGAAATGACTAGTGGACCGGCGATGGGTCGCCGAATCCAACTTGATAGCTCCAAATACATCATTGGTCGACATCCTGAATGCGACATTGTGCTCGAGAGCGCGATCGTTTCGCGTCAGCATGCCGAATTGTATTTGGAGGATTCCGGATATCGAGTGAAGGATCTCGAAAGCCGCAATGGGACATTCGTTAACGGAAAGCTCATCGGAGGTCCAACTGCGCTCAACGATGGTGATTCGATTCGCATTTGCGACATCGAAATGGTCTTCGGTGATGAATCGATTGAAAGCTCTTATCGCGGATCCTTGGTCTCTTCCAAGGGCTCGAACTTAGGGGTGTTAATCGCCGAGGACGAAGACGAAGAGGACGCGGGCAATCGCTCGGTAACGGCGAAACTCGATGTTCGCGGGAGCCAATTTGGCGTTCAGTTGTCGGCTTCGCCGGAGGCCAAACTCTCCGCACTTCTTGAGATCATGAAGAGTCTCGGAAAAACTGTTGGGCTGGAAGAAGTGTTGCCGAAGGTACTCGACTCGTTGTTTACTATTTTCCTGCAAGCGGACCGAGGGTTCATCATTCTCAAGGACGACGCTGGTAATTTGATCCCGCGCTGGGTCAAGGCGCGCAGGGCCGACCAGGAAGACAAGATTCGTCTATCGAGAACGGTGCTCAAGGAAGTGATCAAGAACAAGCAGGCGATCATATCGCTTGATGCTGAGAATGACTTCAGCATGAGTGAGAGCATCGCGGATTTCAAGATTCGCTCGATGATCGTGGCACCATTGTTGAATTCCGAAGGTGAGGCATTAGGTGCAATTCACATCGACTCCATTCAGACCAAAGGTGGGTTCGAGAACAAAGACCTTGAAATCCTCGTCGGAGTTGCGAATCAAGCTGGCATTGCGATTGAGAACGCTCAATTGCACGAGCGGATGGTGTTACAGAAGCTTGTCGAGCAGGATTTAGAGTTAGCCAAGCAAGTTCAGATGGCGTTCTTGCCCAAAACATCACCAACGTGTAGCGGATATTCGTATTTCCAGTATTACAATCCAGCGCAGCAGATCGGTGGCGATTACTTTGATTATCTTGAACTCGATTCCAATCGGATTGCCATAGCCTTGGCCGACGTGGTAGGCCACGGTGTTGCCGCCGCGATGTTCATGGCCAAACTCTCAGCGGAAACCAGGTTCGCCTTTGCATCGATCCCAGACCCAAGAAAAGCGATGGCTCAACTCAATGATCGAATCACCGCATTGGATGCGGACCGGTTCATCACCATGTCGGTTATTATTCTAGATAAGCAGACTCATAAAGCCACGATTGTTATCGCGGGGCATATGCCACCGATTCACTTCCATGCCGATGGCACGATCAGCGAGCCTGGAGAAGACATCTCCGGTCCGCCGCTGGGCATTATGTCCGATATCGAATTCGAGTCTGCCGAAGTCACATTACAACCCGGCGAATGCCTGACCATGTACACCGACGGCATCTTCGAAGCACCTAATGCACGTCACGAGCAGTACTCCATAAACCGCGTACGAGAAATCATCCAGACTGCCAAAGGTCGCGTGCAGGAAGCGGGTGAGACGTTGGTGAAATCCGTGGTAGAACATATTGTAGGTTGCGAGCAGGAAGACGATATGTGCGTGGTGATCGTCGGACGAAACAACGCTTAACGAAATGCTTCACAACCTGATCAATCGCTAGCGAATCTTGCTCTTTTCTTGGTGAAGCTTCGCAAGTTGATCGTTGCCGATCAGACCGTAGGCCTTCGATAATTTTTCGTGTAGCTTGTACCGCTCGCTTGCCGGCGTTCTTGCAAGTGCGGATTCGAGCTGTTCGATCGCTTGTGGCACCTCGTTGGATTCGAGTAAGATGGCTCCAAGGGTATCTCGATACGTAGGGATATCCGAATTCGTTTCGATGGCGCGTTGCGCAAGATTCTTTGCTCGGGCGATATCCTTTGGTTCTTTCGTAGCAAGCAACCAAGCGAGGTTATTTAGAGACAGGCCATGATCTGGGAACTTATCAATCGCTTGTTCTAGTTCGGTCTTCGCGTCATCGAATCGTTCGTCGATGATCGCGATGACACTCTTTGAAAAATACAAAGCTGGGTTTGGGCCTTGAACAGTGAGGCTTTCGTCTAGAAAGTCTTTCACTGCGTCGGTCGAATCTGTGGTTTGCGCGAGTCGATAGACTTCGACGGTTCGTTGATAAACGGATGTCACATCGGAAACTTTATCTCGCATTTTGAGTAGACACTCAAGTTTCTCTGGGACGGTTTTGGCTTGAAGATATCGCTGTTCGATGAAAGCTATATCGAGTTGCATGCGAGCTTCAATTAAAGCTTTGTTTCCTGGTAAGAGATCCATGCCTGTTTGAAGTGTATCTGAAGCAGCTTGAGCTTCTCCGCCTCGCGCATGAGCGAGTGCGAGTTGAATTCGGGCATTGGTGGAGAGTGGATCGCGGGCGAGTTCAAGTCGAAATGCATTGATCGCGTTGTTGATCGCTTTGCGTGCAATCTCCGGTTTTTGATCGAGGACATAAAGATCAGCTACGGAGAACCAATGGGAGGGATTGAATGCTGCGGCGGACTCAAGAGCGCGAACGCTGCCGTCGAGTTTTCCTTCGAGGCGGTAATAGTTAGCCCAGGCAAGCCAAATACTTTCCGAATCCGGTTCGCCAGCTTGTTGAAGGTGCCAGAGGAGGGTTGAGAGATAGTTCGATGAAACGCCTGCTGTCAAAAGATTGGAAAAAGCGATCGCGCGCTGAGCGTGGGCGGGCGGGTAACCCGGTGCATTATTTGGTGCAAGCTGGGCCATCAAAGAGTTGGCTTGCACAAGTTTTTTATCTTGAGCTAACCATTTGCAGTATGACAGAGCGACGTTAGGTGAGGCACGAAAACCGTCGTGAAAGACTCTTAACGCCAAACGGTCCGTGGGCTTGCGGTCACTGTTTGCTTGGGGGGGCCTGGGTTGCTCCTCATCGAGCAATGCCGCGAAGCGTTCCGTATATCGATTGATAACTTGGGATTTGACACCTCTGCTCCATAAACTACATGCCATAGACGCGGTAAAGATTAAGAATGCAGGTAAGCCTAATAAGAAAGCTGTGCGGCGCGTTCGCAGTTGCGCAACTTGTGTGACGGAATTACCACCGGATCCATACTTGGTCGCCAGTCGAGCCAAGCCCAACAGTTCGCAGCTTGCGCGAAATGAGCTGACAACAATAGCGACGATCCAACGCAGCCAAAAAGGGCGGTTTCCGGGCTGATTCATGATTGGCAATGATCCCTTTGAGATAGTTACCTATTCGGATAACCCAACGGTCGATTCAACACTGACTCGTATGCGATCTTTGCCGAATCTCTCCAGCTCCTTATCCCATTCTTGTTTGCATCGCATCAATCGCTCTTCCGCAGAATTCGGATCCGCGAGAACATCTAGCAACGCATCGGCCAAGAGGTTCAACAGTTCGTCGGCATGGTGGAACCTAGGAGTCATCTCCAAAGAGACACTGGAGGCTTCCATCCGCTGCAAGGATTGGTATTCGCGATAGTCTTCGCGAACACGGTTACGATCATTATCCAACTCTAGCAGTTCCACTACGGAAGAGTGTTGTTGCATAGCAATGCGGCTCTCCTCCGTGGTGAACCATTCGATCCAGTCCGAGGCGTTCGCGGATTGTCTGGTTTTGCGTCCTAAAGAAGCAAGCAAGCCATCGGCTCCGTTCCAAATCATTGGGGAGAGGATCAACTCTCCCGAATGATTCGCTTCATCTGCCCGTTGAATTCCATCGGTTCGGGGCCATCCGATCCCAAAGATCGCTTGACCCGTCGCGACGCGTTCCCAAGCGTCCGTGGGCGAGAGAAGTGCAGTCGTCGGTTCGATGGCCGACAAACGCGCAAGTAATCTCGCATTTCGAGAGAACTCTGGTAGGTTTAATCGAGAGACCATCTTGTACAGGTCGAACAAGCCACGGTAACGCGACTCTGTGGTGGACATGATCCACAAGTACCTTGAAACGACTGCTCTTCGATCAATATTCGTACGGTCTTTGAGCAAGGACTGCAACGTTTCTCGATTGCTCGCTAGTTGATCTCCGAGTTTCGATTCCGCAAGAGTGATAAAGTCATCCCAGTTCTCACTCGATACTTCCGATGTGTTTTGGTTGCTCACTAAGGCACGGTGCAGTTGTACGAGGGGTTGAGTTTCAAGTCCCCGCATTGCTGCGACCCAACTGGGTGCACCTAGGGGAATTCCCATCGTCTTGTTTCCAATCTTTGAAATCGCTCTCCAACGCGCCGGCCATGCTTGGGTTTCCCCGTCGGCCCCAAGGCCCGTTTGGCCATCGATGGAGTTTCCCTTCGTTTGGCCAATACGCGTGATGCGTTCAAGCAAGGGTTTGGGTATCGGAGCGATCCAGTCGGCTTGAGTGAGCGAGCCGATCAAGTTCCCAGGATAGATAAGAACGTCGATTGCACCAACGGGAGATTCAAATATCGACTTGCGGTCGATTTTGATAAATTCCAGCGGCTGGTCAGAAACACTTTGCCAGCGGTTCAGTAAGTCTGTTTCGAGGGATTCGCAATCGACCAAACCGATTTTCAGCGGTGGGAACTCACTTTGCCCCTTGCGAGCCGCAGGGGTTGTTTTCCCTTTACCTGACGCTTCACCAAGCGAGGATGCCTTGGAGCCGGATTGATTGTTTGTCGGAGTGCTTCCCGGTTTTGGACAGCCGGCAATGCAGCAAAGCAGTACACAGCAAGTAATTGGGGCTAGAAAGGAGCGAAACAATCGCGTGAATCGACTTGCAATATCCGGGGCGTTGAGGGCCGGGACGGGAAAAGATCGTCGAGCGATCGATGGGATAAACATGATCCGGCCTTTGAGAAAGTCCATTTGCTTGTTCGGCTTGCCAAAACTCGCGGTTACTAAGCCAGGCTACCTGCCCGACTTCAATGCTTACGTTGAGCGAAGAGCCGGCGCTCATCCTTTCGTTATTATTTTTACCAATATTCATCGAACGCGGTAGCGTCCTATTAGGAACGAATTCCATACGATAGGATACTACTCATGCGGGCAACAACCCTTTGTCTTATCGGGATATCGAAGGGGAAAGCACCGCATTTCGACGATTGAAAACCTACCTTTTTCTCCTCCGGAACCGTTTCGAGAGACTACAGCGATTATGGCCACCTTGTCCTACTACCTCGGTATTGATATCGGCACTTCGGGTACGAAAAGTTTGCTGATCGACAGTTCTGGAAATCCCGTCGCTGAAGCGACGATGGGTTACGCTTTAGCGACCCCGAAACCATTGTGGACCGAGCAGAACCCGGAAGATTGGTGGACCGCAACGAAGGGGACGATTCTAGCGGTTCTCAAAAAAGCTCGGGTCAAGGGAACACAGGTCAAGGCTATCGGCCTCTCGGGGCAGATGCACGGCTCTGTGTTTCTCGATGCACGCGGGCGTGTGATACGGCCTGCTTTGTTGTGGAATGACCAGCGCACCGATGCCGAATGTGAAGAAATCACCCGCCGGGCCGGTGGCCGTGATGCTTTGATTTCCATGGTGGCAAATCCTGCATTAACGGGATTCACCGCTCCGAAACTTCTTTGGCTCCGCAACAAAGAGCCGAAGAATTACGAAAAACTCAAGCACCTTTTGTTGCCCAAAGACGAGATTCGCCGCCGACTGACCGGCGAATTTGCAACCGATGCGAGCGACGCAAGCGGTATGCTGCTGCTCGATGTGGTCAAACGCAATTGGTCTAAGGAACTGCTCAGCAAGCTGGAAGTTGACCCTTCGATTCTTGCCCCCGTCTATGAATCGGAGCAAGTCACCGGGACGCTTCGCAAGGATGTTGCCGAGATGCTTGGATTAAGCCCTGAGTGCAAGGTTGTCGCTGGTGC
>Ga0214163_1000724_pt1 | contig 14920 bp, 10 predicted proteins | sample LakMenepilimnion_2_FD_153001 | JGI IMG/M metagenome (GOLD analysis project Ga0214163, IMG submission 153001) | Freshwater microbial communities from Lake Mendota, WI - Practice 15JUN2010 epilimnion v4 | ecosystem: Environmental > Aquatic > Freshwater > Lake > Epilimnion/Euphotic zone | place... | reverse complement strand
ACAAGTCGGGTTTTTAGGAGCAGAGAGTCGCGTGGTTGCCCCGACTATGAATGCAAGCATTTTTTTCCGAATAGAAACAGGTTCAGGGACTGTCCCCAGTGAGCGCAGCGGAATATGCTAGCAATCTGTTCGGTGGGCGGGGTGGTTCAGGGACTGTCCCCAGGCGGCGCAGCGACGAATGCTAGCAAATGATGCGGTGCATAAGAAGGTCGCTACTTCAATGCAACCTGAGAAATGAGACCTAATCGCTATCAAACGTTAATGCAATACATCCACTTATCCAACCGGGAAACCAATCCCAGTCGAACTAAGATTTAACCCCCGCAAAAACTCTCAATTGGATTTGTGGGGATCACCTACAATCGCGATCCTAAGCTCTCGCAACTGCTTCTCTGATACATAGGACGGCGCTCCCATCATCAAGTCCTCAGCTTTCTGATTCATCGGGAATAATATGACCTCCCGTATGTTCGGCTCGTCCGCCAACAACATCACGATTCGATCCACACCAGGTGCTGAACCACCGTGCGGCGGCGCCCCATACTTGAAGGCATTAATCATGCCTTTGAACTGCTCGTCTACCACCGAACGATCATAGCCCGCAATCTCAAACGCCTTGTACATGATCTCCGGTTTGTGATTGCGAATCGCCCCAGACGATAACTCAATGCCGTTGCAAACAATGTCGTACTGATAGGCAAGAATGTCCAACGGATTCATTGTCTCTAAGGCTTGCATCTCTCCTTGCGGCATCGAAAAAGGATTGTGACTAAAAATCACTCGCTGCTCGACTTCGTCCCACTCATACATTGGGAAATCTACAATCCAACAGAATTTGAAAGTGTTCTTCTCAATCAAATCCAACTCAGTCCCTACCCGTGTTCGTACCAACCCAGCTAGCTTCGCCGCATTCAATGGTTTGTCGCAAGCAAAAAACACCCCATCATTCGGGCCAAGATTCATCTGGGATACAAGCTGCGAAACTCGGTCCGCACCGATATTCTTGGCAATACCCCCGCCTTCTCCACCCTTGAAGTTGATATACGCCAACCCGGCAAATCCCTCATCCTTGGCCCATTGGTTCGCGGAATCAAAGAAGCTTCTCGCCCTAGTCCCAGCACCAGGCGCAGGTATTGCTCGAACCACCGCTCCGCTTTCTATACTTTTTGCAAACACCGCAAACGGACCACCACGGAATATCTCCGTCACATCTGAAATCTCAATCGGATTTCTCAAATCTGGCTTGTCCGACCCATATTTGAGCATCGAGTCTTTGTAGGTAATCCTCGGAAACGGCGGAGCCGTTACCGCCCTACCTTTCGAGAACTCGTCAAAAACACCATGCAAGACGGGCTCAATTGCCGCAAAAACATCGTCTTGCGTTACAAAGCTCATCTCAAAGTCGAGCTGATAAAACTCCCCAGGCGATCGGTCGGCCCGAGCATCCTCGTCTCGGAAACAAGGTGCAATTTGGAAGTACCGATCAAAGCCGGCTACCATCAACAACTGCTTGAACATCTGCGGCGCTTGTGGCAACGCATAAAACTTGCCATGATGCACCCGCGAAGGTACCAAGAAGTCCCGCGCCCCCTCCGGACTTGATGCTGTCAAGATTGGGGTCTGAAACTCAGTAAATCCTTCGTCAATCATCCGCCGACGAAGGCTCGCAATAACCTGGCTTCTCAATACGATGTTCTGGTGGAGTTTCTCACGCCGAAGATCAAGAAAGCGATTTCGAAGTCGGATATCCTCCGGATACTCTGCGTTTCCAAAGATCGGAAACGGCAACTCCGCCGCTTCGGATAACAACTCAACTTGACTTGCCTTGACTTCAATCTCGCCCGTCGGAAGCTCCGGATTTATCTTGTCGGAACCCCGAGATAGAACTTTGCCGTCCACAGCAACGACCGACTCTAGCTTCAAACCCTCGATCAATGCGAATGCTGAACTATCGCGATCCACCACAACTTGGGTAACCCCATAGTGATCTCTTAAGTCGACAAACAGTAAATTCCCATGGTCTCGTTTTCTAAAGACCCAACCAGAGAGCTTTACGCTCTGACCGGCATGGCTGGAACGAAGTTGACCACAATTGTGCGTGCGATATGCGTGCATCGTTAGGAGACTTTCGAGGCGGCGCGGGCGGCTTGTTCTCGTTTACTGAGCCACAGCAGGATAGGTGCTGCGACGAAAATAGAACTATAAGTACCAACTAGGATTCCAATCAAAAGGCAGAATGCGAAGCCGTGGATGCCTTCTCCTCCCCAAATGTACATCAACAGAATCGCAATGATCGTTGTTGAGGATGTCAAAAGCGTTCGGCTCAGGGTCTGCGTTACTGATGCATTGATCATTTTATCGGTCAAGTTCGGGCTCTTGCCCTTCACTTCTCGAATACGGTCAAACACGACGATCGTGTCGTTGAGAGAATAACCGATGATGGTCAGAATCGCTGCAACGATCGTCAACGATATCTTGAAGTCTTCAATCAATAGGAATCCAAAAGGTTTAAACAACCAGTGGCTCACTGCAAGCAAACCGACGGTAATAGCTACGTCGTGGATAAGGGCAATAACCGCCGCCACCCCATAAGAGACATTATTAAATCGAAACCAAATGTAAATGGTGATAAACAATAAGCTGAGCAACAATCCTGCGATCGCTCGCTGTTGCATTTCGCCTGCAACCCGGCCTTCGATTTTGCTAAAGGATTGGAATACAGGTTTTGTCCGTACCGCTTCTTTCATCTTATCGAGAATGGCACTAGTTGTGGATTCATCGAACGGTAACTTCACTTTCCATTCACCGAATCCAACTTCGGAATTCCGTGTCCAATTTGTTCCCCCGCTGGGCTCCAGCTCAACTTGAGAATCAACCAAATTTCGGCCCGCAGCACTCGTTGCTGCAACTAACCCTTCAATCACTTGCGAAGCATTCAGCTTCGCCGCCGTAGAGCCGAGTGTATCGCGGAAAACCAAGTTGGCTTCGGTGGTAAATTCCGGTGCGAAACTAGGTTTCACTGGTTCGGCTGCAGGTGCAACGCCTGACTGGGCTGAAGAAGCTTCTGCAGGGGCGGACTCAGCAGATGGCGTCTGGGACGGTGCGGTTGGCTCAGCTGCGGGGTCTTGGTAGGCAACCATAAACGTCCGGCGATCTCTCGGGAGACTTGATTGTGTTTTTCCTACAATCTTCGACTCCATGTCGTACGTTACCAACGAAGCACCCTTCGCTCCATTAAAACCCTTGAGAAGTCTTTCGCGGACTTGGGCGTCATCCTTCAACGAAACGTCCAGCTTGTAAACCGAGTTTTTCGCGAAGTCTTTCATTTCGACATTCGTTAGGGTGGTTTGAATAGGCAACCCTCGATCGTCTTCTTGGAATGCAGCTTGGGCAATCGTTCGAACTTCATCGGGTTCCATGGACTTATCAAGCGTAAAGACAACGGATGTCCCACCGTTGAAATCAATGTCAAGGAACTCCTTACCACGCAAGAATGTTGCAGCAAGGCCTACAGCAATCAGAAGACCGGAAACCAAGTAAGCGAGGTTTCTATAACTCAAGAAATCTATGTCTTGAGGGCCGAACAATGATCGTTTGGCTTGGTTTACGTAATCGGCCATATTCAATTTCGCTAACCCCCAGCGTTCGGCGATTTCGAACAGGTTGTGGGCGAAGAACACAGCGGTAAACATGCTGATCACAAGACCGATGATCAGCGTCATCGCAAAGCCTTTAATTTGCTCTGTACCAACATAGTAAAGTACGAAGGCACTGATAAGTGTCGTGAGGTTGGAGTCGAAAATGGTGGTCCAAGCACGATCGAAGCCATTTCGAATTGCCATTCGAGTTGTCGCATTCTTTTCACGTTCTTCTCTGATCCGTTCGAAAACCAGAACGTTCGCATCCACGCTCATACCAACTGAGAGAACAAGTCCTGCGAGGCCTGCGAGCGTCAGCGGTTGGCGGAAGAGCATCATGCAAGCCATAATCATCGCCAAGTTCAAAGCCAAGGAAATCGTAGCGACAAACCCTGCGAATCTATAATACGCTAACACTCCTACGATGGTCGTGCCTAGACCGAGCCAACTAGCGAATTTGCCTTTGGCAATCGCATCAGCGCCCATGGTCGCCCCAACAACGTTCTCGCTGATAGGTTGCTTGCTAATGGCACCAGGCAACGAACCCGAATTTAGGATCTGTACAAGGAATTCAACATCCTTAAGGGTAAAGTTGCCTTCAATCTGGCCTTCACCGCGAATCGGACTATTGAGGCTCGGGGCTGACAACACGATACCATCGAGCAGAATCGCCATTCGGCGTTTAAAGCCGGTGTTGGTATCAGGTTGGTTGGCAATGGTCATCTTGAGCATCTTCTCCGCACCACCAGTGGTCATGACGAAGGATACCAAGTAGCCGCCGTTCTTAGAGATTTCAACCTTTGCTCTGGAGAGATCGGCACCATTGACTTCGATGTAAGGTGTGCCATTCTTCTGAAGTGCCAACAGAACGTCCACATCCTGGATTTTCTGGCTTTCTAACCAAAACTCGAAATCATTAGGACGCCCAGTAAGAACTGGATTTAAAATCTCGCCTGTTCTCGCATTTCGAATCGTATCGCCAGGCACGTACCCTTGGACTTCCGTTGCACCTGATTGATCAGCAGATCGTCCGAGCGTACGCCAAACGCCGGAGACTTCCGGTTCGCCAGTGGTTTTGTTTGGTAATGTAACTTCGCGACGCAGACGAATGTCCGAACTTAAATTCTCGGCTTGAGTTCGCGCTGTCTTAATAAGCTCCTCGTGGTCATTGAGGTTCGCTACGATGCGGAACTGAAGAATCCCCGCATTGGTGATTTTGCGTTTGACTTCTTCGATTTCGGTCGGATCAACGTCCGCAATAATGATTTCGATCTTGTCATCACCAGCAGGACGAACGACCGACTCGTTCATGCCGGATGGATTAATTCGGTTTTGAAGTGGAGCAATAAAGTCGCGTGAGGAAACTCTCGTTCCGCTGTTGCCAACTGTGGACTGATCGATCTGATAGATCAGGTTCGTCCCACCCTTGATGTCAGGACCGAGCTTAAGCTGCCCTGTAGCAAGGACGATTCCCGTAGCAATGATCGCCAGCATGATCCAGCTGAAAGCCATCGCGTGATTCGGCATGCGAAGCCGGTTCGCGAAGAACTTGCCCAGGATGAACGGGACGATGACGGCAAGTACAAACAAGCCGACATCGTAAAGTCCTCGCCAATCGTTGACGGTGGAGTCCCCAGAACCTAAAGAGGTTTGGGCTAGGGTTAGGACGGAGGTGGAGAGCAAACAATCCAACATAGGAGATTTAGTCCTTTTTAACGACACGGATAGTATCGCGATTGACAGTCAATTTAGCGTTTGAGCTTTCGTCGATTCGAATGGTAACAGTTCCCGCGTCAGGCGTTGTGCTGACTACGACACCGTGAACGCCGAATGATGTGACCACACGGTCGTTTTTTTTCAGGTTTGCTACCTGTTCTTCTTGTTCACGCTGCGCCCGCTTGGTGGATCGCTGAGCAGGCAGCAATACACCGAGGTACAAAACCGCAAACATAATGGAAGCAACAAGCAGCGGATTCGCAAGGATTTCTTCAAACAAGGTTAGCTTAGGTTTGGTTTTGTCCAGCTCCGAGTTCGGAAGAGCCGTCGCAGACGCATTGGCTTCTGGAGCTTCTAGCTGCGTTGAAGGAGCAACGGGCGCCGGTGCTGGAACCGGAGCACTTGCCGCGGTAGTCTTCAACGCAGAATCTGTTGCGGGATCTTGAGCGAGCGAAGCGTATGGGCTAGGAACGCTAACCGCGTAAGCTACAGCGTTCGAAAAGGACAAAGACCCAACGCCAACCCAGAGCGCAAAGCAAGCGCAGAGGCACAGCGAGATCCAAGTTCTAGCTTTCCGGGGTGCCATAGGAGGCGAGTGTCTGATGGGGTAGGTGGGTGTTGAGTGTGGGATGTAAGTCTCAGGAATCGAGTAATTTACAAGAACGAAGCAGTTTACGGGTATTGAAAAAAGGTCACAAGTCCAACCGGGGGTCTAAGTGCAAATGTCCGTTTTGTCGGAATTGATGCTTTTTCGACGGATCGGCAATGTGCTCTAAGCTCTTGCAGCGCCCTGGGGCGGGGCGTGGTTTTGATTTTTTAATACCGCAGGTCTATTATAAGTGCTGGTTTTTCTGGCGGTTGGGTTTTGCAGATTTAGCTCATCGAGGCTTGATGGTTGGGCTCGCAATACCGCGGCTCTGATTGAAGTAGTGGGTGGAGCAGGATCGGATAGATCGGATTTTTTCTTATGTACACGCTCAAAAGCTTAGGAATGGCCTTGTTGTTGTGTTTTTTGGGAGGAGCTGAGGAAGCTATATCCCAAGAAGAATCCCAAGAAGACAGGCAGGAGGCGAGTCAAGATGAGAACGGGAAGTCTAAATCGGAGCAGCAATGGTGTGAGGGGCGTGGAAAATTTGGCGAATCGGGTTTGAAGGGGTTGGAGATATTAAAAAAGGGAGCTGCGAACTACCCGAAGCACCGGGAGTGTTTCTCGTGTCATCACCAAACTTTGCCAATGTTTGCGATGCGGATGTCCGTTTCAGGGGAGACAGTTTCAGGGAAGGATGAAGAGGGGGAATTTGAAGGGGAGATGCATGCGATTCATCGATTCAGCATGGAAGCTTTGAGCCGAGATCTTGCAGCTTTATCCGATTCCGAGGAGCTTGATGGCCGCGGCCTGACGCTTGGTTATGCTCTCTGGACCTTGGATCTTGCAAATCGCAGCTTGGGAAAGGGTGGGGTAAGAAGTAGAGAATTCAATAGAGGAGAGCTGCAAGCACTCAAGTTGCGTTTGATTCGTAAAGCTCTAGCGACACAGCAAGAGGACGGGCATTGGCGGATCCATTCGCACCGTCCGCCGGCAGCTTCGTCAGAATTGGTTGCGACCGCGCTGGTGGTTTCAAGTTTGATAGAACTTTTGGGGGACTTGGAACTGCCTGATTCCGAGAAGGCCGCTGCGCGCGAGGCAATATTCCGTGCATTGGTTTGGTATGCACAGTGTGAGGAGCCGAGCACGACCGAAGATTACTGCGGATTGCTGTGGTTAGGTAGTGCGCTGAATCGATTTGTGAATTCAGAGTTGTTGAAAGGCGAGGTTTTTCAGGGCGGTATTTTTGAGGGCCCTGGGGGGCGGGAGCTTGGGCGGGACGATTTGGACTCGGATCAAGATTTGTTTCTAGAGTCTAGGATTGAGGTCGCGAAGGTGGCGAAACAAGAAGCGAGCGTTGAGCAAGCACAAGCCATCGCGAGGTTGCTTGGTCTAACAGATAACGATTTCTTTTTCAAAAAGTACGTAATCTCTGATACTGGGGAATTGAAGTTATCCCGAAGTCGTATGTGGCGCGATTGGTTGAAGTCCCGTTATTCCCGCGAGGAGATTTTAGAAATAATGCGAGCGGATAGGAGACGAGGGCTGAACGATACGGGGCGTCGGTTGGTCGGAGCTCAGAATTCTGATGGGGGGTGGGGGCAAGCAAAGGGAATGGAGAGTGACGCTTATTCAACTGGTATGGTGCTGTTGGTTCTTGGGGAAGTCTACAGTCGGTTGAATGGTGGCGTGCCGCCGACGAGTGGTTCACCAACCTATTTGTTATTTGGGTACCACTTGCGGGGATTACGATATTTGATGGAATCACAAGGGGAGGATGGTTCTTGGCATGTATCAAGTCGGGCGACACCGGTTCAGGAGTATTTTGACAATGGGGATCCGCACGAGACCGATCAGTTCATTTCGATTATGGGAACGGCATGGGCAACCGCCGCCTTGTTAAATGCTTGGAAAGAGCAGCACGCACCATTGTCCCGTTAGTTGATCATTATGAGGGATTGGCTTGTTGTAAGTGCTTTTAAGGCAAGTGTTTGCGTGTTTTTTATCGGTGGTGTTTGTGGTGCTGGATGTTTGGTTCGACGGATATCTCGGCTGGGTAGAGTGAGACTTTTTCGGTTTCCGTTGAATTGAAGTTGCCTTGAAAGCCGAATCGACTATAACTTTCCCGCTTGAATTGCAATTCTCAAGGAATTACTTTGTTGTGCTTGGGCGGTTGCAGTTTTGGGAAATTGGGCTTTGCGACCAACATTACATTTTGAACATCGCCACAACCGTGGGAATTGATCATGAAAGACGGCATTCATCCAAATTACTTCGAGACCAAAGTAACCTGCGGTTGCGGTAACAGTTTTTCGACTCGAAGCACGCGTAAAGAGTTGAAGGTCGACATTTGCAATGTTTGCCATCCTTTTTACACCGGCAAGTTGAAGTTCGTCGACACGGCGGGCCGGATTGAGAAGTTCCAGAACAAGTTTGCTGCTGGTACTTATGCAAGTCTCTCGTCGAAGAAGCCTGCTCCCAAGAAGAAGTAGCTGTTCCATCGCGTTAGGCTGGTGTGATAGCCCAGCGTCGATGGCAATCTAAAATTCAGTGCGCTGCGAGATTGCCGAAGCAACTTGCAGCGTTTTTTTTTGCTTCTGTGGTATCGGGGCGACTGAAGGGATTGGGAGTAGGGGCGAAATGAAAATTCGAGAGCAACTTGAGCAGACGCTTGGGCGATTTACCGAGCTTGAACAAATGATGTCTGATCCGTCGATATTGTCTGGTGAGACCGGCAATATGGCGAATATCTTGCGCGAGCATGGAGGCTTGTCGAAGACAGCTTTGAAGTATCGCCGTTACAAAAAGCTCTCGGAGGATTTGCGTGATCTAGCCCCAATGTTGGCTTCGGCGGATCCGGATGAGCAGCAGATGGCTGAAGAGGAGACGAAGGGGATACGCGAAGAGCGCGAGAGGATTTGGGACGAGTTGTTAGAGTTGTCGGTTGGAGGAGACGATGCGAACCGAACTCGCTGTGTGATGGAAGTCCGAGCCGGTACAGGTGGTGAAGAGGCTGCGTTATTCGCTCGTGATTTGTTTGAGATGTATCGTCGATATGCAGAAATCAAGGGTTGGAAGTTCGAGGTGATGGACTCGAGCATTTCAGAGCGTGGTGGGTTTAAAGAAGTGATCCTTTCGATTGAAGGGGATGGTGCGTATCGCGAGTTGCAGTTTGAGAGTGGGGGGCATCGTGTTCAGCGGGTGCCGGAGACCGAGGCGCAGGGACGGGTCCATACATCTGCTGCTACCGTTGCTGTGATGCCAGAACCGGAGGACATCGAGATTGACTTGAAGCCTGAGGATTATCGGTTGGACAAGTTCTGTGCATCGGGGCCTGGTGGTCAGCACGTGAACAAGACGGAGTCAGCGATTCGACTCACACACTTGGAGACCGGTATTGTTGTACAGTGTCAGGACGAGAAGAGTCAGCACAAGAATTTAGCGAAGGCGATTCGGGTTTTGAAGACTCGGTTATATGAAGCGAAGCGAGAGACGGAGCGCAAGGAGCGTTCGAAGGAGCGGATGTCTTTGATTGGTTCTGGGGATCGATCGGAGCGGATTCGGACCTATAATTTTCCGCAGAATCGACTTACCGATCACCGCATCAATTTGACTCTTTATAAACTAGACCACGTCATGACGGGTGATTTAGCGCCTGTAGCAGCAGCGTTGCTTGAGTATGAGCGCTCGATGTTGCGAGATGACGAAGCGGCGTAAGGTTAGTGATGGGTGCATCGGCAGCACAGCAGCCTTGGTGGGGCCGGTTAGCTGACTGACGGGTATAGCTATTAACGGTTGTGGTGAATACCGAGTGTCATGAATATCGAGCAGGGAAGTGGCAAGGCATGAGTGAGACAAGTACGACGCCAAACGAGCCTTGGACGATTCTAAGGATGCTTCAGTGGACCACCGAGCATTTGAAGAAACATGGATCGAGTTCTCCGAGGCTAGATGCCGAGGTGTTATTCGCGCATGCGAGGAAGTGCAAGCGGATCGATCTCTATGCTGCGTTTAACGAAGAGCCGCCCGAGGAAGTTAAAGCGGTGTTTCGGGAGATGGTCAAGCGTCGAGCGGCGGGAGAGCCGGTAGCTTATTTGGTTGGCCAAAAGGAGTTTTACTCCTTGACGTTTGAGGTCAACAAGAATTGTTTGATACCGCGAGGAGAGACCGAACACGTTGTTATCGAGTGTTTGGATCGTTTAAAGAAGCGAGACGGAACAGTTCGGGTGGTGGATGTTTGCACGGGCTCAGGATGCATCGCGGTGACAATAGCGAAGGAAGGCTTGCGGTTGGGTAAGGCTTTATCTGTCGCAGCCGTAGACATTTCTCCTGAGGCGTTAGGTGTGGCGAAGCTCAATGCGGAGCGGCATCAGGTTAGCGAGATCGTCGAGTGCATTGAAGGTGATTTATTAGGTCCGATTGAACCGAGTTCCTGCGATTTCGTGTTGAGTAATCCACCTTATGTTTCGGAGTCTGAGTTTCAGAAGCTTGAAAAGAGCGTACGAGACTTTGAACCGAAATTAGCGTTGGTATCTGGAGAGTCGGGTACGGAAATAATCGAGCGGTTGATCGAGCAGGGGTGGGATCGGTTGAAGCCTGGTGGATGGATTATTTTCGAGCATTCGCCGATGATTGCTGCGACTTGCCAGAAGTTGTTGGAAGACAGTGGTCGATGGCGAGAGATTCGTCAGGTGAAAGATTTGGCAGGTTTGGCGAGGGTCTTGGTGGCACAAAAGCCGTCGTAAGAGTCCGGCGAAGATCATTGCTGTTGCTATACTGGATATGGAACAGCTAGTGTTGGTTTCCTTGGGTTGTTGTTTTCATTCGTTCCACTATTGGTGCCATTAAGATTGGCACATCGCATAAAAACCATGGCAGTTGAAAACTTGATGGACAAGCTTGTTGCGCATTGCAAAGCGAATGGATTTTTGTTTCAGTCCAGTGAGATCTACGGTGGGCTAAATGGTTTTTGGGATTACGGGCCGTTGGGTGTGGAGCTGAAGCGAAACGTCAAAGAGTCGTGGTGGAAGGATATGTGTCAGAACCACAATGAGTTGGTTCAACCGGCGCAAGCGCCGAGCACCTACGACATGGTTGGATTGGACTGCACGATCATTATGCATCCACAGGTATGGAAGTGTTCCGGGCATTACGATTTGTTTCATGATTACATGGTCGATTGTCGCAAGACCAAGAAGCGATATCGATTTGATCAACTGCGGGGGCAGTGGGTCACGCGTGATACGCAGAGGATTTTCATCACCACGATGGCCGAGCCGGAGCAGGAGCGGGAGGATATCGCGCGACGGGCATTGAAGTTTTTCAATTTGCGTTCGAAGGATTTAGAGAAGTTACAGTTTGAAGATCGAGTGTTGACGCTCGATAAGCTGACAGCTGAGGATCGTGGGGTTGTGTTGGGGCCAGATACCGACGAGTTAGGAACATTGACCGACCCGCGTGAGTTCAATTTGATGTTCAAGACTTATGTCGGTGCGTTGAGTGGCGAGGAGGGGGCAGCTTTTCTGCGCCCCGAGACAGCGCAAGGTATTTTCGTGAACTTCAAAAACGTCGTCGACTCGACGCGGATACGGGTACCTTTTGGTGTAGCGCAAGTGGGGAAGAGTTTTCGCAACGAGATCACGCCTAGGAATTTTACATTCAGGTCTCGTGAGTTTGAGCAGATGGAGATCGAGTTTTTCTGTCATCCGGGGCAGTCGTCTGACTGGTATCAGTATTGGAGAAATCGTCGTCTTCAGTGGTATAAAGATTTGGGACTTGATGGTGAGCGACTGCGTCTACGAGAGCATGAGCAAGACGAGCTGAGTCACTATTCGTGTGGTACGGCGGACATTGAGTATGCGTTTCCCTTTTTGCCACCGGGGGAATATGGAGAGTTAGAGGGTATTGCGCATCGTGGAGATTTCGATCTTCGATCGCACTCCGAAGGGAAGTTAGATCCGAAGAAGCGACCGTTAGAGGTCGAGATGACCGAGGAGGGGCAACCTCGTCACCGTGGGAGTGGCAAGGACTTGTCCTACCGAGATGACTTGACCAACGAGCGATTTATACCGCATGTGATTGAGCCATCGGCGGGTGCTGATCGCGCGACGTTGGCCTTTCTGTGTCAGGCTTATCACGAAGTTCAGTCCTCGGAGTCTGGAGGTAAGTTTGAGTCGCGTGTGGTGATGCGTTTTCACCCGCGGATTGCACCTTACAAAGCGGCGGTTTTACCGTTGGTCAAGAAGGACGGGATGCCGGAGATTGCAGCGGAGATTTACGGTGCGTTGAAGAAGAAATTCAATGTCTTCTATGACGAGAAGTCAGCGATCGGCAAGCGTTATTGGAGGCAAGACAAGATCGGTACGCCATATTGCATCACGGTCGATTCTCAGACGTTGGTGGATCGTACGGTAACGATTCGCGAGCGTGATTCGATGGAGCAGTGGCGTATTAGTATCGATGAGGTAGTCGCAGAGATTGAGAAGCGAATAGGTACTTAATAGAGATGGGAGAGCATCGGCAGGGGGAGTTGTTTCCGAGCGATGAGACACCTTGGGAACTCGATGCGCAGTCGATAACCCCTGTCGCGCATGTAGTATTTCCAGAAGCTCCTTTTGGTCCTTACTCCTACCGGATTCCGGAGGAGTTTGCCGGCAAGCTAATGCCCTCGATGAGGGTTGTTGTGCCGTTGGGAAAAGGGGATCGCGAGATCACTGGTTATGTCTTTGGGGTGGAGACTGCGGAGCATCGTCCGCATTCCTTGAAGTCGATTTTGCGCTGTTGCGATGAGGAGCCTTTGTGCAGCGCTCCATTGATAGAGCTTGTGCGTTGGATGAGCCAATACTATTTGGTTCCGGCGGGGCAAGTGATGGAAGCGGTGATACCTGCGGGGGTGCGTGCGGGTGCTGGTACGCGCAATCAGCTTTTGTTAAGGCCGACGGAGATGGCCAGCGACGATGCGTTTTTAGCTACGTTGCCTATAAAGCAACGGCAGACGCTTCAGCAATTGATACTTGCCGATGAGCCTTTGTCGGGCGAGCAATTACGAAATCTTGCACAGTGTTCTGACGGTGTGATCAAGAAGTTGCGAGAGTCCGGGTTCATCGAGGCTTTCACTGAACGAGTGATGGCTTATGAAGGAGATGGGAAGAAGGGTGAGGTTGAGGGTGGGATGCCGCCTGCGTTGACTACGGATCAACGCGTAGCGTTGCAGACGATTTTCTCTGCATTGGATTCCTCCGAGCATTCGACCATTCTTTTGCATGGCGTTACTGGCAGTGGTAAGACAGAAGTGTACATGCAGGCAATTGAGAGAACGATTCAGTTTGGTAAGCAGACGATCGTTTTGGTGCCCGAGATCAGTTTGACGCCGCAGACTCGCAGTCGATTCGAGAATCGGTTTCGCTCGGTGGCGGTTTTGCATTCGAACATGAGTGGGCCCGAGCGTAATTTTCAGTGGCGGCGGATTGCAAGTGGAGATGTTCAGGTGGTGGTCGGTCCTCGGAGTGCGATTTTCGCGCCGGTTCCGCAGTTGGGGTTAGTGATCCTTGATGAAGAGCATGAAGGGTCTTTCAAGCAGGACAAGATTCCTAGGTATCATGCTCGTGATGTAGCGATCCATCGAACGTTTTTGGAGAAAGTACCGCTGGTGCTCGGGTCTGCTACTCCGTCCTTGGAGACTTATTATCGAGCCAAGACTGGTAAGTACAAATTGGTATCGTTGCCGCGTCGGATTCTGAATCGTCCGATGCCGGAGGTGCGGACGATTGATTTAAGAGTCAATCGGATCGATGTCAATCGAAGCAGCTTATCGCAGCCGTTGGTGCAAGCGATGAAGAAGGTGCTTAGCGAAGAGGATGGGCAGATCATTTTGTTGTTAAACCGACGGGGGTTTTCGACGAGAGTTCAGTGTCCTTCTTGCGGTTTGGTTTTGGAGTGTCCAGATTGCGATTTGCCTTTGACGTTTCATCGAGACGGGAACAAGGCGATGTGTCACTACTGCGACTACACCATATCGGCACCACAGCAATGTCCGAAGTGTACGCATAGTGGGATTCGTTATTCAGGATTAGGAACGCAGCGTTTGGAATTAGAGGTTCAAGCGATGTTTCCCGATGCGACCCTATCGCGTATGGATTCCGACACCATGCGCAAGCCTGGGAGTCATGAGAGGACGCTAGCGGATTTCCGTGCGGGGCGGACAAAGATATTGCTTGGTACTCAGATGATTGCTAAGGGTTTGGATTTCCCGAACGTATTGTTGGTGGGGGTAATCCAAGCCGATACGACGTTGCATTTCCCTGATTTCCGTGCAGGTGAGAAGACATTTCAGTTGGTAACGCAGGTAGCGGGAAGGACGGGGCGAGGGGACCGGGCAGGGGAAGTGTTGGTGCAGACATTTTCACCAGAGCACCCAGCGATTGTTGCGGCATGTCAGCATGATTTTTTGGGATATGCAGCGGTGGAATTGGAGAATCGCAAGCCGTTTGGTTACCCGCCATTTGGATACTTGGCCAGAGTGATTTTTCGTGGTGAGCAGCAGCAAGATGTTGAGCAATTTGCAGAGAGTTTTGTGACACGTGCTCGCGGCTTAGTGCAGAAGCTTGGTTGCAAGGCTCGAGTGCTTGGGCCTTCGTTGCCGCCGATACCGAAGTTGCGGGGGAGTTATCGGTATCATGCGATGTTTTTGTCCGATCAACCTGGAGCGTTGCATTCCATCTTGCAGCAGTTGCAAGCGAACACCAAGTTACCTGAAGGTGTATTGTATCTGATCGACATCGACCCGATCGATATGCTTTGATTACTACTGTGCGATACGTTCTTTCGTGTCTAGCTAGATGCTCAAGATGCTAGAATGAAGCCGTTGTTTGCTTACGAATCGATAACCCGCGTTCGCAGGGGGGCTTATTATGCAAAGAGTACAATTCGTGAATTCTCCGGTTGGGAGTATTGAGGAGATAGCCGCGAAGAAGTCCGCCAG
>Ga0214163_1000723_pt1 | contig 14922 bp, 10 predicted proteins | sample LakMenepilimnion_2_FD_153001 | JGI IMG/M metagenome (GOLD analysis project Ga0214163, IMG submission 153001) | Freshwater microbial communities from Lake Mendota, WI - Practice 15JUN2010 epilimnion v4 | ecosystem: Environmental > Aquatic > Freshwater > Lake > Epilimnion/Euphotic zone | place... | reverse complement strand
CGATTTGCAATCGCCTCAGAACGGCTCATTGAAGCTTGAGATTCAAACTGAAAGTCTTTGGTCTGATGATCCGAAGTTGACCGAGCATTTGAAGAACCCCGATTTCTTCGACGTGCGCAAATATCCAAAAATTACCTTCGAATCCACAGCGATTGAGGCGAACAGTGAAGACGACGTCAAGTTGGTTGGCAAGTTGACGATGTTGGATAAGACTGTTGAGATCAAGGTGCCATGCAAGGCAACTCTTGGAGAAGGAACAGCGGACTTGCGTGCTGAGTTCAAGCTAGATCGCACGAAGTTCGGTATGAATTATGGAAAGGGCAAGATTGCCGACGAAGTGGAAATCGTTGCTAATTTGAGTTTCAAGCGACCGTAATTAGGGCAACCGGTGAGATGGTAATTGGTTAAGCCAAGCGAGGCATTTCGCAGCATGCTTGGGATTACGGAAGATACTGTGAACGAAGTCGAATCATGCATTCGACTAGTGACCGGGGGGAGAGGTCATTTCCGAAGAGTCCTGAATGTTTGAAAGGGCTCTTTGGATCCTCCCAGCATTGGTTCCAAAGAATGGCGTCCACATTTTGTTTTGCGAGAAGTAGTTGAAGGATTTCTAGGCCGCTCGGGGGGGTTGTCCCTGCGTAGGAGAGACATTGATTTTGATCAGTGTTTGCGTAGAGCGAGGGAGGGATTTCCGGAGCGGTGTCATCGTCGGATTCATCAGACGATGTTTGCGTAGAATTCGATGGATACCTCCAATGGGAAACGACTTGGTCGGCTGCTCGATCACTCTCAGGCGTGGGTGAAGTACTCTGGGATATGGGAGTCGTGAGCCGAATCAGCAGCGAGCGGTTTTGGATGCTCCAGTGGTCGATCAGATCCGAGATAGCGGGAAGGTCCATTGGAAGGGTTCCGTTGGGCCAGTAGTTCAGATTCAATTCGAGTCCAATTCCTGCGATAACCCGATCGTGAGCTCGTATAAGGCTTTCAGCAAAGATCACCGGGTTGATGGCGTGCGGCCCGTGTCTCATGTTTTCAGCTGCTGGTAGATCGACTGAGAAAATGATAGGGGTTTTGGGATCCACAGTGTGGATAAGGTTGATGATGCTGCAAGCAAGTTTTAGGGACTGTGCATCATCTAGTCCGGTTGCTTCGCAATTGTTTAGCCCGGTGCAAGCATCCCATAGTTGGACCAAGCCTTGGCACTGAGAGATCAAATTCTGTGCTTTTTCGAGAATGGCATTCAGCAAGTTCTCGAAGGAAGGGTAGGAGAGGGAGTTTCGGATGATATGGATGTCTGTAGGGCTGACCAGCGGACCTGCGACAACACGTAGGTTCTGTGACTTGGCCCATCGCAGTTGATCGATCGTCAAAGATCCGTTTTGCAAGCGTAGTTGGTTCGCTGCGAGCGAACTTATAGAAAGGTCGATGCCGATGGTATTGCAAGCGGGTAGAAGGGGTACTGCGAAATCTTTCCAATTACCTTCGGTTGGTAGGCGAACGCCGAAGAGTGTTTGGAGTTTTTCGTTGTTTCGGATGCGCGCGTGAAGATTTTGTGTGACGTAAGCGCGGGCAAGCGGGCGCGCAGCGCTGATCGCAAGGTCAATAGACTGTTGTGCTAATGCGTCGCTGAGAGTTGGATTATCTTTCTCTAGAATCGCTTGAACGAAAACATCTGCGGCTTGATCGATAAGCTCGGTGTGAGAATTTGGTATTCGAACGCCGGCTCGATCCCAGAAAAACGCATCGGTGCGAATTCGGTGTAGAGTACCTCGGGCGAGTTCAAGAAGAAGGTGGTAGGTGGGTTGATTTGTGCGAAGGGACGCTGTGGATAGAACGATAGGCCCGAAGTCACGAGTGGGCCAAGGCATAGAGAGTTTGCAGGAATCTCTGCTGCTAATTTCAAGGACGAGTTCGTCGTCTTGAAGGAAGTTCACCGATGCGATGGGGAGAGCATCGAGTCCGGCGACGAAAGCGGTTTGCCAAAACCTCGGGTCAAACTCCGAGGGGTTTGGTACTCGAAACCGCATCATGGCCATAGAGGTGCCTTAGCTGAACGTTCTAGGGTTCCATCGGTATTGACGATCGATTCGATGGTTTCCGATGCACCCCTAGAGGATCAGTCCCCACGAAGCTTCAGGTTCAGAACGGTAAGTTTTTCGCGAACTTCCGTCAGCGAGGTAACACCAAAGTTCTTGCATTCGAGCAAGTCATCTCCGGTTTTGCGAATCAGTTCACCGATGGTGTTGAGTTGGAGTCGAACCATGCATTTGCGAGCCCGAACCGAAAGGTTCAGTTCGGAAATGGGTCGATCTAGCAAGACCAGTTGATCTGGTGACATTCCAGAAGTATCAGGCAGCGGATCTGCTTGAGGTTTTTCGTGAGCGAATTGCCCGAGTGAAAGGCCTTTGGCAGACAACATTTCCTTGATCTCGACGAGCGATGTTTCGCCGAAGTTTTTGCTTGATAGAAGCGATTGCTCGGAAACTCGGGTGAGATCTCCCAGAGTGCGAATTCCCATCTTCTGAAGGCAGTTTCTGGATCGAACGGAAAGTTCGAAATCGGTGACTGGCACATTGAGAAGTTGGGCTAGTCTTTGCTGTTGCTGCTGTGTTGCTTCGTCGATCGACTCAGGTCCACCAGCGACGGCGTCTTTGAGGTACATCTTTGCAACCGAATGGTTTGGACAGGTTTCCAAAACACGGCGATAGCAACCTTGTGCCTTGTTGTAATCATTTCGGTCTTCGTACATGAGCCCAAGGTTCAGCAGGGTACCCACGTGCGAAGGGATTACACTTGCTCCGCGTTGGTAGAGTTCGAAAGCGCTCTGGTCGCTTCCCATTCGATCGTACTCAAGTGCTAATCCGAAGATAGCACCACCATGCTTGGGGTTATGTTGCAAAGCGCGTTGGTACAGAGCGATGACTTCGGGAAGGTTTCCGCCGATAGAGGCGAGAGTCGCGGCGCGTTGGTACGGGTATTCAGGGTGTTGTTCTACAGGGCCAAAAATATTATCTAAAATTTGAAGAGCTTCTTCTTTGCGGCCGAGATATCGAAGTGCTTCGGCTCGCGAAAGTTGGCACCATTCTGCGGTGTATCCGGCTTTTTCAGCCGCGTTGTAGAATTCGATCGCTTTGTCGAATTGATCCAGTTGAAAGGAGGATTTACCCAGATAGTACTGGGCTAAAGCTCCGCCATCACCTTGGCGAAGTGCCGAATCGGCTTCTTGAAATCGTCCCAACAAATAAAGGCAAACGCCAAGTCGCGTTTGGGTAGCTGGCGAGAGGTCTGGAGTTTGTTGTAGTTCTTGGACCGCATCCTTGAGAAGAGCAAGTTGTGTGAGATCTTCTTCGATAACGCGAGTGATCTTTTCGATGTCCGCTGGTCCGAAGGACTGATTGGAGAGAACGACTTCGCGAATATCGGCGCTTGAACCGGTGACCATTGCTTAACCTCTAATAGGCGGATTTCTCAGAGAGAAACAAACCATTTGGGTATGTAGGGACGAACATGTAATCGAAGCCGGCAGTGGGAGTCGAACCCACAACCCCCGCATTACGAATGCGGTGCTCTGCCAATTGAAGCTATGCCGGCAAGCCAATTTCGTGGGAAAACATCCTACGAAAGGGTTGTAAAGTAGACAGATTCCTGCGGAAACGTCAAGTCCCGTAGGGAATCCTAGGCGCTGCGGGGCAACTGCGGCGGTAGCGAAGCGGAGTTCGCAGTCGAGCCAGTCGAAGCGGATGGTGGATTTTTCGCGGGGAATCGGCTCTTAAACCACCACTTTTCAAAGAAATTGGGGGCTCGAAGCCGTCGGTCATCGGCGGCAACGACGTGGCGTTTTCCGGTTCGTGTCTCTAGCACCAATTGCGAATCGGTTTTATCGCGAACGATCCAGTATTTGTCCACTTCGTAGGAGTAGAGTTCGCCGTGCGGAGAAGGAGAGATGTTTTTCGCTCGTTTGCCCGGAGAAAGTCCATGCTTTTCCCGAGTGCAAATCACCCAGTCGTTGATCTTGAATCGAGTTGGATCCATTTTGATTTCTCTGTACTCCTTACGGACCAAAAGGGAACGTGGAAGCGGCGGAGGTTTGAATGTGATTCGAACTAGCAAGGCTTTCGAATCCCATATAGGTGCCACCTCTTGCAGGTTAGATCTCCGCCAAGCTTACATAGGGACATGAAAAGTCCCTATCCAGTTTTCCGGTCGCAATATCCTTACTGCTTTTGTCGATGGTACCCTATTTTTCGGACCTTGTCCGCTAAGTCTAGTCCAATCCATAGCTTAGACGGACATTTAAAGGTTTTTTCATCGAACGGACCGGAAGCCGAGTTGCGGCGGTTGCCAGTTGATGGGCGCGGCTATATTCTGAAAGGATTCGTGTAGGCGGCTGTTTTTCCTTGGACTGGAATCGATTCTCGTCAAGGATTCACTTCAAAACGATTGAACGATTTATGTCGGACCATTGGAATTCGTTGGCAAACTTGCTTGGTACCCCTAACCTTAAGCCCCGAAGCAAGAAATCGAGGGAAGAGGACGTATCGACGGCCCCTCAATCGACTCCAGCAACGACACCCAATCCTGCGGCACTCCATGAAGAAGTTGCTGCTGCGACGCCGACTCCACCCGCACCGACTTCCAAGCCACGGGGCGGAAGGGGAGCAAGCAAAAAACAAGTCGCTGATCAAGGTGCAAAAGAGCAGAGTCCTGTTGAGCAACCAGAAATTCAATCCTTCGGTGGCGATTTGGTTTCCGAAGAGACTCCTGCGGTGCAGCCTGAAGAGTCGAAGCGAGGCAGTCGTCGCTCGCCCCGCGGAAATGAAAACCGTGGCAGTGAGAAGGGGGGCAATGAGAAGGGTGGCAGGCAGCGGGCCAAGCGTGGGGAAGATGTTGTGGAGTCCCAGGAACAACCCGTTGGGGATGTATCGGTTGAAGAAGTTCGGCTGGAGCCAGAGATCCAACCGCAAGCGGAAGTTCTCCCTGAAGTGGTGTCCGAAAAGGCACCATCGGTTTTGAGGACATCGTGGGATGCTGTCGCGAACTTTTTCGGAATGGGGGGAGGTGGGGAATCGGCCTCGCAAGAGTCTCAGAAAGCCCAAGTGTCTCGTAATGAACCGGTGTCTCGCAAGGAACCGGTGTCTCGCAGGGATACAGAGTCTCGCAGGGATACAGAGTCTCGCAGGGATACAGAGTCTCGCAGGGAGACCCCGTCGCGAGCGGCTCAGACGCCGCAGAGTGATCGTCCTGGAACCAGAGAAAATCGTAGGGATGATCGAAGCGAGAGAGTCAGCGAGCAAGACACTGGAAGGGGAAAGAAGTCCAGTGCTTGGGGGGGAGAAATTGCGACTCAAGGATCTGACTCCGTCGAAGCTTCTGTCGATGCGGTTCTCGAACGAGGATTTGGTGCAAGCGCGTTTGCAGAAGACGCTTCGAATCGCGAATTGGAAAATCAAGGTTCTGGTTCATCGCGATCTGCCGAGGTTCAGCAACCGGCAGGACGTGGTCGAGACAAAGGCAGGCAAGATGGCCGGTCGCAAGATGATCGCCAGCGGGATGATAGGCAACGCAATGATAGGCAGGGCGATGATCGATTTGGTAACCGCAGAGGGGCTCAGGGACGCAGGCCTGAACGCGAGAAATCGGATCGCGACAGAGAGACCTCTGCATTTAAAGACACCGACGATCGGTTGGACAAAGATTTACCGGAAGAACCGGTAGCTTTTTCGTCCGAGTCCGACGAAGTTGTAGAGCAACGGGATCGTCGTGGCGAACGTCGTCCTCCGCGACGGGGCTTGTCGAATGAATCACAGGAAGAGCGAGCACCCAGAGGGCGAACAGATAGACCAGAGCGATCCGAGAGGCCAGAGCGATCCGAGAGACCAGAGCGGGCTGAGCGACCAGAGCGAGCAGATAGACCAGAGCGGGCTGAGCGACCAGAGCGAGCTGAGAGACAGGGGCGAGCGGATAGACCCGAGCGTGCGGATCGTCTTCAAGCGGATTCAGAAGTGGGGGGAAGACCACCTCGACGCGAACGCGATGGCGAGAGAGGTTCTCGCGGACCGGCTCGGGACTCGGATAGAAATTCCGGTCGCGGGGATGCACGTCGAGATACACGCAACGACGAGAACCGCGATACCCGAAATGAAGATCGCCGCGAGGATCGAAGGCAAGAGCGTAGCTCGGAGGTCTCCGGTCGCAACCCGCGCCGTGGTTCAAGAGATTCTCGTGATGCTGAGGTAGGTTTTGGTGACGGTGTCAGCTTTGAAGGGGCGAGTCGTTCGGGTTCCGCATTTGATGAACCCGAGTCGTTGGAATTCTCCACCCGCGAGAACCGAGGGCGGGATGCCGATAAAGCCGGTCAAGACAACCCCCGCAACGAAAGGCCATCTAGGCGACGACGTGGTCGAGAGGAAGACTCCGAAGTCTCTGATGATGATTCGGGAGAATTTGAAGATCGTGATGAGCTTCGAGTTCGAGCGGGTCGCATTCCAAGTTGGGAAGAGACCGTAGGTGTTCTAATCGAGGCGAATATGGAGAACCACAAACGGACTCCTTCCGGTGGTGGTGGAAGGCCTCGTCGCGGTCGTCCAGGAAATCCTTAATTGCTCAGCAGCTTTTTCTAGAGCGATTTCTGCTGTAAAAGCAAATTCACTACGCCTTGGACGTGTCGCGAGGCGTGAGGGGTTTGCTTGTTTTAATTGTACGTTTATCGCAATATCCCGCTCCGATTTTCTAGGGGAGCAAGCTCGCTTTTACCCCATTCTTTCGTCTTGATACCCTCGTTGATTTTGGGATACTTGTCACCCCCCAAAAGGTTGGGTAGTCCCCCGCTTGGCTGGGAGCAACGATGCGTATGGAGATTGGATTCATCGTGTTGACCGATATGTGTTGGTCAGTCTCGAGGAGTCCTTTGTTATCAACAAGGAGACAATGAAATGTACAAGAACCTCAACGCAGCTGCGCTGGGAATTTCTGGGCGACAGAGCGAGTTGATTGAATTAGCGATGACTTTTGGGTTTCAGGGGTTGGACATCGATGCATTGGATTTGGAGAAACGATGTGCACGCACCGATTTTCCGAGGGCGTCTCGATTTCTTCTGAGCTCAAAGATGAGGGTAAGCAGTTTTGATGTCCCAGCAGATCTCGACGCAGATGATGTGGTCTTTGAGCAGTCGCTCAAAGTTGTCGAATCCGTCGTTGCCGTGGCGGGGCAGGTGGGTGCGAGAGCTGGGATAGTGAGGATTCCCGCAGCTACGGGTCGCTCAGCGTTTCCTCAGTATTTCGAATGGATTCGCAGTAGAATTGATAGGCTCGGAGGGATTTTCGAGAAACACTCGGTTTTACTGGGGTTGGTCTTCTCGACGTACAGCGAAGCGCGAGCGGGCAAACAATACACCTTTGTCCATGATGTCCCAGGAGCTCTAGCGTTGTATAACGCTTGTAGTTCGACGGCTGTCGGGTTGGTAATCGATAGCTTTGACTGGACGGTCGGCAAGGGGACTTGGGAGCAGCTAGCTACGTTGCCAGGGGCGCGAATTGCGGGGTTCAATATTGCGGACTTATCGGAGAGCCCGTCTGCTGAAACTTGCGATAAGAGTGCCAGGTTGGTGGCTGGAACAACGGGAAAAATTGACAACGCCAAGTTTGCCACGATGTTGCACCAGCAGGGGTACGATGGACCAATCACATCTTGTCCTGAGGCATCGAATTTCGGGACGGTCACTCGCGATGCAATTGTCTCTCGGGCTCAAGAAGTTCTCGATCAAACGTTGCAGAAAGCGGGACTGCCGACTCAGACTCGCCGCCCCGATTTGATAGTCGCTGATACCGACACGAGTTTCGAGCAGTTCGGCACGGACGCTTAATTGCAAGTCTGGACAGGTTCGGGTCAGGGGCTAAGGTTAGGAAATAGCCCTCTGACCCCCAACGCGAAGGAAACTTGCGGCTATACTGTAGGGTCAATTTAGACTCGAATTGGGTAAAGGCTAGTCGGGAGTTTGGGAGATGTCGAAACTGACCCTTCGCGTAATGAAAGGTTCCGACCGCGGTCGTGTCTTTGCAGAATTGACCCCTCCTATCACGATCGGCCGCGAGGAGGGCAATACGATTCAGCTTAACGACGAGCGGATCAGTCGCTTTCATTGCAAGATTCTTGCTGACAACCAGCATTTGGTCCTGACCGATCTGGAGAGTACGAATGGCACAAAGCTCAATGGGCAGGATTGTCAGTTGCGGATTCTGCGTTTTGGGGATTTGATCGAAATCGGCCGAAGTACTCTTTGGTTCTGTAATACCGAACAGATTCGCTCCCGCGTGAGCGAGACGTATTCATTGCCTGATGGGAACCGTCCAGAACTCAGGGACTCTGAAATTGACTTCGACGTCGATTCTGATTTGTTCGAGTCCGCTGAGAAGTCCTCTGAATCGAGAGGTATGCCGAAGTTGCCTGATAGGTTAAGTCCGAGTCAAGCGGCGCAGTTGTCCGAGTTGCTTGAGTACTTACATACCGGGGTCGGCGAGGTGGTCGGCGCGGTTCAGGTGATTGATAACAAGGGCGTCGTAGCGGTGGATCATGCGAAGTGGCAAGCACTTTTATTGGTTTACGGAAATCTTGCAGAGTTAATTCGCGGGATCGCTGATCCTGATTTTCGACTTCCTGGTTAAAATTGCCTTCGTTGGGTTATCAAGGGAAGGTTAACTCGGAAAGTGTGTTTGCTTAAGGATCGGATCTTAGAGTTGGGGGGGGGAATGGTTGAGCGTATAAGGGAAACACTGGTCTTAGGAGTAGACGCTGGCGGATCGAAAACGCGAGCGATGTTAGCCAAGTTGGATTTGCGTCGCGCTCGTGATCCCCGCGAATGGCGAGACTCGTTGGAATTGCTTGGGCAAGGTGAAGCAGGGCCGGGGAATCCGCGATCGGTGGGTTTCGATACTGTTTACGAAAACATTCAAGCGGCTTGTGATGATGCGTTTCGAAATGTTAGTCGATCGCGGAGCAAGGTCGATTCAGTTTGTATCTGTATGGCTGGAGTTGGTCGGGCGGATCAACGAGAACCAGTGGCTCAGTGGTGTGAGCAAGTCGATTTGGCAAATCGCATCCGTATCAGCGAGGACGTCTCCCCAATTCGATGGGCTGCCCTTTGGGAGACACGTCACGTTATCGAAGGCCAATCGAGAGTAACTCCATTGCCGATGACATCTAGTGATTGGAACAACAGCGTGACCCTCATCGCTGGAACTGGTTCGATTGTCTCTGCTACTAAGGACTCGCAGGTAGCGGATTGGGAATTGATTCGGGAGTCGAGCAGCACCGTCGAAGGGGCCGCAATCTATGGGCTGCATGAACCTGAACTCACCTCGGTTCGTGTTGGTGGTTGGGGGTATATTCTTGGGGATGAGGGGAGTGGTTACGCTATAGGGCTAGCTGCGCTGAAAGAAGTTTGTCGGGCGCACGATTCGGGGGAGCAACTCTCTGCCTTGCATCAAGTTCTTTTGAAAGAGCTTGGGTGTAAGAGCCCGATTGAATTGATTCCGATTGTTTACACGCAGCCAATTCCGAGACCGAAAATCGCGAGCTTGTATCGCCATGTGGTTCGCCACTCCGCAAGCGATCTGATAGCTGCCAAACTGCTTGAATATGCAGCGAGTGATCTAGCTGAGCTAATCGCTTCGGGCGCTAGCAGAGTCGGGCTCAATGCTCGGGGGTATCGATTGGCATTAAGCGGTGGGACTTTGCTGGAGAAGTCCCCTTTAGTTCCTGCGATTCTAAGACACTTAGATGACCTTGGGATGACTCCAATGATGAGTCATCAAGTCGCTGATCCGGTCTTAGGTGCAGTAGTTATGGCTTCGCTACCTTGGGACTCGAGCCTAAGCGGACCTCGTTTGGATTAGCCAGAGATTCGCGCGATGGACAGCGTTTCTTAAAGAATTGCGCTGATCGGTGTCCCTTTGCTGATAGCTAAAGGGCGAGAAAGCTTGTCGTGAATTTCCGTCGATGGAGAGAATCCCAAGCAGTGGTAAATTGTTGCGGAGAGGTCTTGAGGTTCGACTCGTCCTTCGATTGGATATGCACCGTGACGATCCGAGGCACCATAGATACGTCCTCCTTGGATTCCCCCACCTGCAAGGGCTCCGCTGAAGACATGTCCCCAATGGTCACGTCCGCCGCTCGGGTTATGTTTTGGAGATCGTCCGAACTCACCGATCCAAACCACCAACGTGTCCTCAAGCATTCCGCGTTGATGAAGGTCTTCTAGCAACGCTGAATAAGCTTGGTCCATCGGCGGCATCAAGACGTTCTTGAGGCGTTGAGCATTGTTTGCGTGGGTATCCCAAGCTGGTGCGTTGTCGGGGTCGTCTTTCCATCGTGTCCAATTGACTTGGACAAGTGACACGCCGGATTCTACAAGTCTGCGAGCTAGCAGAACACTTTGTCCGAACCGGTTTCGGCCGTAGCGATCACGCACCTCGGGAGTTTCTTGGTCGAGAGCAAAAGCGGCTTGAGCCTCTCGAGTACGGATCAAATCGATTGCTTTATTTTGCCAAGCGTCCCAGCGTTGAAGCTGAGGGGAGTTTTGGTGTTGATCGAGTTTTCGGTTGAGCTGTGAGAAGAAGGCATGTCGTTGTGCGAAGTGTTCAAGAGAAACTTCGGCTGGGAGGGCGATGTCAGGAACTTTGAAATCCGGCGCGTTTGGGTCGCACTGAATCAGCCATGGATCGGCGTGGCTACCGAGCCAACCGGAATCTTGGCCTGGCCATAGAAGTCGGCCGGTATTCCAGATCGGTTCGGGTAATCGTACAGCTCCTGGTAACGGACCGTGATCTCCTTTAAGGTGTCGCACGACAGCAGCCATGCTTGGCCAGTCATTCGGTGGCCCGGGGAGTGAATTCTCTGCGTTTCGAGGGGAGTGAGGTTGGCCGGTAAGCATCCAGTAGCCGCTTGCCGAATGCGCATTATCGTCGGTCGCCATGGCGCGAAGGACGGCGATGTGTTGCGTAAGTTTCGCGGTCAGGGGCATCAGTTCCCCGACGTGCAATCCAGGTGTCGATGTCGCGATCGGTTTCGATTCCCCACGGATTTCTTCGGGTGCATCCGGTTTCGGGTCCCAAGTTTCATGTTGGGGTGGCCCCCCTAGCATGAAAAGAACGATGCAACGTTTCGCTTTCCCGAACGAGCTTGCGATCGCGCTTGGGGATTTTTCGGCAGACGCAGGTGGGCTGGGCGAGTTCGCTTGGAGCGAACTATTGGCCAATAGGTGATTGAGGCCAAGTCCAAAGGCACTCAGGGAACCTACCTGGAGCCATGTCCGGCGATTGACACCGTCGCAAAGGGTCTGTGAAGGGCCTTGGAAGTTGAGCATGGTGAGGCTAGCCTTGAGTCACAGAAACTATCCGAGGAGTTCGGGGATAGGTTTTCCGTGATCGACAATTGGTGTTGGACGCCCATTGAAATCCTTGATGAAGGTCGATGCGGCATCGATACCGAGGTGATGGTAGATCGTTGCGAGGAAATCCCCTGCGGAACATGCGCGTTCGATCGGATCTTCACCCCGCTTATCGGTAGCCCCGATGACTTGTCCGGTCTGGATACCACCACCGGCCCAGATATTTGAGAATGCGCGTGGCCAGTGGTCACGACCGGGTTGGATGGTACCTGCCGCAGCGCTAGCGTTACCCGCACCTGTGCTTGGTGAATATTCGATTTTTGGGGTGCGACCGAATTCACCAGTGACTACCACGAGCACTCGTTTATCGAGGCCTCGGGCGTAAATGTCTTCGATCAAAGCCGTTACGGCTTGATCGTAAGCTTCCGCGCGGAATCGCAGCGCATCGAAGACGTGGTGATTAACAGCGTGATCATCCCAATTTCCGACGCGACCACAAAGTTGACCGCTGAGGCTCGTGGTCAGGACTTCTACTCCGGCTTCGATAAGCCGTCGAGCCATCAGTAGTTGTTGTCCCCAAGCGTTTCTGCCGTAGCGATCGCGCGTCGCGTCATCTTCTTTGGTGAGGTCAAAAGCTTCTTTGGTTTTGGGGCTCGTGAGCAAGGAGATCGCTTGGGACTCAAATTGATCCAAGGCACCGAGTTCTCCGGCGCGATCGAAAGCGCGGGTTAGGGTATCGAGTTTTTGTCGAAGCGAACTGCGTCGGTCGAGTCGTTGGACTTCGTTCGGATCATTGAGCCCAATATTTGGGACAGAGAAATTCGGGGCGCTCGGATCACCGGATACAGTAAACGGGGAGTACATGTCTCCCAAGTACGCTGGGCCGTTGTATTCCAGAGGAGGATTGATCCCGACGTACCTTGGGAGTGGATTGTCTCGTTGATCTTGTTGAGATCGCAGAAAGTTCGTGACCGTCATCCAGTCAGGGAATTTCGGTTTCGGCTTATCTCGCGTGTCGGGGTCTCCGGAAAGCATTTGCATTGAGCCGGCCGGATGCCCGGGAGCGGTCTGCCGCATGGAACGCAGGACCGTGAATTTATCTGCGATCGCGGCTTGGCGTGGTAGCAGTTCGGTGAAGTGCAATCCGGGGACTTTGGTTCCGATGGTACTAAACGGACCGCGATATTCGCTCGTCGCCTCCGGTTTTGGATCGTAAGTGTCGATGTGTGAGCATCCGCCTGGCTTCCAGACCATGATGACCGCTGTTTTTTCCTTGGATGCGGACTTTGGAGCAGAACCTAGCGGATCTGCCGCAGCGGCGCTTTGAGATTGAAGTCGAAGGATGCCAGGCAGCGAGAGGGTGGCAAAGCCTCCTAAACCCATGGATAGAAAACCCCGACGATCGGTCGGTCCGGCACAACGGTGGTGGTTCATGGGAGGGCATTCCTGGTATGGGAGGGGGGAATGTTCGCGAATCGGAGGGGATGTATTCCTCTGAATTATACTACATGAAACCCGTCGTGACATGCTACGGCGGATCTTCTCCCAAGGATTATTCGGTCGGCTTGCGAATCGCTGGGGATCCGTGGATACTTTCCGTGGGTGCGGCTCGAGTCAAGGATTTGGCCGTTCGAAGACCAACGGCCTAGGGTGAGCCGTTATATTGTTTACTGACCCATTATTCCTCTCAGCAGAAAAGTAGCGATGTTAAAACTCAAGAACAATATCCGTCAGTCGATCGTTGGATGGTGCTATCAGGCTTGTGGCGACCAGTGGTCATTGGATCGTCTTTGCGAAGTCACAAAAGAGCTCGGATGCGATGCTTTGGAAATCATGCCAGTGGAAGATTGGGCGACGATCAAGAAGCACGGATTGAAGTGCGTCTTGGCACCGAATGGGATGCCTGGGGCGCCGTTCATCAAAGGTTTTAACAACAAGGCTTACCACGAAGAAGTCATCACGAGGATGACGCAAGCGATCGAAGACACGGCAGCGGCTGGTTTTCCAAATGTGATCGCTTTCACCGGCTACAAGTGGCGCAATGCAGAAGATCCAAATAGCGGAGAGATTTCAAGAGGCGAATGTATCGAGAACTGCGTTGCGGGCTTGAAGCAAGTTGCTCGATTGGCCGAGCAACGAGGAGTGACGCTGTGCTTGGAGCATCTGAACACCCGCGATGATACTCACCCGATGAAAGGACATCCGGGATATCAAGGGGATGATCTTACGCTCGTTGCCGAAATCGTTCGAGGTGTAGGCTCGGAGCGAGTGAAGATGTTGTTTGACGTCTACCACGTGCAGATCATGCACGGTGATGTCATGCGACGCTTGGAAGAGAACTTCGACCTCATCGGACACGTTCACGTCGCAGGTAACCCTGGACGCAAAGAACTCGATGATGATCAAGAGATCAATTTCCCACCGATCATGCGATTGCTGCATCGCTTGGGGTACAAGGGATACGTTGGCCAAGAGTTCATCCCGACTCGCGATGCGTACGAGGGGCTCAAGGAAGCGGTTCTGCTTTGCGATGTGTAGCTCTTGCTCAGAAAAACCCGTGTAGCAATTACACTGTTCAACCGAAGAGCTACAGCAAAAACTATCACAGCATTGAACGACTTTGCCTTTGAGCATAGTCGTTCGGTGCTTATGGTTAGTAATTGAATTGGAACTGCATTCGCAATACATCACCGACGAACTGACCGTAGGACAAGGTGTTTGCTTGGGAACGCGTTGCAGTGTTGGTACGGTCGGCAAATGTGTAGACCGTCGTCAACTCTGCCGATGAGTTCATTTGCCACTCAAGCCCGATTTCATAGTCATCAATCCTTGCGTATGGTGCGTTCCGCTCTGTTTTGTATCCACCCCGGAAGTACTGATACCGCAAGAACGGGAACATGACCCCATAGTTGCTCTTATATTGATACATCGTTTGAGCGTAGCCCCCTTTGACCGACTGTTCTTCGACAGCCGTTTGCTGGGCGTTTAATGCCGGGCCTCGGCCTACGTTCCATTCGGCTTGGAAACCCAAAGGTTGCGGGTAATAGATTCCTGACCATCCGATTCGCTCGTCAGAATATCCGGTGGACTTCGAGAATGGGTTGATCAAGCTTCCCGTTCCAAGGGGTGAAACAGGAGATGTCAAAACGTTGTAATCACCTGTATAGCCTTGAATGCCGAGTTCGTAGAGCTGGCCATTTGGGAGCGTTCTTGGAAGTGTGAACCGTGCTACAACGTGAAGGTTGTCGTTTTGTTCGCGAAACGAACCCCCTTGGCCGTTGAACACTCCCAACCCAAAGATACCGTAGTTACCTGATCCCTTGAGACCTTCGTCGACAGTGTACTTGAAGAAGTCTTGCGCAGATTTCGGTGTCCAGTAATAGAACACACCTAAGTCGCGTTCGTTGCGAGCAGCACTGTTGAAAGCATCATTTCGGTCCAGAGACAAACGGTTGGAACTCGATTGCATGTTCTCCCAACCATAAGGAATCTTCGATTGTCCTATCCGCAATCGGTGAACCTTGCCCGTATCTAAATA
>Ga0214163_1000721_pt1 | contig 14951 bp, 8 predicted proteins | sample LakMenepilimnion_2_FD_153001 | JGI IMG/M metagenome (GOLD analysis project Ga0214163, IMG submission 153001) | Freshwater microbial communities from Lake Mendota, WI - Practice 15JUN2010 epilimnion v4 | ecosystem: Environmental > Aquatic > Freshwater > Lake > Epilimnion/Euphotic zone | place... | reverse complement strand
CGCTGCACCTCTACGTTGAGTCTACGGTCCGCGTTGTCGATTGCCAGAATGTCCAGAATCGACAGTTTATCCGCGTCGAACTCTTTCCAGACGATTGGATTGACAATCTCGACCGACACGATCGGCTCAGGCAGCCTTAGGATCGCATTCAAAAAGTGAATGGTGATGTCAGGATACTCTGGATTCCCGAGAAGTAACTTGCACGCAAAATCCACCGTTGGATCTATCTCGATGAGCATTCCGATTACCTCCGTCTGTTGAACTCCCTCGCCACACAAACTTCAGTGATTGAACAAGATGCCCGCATAGCCTACCCGGCGTGCAATTCCGGTTTTTGAATCAACAAAATAAGCCGTCATTTCGACGCATCCTCAGGCCATGCCCATGGTCCCTCACCGCTCTGGCGAACTGTCGTTGACTCGCGACTATCATCGATCAAAACGTCACGCTTCGGGAACCGGTCCGCCCAAGTGCGGAGCCAAGTCAAAAACTGATCTGCCGTGTAGTCTGGTGAAACAGATTTAGGGTTCCCGGGTTTGTCGGTAACTGCTGCTTAAGGAGAATAAGCAACTCAAGAAGGAGCTGCTTTGGTTCGAGACGGAATGCCTCAAGCTATCGAAGAGCTTGAGCAGCAGCGATAAAACGGCCGGGGCTAATTGGCACGGAGTGTACCTTGCAGTGGTGCTTTTTACCTTTTCAAAAGCAAGACTTAACTGTGGACATATCCCCGCGCAGGTAACTGTACCAAACCACGCTTATTCCTAGCCCATAGCCCCGTTCTCGAAACAAATGTACCGATCTGAGTCAAAGGAATTCCCGCAACTTCGCGAGGCAAATCTCCCAAGCGATTCGAATCCACAGCGAGGAGCAATTCAAAGTCCTCTCCATCCCCCAAAGCATGTTCGAGAGCAGTCGCTTGCGATAACTTTGATCGCTCGATCGCCGCATCGCTAATTGGGATCGCATCAAGATCTACCTCAGCCCCGCATCGACTTGCCACGGTTAAGTTGAGCAAGTCAACTCCTAACCCATCGCTGATATCCGTTGCGGCATTGACAATACCTAGTTTGTAAAGCTCGCGAGCAAGCTCAAGTCGCGGTTGAAAATCCAAATGCTTACCAAGTAAACTGCCACCGAGCTTACCACTTACAACAAGCCGATCACCTGGTTTTGCGCCGCTTCGAAGCCAGCATCCGTTTTCTCGCGCGCGACCGATTGCCGTCATGTGAACCACTAACGGACCATCCCAAACGTTGGTATCTCCACCACCGATGGCTACCGAATACTTCTCACAGCCTTCGCACACAGCCTCGTATATCTCTGCGGCGATGGATTCCGCTCCATTGCGTGGCAAACACAACGAAAGAAACACAGCAACGGGTTCAGCGGCCATCGATGCAAGGTCGCTCAAATTCACCGCGAGCAGTTTACGCCCAACGGCATAAGGCCCACATTCCTCAAGGATGAAGTGGGTCCCCTCGCACAAAGAGTCTGTCGTCACGACTGAGTCTTTTCCGTCAGGAGCAATCAGTGCGCAATCGTCCCCAATCCCAAGCTTGATTTTTGGCAAACGCATCGAGCGTTGCTTAGCCCAAGCAATAAATCCGTGTTCCATGATTTCCTTTTCAACGACGAAGGGACTCAGGCCCGAGATCGAGCCTTCATGCTAGTGATGCGAGTCGTGCTTATCTCAGACGCCGACTACTTCGGGGTATCGCTCTAAAAGCTTCCGGCAAGTGGCTGCGATTCCCGGAGCATCCATTCCGAGTGATGCGAGCAGTTCGTTGCGTTCCCCGTGCTCGACAAATCGGTCAGGGATCCCGATGGTACGCAGAATCCGTGTGTCCCAACCCCGCTCACAAGCCGCTTCGAGAACTGCGGAACCAAAACCGCCGGCCAACGCTCCTTCTTCGACACTGACTACAAAACGGGATTCCTTGAATACTTTTTCAAGCAGTTCAATATCCAATGGCTTGATGAATCTTGCGTTGACCACCTGAACGTCGATCCCCTCAGCAGCTAACTGGTCCGCAGCGCTGAGTGCTTGCTGAAGCATCGCACCGATCGCTAGGATGGTTCCATCTCTGCCTGGTCGGATGATCTCGGACTTCCCAAGTTCAATCGGCTGTTTAGGACGATCGAACGCCAAGGCGCTTGTTTTCGGATAGCGGATGGAGGTCGGACCAGGATGTTGAAGTGCGAACTCAAGCATCGGTTCGACTTCGGTCGAATCCGCAGGAGCCATCATCACGATGTTCGGAAAGACTCGCGTGTAACCGATATCGAATAATCCGTGATGCGTTGGGCCGTCCGGGCCGGTCAAGCCTGCGCGATCCATCATCAAAACCACTGGCAAATTTTGCAGTGCGACTTCTTGAAAAATCTGATCGTACGATCGCTGCATGAACGTCGAGTAAATCGCAACAATCGGACGCAACCCAACCTTCGCTTGGCCAGCAGCAAAAGCCACCGCATGCGATTCGCAAATCCCGACGTCAAAGAAACGCTCAGGGAACTCGTCGCGGACTGGCTCGAGTTTGTTACCCTGGCACATCGCTGCAGTCATCACAGTAACCCGATCGTTCTTACGCATCTGCGATGAAATCGCATCCCTGGCATAGTTCGTAAAAGCGGGCTTCTCTCCGATGCTGAGAATCCTTGGACTACCATCCTCATCTTCGAACGCCGGGGGTGTGTGGAAGTATACCGGATCGTCTTCCGCCGGTTTGTAACCTCGCCCTTTTTCCGTCACTACATGCAATAAGGTTGGGCCCTCTAATCCCTTTACCATCTCCAAGTACTTCTTGAGCAATCGGATATCATGCCCATCGATAGGGCCAATATATTTGAAACCAAACTCCTCGAACAACATCCCCCCTACCATGCCGGCTTTGACTCCCTCTTTCACTTGAGCCAAAAACCGTTCGGTCGAGTCGCCAAAGACCGGTACCTTCGTCAGCATTTTCGTCACTTCATGCTTGAGCCCCGTATAGAAGGGATTCGTACGAAGTCGATCAAGATAATTGGCCAAGGCACCGACCCGTGGGCATATCGACATTTTGTTGTCGTTAAGCACAACGATGAGATCTTTGTTCAACTCACCCGCGTTGTTCATGGCTTCAAAGACGATGCCAGAAGGAAATGCACCATCGCCAATCACCGCGATGCTCTTCTTAGATTTCCCACCCATTAAGTCGTCACCGGATTTCAGCCCCAATGCCGTTGAAACGCTACATCCAGCATGGCCGGTCATAAACAAGTCGTATTCGCTCTCCGAAGGATTCGGATAGCCCATCAAGCCACCCCGCTCCCGAATCGACTTGAAGTTCTTGTATCTACCAGTGATCAACTTGTGGGGATAAATCTGGTGCCCCGTGTCCCAAATCAATCGATCCGACTTGAAGTCAAAAACACTGTGTAGAGCCAAGCAGAGTTCGACAACTCCAAGATTTGACGCGAAGTGTGCCGTCCGTGTGGCTAACAAATTGCACAAAACGTCTCGAATTTCACTTGCCAACTGCTCAAGCTGATCGGCCCCCATGCTTCGCAGCGGGTCGGCCGATTCAAGTTGGGAAAGCAGGGGATGAGACGCCATTACGTGTTCCTTTTCAAGATGTACATCGCAAGTTGCCGTAGTCCATCGGCCTCTTGCCCAAGCTCTTCCAAAGCGTTGATCGCCTCGGATACATGCCAATCCGCCATCCGACGGCTTTCCTCTACACCATAGAGCCCAGGAAAGGTCAACTTACCTCGCTGGGCATCTTTCCCCGTCGCTTTACCAGTCTTTTCAACTGTCGACTCTACGTCCAGCAGATCATCGGTGATTTGAAACGCAATTCCAATTCCTTGACCATACTTGGCGACCTGATTCAGACATTCTGTCGTAGCTCCCGCCGCCAACGCTCCCAAAACAACCGATGCTTCGATCATCGCACCCGTTTTACGTCGATGAATCGAGGAGAGTTGATCCCCCGGTTCGCGCTCAGGCCCCTTGGGCCCCAAGAGCATCTCCGGTCGCTTCTCTCCCAACAAATCATCCATCTGCCCGCCGACCATCCCTTCGGAACCCGCCGCTCGGGCTAGTACCAAGGCACTTTGCGCTTTGATCGAATCCGGCAAAGTACTGGTCAAAATTGTCTCGAATGCCAGCGGTTGCAAGGCATCTCCGGCAAGAATCGCGGTTGCTTCGTCATACTCGCGATGGCAAGTCTTGCGTCCACGACGCAAATCGTCATCATCCATCGCAGGCAAATCATCGTGAATCAAAGAATAACAGTGGATCATCTCCAAAGCACAAGCACTTGAAAGCGCGACTTGATGCGGAGCGCCCAAAGCTTCGCACGTGAGCAAGCACAGGACAGGACGAAGCCTTTTGCCGGGGGATAGAAGTGAATAACCGATCGCAGCTCGCAAGCGTTCGGGACAACCATCGCCAAGCTCCCCGAGTTTTGCTTCTAACGCAGCATCAACGGCGCTAGCTAAGAGTTTCCAGTGGTCTGTAAGTGCATACGGTCCACTCTCCTGAGGATCCTTAGCACCTTCTTCCACTTCGCTTCTTTTCGCGCCCTGCGCTCGATCTGATCCTTGATATCCCGAGGCGATAATAACGTTCCTGTCAGCTTTGAATGATTTGGTTGGAAGAATCTAGCGACCGATTCCGGCACCTGTGTGCTCGAATCTCGATCTGTAGTATAAGCCGGCCTGGAATCCCCGAAAAGCACAGCAAGCCGAATCCATTGAAACAGTGGACTTGCCCTGGCACCGAAAACTCGAAAGAATCCTTGCGAACGTTAAATTTGCCCCTTCGTTCGAGAACGACGGACACAAGATTCGATATCACTACGTCGTGGAATTGCTGTGACGCCGAAACCCACCAGCCGTTTTTTTCGAGCCTTGGGTCGCAACCTCGCTACAATTGACGGGTTAGGTAACCACGGAACCTCCTTTCCTTTTGGCAAAGCCGGCGGAAGCTCGCTGGAAAAGACGCAGGAACAAAAACGATGAAACGTACTATGAAATCAAAATGCCTCCGCTCGTTGGCTTGCGTTACCACAGGAGCGTTGCTGAGCACCGGTTTGATCGCTAATCTCGATCCTATCTCGAGAGCTCAAGCTCAATTTCCCTCTGGCGGAATGACAGGGGGCGGATTCGGTGGTAGCACCGGAGGATTCGGGGGTGGAACCGGAGGTTTCGGGGGTGGGACCGGAATCGGCGGAGGTGGCTTCGGCGGCGGATCGAGTGCACTTGGTGGAGGACTAGGGGGGGGAACGAACACATCGAATTTTCCGGGAACCTTCGGTGGCCCCGGGGTGACTGGACAGAACTTCATCGGCAATCTGAACACACGTCCGATCACGGCTAGCACCATGACTGGGTCTTCTCAATTCGGCGTTGGTGCCAGTGGCGGTGGATCCGGTAGCGCGTTCGGTGCAAATGCATTCGGCGGAAGCACCGGCGGTGGTTTCGGTGGGGGATTTGGCGGAGGTCTAGGTGGCGGCTTGGGTGGACTTGGTGGTGGTCTCGGCGGCGGACTCGGGGGCCTTGGCGGACTCGGAGGACTCGGTGGTATCGGTGGACTCGGCGGCGGCTTGAATAACCGCAATCGCACCAACGGTTTCGGTGCTCAAGGGAACCAACAAGGTCGAAAGCCGATTCGCGCGACTGTCAGACCAGACTTCCCAATCTCAGCAAACTCAATCCCCGCCGTGACAAGCCGTATTGAAGAGCGAATCTCTCGCTCTCCAATTCAACAACGCTTGCGCAACATCAACATCGGCGTCGAGGGTGGAGAAGTCACCCTGCGCGGTACCGTCGCTACCGAAGCGGATAAGAGGTTGATGGAGCGTTTGATGAAGCTTGAACCTGGTGTTGATTCAGTCCGGAATGAACTTGTTGTGGCTGCATCCCAATCCCAGCTTGAATCTGTCCCTGCTGTCCGAAACTAGTTCCCGCACCACTGGTCGTATTGGACATAGTCGCATTCGGCATTACCGATAGCTGATTCGGCATGCCTGGCAAAAGCGATGGGCTCATGCCAGCTGACGGCACATGAAACAAAGGTGTCGATCCAGAGTTCATCGCTCGTTGCATCGACATGTCTTGATTGTTCATCCCTACCGGCATCCCCTGTGCCCCTGAAACTCCAGTCGCGTTCCCCATCGCAGGTACTACCCCTGTTGAGACTCCTCCCGCCCCAGCCGGTGGTTGCACTCCGAACTGTTGCAGTGTCGCAGGATCGAAATTCGCACTGCGTGCTTGCTCTAGCAATTGCGTTGCTTGCTCAGGAGTCAGTAAAGGTTGTACACGAGCGGCAGCCCTGGCCGGCATCTGGATCGTCGTCGTTTTCGGACGTTCTTGCCCTAAGGCATCTGCGCCCATCGCATTTGTTTGGCCCAAAACATTTGCGCCACTTTGTATTGGCAACCCTGTCGCCGAAGCTAATTGCACACCTTGTTGATTCTTGTTCGCCTGTGTCGCTCCCGCTTGAATCACCTTCCCAGCCGCTTCCTCTTCACTCCATCCCGGAAGTAGCAAAGTAGCTGCGTTTCCACGAATGACCTTCCCATCCTTCGACTTAAATGTCGGTATTAACATGACCTTCTTCTTCGCACCCGGTGCGGCATCCCAAGGTACCCAGATGCTATAGGAAGCCCCAAGGTCACCTTCGGAGAAGTGGGTTGTGAATTGTTCAGGCGTAAAGCGATATCGCTTGTCAGCTTGATCCATTCCAACGCCTTCATGGGATTCATATGTATCATCGAATCCGTAGACCATCACTTCACCATCGACGGGAATCGTCTGAGACTTCTCGTTGTAGAAATATATCCGTCCCCCAAACCCTCGTGTCGGTGGCTTACCCGGAACCGAGATGATGTCGTGCACCCAAGTAACGTTCATACTTTGCGGAATCTGATACTCTTTCTTTTTGAATAAAGACCATTTCGAGTCTTCTTTCGTCTTCCCCTTCCCTTTGTCCGTCATCGACGCACAACCAGAGACAGCAACACAACACATCGCCAAGAACACGAGCCATCGCGAGGAACTCTGTGCCACCACTCGCCTCGAATCGTTGAATTTTGCATATCGCAATTGCATGATAAAGCTCACTGAATTCGTTGGGTTTCTTGCTAGGCTGCTGTGCGTACGGGAAAGTCAATTTACGTCGATCGGATACGGTTTGAATCCGATCGCACTACTTCGTGCGAACCGTGTTACCGTTGCTATTGCTCGTTTGCATACTCATGTTGGTTTGCATGTTTGGTGATGGTACGGCATAAGGCGAAGGTGCTATCGTGATCGGCTGATAGTTGCTTGGGACACTCCCGCTGTTGCTCGGACCAACGGCTGCCGAGTTCGCAGGCGCCACGCCATGTCGCAACAAGGTCTTCGGCACCTGACGACTCGATGTCGGCCCACCTGGAATAACTTGCTGCGGTACTCTCTGTGGAACTGCTCCTTGAGGAACTTCCTGTTCGAGCAGCAAAGGAGCTTCCTCCTCACCCAAGATCACAGTGCCTGGACCATACTGGCCGTTGCCCACAGGCTGGCCGTTAGGAGCGAACTGGTTGCTAGCTCCAGACTGGTTATTTGGCACATACTGGTTATTTGGCACAAACTGGCCATTAGGTATGGAATTGCCATTCGACATCCCAGCCCCATTGGACATCACAGCACCGTTCGACTGCGCTCCGTATGGCCCTACTTGAATCTCACCATTCCAACTGCCAACAGTCGGGATCGATTGTCGTTCAAGAGGTTGCGGAACGTTATCTAAACTTGGAGTCATGTAAGTCGGAGCACCCGATCCATCGATGCTTCCACCCGATTCACCGCGACCAACATCACCCGTCGGATTTACGTCCGGATAAATCACAGGGCTCGCTGCTGGTCCCCACAATCCATTCCCTTCGCTCAATCCTACGTCGCCATAGACATTGAGAATGTCTGCCAAACACCAGCTCATCCGTGACGATTCGACTTGCTTGATCATGTCAAGCTTGTTCGGATCGTTGTAATTGATCACCCGGGGAGTCATCACGACCAACAATTCCGTTCGTCGCTCCGTTTCGCTGTCGTAGCGGAATAACCATCCAGCCAAAGGAATATCTGCCAAGAAAGGAATTCGACGAGACCGAGTCGCTCGCTCCTTGGTGATCAATCCACCAAGGATGACTGTCTGGCCATCGTAAGCCGTCACACGTGTCTGAGCTAAGGTCTGATTGAAAATCGGAGCACTGATCGGCTGCGAGTTTCCTTGGCCGTCGATCTGGAAGCCGATCGGAATGCCACCGCTCGGGTCGATGTTCGAACGACTGACCGCAACGATCATGTTGATCAACCCGTCTTGATTCGTTCGCGGTTGAATCTGCATCGTCAAACCGGTGTTGACGTAGTTAACCCCAGTAGTCACCCCGTTGATACCGTTCGTGGTACCTGTCAACGTTGGAACTGACTGACCGACGTTCACGACGGAGATGTTGTTATCGATGGTCATCAAGCTTGGACGCGAGAGAATCTGAACCCGGTTGGCATCTTGCAACATCCGGAATAGCAATCCAACCGACTCGCTACTTGCTGCTAAAACCAAACCACCATACCCCAAGTCCGCATTCGATCGCCCCATCGCAAAGCTCGAAAGCCCTTGCCCGGCAACATTCTGAGGACGGCGTTGCGGTTGATTCAACCCGAACGGTGTTCCCAAGTTAAACGCTGGACTATTCAACGTCCCGCCGGTGGCACTGTTTCGGTCAAACAACAAGGAGTCTTGCAATCCCAACTCTGTACCGATGTCAAACGCATCATCCAAAGTCACTTCGGCAATCAAAATCTCCACCGCAATCATCGGTTGCTGACGATCAAGCCGCTCAATGACTTGCTTGATCTGCTGCATGTACCGAGGAGTGGCACTGATGATCAGACTGTTGGTCGAAGGTTCCGACACGACGAAGACTTCTCGGTCAATTCGCTCGAACAAACTGATCGCCTGACCGGTAACCAATTGCTGAGTGATCACTGTCCGCTGGTTGGTCAGCAACGTATTGAGGGCGTTGAACACATCGATCGCATTCGCATTCCGCAACCAAACCACTTCGTTGTTGCGTTGTTGACCACCGGTCTCATCGAGCCGATACAACAATGCTTCAATCACCTCAAGATCCGATGGAGCACCCGAAGCGATAATACTGTTAGTCCGAGTATCGACGGAGATCCGTAGCTGAACCAGCGAGCCTTCACCGCCACCAGTTAGTGCGGCCAAGTTCTGAAGACCCAAGGCTGTAGCTGCGTTGTTGGTGTTCGTTCCCGCTGTCGCAGGCAAACCAAAGATCTGTTGCAAGGTATTCGCAAGACTCGTCGCATCCCCATTGATTACTGGGTAGACCTTGATTCTCGCATCGGCACTAGGAAGCTGATCGAGTTGCTCGATCAATGCTTGAATCAGCGGCATGCTCTTCGAAGGTGCACGCACAACCAACGCATTGATACTTGGATTGCTTGTAATGGTCACACCAGCGAGAATTCCCGAGTTGACCGGATCTCCCTCGCGAGGAACAACCATCAATCGACTGCTCGGAGCGCGCGAACCGCCAGTCCCACCCGTCGCTTGTGGCTGACCACCTTGCGCCCCACCTTGGCCAGTTGCCGCTGAGGCTGTACCCGTAATCGCAGACTGAAGGATCGGCTGCAACTCCGAAGCCACCGCGTTCTTCACTGGGAACACCCGGATCTCATTCTCGGCCGGAGTCGACTCGACATCGATCTCTAAAATCAATCTCGCTACCTCGGCAATGTCACGAGGTGATGCTTGTACGATCAACGAGTTAGTCCGATAGTCGGCCACCACCTTGACCCGTGCATTCAACTGCGTACCTGCCGCAGCCGCATTGCCGCCAGTTGCTTGCGTCGAAATATCGCCGAAGAAATTCCTAACGATCGTCTCGGCATCAGTCGCCGATGAATTCACCAATCGGAATACTCGAAGCTGATTGTTCGGATCCAATGGCTGATCCAACTTGACGATCAACTCTTTGATCCCTGTAAGCGCCTCGGGACGTCCGATCAACAACAATGAATTCGGTTGACCCAATGCATAGAGACTGATCTGCCCCTGACGTGGCGAGAACACCTTGTCATTTAAATCCCTCAATACCGGCTCTAAAGCTACGCCGTTGACATGCTTGAGCGGATAAACCTCGATCTCCGGTTGCGTCTCGGCACTCTGCTTCTTGATCTGATCGATCACCTCCAACACGCGTGCCACATCCCGCTTGCCACCCTTGACAATCACCAATCCCATCTCGGGGACGAAAGAGATATCAACGTCACCGATAAGCCCCGTTCCGCTGCTGAGCGAATCAGGCGAACCGACAGCCATACCTGGTGAATTGTCATCTTGTGCATCAGCCGGCAACTGCCCAGTGACTTGCTCGTCCTGTGGAGGTTGCTGATACGATGCTAAACGTACCAACCGCAACGCAGTTTCAATCCTCTCTGGAGTCGCCGGATTAATAGGGACAATCTGAGTCGGCCTCTGCGGATCAGCTTGCGCCATATCCACAGCGGTAACCACCTGAGTCCATGCCAAGACGTCCTTGGGGCTTCCCTGCATCCGGACTTCGTCTCGCCGACGATCGATCGTCATAATCTCGCGCGGTCCGGCGTCCGTCATCAACTGCAACTGAGCAACCTCGCCATTGTTGGTTGTTGAGACAGCAAGCTTCGCACCCGCAATCCTCGAGATCGCGTCCTCCAACTCTCGCCAACCAATCTTCTGAAGCTTGTACTGACGCGACTGAACCGAATTCGAAAGCACATGCCCCGAGATATCCTTGGCCACAGGACTCAATTGCTGCGTAATACCCGCAACCGATTCGGCAATCTTTCGCTGCGTAGCTTCTGGTGCAAGCACCATCAAACGGCCAGTCTCCGGCTCAGTCGTAATGCGAACTCGTTTGTCCGCCCCGAATTGTGCTTGCAATTGCCCAACCGCATAAGCCACATATTCCGTGGGAAGAGCGTAGACCTGCAGCTTCGCTTCTCCCGCTGCAAGATTTCCATTCTGCAGCAAACTCTGCGGGGCGTTCTGCGGCAGATTCTGTATCGAATTCGGCTGCGAACTCGGCGGCAGAGTCATCGGCGCACTCGGCGGCAACGTCATCGGACGCCTCGAAGTATTCCCGCTACCGGGCACTTGGGCCTCAACCACCCCAATCCCTTGGAAAACGCCCACACCGGCTACCATAGTAAGCAACAGCTGCTTAATGGCGTTTTTGGCCTGGCGACGGGTAAAATATGCACCGATTCGAGTATTTCGGAGCGTCTTGCCTTCTTGCCTGCGTCGTTTCACGGGGTCGTTCCTCAATCGATAAGACCTTCGATGGCTCTGTCTGCGAGCCCTTCTATCCGGAATCATCGGAACAACCCCTACCACCACTTCAACCAAAAAACTCCCCCCGAACGGTAAACTTTAACATTTTGCTTTTGTAATTTTCGGATTTCCGAGTGAGGTTGCAGAAGCTAGCTTTTTTGGGATACTTCAACGGTTTCCAGGATCGCATCTGAAATACTCCAGGAAACATTCTTATGGATGACAAAATTGCCTGCGAGGGTATCACGTTCGACGACGTGCTTATCCAACCGCGCTACAGCGAAATTCTCCCTTCCCAAGTCGATGTATCGACCCAGCTAACCGCCAACATCCGTTTGGAAATCCCCCTGCTTTCCTCACCGATGGATACCGTCACGGAAAGCGAAATGGCGATCGCCCTCGCAAAAGTCGGGGGACTCGGGATTATCCACAAGAATATGGATGTCGCTTCCCAAGCCGCCGAAGTCACCAAAGTCAAACGAAGCGCCAACGGAATCATCCCCGATCCAGTCACCCTGCAACCCAATGCTAGCGTTGCGACAGCCCAGGAAGTGATGCGCAAGCAGAACGTTTCCGGAATCCCAATCGTCGAAGCTTCCGGGAAACTCGTCGGCATCCTAACCCGCCGCGATATGCGATTCCTTGAATCAAGCGACCGGCCGATCTCATCGGTTATGACGAAAGAGAATTTGGTAACGGCTCAGGGAAATGTATCGCTTGCGGAAGCTGAGCGGATTTTGACGGATAAAAAGGTGGAGAAACTTTTGCTGGTTGACGATCAATACCAACTAACCGGTCTGATCACCATCAAAGACATCGACCAGATGAAGAGCTACCCATCGGCCTGTAAGGACGAACTCGGTCGCCTTCGCGTCGGTGCTGCGATCGGTGTACACGACTACGAACGCGCAGAGAGATTGATCCAACGCGGCGTCGACATCCTTGTTGTCGACAGCGCTCACGGACACTCCTCGAACGTGATCGAAACGGTCAAACAACTTAAACGCCAGTGGAAGATCGACGTAATCGCCGGAAACGTAGCAACGTTCGAAGGTGGAAAAGCGTTGGCTGCCGCAGGCGCAGATGCAGTGAAAGTCGGAATCGGCCCCGGATCGATTTGCACTACCCGTGTGATTTCCGGTGTCGGTGTCCCTCAAGTCACCGCGATTTATGAAGCCACGAAAGCTTGTTCGCAGGCTGGCATTCCGACCATTGCCGACGGTGGCATCCGATACTCGGGTGACATTGTCAAAGCCCTAGTTGCTGGGGCGCAGACCGTGATGATCGGAAGCCTGTTCGCCGGACTTGCTGAAAGCCCAGGACGTACCATCCTCTACCAAGGTAGGACTTTCAAAGCCTACCGAGGGATGGGTTCGCTCGGGGCGATGGTCAAAGGTTCAAGCGAAAGGTACCGACAAGGCTCCCAAGACCAACTCTCGAAATTGGTTCCAGAAGGGGTCGAAGGCCGAGTACCGTTCAAAGGCCCATTGGCCGATTACGTTTACCAACTCGTCGGCGGGCTCCGCGCTGGAATGGGGTACTGTGGTACCAAATCCATCGCCGAGCTTCGCTCCGTTGCTCGATTTATCAAAGTGTCGGCCGCGACCGTGCGGGAGAACCATCCACATGACATCGCCATCACGCAAGAAGCACCCAATTACAGCCCGGAGGTACACCAACCTAACGAAGGCTGATACTCTGGCGACATCGATCAAACTCCAAAAGCGAGAGTCGCTCCGCACCGCAGCGATCGATTCTCTGACGAACATCCTAAAACCCTATTCTTGCCTATCCCAAGCGATCCTTCTCGGTCCGGCTCTGTTACTCGGAACGATCCATCAAAACTCGTCGGCCCAAGCTCCACAAATACAAACCGCACCTGCTTGGTCCCCCACCCCATTTAAACCCAACTCTGCCCCGAAGAGTTTCTCAAATCCACTTCGCTCTGAATCCGCTCAAAGTACTTCTGGGCATCGCCAAGCTCCCTCTGAAAGCGGTCAATCAAGCCCAGTAAATCCTGCCGCTTTCCCAGAGATTCAAGCTTCTACCACGAAACCAGCAGAAGTTGTGCGATGGCGAAAAGTCGACTCCACGGCCCCGATTGCGAATACTAATCCAAACGGGAAAAGCCTAGCTCAAGCCTTCCGCAAAGCACAAGCACCTGCCGTCCCAACCGGGGTTCCAGAAGTCATCGAACTGACCGTTTCGAAACCACAGCACAGTCCTTCGATCGCGGATACTTCCATCGCCACGGCAACCTTTCAAGAACCCGTCGCAATACCACAAGATCAGAAATCCGCTCGCTCAAGCTTGCTGATCAAACAACCACAAGATCCACCAACATCAAGCGGAAACTTGGTAATCCCTCCAGCCAAGTTGCCCAGCGCTCCGGTAGAACCGCTCGCACTTCCACCAAACGCACTTCCCGCTGCTCCGCCACAACTCGGCACCCCTGGTAAACTCGAACCAGCGCCCAAGCTTGATGTGCCGCCGGCAGTCGAGGCTCTTCCTCCAGAGACAAACGAACCGGCAACTCTCGGCGAGAAATCCTTGCCAAGTCCTTTCCCTGAAAAGTCACCTGCAGCAGATCCTCCTGAGCTTCGCTCTCCGTCAGACCGAAAACTGCGAGAACCCGCAAGGCTCGATGATGACCTTCCACCTGTCCCACCAAAACGCGCCGACCAGTCCGTTGCAAACTGCGAATTAGTTCGTAACTTCGCCGCAGGCACCGACATCCGAAATGTACAAGTCAACTCATCGCCAGTGTTCGTTCAGGGTGCACAAACCCAAGACCAGGCCGGCGCGACCAACAAACAATCCTTTATCGAGAAAACACCTTCTCGAACTTGGAGAGGTATTGGAGGCGAACACATCGCCGAAGGTAAACTCGTCGACTTGGTCTACGGCACCATCGTGATCGAGCAAAAAGACGGCTCACGCATTTCGTACCTGCAACGCCAGCTAAGCGATGCAGACCAAGTCTTCGTTGCAGAAGCTTGGGGTGTCCCTGTGACATGCTCACTGGGTGACCAAGGCTTTGCTCCTCGTTCCTTCGTCGAATCAACATTTACTTGGAAAGCATCCGGTGCTTGCAACAAGCCCCTGTACTTCGAAGACGTACAGCTAGAACGTTACGGGCACGAATGGGGCCCTGTGGTTCAACCTGCAATTTCCACAGTTCGCTTCTTCGGAGACCTCGCGGTACTCCCATACAAGATGGGAATTCATCCACCGAATGAATGCCAACACCCGCTTGGATACCACCGTCCGGGATCATGTGCACCTTGGTCCGTCGGTCCCGTTCCGATCAGCGGGCGTGGCGCGGTGACCCAAGCCGCGTTCGTAACCGGCGCTGCATTCGTCTTGCCCTAGTCAATCCACGAACGCGAAACCCACCAACCCGCGCTCCGTAGGGTGCGGTGAAGCGGTCCGCCGATCAATACCCAACGCCCCTCAACAACGCATCCACCATCATCATCTCATCGCAATCAATCCCACGACCGCGAAACCCACCAACCCACGCGCCGTAGGGTGCGGTGCAGCGGTCCGCCAATCGCTACCCAACAACCGCCAATAACTCAACCAC
>Ga0214163_1000720_pt1 | contig 14960 bp, 16 predicted proteins | sample LakMenepilimnion_2_FD_153001 | JGI IMG/M metagenome (GOLD analysis project Ga0214163, IMG submission 153001) | Freshwater microbial communities from Lake Mendota, WI - Practice 15JUN2010 epilimnion v4 | ecosystem: Environmental > Aquatic > Freshwater > Lake > Epilimnion/Euphotic zone | place... | reverse complement strand
TGGCTGAGGTTTCCATGAAAGAGGGTGTGCTTCGGGTTCACCGCGTGGTCTGTGCCATCGATTGTGGTACGGTGGTTAACCCCGATACAGTTGCCCAGCAAGTTGAGAGCTCTGTGAGCTTTGCCTTGAGTGCAGCCATGTTTGGCAAAATTGACATTCAAGAAGGCGTGGTTCAACAAACCAACTTCACCAACTATCCTTTGGTGAATTTGGCGCAGTCGCCGGTGGTTGAAACTTGGATCATGCCCAGTACGCAGTTGCCAGAGGGTGTGGGCGAGCCCGCTGTACCGCCCTTGGCGCCTGCTGTGGCCAATGCCATGTTCAAACTCATGGGCCAGCGAGTGCGGTCGTTGCCACTAAAGGCATAATCGCTCAGCCTGGTTTGAATTGTTATTCAATCAAAATCACGATATGCCAAATTACAAACTCCAAGTTGAAGTCGTTCCTCAATATCTGCCTGAACAGTCAGATCCTGCCAGCGATCTTTACACATTTGCTTACAGTATCACCATCACCAACAAGGGCAATATTGCTGCCCAGGTTATTTCAAGATATTGGAGCGTGAACGACGCCAATGGTTTGCATGAAAAGGTCAAAGGCTTGGGTGTGGTGGGCTACCAGCCCTTGTTGCAGCCCGGTGAGAAATTTCAATACACCAGCGGTACGCGGCTTAGAACGCCAACTGGCACCATGCATGGCAGCTATTTTTGCGTGGCTGAAGATGGTGAGAAATTTGATGTCGACATTCCCATGTTTATTCTGGACGCGCTCAGCAGTGAGTCAGGCAAGCGAAACTTACATTAGCCTTTTTACAAACTGGTTCTCTCTGAATGGGGCCATCACATAGTCAGACATGCTTCACTTAGAGTCTAGGCGGCAAGAAAATTTATTGGGAATTGCTTGGATGATTGCATCCATGGCGGCTTTTTCTATTGAAGATGCCTTTCTCAAAACAGTTACCAAACAGGTTCCGGTTGGCCAAGTGCTGATGATGTTTGGCGCGGGCGGTTTGTGCATCTTTGCGTTCATGGCAAGACGCATCAAAGCCCCACTTTTTCAGCCTCAGGTTTTCACTCGAAACATGTTGATCAGAGCTGTGTTTGAGTTTTTTGGCCGTTTGTTTTATATCTTGGCCATTGCGCTCACCCCCATGTCCTCTGCAACGGCCATTTTGCAGGCGGCCCCATTGTTTGTCGCTCTGGGAGCCCGCGTTTTCTTGCATGAAAAAATAGATACCAAGACTTGGTTGGCGATCTGGGTGGGCCTGCTGGGTGTGCTCATTATTCTGCGTCCTTCTGCAGACGACTTCTCGGCCCTTTCACTGTTGGCAGTCATCGGTACTTTGGGCTTTGTGGGACGTGATTTATTGACCCGCGCAGCGCCGCCTGCTTTAACCAAAGAAGTGCTTGGCTTTTATGGCTTTAGCACCACTGTGATTGCAGGCGCATGCTATGCAATTTGGGATGGCAAAGCCTTCGTGGCACTTGAATCATTTCAGATAGTGATGATCAGCGCTGCATTGTTTGCAGGTGTCTTTGCTTACACTGCACTCATGAGTGCCATGCGCACAGGTTCGATTGCAGCAGTCACACCTTACAGATACACGCGACTTTTATTTGGCATTTCCATTGGCGTGCTTGCCTTTGAGGAAAAGTTAGATGCACCCATGATCTTGGGCTGCGCAGTGGTTATCTGCGCGGGGCTGTTTGTGGGTTGGCAAAACCAGCGTCGTCAACCCGCTCAATGATGATTGGATCGTTTTCTGGGCGAATCACTCGGATGCCATGCTTGCTCAAAATTTCTACGTAAACTGAGGCGGCACCTTCTTTGACCAGCGCGTCAATGCCTTCAATCACAGCACTGACTTTGACCACTGCTGCTGAATCGGCTGTCAGCCCCACTTTGCAATCAAAGTCCCAAAAATCGACATCTTTGGGCAATGCACGATTGCGTTCGCGCTTGAAGTATTTGCGGATTTCGTGTTTAACGGCCTCCAACACGCGATCTGGGTTTTTACCTTCAATTTGCAGAGGAAAGTTTTTTTTCATGGAGTGGTCCTTAGTGGGTTGAGCGCCCATTCGGGACGAAGATGAAAGTGTTGATTATGGATCAGGCCCCAGATATGCGTTTGCCAATAGCTTGAAATCGACGTCCCCATGCTTCGCGAGTCAACTCAATGCTGTCGTAAAAACTTGGAATGACCAGCAGCGTCAAAATGGTGGAGGTGATGGTGCCACCAATAATGGCCACTGCCATGGGTCTGTAAAACTCACCGCCTTCACCCACGCCAATGGCCACAGGCAACATGCCCGCAATCAAGGCGAAGGTTGTCATGATGATGGGGCGCAAGCGTTTGCGCCCTGCAGTCATCAGCGCTTCTTCTCGGTCTATGCCTTGCTCTTCTAAGCTGCGTGCAGCATCCAATAGCAAAATGGCGTTTTTGGCCACCAAGCCCATCAGCATGATCACGCCAATCAGACTCATCAGATTCAAGGTGCTTCCCGTTAAGAGCAAGGCCAGCACCACGCCTATGAGTGACAAAGGCAAAGAGAACATCACAGCCAAAGGCGCAGTGAAGGAGCTAAATTGCATCACCAAAATAAAGTACATCAGACCAATGCCTGAGATAAGCGCAATGCCCATTTCGGTGAACACTTCTTTTTGGTCTTTAGAAGCGCCATCCAATTCAATGCCGTAGCCTTCTGGAAAATTGATGCTCTTGGCCAATTTCAGAGCGTCTGCAGTAACCTCACCTGAAGATCGACCCTGCACATTGGCCGAGACTCCGATGGTTCTTTTGCCATCAAAGTGTTCAATTTTGGTGGGTGCTTTGCCCATTGAGATTTTGGCAATTTGAGACAAAGGCACCACGGTGTTCATGCCGCTCACGGTGATGGGCAGACGTTCAATGTGAGACACATTCATGCGATCTTCAGGTGCCAAACGGATGGCCACGTCGCGGGACTGGCCAGTGGGGTCAACCCAATCACCTACTTCAATACCCGCAAAGGCCACGCGCAATGCATTGGCCGTGTCGGTGACGGAGATGCCCAGTGAATTGGCCAAACCGCGGTCCAATTCAATTTGTAATTCGTTTTGCGGATCTTGTTGAGACAAGCCAACGTCAACTGCTCCTGGCACTTGTCTCAATTGCGCCATGAAATCGCTGGTGATATCCAAGAGTTTGCGCGAGTCGGTGCCACTAAAACGAATTTGAACGGGCTTGGATGCGCCATTCGATAAATCGTCTAAAACAGTGTATTCGGCACCCACCAGTTGGGATATTCGTTGGCGCAATTCCGAGGAAATGTCTTGCGCTGTGCGTTGGCGTTCTGTACTTTTTCCAATGTCAATGTAGATTCGCCCCCCCGTGGGGTTGACATAGCTGTTGGTGGCTTTGGTTTCAGGCAAAGTGCGGGCCATGACGGCCGCGGCTTCAAGCTTTAATCTGGAATATTCCAAATTGCTGCTTGCTGGAGAGCGCACATCAACGGCCAAAGTATTGCCATCCTGTTTGGGTAAGAAGCTGGAGCCTCCAAATTTGACTTGCAAAAAGATGGCAGCAAAAAAACTCACAACTGCAAATGCAATCATCCACCTTCTATGGTGCAGAGCCCAAGCAATGACATTGCCATATCGGTCTGCTTGATGGTCAAACCAATCGTTAAATTGTTTGAGTTTGAGGCTTAAACCTGTTTTGGGTTCAAGGTGATGATTGGGAGGATCTCCCCAGTACGCAGACAACATAGGGTCTAGCGTGAACGAGATCAACAAACTGACCAAAACAGAGGCCACCACCGTCAGTCCAAAGGGGCGAAACCATTCACCCGAAATGCCAGGCATGAAACCCACTGGAATAAAGACAGCCACGATAGAGAAGGTGGTTGCGGCCACCGCCAAGCCAATTTCAGCAGTGCCATTCAAAGCTGCAGTGCGCCTGTCGAAACCTCGTTCCATGTGCCGAACAATGTTTTCTCGAACCACAATGGCATCGTCAATGAGCACGCCAATGGCCAAAGAAAGACCCAGCAAACTCATGAAGTTCAGAGTGAATCCGCACAACCACACCGCTATGAAAGAGGCAATGACAGAGGTTGGCAGAGACAGCGCTGTGATAAGTGTAGAGCGCCATGAATTTAAGAAAAAGTAAACCACAAAAATGGTGAGACCTGCGCCAAAAACCAGAGCATGAACCACATTGTTCAAACTGTTTTGCGCTTCGGTGCCGCCGTCTTGCGTGATGTCAATTTTGGTGCCTTCTGGCAACGATTTGTTGATGTCTGCCACCATTGTGCGAATCTGATTGGCAACACTCACGGTAGATGCATCGCGAGAGCGTGTGATGGCCAATCCCACATTGGGTTGACCGTTTCTGACGCTCAGGGAATTAAGGTCGGCAAAGCCGTCTGTTACCGTGGCTACTTGCCCGAGCCGGATGAGGTCATTGCCACTTCGTTTGATGACAATTTGATTGAATTCAGCAGGCGTTTCAATGCGACCAAGTAATCGAATGCTTTGATCTTCAAGAGAGCCGCGAATTTTGCCCACAGGCGCTGTGGCATTTTGTGTCCGCAGAGCATTGACAACTTCTGTGACCGACAAATTGACTTCGCGCAGTTTTTGAGCGTGCAATAAAACACTGAGTTCGCGTCTCAGTGCGCCGTTGACACTGACCTGAGCAACCCCTTGAACACCCCTGAACTTGTCTGCAATTTGATCTTCCGCAATTCGAGAAATTTCTGCATGACTTTGGCTGCGAGACGAAAGTGCCAGTTGCATGATGGGTTGCGCTGTTGGGTTAATGCGCAAAATGACGGGCTCGCGAATTTCGGTGGGTAATTTGTAGCGAATTCTGCCAATGGCATTGCGCACTTCGTCTGTGGCCTCCACCATGTTCTTTTTGAATTCGAAGAAAACCAAGATGTTGGCGTTGCCTTCGAAGGCTGTGCCGCGCAATTCTTTGATGCCATTGACCGACTGAAGTGCCTTTTCAACTCGATTGAGAACTTCTCGCTCCACGGCATCGGGTGAGGCACCAGGATAGGTGATGTCAATGGCCAGCAAGGGCATATCGACATCTGGAATTTCATTGACTTTGAGCTTGGTCAATGCCAACAGCCCCACTGCCATGAGCATCATCAAAACAACGATAGTGACAACCGGCTTCTTAACGCTGAAATTGGACAAAAACATGGTTTATTGACCCACCTTGGTCGATGTGTCAGTGCGCAAGGTGAACTGTTGTCCATCTTTCAAGTTGCTGTTGGCAGTTCTCAAAACCTTCTCGCCTGCACTGAGGCCGCTATTGACGACCCAATTGCCTAAGCGGGTATCGCGACCTCCCAATTGAATACCGCGCTTGACTATTTTGTTGCCATCGAGCACCCATGCAAAAACTTTGTCACCTTCTCTGCGTAAGCTGCTTTCAGCCAGCATGACTGCGGGTTTGGTGCTCGCTTCAATCACACCTTCAGCAAACAAGCCCACCACTGGCGGTTTGTCTTTCGCGTTGATGGCCACGATGACAGACACTTGTCTGGTGACAGGATTGGCAGCACCATCGATCCTTTTCACTGTGCCTTGGCTGCTGAGTTGATCTGTGCTTTGCCCCACACCATTGATTCGGAAATTGACGCGTTGGCCGATTTTCACCACGCCCATTTGATCGGCAGCGACTTGACCTTCAAAGCGAATGCTGCTGGGATCAATGACTTGAATCAACTCTTTGCCAATTTGTGCCGTGTCGCCCGCAGAAGCTTTGCGTGCACTCACTATGCCACTGAATGGCGCACGGACTTCCGAACGCTCGAGTTGTTGTTTGGCAGCAGCCACACGTGCCTTGCTGGCCACATGCTCGCTTTGCGCTGCATTGCGTTTGACTTCAGCCTCTTCCAAACCCTGCATGGACACCATACCTTGGGCTTGCAATGATTTCATGCGTTGGAACTGGCGTTCTGCACCGTCTAAGGATTGTGCGGCAGCCCGCATCGATTCTTCTGCAGAGTTGAGGTTGTCGCGTAGCACACTGCTGTCTAGGCTGACAAGCAAATCGCCTTTGCGCACAGGCTCACCATTTTCTTTGTGAACTTTGACCACGGTGGCGCTGATTTCGGCCCGCAAATCGGCACGAATCTCTGGCTGCAAAGATCCAGAAATGACGGGGCCGGTTCCATATTCAGAGCTGCCCAGTTGGACGATGTCTTCGTTGCCCAAAATCAAAGCCACACTTTCGGTCGATTTGCCAGCGTCTGTTTCGGGCTTTTTACAAGCAACCAAGGTACTGCCAATACACAGGCAGGCAATCAAAGAAAGCGACAAGGAATAAGGACCCGAACGAGGGGAACGCAACATGTGAACTCCGACTAGGAAAAAAGTACTCGAATTAAATCACGAAAATGTATTTGTGAAGGATTTAAAGACTGGTTCTAAGAGACCATATTTCAGGAAAAAGCACCACGTCCAACATCTTGCGCAAATAACTGACTCCCCCAGTGCCACCGGTACCTCGCTTGAAACCAATGACACGTTCCACAGTGGTGAGGTGTCTGAAGCGCCAGAGCCTGAATGCGTCTTCTAAATCGGTCAGTTCTTCACCTAATTGATACAGATCCCAATATTGTTTGTGATTTCTATAAACCACCAACCAGGCTTCTTCCACCTCTGCATTGGCTGCATAGGCTTGTCGCCAATCGCGTTCTAGGTAGGTGTTGGGAACAGCCAAGCCACGACGCGCCAACAATTTCAAGCTCACGTCATACAAAGATGGAGCGCAGTAAGCCTTCTCAACAACAGCATGCAAGTCGGGTCGGTGCGAATGTGGCATCAGCATATTTGCATTTTTATTACCCATCGAAAACTCAATGCAGCGGTATTGCCAGCTTTGAAAGCCACTGGATTGAGCCAAATAAGGGCGAATAGCGCTGTACTCAGGCGGTGTCATGGTGGCCAAGACATCCCATGCGTGCACCAGTTGTGCCATGATTTGCGACACACGCGCCAGCATTTTGAAGGCGTCAGGTAGGTCGTCTTGCTCAATGTGTTGAATGGCTGCTTTGAGTTCGTGCAGCATGAGTTTCATCCACAGCTCACTGGTTTGGTGCTGCACGATGAAAAGCATTTCATTGTGATCGGGCGACAAGGGCCTTTGAGCATTCAAGATGGCGTCAAGTTGCAGGTAGTCGCCGTAGCTCATGGATTGGCTGAAATCCAGTTGAGCTTTTTCGTCTTGCACTATGTGTGAGGTACTCATATCCTCAGATGTTTCTGTATTTGGGACGGGCGTTGACACGCCAGAGCTAAAGGGACATCCAGACATACTTGCTTCTTTCTGCATTCAGGTCACTGCTTGCTTTTGTGAAAAGCGCGCTTGCTGCCATTCTTGGCTGTCCATCACTTCTTTCAGATGACGCACGGCATGCCACAAATCGGCATAACCCAAGTACAAAGGTGTGAGGCCAAATCGCAAAATGTCGGGATGTTGCTTGCCATCGCCCGCTCTAAAGTCTCCAATCACGCCGCGGGCTATGAGGGCTTGAACAATGGCGTAAGCGCCTTCGATTCTGGTGAGGCTTACTTGCGAGCCGCGTAATTCTTCCTGTTCTGGGGTGGCAATACCAAAGCCATGCCCTGCCAGTTGGGTTTTGACCAGCTGCATAAAGAGGCTTGTCAGTGCCAGCGATTTGTGTCGCAAAGCTGTTATGCCACCCAGCTTTTCGGCTTCCAAAAATGCATCTAAGCCAGAGTCTAGAGCCGTCAAGCTGAGGATGGGTTGTGTGCCGCATTGGTAGCGGGTGATGCCTGCTGCGGGTTGGTAATCAGGCGTAAATTCAAAGGGTGCCGCATGGCCCCACCAGCCTGTGAGCGGTTGCCAAAAGCGATCGGTGTGTTTGGGGTTGACCCAAACAAATGCGGGTGCGCCAGGGCCGCCGTTAAGGTACTTGTAGCCGCAACCTACAGCGAAGTCTGTACTGGCGCCATTCAAGTCAAGCGGAACCGCGCCTGCGCTGTGTGCCAAATCCCAGATGGCCAACGCGCCTACTGCATGGGCTACGGCAGTCATGTCTTTCATGTTCAGCATGGCGCCCGTTCGGTAGTTCACATGCGTCAGCATCAACACGGCCACATCTGTTTGAAGGGCGGTTAGAAGTTCTTCGGCTTCTACCAATTTGAGTTGATAGCCACGATCTTTGCACAAAGCCTCTGCAATGTAGAGGTCTGTTGGAAAGTTGGTGCGCTCACTTAAAATGATGTTTTTCTCCGGATGGTCTGCCTTGGCTATCGATAATGCTGCGCTGAGCACTTTGAACAAATTGATGGAGGTGCTGTCGGCTGCCACCACTTCATTGTCTTTGGCGCCAATGAGTCGAGCAATTTTGTTGCCAACTTTGATGGGCATTTGAAACCAACCTGCTGTGTTCCAGCTTTTGATCAAGTCGTTGCCCCATTCTTGGGCCACTGCTTGTGCAACGCGAGAAGGTGTCGCCTTGGGCAACACACCCAAAGAATTGCCATCCAGATAAATCACACCTTCTGGCAATTGAAATAAATCGCGCAGGGAGCGCAAGGGGTCTTGTTGGTCAAGCACTTGGCAGTCTGAAAGGGTTTGGGGTGTCATGTTCAAAGTTCTCGGAGAATGGCGCGCACAGGACTGGCGTCCGCGCTCATGAGTTTGAGGGGCAGGGCGATCAGCTCGTAATCGCCTTCATGGATGTGATCAAGTTGCAGGTTTTCTAGCACGCGCATATTGCGTTGACGGATGACCTGATGGCTGTCTAAGGTTTTGCTATCGGCTGGATCGATACTGGCGCTGTCGATACCGATCAGCTTCACGCCAAGGTCTGCTAGGGCTATTAGAGTTTCGGGTGCAAAGGCAGTGAGTTCGGTGTCAAATTTATCTAGTGGGATGGATTCATACGTTCTCACCAAAATCCGCTCTGGCAAGTTTTGCAATTGATGCGCCAAATGCTGCATGGTGATGAGGTGACCAACGCCCATGGCGTGAATCACTCGACAAGGACCAATGAAAGTTTGCAAATCAACGTGTCCGATAGCCATGCCCGCAGGGTCGTAGTGCAAAGGCGCATCGGCGTGAGAGCCTACGTGAGGCGACAGGGTGATGGCGCTCACATTGACGGGGCATTGTTCGGAAATTTGCGCTGACCAATTCAATTGGAAAGGCGTATCGCCCGGAAAAACTGGGCTGCTGGCGTCAATGGGTGGGGAAATGTCCCAAATTTTTTTCATGAGGCGCAAAGATAGCGCTATGACGAAATTGTGGTGTCGGTAATATCCAACAGTTACACAAATATCTCACTTCAGAAGCCAAATAGCGTTCGTCGTAAACTTGCAATCATGATTTTGACGCCTGATTCCTGGCAAGCCATTCAACTAACGGTGGTTTTGGCCACCTCAACCACCTTGATCTTGTTGATCTTGGCCACGCCATTGGCTTGGTGGCTGTCGCAAACGCAGTCTGCATGGCGCGCCCCCATTCATGCGTTGGTGACTTTGCCTTTGGTGTTGCCACCTTCGGTTTTAGGTTTCTATTTGCTGGTTGTGATGGGGCCGCAAGGACCGCTAGGTCAATTCACGCAAGCCATGGGATGGGGTGTGTTGTCTTTCACATTCACCGGCTTGTTGATTGGCTCTATTTTGTTTTCCTTGCCCTTTGCGGTGCAGCCCTTGCAGCACGCTTTCGATGCCATCGGCCCAAGGCCTATGGAGGTGGCGGCCACTTTGCGTGCAAGCCCATTGGATGCTTTCTTTTCTGTGTCCTTGCCCTTGGCCAAGCCGGGCATGGTAACGGCAGCCATTTTGAGCTTTGCGCACACCGTGGGTGAGTTTGGTGTGGTGCTCATGATCGGCGGCAATATTCCTGGCCAGACAAGCGTGGTGTCGACTGAAATTTATGGCCACGTTGAAGCCATGGAATATGCGCAAGCCCATGTTTTGGCGGCAGGCATGTTGGCCTTTTCTTTTGTGGTGCTGTTGGCTTTGGCTTTGATGAACCGTCGTCAAAGGCAAGTGGTATGACCACCCTTCATCTGCAAATTAAGATGAACCGTTCAGCTTTCAAGTTGGACGTAGACCTCCAATTGCCAGGGCAGGGCATCACGGCTATTTTTGGTCCTTCTGGTTCTGGCAAAACAACATTGTTGCGTGCTGTCGCTGGGTTAGAAAAAAACCAGCAAGGGCGCATTCAAATTGGTGCGAACGTTTGGCAAGACACGCAGCAAGGTATTGACTTGCCTACCTGGCAACGGCCTTTGGGTTATGTGTTTCAAGAATCAAGCTTGTTACCGCATCTCAGCGTGACCGATAACCTCCATTTTGGCTTGAAGCGCGCACTGAAGTCATCAGGCAATGCGCAGACAGAAGTAGCCAAAGCACTGCAAGCCTCCATCGAGCTCTTGGGCATTGGCAATTTGCTGCAACGCATGCCCGATCAGCTTTCAGGCGGTGAGCGCCAACGCGTAGCCATTGCCAGAGCCATTGCCATGCAACCGCAATTGCTATTGATGGACGAACCCTTGGCATCACTGGATGCAGCGCGTCGGCAAGAAATTTTCCCTTGGCTGTCTAAATTGCGGGATGAGCTCAAAATGCCCATGCTGTATGTCACGCATTCTGCAGAGGAAGTTACTCGATTGGCCGATCACTTGGTGGTTTTGGACCAAGGGCAAGTCAAAGCGCAAGGGCCTGTGAGCGCCGTCCTCACGCAAGTGGTCAACCCTGTGATAGTGGGTGAAGATGCTGGTGCTTTGATTGAAGGCCGCATCGGCAAAGTTGATGTGCAATGGCATTTGTCACGCATCGACTTTGAAGGGGGTATCGTTTGGATGCGCGATGTGGGCTTACCTGTTGGTAAAGCCGTACGCATACGCATCTTGGCGCGTGATGTGAGTTTGGCTACGTCAGAGCCGCAAAACACCAGTATTCAAAACAAGCTGCTCGGCAGCATTCAAAGCATCACGCCCGATGCACATCCCTCTCAAGTTATGGTGGTGTTGAAGTGCGGAACTGAGGATGTGCTGTCCCGCGTCACAAAGCGTGCGGCAGACGAGTTGGGCCTGCAAGTGGGGCAGTCTTTGTGGGCGCAAGTGAAGTCGGTAGCTTTGGTAGCGTGAGCAGACAAGTCAAATCGTCTGAAACCAATTTTCGAGTTTGAGCTTTGGCACACGCACAAATTCTTTGACATTGTTTGTTACCAGTGTCCCGCCAATGCTGAGTGCATGCGCTGCAATCAAGGTGTCCATCGGGCCAATGGACTGGCCTTGTTTTTCTAGTGAAGCTCTTAGGTCTGCATAAAACCAAAGGCACTGGCTGTCGAACGGAAGAATCTGCAATGGCGCCAAAAACATTTCAAGCGCCTTCCGATTCTTGAGGGACCCAGATTTAGCGACGCCATATGCCAGTTCGGAAGCGGCAATGCTGCTAATGCCAACTTCGCCAGCTTTGTACTTGCGGAATTTTTCGAGTACGTTAGGGGGCCGATTGTTGATGATGTAGATGCACGTATTTGTGTCTAGCAAAATCACAATAAAACCTCAGGGCGAATTTGATGTTCGGGCTGTTGTCGTTCCATTTTGAAGCCGGGCTCGAATGCGTTCAATGCGGCTTCAATCGTTGTCCACGGATCTTCGATTGGCATCAATAAGACGCCTTCACCCACACGTTTGATAACGACTTCTTTGGCGTTGAATCTGTATTCCTTGGGGAGTCGAACAGCCTGACTTCTGCCAGTTTGAAAGATTTTTGCGGTGTCCATGATGGCTCCAACTTAGGATTAATTTGATATATACCAATGGTATGCATCATATGCGACTTCATTGGAGATGAGGCGTACATTGGCTTGCCTTTTTGAATCTATATGCATTAAAAGTATAAACAAACAAAAAATGATTCGTTTGAGTTTTGAAGAATGGGTTCCACAATCGCGTCCTTACTCTTTTGAGACGCTTTATGAACAAAATCAAATCAATCGCTGCAGCCATCTTGCTGGCCGTATCTGGCCTCAACGTATCAGCCCAAACCTTGCTCAACGCCTCCTACGACGTAGCCCGCGAGTTTTACAAGGAATACAACGCCGCCTTCGTGGCCAATTACAAAAAGACAACTGGCAAAGACCTGAAGATTGACCAGGCCCATGGCGGCTCCAGCGCACAAGCGCGCGCCGTGAACGACGGTTTGGATGCCGATGTGGTGACCATGAACACCACCACCGACATCGATTTCTTGGCCAGTAAGGGTATTGTGGCTGCCGATTGGAACAAGCGTTTCCCGCACAGCGCATCGCCCACCAGCTCCACCATGCTGTTCTTAACGCGCAATGGCAACCCCAAAAACATCAAAGACTGGGACGACCTGATCAAGCCGGGCATCCAAGTGATCGTGGTCAACCCTAAAACCGGCGGCAATGGCCGTATGGCTTATTTGGCCGCTTGGGGTTATGTGCGTAAAAAGGGTGGCAGCGAAGCTGACGCCGCTGCCTTCGTGGCGAAGCTCTACAAAAACGTGCCTGTGTTGGCCAAGGGTGGCCGTGATGCCACCACCATCTTCTTGCAACGCAACATTGGCGATGTGCTCGTGACCTTTGAGTCCGAGGTCATTTCTGTCGACAACGAATTTGGTGCCGGCAAGGTAGATGCTATTCACCCGTCCATCAGCATCGTGGCAGAAAACCCTGTGGCTGTTGTCGAGCGCACAGTGACCAAGAAGGGCACTGGCGATGTAGCCAGAGCTTATTTGAATTATCTCTACTCCGACGAGGCGCAAGAAATTGCAGCCAAGCACGCCTTGCGTCCTAGCAACCCTGCCATCTTGAAAAAATACAGCAAGACCTTCAAGCCATTGCAGCTGTTCACTGTGAATGAAGTGTTTGGTTCTTTCGCTGAAGCGCAAAAAGTGCACTTCAACGATGGCGGTAATTTCGACAAGCTGTACACCGTTAAGTAATTCATGCTCTCTCGTCCCGATGCGGCAGCGCCTGCCAAGCGCAGAGCGCCCGCCCGAGTTTTACCCGGCTTCAATATCACCTTGGGGTACACCTTGATGTACCTCAGCCTGATTGTGCTCATTCCATTGTCGGCACTGGTGTTCAAAACTTTCACGCTCACGTGGGATCAGTTTTGGACCGCCGTGACAGGACCACGAGTAATGGCGTCTTACCGCCTAACTTTTGGTGCGTCCCTCATCGCGGCCTTGGTTAACGTGGTGTTTGGTTTGTTGGTGGCTTGGGTGCTGGTGCGTTATCAATTCTTTGGCAAGAAAATAGTTGATGCCTTGGTCGACTTGCCATTTGCATTGCCCACTGCAGTGGCTGGTATTTCTTTGACAGCATTGTTGGCTGGCAATGGTTGGGTGGGGCAGTACCTCGAACCTTTAGGTGTTCAATTGGCATTCAACCCCAACGGCGTTGTGATTGCTCTCATCTTCATCGGCTTGCCCTTCGTGGTGCGCACAGTGCAGCCCGTGCTTGAAGATGCAGAAAAAGAATTGGAAGAAGCAGCAACTTGCTTGGGCGCATCGCGATGGCAAACTTTCAGCAAGGTAATTTTTCCATCCATTGCACCTGCTTTGCTCACAGGTTTTGCCATGGCTTTTGCACGTGGCGTAGGCGAGTATGGTTCGGTCATTTTCATAGCGGGCAATATGCCCATGATTTCTGAAATCACACCGCTCATCATCATTGGCAAGTTAGAGCAATACGATTACGCAGGCGCCACAGCGGTGGCCACTGTCATGTTGCTTATCTCGTTTATCTTGCTCTTGATCATCAATGGCTTGCAAGCCTGGCAGCGCCGTCACTCGGGAGCACCTGCATGAGTTCTCAAATGATTCGCCGAGCTGAAGCCGGCACCACAGAAGCCGCTTGGGTTCGCTACACCCTTATTGGTATCACGCTGATCTTCTTGTTTTTATTCTTGGTGTTGCCGCTGGCCGCAGTTTTTGCAGAAGCATTGCGCAAAGGGTTTGATGCCTATTGGGAAGCACTCAAAGAGCCCGATGCATGGTCTGCCATTCGCTTGACCTTGATCACAGCCCTCATTGCTGTGCCTCTCAATTTGGTGTTTGGTATTGCCGCTGCATGGTGTATTGCCAAGTACGAATTTAGAGGTAAATCGATCCTGACCACTTTGGTCGACTTGCCTTTTTCGGTGTCACCCGTGGTGGCTGGTTTGGTTTATGTGCTGATGTTTGGCGCACAAGGCTGGTTTGGTCCTTGGCTGCAAGAGCATGACATCAAAATTATTTTTGCTGTTCCTGGCATTGTGTTGGCCACTGTGTTTGTCACCTTCCCGTTCATAGCGCGTGAACTCATTCCGCTCATGCAAGCGCAGGGCAACGAAGAAGAGCAGGCCGCCATTGTGTTGGGCGCTACTGGCTGGCAAACCTTTTGGTACGTCACGCTGCCCAATATCAAGTGGGGTTTGATCTACGGCGTTATTTTGTGCAATGCGCGTGCCATGGGCGAGTTTGGCGCAGTGTCGGTGGTGTCGGGTCACATTCGCGGTCAGACCAACACCATGCCCTTGCACGTCGAAATTTTGTACAACGAATACCAATCGGTGGCTGCCTTTGCGGTGGCATCTTTGTTGGCCTTGCTGGCGCTGGTGACCTTGGTCATCAAGTCTGTGGCCGAGTGGCGCCACGAACGTGAGATGAGAGTCATTGGCGATTTGTCTCCCGAAAATGTCAAGTCAACGCCTTTGGATCTGTCATTGAAAGCAGCATCATGAGCATCGAAATAAGAAACATCCACAAACAGTTTGGCGACTTCCACGCACTGCGCGATGTCAGCCTCGACATTGATTCTGGCGAGTTGGTGGCCTTGCTGGGCCCTTCGGGTTGCGGCAAAACCACTTTGCTTCGCATCATTGCAGGCTTGGAAACTGCCGATGCAGGTAGCATTGCTTTTAGCGGAGAAGACACCACCCACGTGCACGTGCGCGAGCGGCAAG
>Ga0214163_1000715_pt1 | contig 15027 bp, 12 predicted proteins | sample LakMenepilimnion_2_FD_153001 | JGI IMG/M metagenome (GOLD analysis project Ga0214163, IMG submission 153001) | Freshwater microbial communities from Lake Mendota, WI - Practice 15JUN2010 epilimnion v4 | ecosystem: Environmental > Aquatic > Freshwater > Lake > Epilimnion/Euphotic zone | place... | reverse complement strand
AAGCCAATAACTTCCCCAGCGTTCCGCATAAGTCCGAGAAGCCAACAACTCATCTACATATCGATTCCAATTTTCGGCAGAAGGATCCTCTTCGAAGGCCGCAACTTGTTCAAATGTCGGAGGCATCCCCCACAGATCGAGAAACAAGCGACGTAACTGTGTTCGGGGGGCGGCTAGCGAACCGCCCGCCAATTCCTCCAGCGGATTCAATGCGGCTCGCGGCTCGCCGCTGAGCTCCTCGCTGCTGGGTTCCTCGCCGCTGGTTTTTTTGGGGCTGAGTTCATTGGGTTTCGATGGCGAGGACCGAAGTGGCTGAAAAGCCCAATAAGCCCGATCCGCGTCGGTGATTTCAAAAACCCGACTCCGCCTCTTCGGTCCTTGTGACTCCTGACTTCCGCTGTCATCGCTTCCCTCTCGCGGATCATAAGCCCCTCGATCAATCCACTCTCGTAGCAAGTCGATTTCCCGATTGCTTAAAGACCTCGCCGGTTCAGGAGGCATGCGAATTTCACGATCCTGCGAAGTGACGACCTGAAACAATCTGCTTTGCTCACTGCTACCAGGTTCGATTACCCCAGCATTCCTCCAGCCTTGAGCATGCTCAAGACTCAAACTTCCCTTGGCATCCTCTCCTGAATGACACTCCAAGCAGTGCTTCACCAAGATCGGACGAATCTTGGATTCAAAGAATTCAAGCTCCGCTGGGTTCACGCCACCTGCAACGCCCTGCTGCGGTTCTTGCCCAAAACAGTTCGAACAAGCCATCGGTGCAATCGTGATCAGAACACCAATGCACAGGCCCCCCAAGCTCGGCATCAAGACTGCAAAGCAACGAAGGTTGGCGAGAGTCGGACGGACCACGCTGCACATGAGATGCCACCGAAGGTAAAGAAACAAAATGCCAAACGCTTTTGGCGACTAAATCCAACTAAATCGAACTAAATCCAATTGAGTATAACCTTGCCCGAATTCCCCTGCTTCATCACTTCGAACCCTTTCTCGAATTCCGTATAGTGAAAGCGATGCGTAATAACGGGACTGATATCCAAACCACTCTCGAGCATCACCGTCATCTTGTACCAAGTCTCGTACATTTCCCGACCGTAAATGCCTTGAATGTTGAGCATGTTAAAGACAACCTTGTTCCAATCAATCGCGATCGGTTCGGATGGAATGCCCAACATGGCGATCTTGCCACCATGACACATCGCGTCGATCATCGATCGAAATGCGGCAGGAGATCCGGACATCTCCAGTCCAACATCAAATCCCTCTTTCATCCCAAGTTCCGCTTGGACGGACTCAAGCGATGTTTCGCGAGGATCGATCGCGCGGCTTGCACCCATGCGGCGAGCTAGATCTAGTCGGAACGGATTCAAGTCAGTAATCACCACATGCCTTGCTCCGGCATGGCGGACGATCGCGGTGGCCATAAGCCCGATCGGCCCGGCACCTGTAATCAAAACATCCTCACCCAAACAATCGAAACGCAAGGCAGTGTGTACTGCGTTCCCAAATGGATCGAAAATCGACGCAACTTCTCGATCGATTTCATCGTGATGATGCCACACGTTCGTCACCGGCAAAGCGATGTACTCCGCAAAAGCCCCCGTGCGATTGACTCCAACTCCCTGGGTGTCTTTGCAAAGATGCCGACGACCCGCGAGACAGTTCCGGCAACGGCCGCAGACCACATGCCCCTCCCCGGAAACCACATCCCCAGCCGCGAAATCCTTGACGTTCGAGCCCACTTCTACAATCGTCCCAACGAATTCATGACCGACAACCATCGGGACAGGTATGGTTTTCTGCGCCCAAGCGTCCCACGAATAGATATGCAAATCGGTGCCGCAAATCCCCGTTTTCTCAACTCGAATCAAGCAGTCGTTAATGCCAACCTGCGGAAATGGCACGTCCTGAAGCTCCAACCCCACACCCCGATGATGCTTGACTAACGCTTTCATAACGAATCCTCCTTAAATTCCTTGTTTTCCACCTTTTATACCCAATAAAGAATAAAGGGTTCGGGTTAAACCGTCGATGCGGGGTCTTGGACAGTTCAGTTTGCCGCCAAAAGTCCGACAACATGACTCGAAAGTAAGTAATCTTTCGGTATGATTAGGGATTCGAATACCCGTCAGCCGACCCACCGAGTGTGAGTGAAATGTTGGTCCCAACCCTAGCAGTGACTTTGACCGAGCCTCCCTCATGGGTGGTCCTTTCGGTGTTTTCACTCATCGGTTTGTTCGTAGTATTCCACCGCTTCTGGTCACTGAGAAACCTCGACATCCTCTTAGTCCTCTCCTTCATACCGGGATTCATGCTGGTTTACGAAGGCCAACAGGGACTCGATACTTGGCTCCCAGGTACATCGCCGCAAACTAAACTCTACTGGGGATTCTTGTCGCTCCTGGTTTGCTGCGGCTTGATGGCCGTACGCATGCTTTGGGATACAGCCATCGTTCGACGCCCGTTGCTCGAGCCGAATCTCAACAGTGGCGGAATGCTCTTCATAGGTATCTCCCTGCTGCTGTTCCTCGTGATCAATATTGCGATGAGTCAGCCGAGCGAAATTGAATCGAGCCGCATTAATGGCCTCGGCCCAGGAAACGTTCTCCTGAAATCAATTCCACGAATTGAGACGATGCAGATTCCACAAGCCTCGGACCTTGCTATTCCCGATTCCGAAGGTAATCGATCGGAATTGATCAACGCAGCGGAATCGACACCTCCACCCGTCGCTATACCTACGAACTCACAACGAAGTTTGCTGGTTCCGAGAATTCTTGCAATCGTCTCGAACCTGATCCTGATCGCTTGCATCGTTGGTGTCGGCTACTGGCACTTCGGTAGTTTCAACACAGGTGTTGGAACGGCGACTCTCTACCTGCTTCTTCCCTATACCGCCCATACAGCAGGGAACGTCGCTCACGTGGTACCCGGCGCCCTTCTCTTGCTGGCCCTTCTGATGTACCGACAACCGATCCTCTCAGGAATTTTCTTGGGATGCGCCGCAGGCGTTGTCTACTATCCATTCTACCTGCTGCCTCTTTGGTGCAGTTTCTACTGGCAACGAGGTATCCAACGCTTCGCGATGGGATTCGCAATTTCGATCCTATCTCTGATCATCGCCATGGCGATTCTGTATCAAAACAACTTCCTACAACACCTCGGGTTTATGTTTGGGATCAAGCAAGTCGAGATGCAAGACCTCTATGGGGTTTGGGGGCTCGGATGGCATCCCCTCGCACGAATCCCGATCATTGTGGTCTATATCATCTTGAGCTTGTCGTTCGTTGTCTGGCCGGCACAGAAGAACCTAGCCACGTTGATGAGTTGCTCCGCAGGCCTGCTTGCCGCCGCTCAATTCTGGCACGGCTTTGGCGGCGGACTGTTCCTGGCCTGGTTCTTACCCTTCGCTATCCTGACGATCTTCCGCCCTAACCTCGACTACTGCGTGGCACTCGAGGTCGTCAGACCGCTACACAAGAAACCAAAGAGTGCGGTCAAGCAACCTCCGAGCGAACCACCTATGGCAGCCGCTTGAGATGCGTTGCCAACGTTGCTTAAGCCAACGTCGCTAAATCAGCGAAAGTCGTTGATCGTCAAGAGAGTCTTCAAGCTGTAACCAGCTTGTTCGATCGCTTCGCGGCCACCTTCTAGCCGATCGATCACGCCCAAGATACCGATGACACTCATGCCGAAGTCCTTTGCTGACTCGGCGGCCTTCAAGGCACTTCCACCACTGGTGATGACATCTTCGACGATCACACACTTCATCCCTGGAACAACAGGCCCTTCGACCAGCTTCCCAGTCCCATGCGTCTTGGCTTCTTTACGGACCATAAACCCTAAAAGATCGAGCCCGCGTTGGCCTGCAATGACGACGATCGAAGCGGTAATCGGGTCAGCACCTATAGCTAACCCTCCAACGGCTTGCGGCATCTCAGAAGCCTCGCCGGCACTGAGCAGATCGAGCAAGCCTGCACCGATCAAGTTCGATCCCTGGGGATGTAGCGTTACTTTGCGACAATCCAGATAAAAGGACGCTTGCTTGCCGCTCGCCAAGGTGAAATTACCAAACTGAAGAGCATGCTCACGGACCAACTCCATGAGCTTGTTTTTGTCGTATTGCATGTAAACTCAGCCTGCTGTTCAAAATCGATCGCGAAACAGGAACAGACTTTTCGTCAAATAGTTTATTTGCGAATCGTCACTTGGGATCCGCGTCCGAGCATACCAAAAACATCTGCGGCATCCAGCGGTGATAAGCTAATACACCCCATATGATTTGCCCCTGTTTCAACTTCCGGCGAACCGTGAATACAGAGGTCCTGCCCAAGATCTAGCCAATAGCCTCCAAAAGGATTCTTCGGATCATTTGCCGAAATCTGCATCCCATTGCTCGCGTAGTAATTGCGATTTCTCTGCTTGTCGAGAATCTGATACACACCCGGACGCGGTTCAGGTTCCGATCCAAATGTGGCTGGATATCTTCCAGCATACAACTCACCCAAAAACATCGTCATTTCATTGGTGTTCAAATCGATTTCGGCCCTGAAAGGCCCCGGAATCACTTTGACCTTCAGACCCGCAGGTGGAACGGCATTGGGATCTAACCCATTGATCCTTGCGAGTACATCAACGGGTACGTTGCATGTCTTAGCGATTTGCTCAAGGGTCTCTCCGGGAGCAACCACGTATGGCATATCCAATAAATGCCGCCTCGAATAAACCACTTCGCGGGCTAGTGCGTCCAACAGATCCACCAAGTCAGTGTGCTGATCCTGTGGTAAATCTTGAGCATTGTAGAACACAGATAGCATGGCAAGGGCCTCTTTCAGCTTGCCCGCCTCGACTTGCTCCATCGCAAGCCGCTTTGCATTTTCATAGGACTTGCCAGAGGAAGATGTAGGCATACGAGGTGAAGGAGAAGCATGCTGCTCATCGCTTGCCCCAAGATCATCATTCGAAGAATAAGAGTTACGAGGGTTCATCGAGTCGCGAGGTGCGGTGGCATCCGCCATACTCTTGGCCTCGCCATGCAGACTCGGAAGATCCAACGGGGGGACAGGTGGAAGATTCGAGGGGGCGGTGCGACTCTGTGAATTTCTATTCGGTAAACTCAATCCAAATCCAGGTTCTCGCGTGCCTGAAGCACTTGCAAGTGCCACACCGGAGTCGGTGTTCTTTGGCAAAAGCGAAGCTGAATCAGGTTTCGGAATCGATCCGGATGGCGAGTTATTCAACCCACCTTCTGCCGATCCAGGGACTTGTACCGACGGCAATTCCAACGAAGGAATGGTCGGGACAGGCACTTCAAGTTCCGGAATCTCTTTCATGTCGGGCAAGCCCTTAACCTCGGGCAAACCCGATGAGCTTGAATCGCTGTTCGATGCAGTGCCGCCGCTCGATCCGAAATTCGGAGCAGGGCCAGAAGCAAACTTCGTAAATGCATCTGCTGGGGAACCGCCAGAGGCTGGACTTGCTCCAGCATTGGTCAACGGTGGGGGTGCAAACCCATCGCTCGGCACGTCAACATCTGCCGACAACATATCGGGGTCGACTAGATTTTCCAATTCTTGGCGAAGTGGCGGTTCGCTGTGATTGAGCGCTATGTATCCCCCGTAAAGTACGAAGAGCAACAAAACCACCACCACTGCTGTCTTTATCGTTTGCACTGCGGTCCTCCTGACCGAAAAGCGTCCTAAGCTCAAAAACCCCTATCAACTCCGCATGCTAGGGAGGGTTAATCCTCGAAGTCAATCTCAATTTTCCCTTCCCCCTCTTGGATTTGATACGTGCGGAGCATCCGCTGACAAGTCACCGCGTTGTTCCCCGACTTCAAGTCGTACATCCAACCATGCCAAGGACACTGAATCGTTCCGTTGGCTAGCTTTCCTCGCGCCAACGGTCCCCCTTGATGCATGCACAATCCATCGACAGCATACAGCACCCCCTCATGGCGAAACACCGCGATGATATTTCCTTCCCACAGGACTTCAATTCCGGCCCCCTCTTCGAGAGATTCGGAATCAGCAACATATTGCCAAGCCATCGGATACTTCCTTACTGATGCGCGTTGTTGTTTCTAGAATATTTCTAGGATTAATCGTTACTAGCCCGCAATCTCACAAGCCCCGCCTCAAACTCTACACCGCCTCAAGTTCCATGCCGCCTCAAGTTCCATGCCGGCCCTCAAACTCCGCTCCGGCCTCGGAGCCGACCGATCAAAAAATCGCCAAAGAGGCTTTCCAAGAAGCAAAACTGTAATCGTAGTCTTAAATTTTGACTACAATTCGCTTCCCGGAATTTCCGCCTCGCCGAATGAGCGTCCGCTAGATCGCGCATCGAAGCCCAGATCGCACAAAAGTGCCAGATCGCACAAAAGCGAGAGCAGAGTTCCTATATACCCGACGTGAACTCATCGGGGCAATCTACCCGGAAGTCCGTCCCGGGACGACCTACGAGAATCCAAAAATGCTTTTACTCTTCCCCAACGTTGAATCGCTTTCGCACTCGATCTGCCATCCTCTTCTGACTTTCCTTGGTTTCCTGACCGCGTTTGCAGCGAACGGAGTTGCTCAAGACCCTATGCCCCAAAAAATCACCTCCGTCGAAGGAATCCACGAATACGCCCTCGATAACGGACTACGCGTTCTGCTGTTTCAAGATCGCAGTCAGCCGAAAGTCACCGTCAACTGCACCATCTTCGTCGGGTCGCGTCACGAAGGTTATGGCGAAGCCGGAATGGCACACCTTCTCGAACACATGCTCTTCAAAGGAACCGAACTTCATCCTGAAATTCCGAAGATGCTCAAGGACCGTGGAGCGGACTTCAACGGGACAACCTGGCTTGATCGAACGAACTATTTTGAAACTCTTCCCGCAACCGACGAAAACCTTGAGTTTGCTATCCGCCTTGAAGCAGACCGATTGGTCAACAGCAAAATCCTTGGTGAAGACTTGCAATCCGAGTTCTCAGTCGTCCGCAGCGAATTCGAACGAGGCGAGAACAACCCGATCTCCGTTTTGCAACAACGGATGAGCTCCACTGCCTTTCAATGGCATAACTACGGCAAGTCCACGATCGGCAATCGAAGCGACATCGAACGCGTTCCCATCGATGCACTACGAGCCTTCTACAGAAAATACTATCGTCCAGACAACGCGATGCTCATCGTAGCTGGTAACTTTGAAGAAGCTAAAGCCCTTCAATGGATCCAAAAGTATTTTGGTGCCTTGAGCCGTCCGAAATCACCACTTCCTCAGACATACACCGTTGAACCTCCCCAAGATGGTGATCGCATCACCACCGTTCGACGCGTAGGTGACACCCAATACCTAGGAGCCGTATACCACGTTCCCGCCGGCTCCGATCCAGCATTCCCCGCAATCGAACTCCTGTCGGTCATCCTGACCGACACCCCAAGCGGTAGGCTGTACAAAGCGATGGTCGAAACCCAAAAAGCGACCTTCGTCGCCGCTGATGCTTCCCCATTGCACGATCCAGGTTTGCTAACGATCCTCGCGCAAGTCCCCAAAGACAAAAGCATCGAAGAAGCAAAGTCGCTTCTGATCGAGACAGTCGAAGGACTCGCCTCGGCACCGATTACCGACGCCGAAGTCGAACGGGCCCGCCGACAATTGCTCAATGAACGCGAAATGATGGCAGCGAAAACCCAGTCACTGGCAATCACCCTTAGCGATTGGGCCGCCCAAGGCGATTGGCGATTGTACTTCCTGTTCCGAGATAACTTGGAAAAGACCACAGCCGCCGACTGCCAACGGGTCGCACAGCAATTCCTTGTACGAAACAACCGCACCATCGGGATCTTCGAACCCGTCCCTGCCTCCGAACGTGTTCTCATCCCCGAGCGGGCAAACCTCGCTCCAATGCTCGAGAACTACACCGGTCGCGAAGCCGTCAGCGAAGGCGAGCAATTCGACCCAAGTCCAAAGAACATCGAATCTCGATTGATTCGAGGGAAACTCAAATCCGGGATCCCCTACGCGATGCTCCCGAAGAAAACGCGAGGAGAAACCGTCAACCTCACCGTCAATCTTCGCTTCGGCGATGAAGACTCCTTGAAAGGCAAAGCACTCGCCGTTGAATTCCTCGGACCAATGATGGAACGGGGTACGAAATCACTCCCCTTGCAAAAACTCAACGACCGACTCGATGAACTCAACGCCAACGTTAGCGTTCAATCCTTCCGCCAAGTCGTCAACGTCAGCATCGAATGCAAACGATCTTCACTTCTCGAAGTCCTCGATGTCGTTCGAGAAATGCTTCGCGAACCAAGCTTTGATGAAAAGGAATTCCAAATCCTTCGCGATCAATTCATCGCCCAACTCGAAGCTCAACGCCAAGAACCACAAGTCCTTGCTTCCCAGTCCGTCAATCGAGCCCTAAACCCATACGAAAAAGGGGACATCCGATACGACCCGACCATCGAAGAAGAGCTGCAAGACATCCGTGCGATCAAACTCAAGGAGATCGTCAGCTTGCACGCTGAATTCCTATCCGGCAGCCAAGGTGAGGTAGCCATCGTAGGTGATTTCGATACGCAGGAGACGGAAACGAAGCTCTCTGAGATTCTCGGGAATTGGAAGTCTGACATCCCGTACCAACGCGTTGCAGTCGCTCCGACGATCGACTTGAAACTCCCAATGAAAGTCATCGAAACCCCTGATAAAGCTAATTCGGTTTACTATGCGGCTCAGCAATTCGCCCTTCGCGATGATGATCCGAAATTCGCTCCGTTAGTCATGGGTAATTACATCCTCGGCGCAGGGGCTCTGTCCTCGCGACTCGGCGATCGCATCCGTCAAAAAGAAGGGCTTTCATACGGAGTTAACAGTGGCCTGAGAGCAAACCCAATCGATGAGTTCGCAGTCTTCACTATTACCGCTATCGCAAACCCATCGAACCGCGACAAACTCGTCACCGCTATCGATGAAGAAGTCCGAAAAATTGTCGACGGCGGAGTAACGGAAAAGGAACTCAAGGATAGTGCCCAAGGCTTCCTGCAAAGCCAGCAACTCAATCGTTCCCGCGATGCTTCGCTCGCCGGTCTACTCGCGAATAACCTATTCGCCGGACGAGATATGTCCTATTACGAGAAACTGGAAGCTCAAATCGCCAACTTGAAGGTCGAAGAAGTCAATGAAGCCCTCGCGGAGTTCATTAATCCCGACAACTTGGTGATCTCCACTGCTGGAGATTTCAACAAACCTACCCCCGCACCTAAACCATAGATGCAAACTGAAGTCCCCGATGCGATCCTCAAGCTCTGGCCAGCGGAGCGCTGGAGCGGAACCACCGGTGTACTGGCCATAAGCGGCGGCGCTGACAGCGTTGCAATGCTTCGCGCATTTTGCCAACTCCGAGAGAAAGGTTCCGTCGTTGCACATACCCGGTTCGCTATCGCACACTTCAACCACCAACTTCGAGGCGAAGAGAGCGATCAAGACGAAGCATTCGTCAAATCCCTTGCCGATCAATTGAACTTGCCGGTCTACATTGGATACTCGCCTGTTCCTCCCGAACTCGATTCGAGCAAGCTCGATATTCCTCGCGGAAATGAAGCCCAGTGGCGGCGAGATCGCAACAGATTCTTTCGTGAAGTCGCTCAATGTACCGACGCGAAGTGGATTGCTACCGGGGCGACCGCCGACGATCAAATCGAAACGGCTCTACACCATTTGCTCCGAGGTTCGGGACCCGCCGGTATTGCCGGAGTTCGCAGCACGCGGACAATCGCCCCTGGACTCTCCCTTGTCCACCCCTTGGTGGAAACCTGGAAACCTCAAATCGTCGAATACCTTAAAAGCTTGGGACAAGAGTATCGCAGCGACTCGAGCAACGCTACGTTGCACTTCACCCGCAACCGCGTCCGACTCGAACTTATCCCCTGGCTCGAATCCTTCGCTGGTAACCCGCACTTGAAACAGCGATTGCTCGTCGCAACCCAATTGATCCGTGACGAACACACCCTCGTCGAGCAAATGGCACACGAATGGCTCGAAAAAGCCCCAATCGAAATTTCCGCTAGCGGATTCCAATGTCCACTGAGCGCAGTTGAAACCACCCCTTGGCCCATTCTGCAAGCCGCTTTCGTCGAACTCTGGCACCGGCTCGAATGGCCCCTACAAGACTGCACTTTTCGGCACTGGCAGCGGGCCAACGACTTGCTCAAACAAGCCTCGCTTTCTACCCACCCCAAGCGATTGCAGTTTCCAAGCGGAATTCATTGGCAATGCGCTAGGAAAATCCTCCGAGTTACCCGCCAAGCATAGTCAGCGGTTGTTACTTCCCTGCGGAACTCTACGGTTGCTATCCAAGTGAGTTGTTTTCCGCTACCATTTTCGCAGGCTTCGTGCCAATTTCCCCAGCTGACGATTCCATGACCGCATCTTTTGCTAATCCCATGACAACCGCCGAAACCTCCCCAGAATCTATCCTCATCCGTGTCGGTCACAGCCCAGATGCCGACGACGCATTCATGTTCTATGGGTTGGCAAAAGATTGCTTCGACACCCGTTCCTATCGCTTCGAACACGAACTCGTCGACATCGAAACGCTCAACCGAAGAGCATTCCAAGGCGAGTTAGAACTTACCGCTCTAAGCCTCCACGCTTACGCTTATCTCAGCGACAAATACATGATCTGCTCGTGCGGAGCAAGCATGGGTGATAACTACGGCCCAATGGTCGTTACTCGCACCCCAAGCACTCGCGATGACTTGAGAGGCAAGACGATAGCAGTTCCAGGTACCCTTACCACCGCGTACCTATCGTGCCGCATGTGGCTGAAAGAATTCAAAGAGGTTGTTGTACCTTTCGATGAAATCCTCGATATCGTCGAACAAGGATCCTACCAAGGTCAAAGCATCGATGCAGGTTTGATCATTCACGAAGGTCAACTAACCTACCAAACGCAAAACCTACACCTCGTCGTCGATCTTGGAAAATGGTGGATGGAACAAACCCAGTTGCCACTCCCTTTGGGTGCTAACGGGATTCGAAAGAACCTCGGTCCCGATATCATTCGCGATGTGAATAAATATCTTTACCTAAGCATCAAACACGGTCTTGATCATCGCAGCAAAGCACTGGACTATGCACTCGGATGGGGACGTGGCCTTGAACGTGATAAAGCAGATACGTTCGTAGGCATGTACGTCAACGACTGGACGCTGGACTTCGGCACTCGAGGTCGTGAAGCCGTTCGGCAACTTTTGCGACGCGGTTATGAAGCGGGTGTGATCAACAAGTTGATCGAACCGGAGTTCGTCGATCCGCCGGTCTTCAACAGCTAACGAGACAGCTTGTCGAACACATCAGCAACGAGTTGTAAGTAAGTCTTAAAAGCGAAAGTCATCGCTGGTAGCCCCGTAGACGGGCAAGTAGCGATAGTAGACTTCCAAGATTAAGCAGGCCATGCAGGTCGAATAAAGCCGGCCTCCGATCTGGTTTGAGTGGTCCCCCTCAAACATCCAGCTTCCCCGCAAATGCCCATTGGGCACTTGCGAGCGGATGAGCAAATCGCGCATGTAGTAGTTCCAGTTCTTCCAAAATCTGCCCCCCACCTGGAACATCGCTTGGGTGCCATAGTAGTTGTAGTACATGTCCACGGCAGATGGCCCTTGCTTGGACAAATACTCGATCCCTCGCTCCATGCTTCGAGCATCTTTCGACTTGCCGCGGAATATCTGCAACAACACTCCGATGGCAGTCATGCTTTTCGTCGGGTTGTTCGTCCGGTAGCGAAACATAAACTCTCCAGCTCGCGTCTTATCGATGAATCGATCGATGCCTCGAACCGTCTCCCCAGGCACGATCAAATCTGTTGCCGCTGCACTTTTTAGGGCTAAAACCTGCCAACCTGCAATCGATAAATCACCTGGGGAACCGGGATGATAATCCCAACCACCATCTCGGTACTGAGCTAATATGATGAAATTGACAGCGGCTTGGCAAGGCTCCTTTAGTTCTGCTGCATGTGTCATTTGATACGCTTCGCAAAGAGCCAAGGTCGCAATGCCATGCTCGTACATCTGGGCAGAGGCGACTGAATCAAGCCAGTACCCCGAATCAGATTTCATGCGCAGTGTCTGCTGCAAGTAATAAATTCCTCTCGACACCACCTCACCATACTGCTCGCCATCCGGTGTGTGTCCCGCTCCAAGAAAACATAGCAATGCCAATCCAGTTGCGGCAAATCGGTAAGGGTCTTTGCCCGCCGAACTTGGGCCGCATTCTTCATCGCAACTCTCCGCATATTTCATGCTCCACGAGCCATCATTGCGCTGATGCCGCGCCAAGTAATCCAGCGCCCAAGCGACAGCTTGTTCACTCTGCTCGTTACCACCATTCTCACGCACAAGCTTCGCTTTGTTTGCCCCGGACCTTCCCGCTATGGAGGTCTCCGCAAACCCCAAACCTTGTGAGCCACCCGATGTCGACGCTGCTAGTGCCGCAAGCGCTTGGTCCGAACCAAACTCCTGTACTTCCGTCGACTGATCTTGCGAATCGGCAACCCGATCCAACATCTCCCGCTGCATCTGGGGGTTCGATAGTTTTACCGGGTCTCCCTGCGAATCGTCTTGCGCTTCATCCATCGAGAAACTGTCGATTTCAAAACTGGTCAAGGCCTCCCCGCCGGGCTCACCAGACTCGATCCATAACCCACCTTCTCCTAAACCACCTCCAAGCCCGACAGTCCAGATCGCAAGACTCAAAAGCAAAATCAAATGAATTACAAAACTAGCCAGGAATGCGATCCCACCACGCTTCCCCGCAACCTTCAGCGAACTCGCGTCGACAACTTGCGAATCGCCTACGACATCATCCCCAGTGTGGGGCAACGAGGTCATCACCGGGGGCGCCTCATTCGTTGCCGGGGCACCTTTCGACTCTTTAGACTTCATCGACGATCCATCCGGTCTCTTCATGCCCACCCTGAGATCTACCCGTAATTATTTTCTCACTTGGAGAACTTCTGACTTGGATGATAAATGCTTTAGATTGTCTGATTTCCGGCAAACTCGCTCCGGCCGGACCCCTCTTCGCAACCCTCCTTGCCTCCATACCACAAGTCTCCTGTACCAAATTCCCCGATCCGTGACTATCCAAGATCCATCACTATCCAAGATCCATCACTACCCAAGAAGCGCAGAGCATCCCCAGAGAAAACGGCATCTTGCCGTCAAGATCCAGCGATTTGCAAGCATTCTGCGGCGGTAGAAGCTAGCCGCAGATGCACCAAAGAAGGCCGGCGGCAGGTGCAAAATCCTTGAGAATCAATCCCCCCGCAAGCCCCATAAGACTCATCGAATTGAACAATGCATGGATAACGATGCACGGAACGACGCTTCGCCGAAGCTGATAAACCCTCGCCATAATTGTCCCTAGCACAATCAATGGAACCCAGCTAACGCCGTATTCGAAGTGGGCCAGGCCAAAGAGAGTGCCACTGGCTAATGCCACCCAAAACGGAGGATATCCCGGCGCATTGTTTGAAGCTACCTGCACGTCTCGCTCACCGGCGACCTGAGCCCAAACCAAGCTAGGCTCTTGATCATGAACTTCTTCATTGGCAAATTTACCAACAGGATTCCCCGTCAGAAGAACGAAGAAGTTTCTTAAGTCCAACCGTCCGAGGAACTGGCGGATCGTATCGATCCAACCGATCAACAAAAAACGAAACGCATATTCTTCCCACAGAGGCGCAGCGATCCCCGCACTGAAAAACAAAAGTGGGAAGGTCATAGGGTCTTCTTTCAAAGCATCGATCACAGGATGCTCGTACTCGACTTGAGTCCACTGTCCGGCCAAGCTGGAGACAACCAAGACGATCGGTGTTGCCCAGAGAAACACCAATACGCCCACCCATACGTCCTTCGCAAACTCGTTGGAAATCATTCCCAATCGCCAAGCCGACCCGCCCGTGCGATGTTGCACCAGAAACACCGAGCCCGCTGCTGCGATGATGAACGCACACGACATCGCAAACGCGTTCCAGGCCGAAGGAGTAGAAAGCTCGCTTGCCCCTTTCTCACCTCTTTCCAAGCCGTCCTTGTTGATACTGTCTTTTCCGATGCCATCCTTGCCGATGCCGTAAGTAGCAGCAACCAGGTTGCTTGTGTCTTGGCGTGCATCGCTAGTACCAATGAACCTGGTAACGATCGAAGCAACAGGCCCTTTGTCGGCGGGCGATAAGGGGAATGGTCTCGCCCGCTCTCTCGATGGTTCAAAGATTTCTTCGTCCGGCTTCGCACCCACAAGACCAAGCACTAGAAACTGGGCCATGATTACGCAACCAGCGAAAGCGATCAGATCAATAAATCCGATTCGATCTGGTTTTGAATCACGTTTCCAACCATCCCAGAAAGCGACTTTATTCCAGCGGAATAGCAACCAAGCATGTACGAAGATCATTCCGAGAAACATCGTAAGCAAAACGATGGTAAAGAGGGCCACCAGAGCCAACTGGTCTGGAGGTAGATCTTCCGGTTTCATCACTTACCACCTTTGCTACCGCGAATCACAAGCAGAACGTACTCCACAGCCGAGGCGACTGTCAGCAACAGCATTCCCCAGATAAGCAGGTGGGTAGTGGGAGCTAACCAACTTGGAGCACTCTGTGCGAGAACTAATTGCAACAGTACCGCAACTATCGCACCGCATTGTAAAACCATTTTCCATTTGCCGAGCTGCTTGGCAGAAAAATCCCCACCTTGGCCTTCGACCATCCCTCGAAGACTGGTAACTAGCAACTCTCGGGCGACCACCAGGGTTGCCATCCAAGGAGCGATCGCCGAGCCGCTAACACCCACTAATGCGATCATCGCCCCGCAGATGATGACTTTATCGACAAATGGATCGAGGATTCGCCCAAGCTTCGTTACTTGTTGGTATTTCCTTGCCCACCATCCATCGATCCAATCGGTCGAGGCCGCGATGACGAACAGAACCAAAGCCGGCATCCAAGCTCCCCATTCAATACATCCACAGACGACA
>Ga0214163_1000714_pt1 | contig 15033 bp, 14 predicted proteins | sample LakMenepilimnion_2_FD_153001 | JGI IMG/M metagenome (GOLD analysis project Ga0214163, IMG submission 153001) | Freshwater microbial communities from Lake Mendota, WI - Practice 15JUN2010 epilimnion v4 | ecosystem: Environmental > Aquatic > Freshwater > Lake > Epilimnion/Euphotic zone | place... | reverse complement strand
CTGTAAAATTGGCAGTTCCTTGGTTATCAACTCTGAGGTCAATTCCCGCCACACGATTTTTGATAGCCGCTTGAGCATAACCTGAGTCATCAGGACGGAAATCAACTGTACCATCAGCATCAACATCAATACCACCATTTGCATCTGCTACTTTATAAAAGCCGACAAAATTATTAAAAGCAGCTTCTCTATTGACGACAAAATCAGCTTTAACATCGTTGGTTATGCCGCGTAAATCAAGGACTTCTCCTTGTTGCGTTCCTTGCAGATTTGTCCCCAAGGGTAATGAGTCATTGGTGGATTTAATGTTGACTACCAAATCTTTGAAGTCAGTATTATTATTAGATCCATCTTTCCAAGCCAAGGAGAAACCATCAGCACCTAAATCTGTAATTTTTTGGCGGGAGAGGTCAGAGAAAAGTATGTCTGTAGTTGGGGTAATTCCATTTTGAACGCTATCAATTGTGCCGTTTTTAACTAATAAGAATCTTAGGTTATTCCCGGAGTTAAATTCCAATAAATGCGTCAAATTATTGATATTAAACCCATTAGGAAGATTAGTAATAGCAGAGAAAATTACCTTAGAGCGATCTAAAGCCGCTTGGGCGTAACCTGCTGTTCCTGGAGCCATCCCTTGGATGTTACCTTGAGCATCATCAACTGTGAATACTCCCAGTTCATTGACAAGATTAGAACTTCTTTCTGTCAGGGTAACTTGAAGTTTGGATTTAGCAATACTATTAGAGATGTTAAAGATATCATCAGAAATTTTTGAAAGTTTTATCGTTGGTTGTAGAATTAGCGCATTATTAAAGTTTTCCGCAGAATCAGAAAATAAAATGTTTACGCGATTATTTGATGCGTAGTAATCTTGGACTGTAATTGAACGGTTGGGGTTTAATCCTAACACTAAATTATTATCAGTCCGTGTTTCCGAAATACTAGAGGATATAAATGTTGATAAGTCAATTGTATCTAGGTTATCCGAACCCAATATTATGTCATTTTTGACAGTCTTCCCAACAATGGTAACACTCGGTGTATTAGCAGTGGCAGAACTTTTAGCAACATTGTAGCCTCCAAATTTGTTCGCCGCACTGTTGGCAACAATGTAATTATTTCCTTGCCCAGCGATTACCGAGGAAACGTTGGTAAATGAGTCGTATGTCAATCCATTTGTTGCAGTTCCCTGTGTGAGATCGATTAACAGGTCTTGTGTTTGTCCAGCATAACTAATAGTATTAAGTGAAGAGTCAACTCCACCGGTGAAATCGGCTCCAGCAAGATGTCCAATGAAGGTAGTAGGACGACGACCACCGTAAATAAATGCAGAGGCTAATCCAGTATCTATAGTTACGGATTTGTTAGTGGTCACACCATCAGAGACAATAAGGGTTGATACACCGCTTGATGTAACATTGGTTGTATCGGAACTGAACACAATCTTAGCACGATCAATATTGCTAGTAACACTGGTTATACCCGTTCCTGCATAGGCAACCTCTGAGAGTCCATCTACCACCAAACTTGATTGACCTGACGCTGCTTGTTGTATTGTTGTTGCTTTACCATTTAGGTGGGTTGCTAAAGTGCTTGGATCAAGAGTTCGCTGGAATAATCCAACATCATTGATCACATTGATCCGATAGAGATTGGCAGTTTCGACTTTCCCGCTTTGATTAGTCCCCGTCAGTGAGTAGTATTTTAGTCCATTACTATCCGTTTTTAAGTCATTTACAGTGGGCAGAACCCATTCAAAAGCCGGGTTGAGATTTAATTCATTGCTAATATTATCCCCAATACTGCCACCATCAATAATGCGAGTAGGACTATTGAATGTATTCCAAAGTGTAGCCGGTTGTTTTGAAGGTTTAAACCCAATGGAATTACTGACACCCTGATTACCCAAGACGAACTCGTCACCGTCATAGGTGCTTAATACACTGTCTTTGTTGTTTGGATCTTGGATGTCATAATAGCTGCCATCACCGATATTAATAAGCGGTACAGTGCCATTGTAAGCAACACCATCGTTGATAGCTTTGGCAAATTGTGTGTAGTAAAACGGACTGTCTATGTCCGCTGCATAGTCTGACAACTTTCGGACTTCATTGATATAACCAGGGTTAAAGGCCTTGTTAATGTATGGAAATTCAGGATTGATTTCACCGCCCTTGTCCCCCCCCAGATCATGTTCACTTAAGGAGGGAAAAGTGCCAATACTCGTATTGAGAAGAACTGTAGCCCCTGACAAAAATTTTGGCTTTGTTTTTGAAGCTACCGAGGCTAGTGCTTGAAAAAACAATAGCTGCAAGATGTTTCCTGTCAAAAATGAATTAATAGATAAGATATTTGCCGCAGCAATTGTCGAATCGGGATTTTGACTGAGTAATCCCGATTGGGGAACAATGTCATGAGTATTTACAAAATTAATCTGATTCACCCCTCCGGGTGCAAGTTTTTCAGCACCCGGCGATCCGAAGGTAAATAACTGGATCTGTTGCTCGGGAAAGTTGCTAGAGAGGTCATTAGCGAAGATTTGCGCCATTGCAGCACCTAAGCTGTGTCCATCAAGCAGAACCTGCTCAAAACCGCCCTTTGTCGCATATTCCTTGAGAACATTAGTTAGCGGTGCGAACTTCGCGTAATGCTGAGTAACAAAGTCTTCATAGTCAGTAACATCAGCTAACTGATCAGTACCACGAAAGACAACAGCAAGGGTAGTCTTTCCCCCAACAATACCCTTGAGAATCAGAGCGTTGGCTTCGGGGATATCGGGGGAGTTGGTGGATTTAATCACATCATTGTCATTGTAAGCCTGATAGAATCCATTGACAAAGGAATAGTGCAATCCATTTAGTGACAAACCGACATCCGAAGCTGGGATTTCCAGTTCTAAGTTCGATACCTTGTGCCAGCCTCGGCCTACCGCAGCATTACTGACATTTTTACTATAAGCGGGATTATATCCAGTTTCATAGGTAAGTGGCTCACGCTCATGTGTGAAAGGTGCTTGCGGTCCATAGACTTCTTTTGCTAATAGTGCCATTTCGGAATAGACACTGTTATGGTCTAATCTAACTTCATTGGTCACTGCTGGAATTGTTGTAGTTGATGTGAGCATTAGGGTAGTCCTGGGGTTACTGAAAGTTGATTACAGATAATGGGAAATTTACGGTGTATTTATGGTCGGAAGGCGATCCTGAAGGCTTAATAATATCAACTTTTCCAATGTGAAGCAACTTCCAAAGTGTGATTGAGAAATCTTTCTCGACAAGCACTCCGTTGAACCTTACCACTAGAAGTTTTTGGTAAACTTGCTGTTTTCAGCAGCAAAACTGCATGAATAGGTAAGCCATATTGCTCAGTTACAGCCCGACGAATTGCTGTAATCACTTCTTCGGGATTAAGTTTCCGAAGAAAACTACGCTCTATTTCCTGGACAATTACGAGTTTTTCCCGCTGCTCAATTTCCACTGAAAATGCAGATCCACAATCTGGACGTAAAGCTGGGTGGCTTTTTACTACAGTTGTTTCAATATCTTGAGGATAGTAATTGCGTCCCAAAAATATCATCAAATCTTTAAGTCTTCCTGTCACAAACAATTCACCTTCTTGGATAAATCCCAGATCACCAGTCCGAAGAAAAGGCCCTTCATTTGTGTTTGCTAGATAAGCGCGGAATGTTTTGTTGGTTTCCTGCGGTTGATTCCAGTAACCCTGAGCAACACTAGGACTAGATACCCAAATTTCTCCGACTTGGCTAGGTGTACAAGGAGTTAAAGATTCAGGATCAACAATCAGAATATTTTGGTCTAACCAGCCATGTCCACAACCAACAATATAGTTAATTTCCGGTGTATCCTCTGTCGCCAAATTAACTTGATTGTTTTGCAGTCTTGCTGCTGACACGGGATAGACAAGTGGTGGTTGAGATTTTATACTTCCCGACACAAGTAAAGTAGCTTCAGCCATTCCATAACAAGGATAGAAAGACTCCTGACGGAAACCAGAAAATTTAAAGGTTTCAAAAAATAGCTCTAGTGTCTTAGCGCGGATAGGTTCAGAGCCAATAAAGGCAACTTCCCAACTACTCAAATCCAAACTTGCTCGTTGCTCAGGAGTGGTTCTGCGGACACAAAGTTCATAGCCAAAATTTGGTCCACCACTAGTAGTAGCTTGGTAGCGAGAAATCCCTTGGAGCCAACAAAATGGTTTTCTAATAAAAATTTCTGGAGGTATGAGTACACAAGGAATCCCTGCATAGAGAGGCTGTAGGACTCCACCAATTAACCCCATATCATGGTAAAGCGGCAACCACACTAAGACTCGATTGTTAGGTTTAAATTCAAAGCATCTATAAGTCAATTCTAAATTATGGAGTAGGTTGCTATGACTAACCATGACTCCTTTTGGCATTCCTGTTGAACCAGAAGTGTACTGAAGAAAAGCTAGACTATTTCTGTCTATAATTGGTTCTTGCCAATCTGAAGCTAAATTAGTAGGAATGGTATCAGTTTCCAACCAAGTCAGCGTATTTAGTGTCTGATTTGTAATAGTTTTATTTTTAATATTAGCTAATACAGATGTGGTAGTCAGGACAATTTTAGCTTGGGAATTAAAGACAATTGACTCTAATCTAGATAAATGATGATTCTGTCGGGGTGGATATGCCGGCACTGCTAGAACTCCTGCATATAAACATCCGAAAAAAGCAGTAATAAATTCTAGACCAGATGGATAAATTAGTAATACGCGATCGCCTAGAACAGAGCAAGATTGTAACTTAGCTGCAATTGCTCGCGCTCGTTGATCAAGTAACCCGTAGGTCAATGTATCTGTCTCTGTTTCACCATCTGCAAGAAAAGTGTAAGCTACTTTATCAGGATCATTTCCAGACCGCAAGCGCAATAGTTCCAAAAGACTTGAACATTTAGCTGCCAAATTCTGTTGATCAGTATAATAGTTGCTCATAGAAACACCTCTGATAATTTATTAAGAGTACACATCAATACAGTTGAAAATTTAGATTATTTCTTCACTTAGATAGCCATCTTCAACATGAAATCTGCGGTTAGCAACATCTAAAATTCGGTTGTCATGAGTAACAATCAAAATCGCACATTTTTGCTCGTATGCCAGTTGACACATTAAATTAACTACCTCCCTTCCAGATTTACTATCGAGAGCCGCAGTCGGCTCATCAGCTAATATCAATCTAGGACGTGAAACTAAAGCTCTAGCAATGCTCACCCGCTGTTTTTGTCCTCCAGATAGATGATGAGGATAATGTTCACAAAAATCTCCCAAACCAACTGTTGCCAGTGTTTTCTTAGGTTCTTCCAACAATTGAGATGGAGAAAAAGAATTGTGCAGTTCCAATGCCATGCGGACATTCTGTTCTGCTGTTAAAAATGGCAGCAAGTTATAATGTTGAAAGATATAACCTATATAGCGACGAGTTTGAGTTTGCATTTCCTGACTAGCATTATTCATCTCTGCTCCCAGAAACATCAAACTGCCTTCAGTAATACTTCTTAGTCCACCTATTAAAGTTAGTAAAGTAGTTTTACCTGATCCTGATGGACCTGTCATAATTAAAACTTCACCAGGTAAAATTTCTAGACATATATTAGATAAAACTTGCCTTTGAAGATTGCCACTGCCAAAGTAATAGTTAAGATTTTGAATTTTAAGAATTGGTTGTTGTTGCTGCATGGCTCTCAAAAACTTCGAGAAAATTGATAACGGCAATTGCAAACTCTTCGGGTGTTTCTAGATGAGGAGAATGCCCACAAGAGAACAGTTTTAGAGTCATATTCGGAAATTGTTTAATAGTTGGTAAACAACGACCAAGCTGGGTAATTTTGTCCTGAGATGCCCAAGCAAACAGTACAGGACATTTGATGCTAGGAGCAATATATCTGAGATCAGATGCTGTATTACCAAAACTTTGCCAAGCCTGAGTGAGAATTAAAGCAATTTCTTCCCCTGAAGCAATGATTTTTTCTCTTTGTTCTCTGGCTTGATCACTTGGCAAAACAAGATAGCGATAATAATCATTTAATCCCTTTTTGTACAACCAGGATTTTTTTAATCCTTGAGAAAATAGATTAGTCATAAAACTTGTAAAAATGCTTTTTACCCTATCCATTGGATCAAGCCCTCCCGGATTTGCTAAAATTAGTCCTTGGACTCTTTCTGGATATAAAAAAGTATATTGAAGAGCAACTGACCCACCAATTGAATTACCAATAAATATGAATTTAGCTAATTTAAGTTGCTCTACAAACAGGGTTAATACATCAGTATATCTTTGCAAACTGACTGGCTGATAATCATCATCTGAATTACCATGAGAGGGAAAATCAATGGTAATTACACGATAATTGTGAACAAGGTTAGTTTCTAATTTCTGAAAATCAGCAGCCCCATGACCAAGAGCGTGTAGACAGATAATAGTTAAACCTTCACCTTCATCATTGTAAGTTATATTAATTCCGTCAACTTCTATGGATTTCCCAGGTGTAGTTGCACCAAGAGAATTTCTCAACCGAGAATAATTCATACTAAATCACCTTATATCATCACAATGAGTATTTTCAGCTATTTTTCAGCCTCTTTACAATTTACCTAAAAAATATCAGCCGGGTCTCCATCTCGTAACTTATTAGTTGCTATCATCCCAGCAATAGAACACATCACAGTTGTTAGAAATAAAACTATAACAGCACGCCCAAACTCCATTTGAGTTGGCAACCTGACAATAATTACAACAGCCTGATAGAGAAGTACAGAAAAAAGAAATCCGGGGATATATCCTAAAAGAGAAAGGATAATAGACTGCTGAATAATTACTTTGAAAAAATATTTACTACCATAACCTATAGCTTTTAATGTAGCATAATATTCCAAATTGTCTGCGACTTCACTATAAAGAACTTGGTAAACAATAACCAAGCCGACAATAAAACCCATAATTGTGCCGATGGTAAAGATTGAACCAATAGGAGAACCATTTTTCCAGTAATTCTTTTCTAGTTCCATATAGCTTTTCATTGAAAGCACTTTAACACCTCCAGAAAATTTTGCTTTTAGTAACTTAAGCACCTTGTCTGGATCAGCACCTTTTTTAATTTTTATCAACCCTGAACTTACTTTAGATAAAGGTCTGTTCATCAATTTGGAAAAATTGAAATCACTAGCAATAGCAATTCCATCGGCGGAAAAAATTGAACCACCCATACTAAACAAACCACTCACTTTTACCCGTTGATTGTTAATTTCAGTCATAATCTCTTGACCTTGAGTAAATTTATCAACAATCGGTCCATAAGCTGGCTTGGAAAGTCGATCAAAAAGAATCATATCTTTACGCTTGAGCATCTCACTATTTTGATTAATTTCTGTTAAATCAAAACAAGGTTTATCAGGATCAAATCCAAAAATTAGGATTTGGTGATTGTTATCTCCATAAGGGTTTTTCCAATGTCCAAATCCAATGTAAAGAGGTGCAACAGAATCAACTCCTTCAATCTGCAACGCCTGTGTTAAATACCTTTTAGTAAATGTTTGATGTAAACCAGCATCGTAAAGGTTTTCAGTTCTAGGACCCGTGAGAACTATATCAGCGAGGAAATTCTCATGGATATCTATTGCCGTTTTATAAAGCGCACCCTGAAAACCTAGTTGCATGAACATTAATAATGTTGCAAAGGCAATACCTGAAATAGCAACCACAAAACGAGTTTTATTATATGTTAGTTGAATCCAGGCTAAGGGTATATACTTGTACATAAGATTTTTCTAAATTTAGTATTTAATCAATACATCGACCTTAAGATTAGTGAGATTGAAGGATTTTTTGCTACTTTTTTCATCAAGTAATACTCTAACTTTGACGACCCTAGCATCTGCGGCAATCACAGGATCATCGTTGAAATTTTCTTTTTTAGCCACTTTAAATCCAATCTCATTCACAGTTCCATGTAGAGATTCTGAAAGAGCAGAACTTTTGATTTCTACCTTTTGTTTCAACCTGACTTTCTCAATGTCTGTCTCATAAACTTCTGCTAGGGCTACCATGTTTTTAGTATCTCCAACTTCGACAATTCCCGAAGTAGCTAATTCTCCAGGTTTGGCGTGGATTTCCAAAATTTGACCATCAATTGGTGAACGCACAAAGGTTAATCCCAAATTTACACGAGATTGTTTAACTAATGCTTTCGCTGCTTTTAATTGAGCGGCGGCAATTGCTACATTAACAGGACGGACTTCAGCCGTAGCATATAATGTAGCTTGACTCTGCTCAAGCTGTCGAGCTACTGTTGTTCTAGTGCGATTGAGATTTTCTTGAGCTTTTTTAATCTCTTCCTTCCGACTATCAATAATTCGTTTTAAATTAGCCTGTGCCTCTTGTAAACTTTTTTGATTAGTATCTTTAAGCAAGCAAAAGCTTTCCATTTGAGAAATAGAAACTGCTCCATTAAGATAGAGAGATTGATAGCGATCGCAATCTTTTTGCGCTTTTTTCAACTCTGTTTTAATTCGTTCAATACTTTCATTCTGCGTTCTTTTTTCACCTGCTAATTGTGCTTCTAAAGTACCTATCTCTGCGTTTTGTGTCGCAATTTGTCCATTCAGTTCAGCCCGATTTTCTAAAACTTTTGCTTTTTGGGCGGCGATTTCACCTTTTTTTGCCCCAGCTTTGATTAACTCTAGCTGTGCTGAAGCAATTTGCTCTTGAGAATGGGCATTTTCCAAAGCAGCCACCATTGAACTATTGCTATCTAAAACAGCAATAATATCCCCAGCTTTGACTAATTCACCTCGTTTTACTCGTAATTCCTCTATCCGTGCGCGTTCCATCCCAAAGGTCGGTGAAATCAAAATAACTTCACCTTTTGGTTCCAGATAACCATCAGCAGTAATAACATTTGCTGAAATATCTGCCTCATTTTTTTTATGTTCAGTGATTTTTTGCTGATAATTTAATACTTGATAACCGGACGCTAACAGAAGTAATACAGTTGGTACGGAAACCAAGATTACCAAATTCCAGATTTTAAATTTAGAGTGAGGAAATAAAGGTATCTTGTTGATGACTCGCATATATTTTGTTCACAATTAACTGACTTAAATTACCAATATTTTTCACACTTTCTAGTTCATCATCTGAGGCAGTAATTCCATATTGAGATTCTATCGCTAATAGCATCTCAACATAGGAAAGAGATTCTATTTCACCACCTTCTAAAGGAGTTTCATCTGCTAATTCAGCCGATGACATACTTAAAGTTTGCGCCAGGATTGTCTTTACTTCTTCTCTAGTAACCATGTTTAAACTCCTTTAATTAACTGATGAGATAATAGCCTGAATCCTATCTTCATGTTCTCTCATGGTTTCTTCAAAGACTATTTGATCAGCGTGCCGATATTTTTTGATTGTAGTGGCAATCTTTTCCTGACCATATTGGGATTCCATTTCTTTAAGCGCTTGATCTACCCAGCTAAGATGCCATTTTTCATCCTCCATAATCTTTTTCAGTGTTTCCTCTATAACCGGATGAATATTGGTAGCTTGCAAGTGAAGTCCATATTGTCGAATAGCACGGACTTCAAATACTTGGGTTATGGCTAAAACTTCCATCAGAGAATGGGGAACACCAGCAGCTTTAAAATACTTGTCTTGGTATCCATTATTCAGCTTTAGAGGCATATAACCAAGTTGGGTTATACAGTTTGTCCAATATCGAGCGTGCTGGCTTTCATCAGCAAAATGTCTAGTTATATCACATTGAATTTCTCCATCAGGAATAGTTTGTGCTACTTTGCCAAAAAACAATGCCCCTTGAATTTCCGAATGACGATAAAAGCTGAGTAACCAGAGTTCATTTTCATTTAACTGTACATTAGTCATTTGTGCTTCCTCTTAGTGAATTACAGAAACTTTCGTCCCCAATTAGTTGTTAATAGAAAATGGCAAGTTTTTATCACCAGTTCTTGAATATCAGGAGTTTGATATTCATCCAACATGGTCATTAATCCCGCGTTTTTAATATCTTTGGCAATAAAAAGCTGTTGAGCGAATGGTTGCATACTACCAGCGGCTAATTGTGTTGATCTACTACCAAATGATTGGATCTGCCGCATCATGATATTAAAAGTTTCTAGATTAATATATCTAGGTTTGCTAGTTCGCCGCTTTACAAACTGTTCATCCTGATTAAAAACTGCTAATCCTATATCTATAATTTCACCCAAACTTGGGGATTTATCTTGGGAGTGTGCAATATTAAAAATTCTCTGGTTTTTAGTTGAAGAAAGAGAGAGAATTTTAAAAATCGCATCAGTGACAAATTCACCTGTCACCAAATAAATTGGTGTCTGACTGTTTCCTGGCATTAAGGTTAATAGACCATGATAAACCAGTCGTAAAGTGTTGTGAAAAACATTGTACTGAGTGACATTACCATCATCGTCGTCAGCAATAATCGTCGCAGAACGAAAGATAAAACAGGGGAGATGAGCAAAGGTTTGAATAGCACTTTTTTCAGCTTCCCACTTTGACCATTCATAATAATTGGCAAAGCCTAGCTCATCACTTAATAGCTGTTCTTTAATTACTCCGGGTATTAAACCAGAACTGTATACAGTGCTTAATAAGCCTATTTTTTCAATGTTTGGGCAATTATCAGCAAACTGTAATAGTTTATTTGTCCCTTGATAATTAACTCGATTTGCATCTTCTTGGCTGACATCAAATCGGGTAATAGATGCTGTGTGAATAATCGAATTAACTGACTTTGGATCAACCGATGTGAATGGTTGTTCTTCACTAATATCGCTGGGAAAATAGGCTATTCTCCCATTAGTAAACCCAAATTCATGGTCGAGGGTTTCAATTTTATTTTGCAAGTCTGTCTGATCTTTTGCCCTAACTAAAAGTATCAGCTTTTCATCAGTGAACTTGAGATATTTTTTAGTCAGACATTTTCCCAGATAACCATTACCACCTGTAATTAGGATGGACATACTTTTAGATGATTAATGAATGTAGATTAGGCCAGTTTTCTTTCTGTTCACCAAAGTGCTGAATAAACGCATAAACCCAACGCTCAAGACCGAAGGCGACACAGGCTGAATGAATTGTTTCCCCATTCATGGAAATAGAGAAATTTTTCCCAAAATAATCGCGGTGAAGGTTGGTTGAACCAATAGAAAGATCCTGAAAAATCATTTCTATTTTTGTGGGTAAAACTATTTGGGCAATATATTTAGGATTGCTTTCTGGCTGAAAGAAAGGATCAGTTGCTATATCCCATTCTATTGGTAATCCTATAGCCTTAAAAAAGTTCTTTAGTTTCTCCCGGGCGTTTTCAAGAAACTGCTCCACAACGTTTTGATTACCAAGACAAACTATCTCTCGCATATGAAAATTCCATTGGCGCTGGAGTGGTTTATAATGCGATTCTCTCCGGAAACAATTATTAACAGTGGTAATATAAACTGGTGAATCAAAATTCTTGTTCTGCAAGTACACATAAATGTGATAACAAGCCGCAGGAGTGAGAATTTCGCGGATAGAAGTGGTAGCAGTCAAATTAATTTCCCCTGCTAAAGATAGGGGTTTACCTTCTATAAATCTTCTTAAATTATCCTCCTCTGGACAGAGACAAATGGGAAAAGTAACCAAGTGTGGAAAAGAGTCAAAGTAATTTATTTTTTCTAACTCTTGAGCCTGAATAAAGGTAGAAAAAAGATGGTCTTTGGCATTAAATTCTGTAGTTGCCCATCTGATAAATAGCTGATCAATTGCCTGATATAGTTCTAGTAAATCACCACTAATCACAGACAAACCATTATCATACCAATGATAGTTTTCAAGTACACCCATGATTTTATTCACGAAAAAAAAGTGTTGTAAATAGTGTTAATATTTTCAAAAACACCCGCACGAATTTTGCCTATTTTACCTCCAATACTTTCAATAAACATGATCAGTTCTAGACTATCTAAAGATGAAATTATGCCTTCTTTAATCAGGTTACTTTCATCTTTTATACTGTTGGCTTCTCGCTGACTTTTTTCAGCAATCCACTCCCGTAACTTTTCTTTGATGTCATCAATATTCATAAAACTGGTGCCTTTTCCAAAAAACCAATATTCTGAAAAAATCTGATACAACTGGAACTTATTTCTTGACGATGTTTCTGATTAATTGGATTTTTATAAGCTGCTTGACGAACTTCAAAAGGTTTATCAAAACCAGCATCTCTGTAAACATCTGGATTATAGTATTCAGCCCAAGTTACGCTAAAATACATGGTTATGTATTTCTGTATTTTTGCCAGTGTTTCTGCTGACCAAGCTGGAGAATACTGTTTGAATAAAGTTTCTACAACTTGTCTTCCAAAAATAAGATGACGGGTTTCTTCATGATGATGGATATTATTGATCATCCGTGCTATCGGATTTAGGTTCATATCCGTAGCCATAATCCGATTATAAACATCTACAGTTTCCTCAAAAATCAGCACTTTAGCAAAAAACAAAAAATCATCTTCTCCAGGGGCATATTCATCTGCTGGAAAATCAATTTTTTTATCTGGATATGGTCCTTTTGCATATCGGTTGCAAAATCCTCCAAAGTAAGACATATGTTGATTTTCTTCAGCCAGAAAAATATGAATGTATTTGTTAATGATGTCACCTGTTTCAGCTATGCCATGATCTTGATAAAGTCTGGCAGCTAGACCTTGGATTAGGGCTTTTTCGCCATGAATATTCAGAGTAAAAAAGTTAATAGCTTCCCAAAAACTTAGTTCTTTCTGTTGTATTTCACTAAGATTAGCGTAATATTCTGTCCCATATAAAGATATGAGTTTAGGGGACATAAACCATTCAGATTGACGATCAACAGTATCAGCCCAATCAATAGCAGTATAGGGATTGGTGTGATCAATAACTGAAGTTTCGTATATTTTGGCGATAGTAACAAGATTCATGATTAATTATCCACAGTATTGAAGAATAACTGATTGCCAGGTAAGACCGTAACCAACCATATATAGAAGTACATACTCTCCAGGTTTGATTTTTTCTGATTCAATTAACATTTGGGTATTGACAATACAATCTCCACTAATCATGTGACCCATCATCGGCAAAGAAGGATGAAATACCCTGGTGATATCGTAATCAAGAAGGCTCGGACTACAAACTATCTTCCAAGCATTGACATTAATATTTTGGACTACCATCCAATTAATATCTTTCAACTCCAACCCTGCTCGTTTCACATTCATTGTGATGCAATCTATAGTGTTAGGGAAGAAATTACCAATAGTTGCATCATCATTTGTGTTTGCCATTCCCCCATTTGTGATCGCATGATGTTCAACGTACCGAAACCCTCCAGGTATCGGCTCTGTTGAGATAATAAATGCAGAAGCTCCATCAGAAATCAAACTATATGATTGTTCATATAATGAGCCTTGAGGAAAACGATCTGCTGTTACACAGAGGATTTGACTCCATTGAGGTGTATCTCTAAGTAAAGCAGCCGCAAGTTTAAAAGAGCCTATCATTCCCGTACAGGCTTGTTGATCTAAGCCAATAACCCAAGCATCATTTAGTCCAAAATCACTTTGCAAATGACTACCAGGAAAATCTGTGAGGTCTTTTATATCTTTTGTTTCCTCAAATGTTGTTCCTATGTTGGCATTGATTGGTAAAGCTGTTGAGTAGATGATTGCTCCAACTTGATTTAAGTATTTTGCGATGGGCTTAACTGCTGCTACTGCTAAGTCATAAGCAGTAGTGCTGGGAGAGCAAATGTGATGCTTATCGAATCCTGCGGATCTAAATTTTTCAGGATCTTTAATTACTGTTCTATTTTCTTCGACTGTTTGTTCAACAGTTTGCTCTAAGTCACCCAAAACATAGGAAAAATGTCCTACATATATGTTTTTCATTGGTTGCTTATCTCATCACTAGTGATGTTGTTTCTATCTGATTTAGAAGTAAAGTATTTTGGTGTGAATCTCCCTGTCCTTTTCATGTATTGTCGATAATATCCGTCTTGTTTCTGTAAGTTTCTCTCTTCTCGCTGTGCTGTTAATATTAGTCCTACTATTCCATAAACTAACATTAGCAAGCTAATAATATGAGGAAAAAAAACGAATGTCCCAATTAAAGATAGGATAAAAGAAGTGTAAAAAGGATGACGGATTTTTTCATACGGTCCGTAAGTCACAATATGATCTGATTGATCATTATCCTGATGCCATAAATTGAGGGGTACTCTGTGAGTGCCAATTGTATAGGCTATGAGAGAATTTGAACTAATAGCTAATGCAGTAGCTATAATATCAGTCTGCATTGGCCAATAACTTTGGTATTGGAAAGATGAAACTACCCCAACATAACCCGCAATCAAAAGCAAAGCAGAAACAAAAAAAGGTAAAGCTGTAACTAACCACCGAATATTTTTCTGTCCTGGCTTAAAGAAGATGATTGGTAATCCACCAATCAATAGGAAATTGCAGATATACAGAAAAAAGACACTATCATTCATAGTATATTTATCTCCTTTACATACTTGTTTAATTAAGTGAGAACACAGAATAATCTTATTTGGTTATAGTGTGTCATTTTCATGGTTTCAACTTCCCGAAATATGTCATTCCCAGATAACCAGTGCTGATAAAACCAGATGTCCATATTGTCACCGCTTGTCCTAGAGTGCTGTAATGAGGAATATCTATACCTGCTCCGCCTAGGAAAATATCCTTGCCAACATTACCAATAAAGTTGTCATTATTCGCAGTTCTTATATGGATGTCATTGCCAGTGGTACTTATTATTTTTGCCATGATTTTTTCTCCAAATCCTACAAATTGGACGTTACTGGGGGTCATCGTGCCATTGAAAATTAAGCTACTCCTATATTTCTTACTTTATTAAGAGTATAAATCACTCAAATCAGAATGTCAACATATAATATATAAGAAAAGTATAAAAATTTTATAA